>JGI12210J13797_10044791_pt1 | contig 11820 bp, 12 predicted proteins | sample ElkSlonscriptome_3_FD_13797 | JGI IMG/M metagenome (IMG submission 13797) | reverse complement strand
CTGGCTTGCACGCCTGCGGTTTTCATTGATCTGATTCCTTCGGCTTTGACCAGGGAGCGTGACCTCCAGAAGCGTCAGCCGCTGTGGTTTGTTGCCGCTATTCTGTTCATGGCGATTTTGGGTGTGTGGATTGTGAGCCTCAACGTGCAAACCGGAAGTTCGTCGCGTCGATTGGCTGAGGTCAAAAAACAGGTCGCGGAATTGGGGACGATGGAAAGACAGCTGATTCCTGTTGAAAACAGGATAGATGCACTGAATCAACAGGCCATGCTTTATGGGCAGCGGCTGAATGAACGCTCGATGTGGCTGAATGTACTGACGGAGCTGCAGTCGATTTTGCCGGAGGGTATGTTTTTGATCGAGAGTGAACCGATCATCGTGATGGAACAGGTTGCCGGGATGCGGGTTTCGGTTGTCAGTTATCTGGATAAGGAGACGGCGGGAGAGGATGCTGTAAAACGTTTGCGGGATGCACTTCGAAAAAGTGAACGGTTCAGTAATCAGACGAAGGTGTTCAGTCGGCCGTCGAAAAAAGAATTTGCCCGGGAATTTGTGCTGGATGTCGATTTTGCGGAGGGTCAGCAATGAGCATCCGGTCGAATAAAGTGCTCATGTTGGGGGGTGGAATTTGTGCTGTGATTCTGGTGGTTCAGCTCGCGTGGCTTGGGTTCGGCGCATTTCGATTTTCGGGAGTAAGCAAGGAGCTGAAGGTCGAAGAGCATCGCTTGTTGCGCCTGCGGACGAGGGATCCATTCCCTTCGATGCAGAATAAAGAGGTGCTAGAGGAAAACCTGGATAAGCTCGCTTTCCGTGTGGGAGAGCTGGAGGCCGAGCTAAATCGTGATCCATCGCCTCTTGATGTTGTGGAGCCGGCTGAGCTTTCGGCCTTTATTCAGGCCCAGGTGGAGCGGTTCGAAAAAAGTGCAGAGCGGGCGGGGGTTGCGCTGCCCGATACGCTGGAGGCCGGTTTCTCTCAATATGCCAGCGGCGGTGCCGTTGCGGTAGCTGCTGACGTGCCGCGTCTGATGCGTCAGCTGCATTCCGTGAGGGCTATTGGGGAGGTGCTGGTGGATGCCGGCGTGGCTTCCATCGATAAAGTTACGCGTGATCTTTTTGAGGGGGAGGCTCCGCGCTCGAACGCTCGGCGTAGAAGGCCTGGACCGAAAAAATCCGGGGCTGAGAAACCTGCTGCCTCGGAAATCGGACCGGCCGGCCTTTATCTGATTGAGCGCATCGGTCTTACATTCAGCGCACGAGAACCGGCCGTCTGGAAAGTGCTCCAGGGATTGGCTTCCGCTCCTCAGTTTATGGTGGTTCGGGAATTCTCCCATCGTACCGATTCCAGTATCTTAAACTATAGCCCTCGATTGGTTGCGCGAGGTGCTGAAACTGATGATGAGACGCTGAAGTTTTTGCAGGGGGGAATATTGCGTGGAAAAAATGCACTGTCCCGACCGGAGCGTATCATTGCCGGGAATGAGTTGGTTCAGGTGCAGCTGATCGTCGACGTTTATCATTTCAGTGCGGAGGAATATAATGACCGCAGCCGGTAATAAACGTATATCTGTCGAGTGGATCGTGATCGCCCTGCTCCTAGCAGGCCTGGGAATTTCGTCGTTTTTTCTGATTCGATCGGTGAAAAATCCTGAAAAATATCCGTACACGAAGGATGTGATAAACGTTGCGCCGCAGAATTTCCAAGGACTGGAAAACCTGATGAAATCTATCGGGCTTGCACCTGCCTTTAAGGATCGGGGAAATCTATTGGTGAGTGAACTGCGAGTAGTGGCGATTGGGAGCGCCTATCCCATTCCGTATGAAGCCGAAGTTTGCCCCTTTACTCAGATTTCTCAACCGTCGATGAATCAGCTGGACCGCGATGGGGATGGCATTACGGATGATTGGGAGCAGAAGTTCGGTTTGAACCGCTATGATATAGCTGATGCTGCTCAGGATTTTGATGGGGATGGATTTAGCAATCTGGAGGAGTTTGAGGCGGGTTCTGATCCAGTTAACCCTGATTTGCACCCGCCCTACGCAGAAAAATTACGTTTTATCCAAAGAAAAGAAATTGATTTTCCGCTTGTTTTTCAGGGTTTTACGGAGCTGGGCGACGGGAGCATGGCCTTTCAACTGAATAATCCGGTCACGGGAAAATCGCACTTTTTGTCAGAGGGCGAGCGCGCGGAACATATTGTAGTTAAACGTTTTGAAAAAGATCCGGATGGTCGAAATCACCGACTATTTGTGGAGCGTGACGGTTTTGAGATAGAGCTTCAACGTGGAGAAGTTGCGCTGGACCCAGAAAGTAAAGCTGAGTTAATTAATATACTTGATCGCTCTCGTATAATGGTTACTATGGGCGCGTTATTATCTTTGCATAGTGATGAGTACACGGTTCTGAGTGTGTCTTCGGACAAGGTAGTTCTGAAGGATATAGCAAACGGGAAAGTGTACGACATTGTCGGTTTGACCGAGGCCGAGCGTGAACGCTCGACGGAGGAATAGATTAAAGGGTGATTGTTGTTGGAAAATGCTTGCCGTGGACCCTGGTGAACGCGCGGAGTAGTCGGCATTTTAAGTATGAGAAGTAGAGGGGAAGGAAAAATGAATAAAACCTATATCTCGTCTCTATTGGTTGTGTTGGTGGCAACACAAACGATTCGAGCCCAGGAAAGCCTGGATGACGTATTTGCACAGTTGGAAGCAGCTCAGGGAGGAACTGAGCAGGCTGCTTCCGCTACAGGTGGTACACCTGCATCTTCACCGGCACCTGCCGCAGTTCAGTCTGCGCAGTCTGCCGCAGTTAGCTCTGCTCCGGCAATGGCACCTGCCGCCGCTCCGGCATCTAACGATTTGTGGACTCGCGCAGTCGAAGCCTATCAGGCGAGTGATCTGATTCTGGCTGAAGCTCTGTTTGAAGAAGTCTTGAAAAAAGATCCTTATGATCGTCGCGCGATGGAATACCTGCGCCGCACCGTTCAGAAGATCGCAAATAACGAACGGGTTCTGCAGCGCGCAACCCGTCAGCAGGCCATCACTGATGTTGATGCAGCATGGAACCCGGATGTAAAGATTCCGAAGGTTGATCTTGGTGCAGGCGAAGAAAAAGTGGTTAGTGATGCTGAGCTGGCTCGCCAGGCGATGAAAGCCCGCCTTGAGCAAATCATGATCCCGAGTCTCGACTTCCGTGAAGCGAATATTAAGGACGTTGTTCTGTTTCTTACGGAGACCGCTCGCCGTCAGGACCCATCCAAGCAGGGAGTTAATATTCTGCTGATGGGCATGGAAGATTCCATGGCTATGGAAGCTAACAACATCACGATTTCCATTCGCGACATGAGCCTGATGGAAGCGCTTCAATATATTGTTGAAATGGCGTCGCTCAAGTATGATGTGCAGCCCAAGGCTGTGGCCATCATGCCGGTTAACTATGTTGCACCGGAAGATTTGAAACTCGTTTCTTACGACGTTATGCCGGAAGTCGGCGCAGAGCTTGAATCCTCTGCTGGCGGCGGCGGCGGCGGTGTTGACGATCTGTTCGGTGACGCTTCTGCTGACACCAGCTCCGGTCCGGCCGATGTTGCAGCCTTCTTCTCCATTGTTGAATGGCCGGAAGGTTCTTCCGCGGTCTACCAGCCGAACTTCCACAAGCTGTTCGTAAAGAATACGCCGAAAAATCTGAAAGCGGTTGAGGAAATTCTGGGAGACCTTGAAGACCAGGAAATCAAAAAACGTTCACAGCAGGTTGAGATCGAAGCGAAATTCGTTGAATACAACGAAGGCGCCCTCGAAGAACTCGGCTTCAACTGGACGCTCTACGATGATGGTCAATTTGCAGGTGTAGGCATGGCGCCGAGTAGCGCGAAAAACTTCTACGCTCCGGGTCAGGGTAATTTATCTGGCTTCTCTCTTCCGGATGGCGGAACGCTTTATTCGAACCCTGCGACGGGATACACTAGCGTTACCTCTCCAGCAAACGCGGGTACCACGACTCCCACCGGGCAGAGCCTCTTCGGTCAAAATCAGCGCAACAATACTACGGTATTTGAAACCATTCAGTCCGGCATCCTGTCCTCAATGGGTGGTGCTCCGGCCGAAATGATTCTGCGTAACACCAGCAGTTTCCCATTCGACGTTGCCATCACGGCCATGGAACAGGAAGGCACTGCTGACGTACTGTCTGCACCGAAGGTTACGACCAAGTCCGGCAATGAAGCGATCATCCGCGTGGTTGAAGTTCACCGTTATCCGCAGGACTACGATGTGGAAACCGGTCAGCGTACTGCTCCGGTTGTGAAACCGCAGGACTGGGAAGACTACGACTTGGGTGTTGTACTGAAAGTAACACCGGTAGTTGATTCTGAAAGCAACACGATCGACCTCGATCTGCAGCCGGAAATCAACAAGTTCAAAGGTTTCGACGTCTACATTGCAGGTTTCAATGCATATGAGTCTGGTAATAACAACTCCACTGATCTCTTCGGAAACAGTGCTGCACTCGAAATTCTGATGCCTTACTTCGAAACCCGTGCAATTCAGACGCAGGTTACTATTGCTGATGGTTCGACCATCGTAATGGGTGGTCTGGTTGATGAGCGCACTGAAACCTTCCGCGATCAGGTTCCGTTCCTGGGTGACATTCCTTACCTTGGCCGCTTGTTCCGGACTGAAGGTTCGCGCAATTCCAAGAAGAACCTCGTTATTTCAGTTAAAGCAACGCAGGTTGATGATCGCGGTATGACCCGTGACGAGCGTGAGCGTGTTCGTGAAGCACAGGCTAACGCCAACTAAGATTTGTCGCTGACAAATTGATAAGACCCGTCCGGTTCACTGGGCGGGTTTTTTATTGCCCTTTTACATCGAAAAACCACAAATGATCCATTAATGGTAATAGCATGAAATTTGTAGCATTTGATTTGGAAACAACGGGCACGAAGCCCTCGGAAAATATGATCGTCGAGGTTGGAGCGGTTCGGTTTGATGGGGCTAAAGCGGAAGAGGGATTTGGTGTTTTAATTGATCCGGGTGTTCCTATTCCGGCAGATGCATCTGCGGTAAACGGCATTACCGATGAAATGGTTCGTGGTAAGCCAAAAATCGCGGATGTGCTGGGCGATTTTGCTGATTTCTGTGGAGATCTTCCATTGGTTGCCCATAATGCGCCTTTCGATTTTAAATTCCTGTTGGAGGACGTAAAGCTGCATAAAGCAGTTGCTCCGGGCGGAGTGGTGCTGGATACGCTTCCATTGGCGCGAAAAGTATTTCCCGGTCTGCCGAATTACAAGCTCTGGACGCTAACCCGTCACTTTAATTTTCCAAGTGGTACGTTCCACCGCGCGGAAGAGGACAGCTCCTACTGCGGACTTCTTTTTGCAAAAATCGTTGAAACACTGGAAATGAGGGGCGAGCCCTGTTCTGAGGCCGATCTGGTGAAACTTATGGGAAATAAGGAAGAGATGCGGTTTCCGGAATTCAAGGCGGAGACCAATCAGCTGGATCTATTCTAATTTATTGCGTCGTTATTCTGACCCTGTTCCAGTTCTCGCATAATGAGCTCGGCCGGGGTCAGAAATTTTTTCTCGTTATTGCACTTTTTGCAACAGACAACACAGTTACTTCTTGTGCTTTTTCCGCCGCGCACAACCGGTAGCACGTGATCCATCGTTAGATCATCTGGCTCAAAGTGATCACCGCAATAGTGACAAATACCTTTTGCCAATTCTTGCTTCCACCAATCGCTTTTACGCAGTTCCTTGGCTTTGGCCCTTTCCCGTTTTACGTGGGCGGGATCTTTTTTGATATCTATCCAGTCGTCGTCCATTTCAATTTCCAATGATTGGAAAACTAAAGTCGAGGTTCCTATTTTTCAATCCAAAGCTTCCAAACATTGGAAAAAGAAAATTGCTCCGCCTTTGAACAGAACGTAACCTATTCGGGTCTTTGAATCGGAGGCACACAATGAAAATTGAATTTGTAGTTGCATTATTAATGAGTATGACATTGTCCGCCTGTGCGGAAAAAAAGGAAGTCACAATGAGTACCGACACGAACAAAGTGGTAAAATCGGACGATGAGTGGATGGATCAGCTGGATGATATGCAGTACCACGTCACCCGCCAGAAAGGTACTGAACGCGCCTTTACCGGAAAATACTGGAACCATAAAGAGCTCGGGATTTACTCCTGCGTTTGCTGTGGAACCGACCTTTTTCTTTCCGACACCAAATTTGATGCGGGATGCGGTTGGCCCAGCTATTTTAAACCCATCAATGATCAGGTCATCACGGAAAACAAGGATACATCCCACGGTATGGTACGTACGGAAGTGGTCTGTACAAAATGTGATGCCCATCTCGGTCATGTATTTCCGGATGGTCCGCCGCCGACGGGCCTGCGTTACTGCATTAATTCTGCCTCCATGCAGTTTCGGCCGGTAGAAGAACTGAAGAAAAAGGATGAACAAGGGGAATAAAATGAGATCGATAATCTTTGGCTTAGGTCTTTTAGCAGTTTCAGCTTCAGCCTCGATCAACCCACTGATGATAGGTCAGTCGATTCCGGAATCTGAGCTGAAAACGACGGATGGAGAAATGTTCAACCTAAAGCATGCGGTTGAAAAACAGAAGATTGTGCTGATTTATTACCGCGGCGGCTGGTGCCCCTATTGTAACGTTCATCTCAAGCAGCTAGAAGAAATTGAGCCGAAGCTCCGAGAGTTGGGCTACCGGATAATTGCGGTAAGCGCGGATAAACCATCCAACGTTCAACAAAGTATCGATAAGGATCAACTTACGTACACGCTGCTTTCCGATGCTTCTATGAAAACAGCAGAGGCCTTCGGTATCGCCTTTAAGGTGGATAAGCCAACCTTGAAAAAACTCGATTCCTACAATATCGATCTTGAAGAAGCATCCGGGCAAAAGCATCACATGTTGCCGGTTCCCTCCGTATTTCTGATTGGCACCGATGGCATCATTGATTTTGTGTATGCCAATCCCGATTACAAGGTCAGGCTGGAACCTGAGGTTTTGCTGGCGGCAGCTGAAGCAGCGGTAAAAAACGATGAGCCATAAGGCGGGTGTAATCATGTTGCACTCGCCGGAAAAGTGGGTGGATGCACATGGTGACGCGCGCGAACGCTTCTGCGGAGAATTCTCCGCGCGAATCTGGCTGGTCGGAATCCGGAAGCATTAGACCATTGATCTCATCCGCAAGGAAGCGGGTGAGGACCGATGCAGGAATGGATCGACGTGCAGGATTCTTCGGAAGAACGGTTTTTCGATGAACGGGGACGGTTGAAGACAGACCCTTGCGATTGGCAGGTAAATCCTTCCTAGCTCCTACAGCAAATTAGGCCATTCCCGGATATAGGGTTACCCGTTCGCGGAACGGGGCGGTTTCTTATGATGTGCTCCGCGTGCCGTGCCTACCACAAGCAGTGGCGAGAGCTACCGTTCTATGCCCGCTGATCGAGCGGAAAGAAGATGAGAAACATCTTTCCATTGTGGCTGTCGATCGCATCAAGAAGGAGCTCGCAGAACGTGCGGATAATGATTTCGGGGAAAAATCGCCGCCCGAAACGTAAGGCTTACAGATTTCTTCCGACTACCGGGTGAATGTGGATATTTTCAACCGGAAACCCAAGACGGAGCGAACCATGAAGAAAGCTATCATTACGGTGTTGGTCAGCAGCATGGCCGCGCTTTCCATCCCCGCCGGAACATTCGGACAATCCCATGCCTCGTTTGATGACCTGCTGAAGGCACACGTTTCAGACGGACGGGTGGACTATCCCGCATTGAAGGCGACTCCGAAGCCGCTGGCCGAGTATCTGGCAATAATGGGTCAGGTAAAAGAGCCCGTTTTCAAGACGTGGAACCGGGACCAACAGCTCGCCTTTTTGATTAACCTTTACAATGCCGCCACGCTTCAGCTGATCGTGGATTACTACCCTGTCGAGAGTATTAAAAAAATCGGTAGTTTCCTCAAGGGGCCTTGGGATCAGAAGGTCGTGACGCTGTTTGGCGACATGATTACGCTCAACACGTTGGAACACGAAATCATCCGGAAGCAGTATCCCGACCCGCGCGTGCATATGGCGCTGGTCTGTGCCGCAAGGGGCTGTCCGCCGCTTCGGAGCGAAGCTTATACCGGCGAAAAACTGAATGCGCAGCTTGACGACCAGAGCCGCACCTATCTCGCTTCGCCCTCAGGTTTGGTGGTGGAGCGAGACATGGGGGAGGCGCGCATTTCTGCCATTTTCAAGTGGTATGGTGAAGATTTCAATTCTGTTGAATCCTTTGTGGAAAAATATGGGCAGCATTCACTCAGGGGTTTAAATATCACCTATATCAAATACGATTGGACGCTAAACGAAAAGGAGCGCTAGAATGGGTGTCGTAAACAAATCACTTCTTTCCCCCGATTCCGCAGAATGGAACGTCACACCTGAGGGCGACCCTCGCGGATATATTCAACCCCGGGCGATCGATGAACTGTGGTTCCATACCGGCACCGGCTGCAATCTGCGCTGCCCGTTCTGCCTGGAAGGGTCGATGCCTGGCAATAACCGCCTCCAACCCATGACTCTGACCGATGTGAAACCGTTCATTGCGGAGGCGCTTGCACTTGGGACAAAACAGTTTTCGTTCACCGGGGGGGAGCCGTTTATGGTTTCCGAAATCATCGAGATCCTCGACCATGCGCTTGATTTCAATACCTGCTTGGTACTCACCAACGCCACGGAACCGCTTGCCAATCGGCTCGGCAGGATTGCCCCTCTGCTGGGCAAGGCATTTCCGCTCAGTTTGCGCGTCAGTCTCGACTATCCCGACCCAGAAAAGCACGATGCCGGTCGCGGTCGCGGGAATTTCAGTTTGGCTTTGAAAACGATGAGGCAGATACACCGCATGGGCTTCAATATATCCATTGCCCGGCAAAGCGCAGAAAACGAGGATGTCGAGGCGGTCAACCGCGCCTACCAACCCATCTTTGAAGAAGCAGGTATTCCGGCTGACACGCATATCGTGGTATTTCCCGAATTTCATGAACCGGGTTCGCATCTCGATGTGCCGCACATCACCGAGTCGTGCATGACCACATACAAGACGGCGGCGGAGCGCGATCAGTTCATGTGCAGCTTCAGCAAGATGGTAGTTAAAAAAGGCGGCCGTATGCGGGTGTATGCCTGCACGCTGGTGGACGATGACGACGAGTATGACCAAGGCGGTAGCCTCGCCGAAGCGATGCAGGCCCGCGTGATGATGAAGCATCATCGCTGCTATACCTGCTTCGCGAATGGTGCCAGTTGCAGTGAACTTTAACGAAGGACATCAAATGGAAACAATCGATAAGACAAACAAGCATGAAGAAGTCAGCGAATACTACGGATCGACGCTCGAAAAATCCGACGATTTAAAAACCAATGCCTGTTGTACGGTGAGGTGCTATCCGCCGGAAATTCAGGAAGCATTGAGTCTGATTCATGATGAGGTGCTTGAAAAGTATTATGGCTGCGGCCTGACCATTCCTGACGGGCTTGCAGGGAAACGTGTGTTGGATCTCGGTTCCGGTTCCGGACGGGATTGCTTTCTGGTTTCCCGCCTCGTCGGGGAGCGGGGCTCTGTGGTCGGGATCGATATGACCGACGAGCAGCTCGCCGTTGCACGCCGCCACATCGATTTTCACGCAGAACAGTTCGGCTATGCCAAACCCAACGTCGAATTCAAGAAAGGGCTGATCGAAAAACTCGATGAAGCCGGACTCGAATCTGAGTCGTTCGATGTTGCCATTTCAAACTGCGTCATCAATCTGTGCCCAGATAAACCCGCAGCGTTGCGCGAGATTTTCCGTGTGCTAAAACCGGGCGGACAGTTCTATTTTTCCGATGTCTATTCTGATCAACCGGTTCCGGCCCATCTGGTTGATGATCCCGTACTCTATGGTGAATGCCTCAGTGGTGCTTTAGCCGAACAGGATTTTATCCGCCTGGCCACCGAAGCAGGTTTCTGCAAACCGATAGAGGTGGAGCGGTCGGAAATCACGATCGATAACGAAGACGTCCAAATAAAGGTCGGCGACCTTAAATTTAATTCCATCACGTTTAATGTAATCAAACCAACCGAGTAAACTAACGACCAGGAGTCCACATATGAAATCTCTAATAGTAACTGCTGTCCTTTCCGTTGCCGCGTTAGCCTCAGCTGAAATTAAACCATTAATGGCCGGTGAACCGATTCCCGCAGCGACATTAAAAACCGCTGACGGCACCGACTTCGAGCTGCAGGAGGCGATTGCGAAGCACCCGACCATATTAATTTTCTATCGCGGCGGCTGGTGTCCTTATTGCAATCGGCATTTAGCTGCCTTGCAGGAGCTGGATCCCCAGCTCCGCGAATTGGGCTATCAGATTATTGCCATTAGTCCGGACCGGCCGTCGGAATTGGCGAAGAGTACAGACGCAGGGCATTTAACCTATACCCTGCTTTCCGATTCCTCTATGGAAGCGGCCAGTGCGTTTGGCCTCGCTTTCACGGTGGATGACGCGACAATTGAAAAATATAAGGGATACAATATTGATTTGGAAGCGGCCTCGGGCGAATCGCACCACAAGCTTCCGGTTCCGGCGGTTTTCATTGTGGGGACCGATGGCGTGATTGACTTTGCGCACGCCAATGAGGATTACAAAAAACGGATTGAACCCGATGTTCTGCTCAGTGCGGCTAAAGCCGCACAGTAGAACCAATCTCCGTCCGATGGATCAGAGCCGGAAAAGTGATCGCGTTCCAATCTTTGGTAGGAGACAATTCTGAAAAACTGGATTCTGTTTGTTTTGTTGCTCGGGGCTGCGCTGTCAGTCGCTGCGCAGGATCTTGATGCGCTGCTCAAAGATCATGTGGTGAACGGGCGCGTGGATTACCGCGCGCTGAAAGCGGATCCCGCTCCGCTTAAAACCTATCTTGCCGAGGCGGGCGCGGTGACGGAGTCCACATTCGGGGGCTGGAGTGAACAACAGCAGCTTGCCTTTCTGATCAATCTCTACAACGCCGCAACGCTCCAACTGATCGTCGACCATTATCCAGTTGAAAGCATCAAGGATATCGGCAGCTTTTTCAAAGGGCCCTGGGATCAACCGGCCGTTCCAATGTTTGGAAAAACCATTACGCTGAATACGCTGGAGCATAAAATCATTCGCCCGCAATACAACGAGCCGCGCGTTCACATGGCATTGGTCTGCGCCGCCAAAGGTTGTCCTCTGCTGCGTAGCGAGGCCTACACCGCCGAAAGACTGAACGAACAGCTCGACGATCAATCGCGGCAATATCTCGCAACCCCGGCGGGGCTGGTGATCGACCGGAACAAAGGCACAGCCTCCATCTCGTCGATTTTTAAATGGTACGGCGACGATTTTGCATCCGTCCCGACCTTTGTTGAAATGTACTCCGGTGAAAGCATCGATGGGTTGAAGATAAAATATCTCTCCTATGACTGGTCGCTGAACGAATAAACGTTCATCGATGGGGTGAGATAAGCAGTAAATATCTCTTTGGGCTTATTCGGTTCCATGCCATCTTTGCTCCCAAACCGAATCATCGGTGAAAGGAGAGCTTGGAAATGGCCGATTTTTTTATGCAGTTTAATCCGGTGGTGCAGGCGCTCATTGCGACGCTTTTCACCTGGGGCGTCACGGCGCTGGGTGCCGCATTGGTTTTCATGCCCGGCATGGTAAAACCAAAGTTCATGGACTGCATGCTGGGTTTTGCGGCCGGTGTCATGATTGCCGCCAGCTTCTGGTCGCTGCTCGCTCCCGGCATCGAGA
>JGI12210J13797_10368632_pt1 | contig 11829 bp, 5 predicted proteins | sample ElkSlonscriptome_3_FD_13797 | JGI IMG/M metagenome (IMG submission 13797) | reverse complement strand
CAGTAATCGGGTCATGCGTCAGCACTTCGCCGACAAAGATGCGCCGCTGCTTGCGCGACGCGCCATCGGCGTAGTTCTGTAGCTCCGAGGGCGCATGGCGGCGGTAAAAACCCTCGGTGTAGCCGCGGTTCGCGAGCCCCTCAAGTTCCGTCAACAACTCACGTCGAAACGCCCTGCCGGCGAGCGCGTCATCGATCGCCTGGCGATAGACGCGAGCAGTGCGCGCGGCATAGTAGTGGGACTTGGTGCGGCCCTCGATCTTAAGGCAGTCGATGCCCATGGCCGCCAACTGCTGCACATGCTCCACGGCCCGCAGGTCCCGCGCGTTCATGATGTAGGTCCCGTTCTCGTCCTCGAACACTGGCATGTACTCGCCCGGACGCTGTGCCTCTTCCAACAGCCAGACCTCATCGGCGGCGGGATGGCGCGCGTCGGCGTCCGCTGGCGACGCATGCAACAGATCATCGGCGGCAATGGACGAACGATGCGCGGGCTGCGCCTCGGTCAGCGCATCGTCACAGCCGGGCTGCCCTTCGGCACGAGCGACCCGGTATTCCCAGCGGCAGGCGTTGGTACAGGTGCCCTGATTGGCGTCGCGATGATTGAAATAACCCGATAGCAGGCAGCGGCCAGAGTAGGCGATGCACAGCGCGCCATGCACAAACACCTCCAGCTCCATGTCCGGGCAAGCCTCGCGAATCTCCGCGATCTCCACCAGCGATAGCTCCCGCGACAGGATCACGCGCGCCACACCCTGGCGCTGCCAAAAGCGCACCGCCGCCGCATTGGTGGTGTTGGCCTGCACCGAGAGATGGATCTGCAGGTCCGGCCAACGCTCGCGCACCAGCAGAATCAGCCCCGGATCGGCCATGATCAACGCGTCCGGCGACAGTTCCACCACCGGCGCCATATCGTCGAGAAACGTCTTCAGCTTGGCGCCGTGAGGCATCACGTTGGCCGCCAGATAAAACCGCCGACCCTGCTCGTGGGTCAGCGCGATACCAGCAGCCAGATTGTCCAGATCGAAATCGTTGTTGCGCACCCGCAGACTGTAGCGCGGCACGCCGGCATACACCGCATCCGCACCGTAGGCCAGCGCATAACGCAAGTTCTTCAAGGTGCCCGCGGGGGCCAGGAGTTCGGGACGACGCATGGGTTGGGGAAGTTTCGAGTGACGGGTTTGAAATTTCGAGGAAATACGCGCGAGATTACGGCGTTCTGTTGATAAGCCGGTGCATTGCTCTGAGTGGGTCAATCGCCAAGGGCCGCTGTTCAGCGGGGTCGCGCAGGACGGGCCTAGGCACTCCCTAGCCCCTAGCCCCTAGCCCCTAGCCCCTAGAAACTTGTCCATCAATTTAACTCGACCTCGAAGGTCATCCGCTCCGGCCCGCCCAGCAGCGGCTTGCGTAGGATCTCCACCGGCAGTCTCTGGCCGGGGCGGCTGTCCATCAGTGCGATACGGATGTCGGCATAGCTGTCAATGTCGGTGTTGCCGACGCGCACGATGCGATCACCTTCTGCGACACCGGCGGTCTTCGCGCCACTGTCCTCAGAAAAACCCTGCACACCGATGCCCTCACCCTCGGATTCGGTATCGAGCATCACGCCGAGCAGGCCGGTGGCGGGGAGTTCGACCTGGCGCGGAAACAGGATGTAATCCGCCAGCTCTGGATCGAACGGGCGCAGTGTGCCGTTGATCACCGTCGCCGCCGGCACCGGCAGCCGACGCTGCACCCGCGCCGGGATGCCGCGCCCGTACTCGACATGGCCGGCACCGGCCAGCACCACCAGCGTCTTACCGGGATTCGCTTCCAGATACCGCGCGGCACGCTCGGCCATGCCCTCGTCCCACAGCAGCTGCACGTCCAGAAAATGCTCAAAAACGGCATCGGCACCTTTGGGGTGCATATCGAATACCGCCTTGATGTGGTTGCGGTAGTCCTCATCGTCGCGATCGATGTCCGCCGGAATACGGCTACTGTGCTCAGCGCTCAGCGACTTGATGCCGCCGTCCCCAACCTGGTCGGTAATTTCCTTCTCCAGGTTGAGCGCGACGAGCGGAATTTCATTGTCGCGCGCAAAGCGCAGGATGGGGCGGTATAGCCGGTAGTCGAAGCGCCACCGCTCGAAATACTCGGTCTGGCGCAAAAAATCGGCCTCACTCAGCGCGCCGGCGACGAAGGCATCCAGATGCGATTGGAACGGCTGCTGAAAAAACTCCATGCCGATGGCGAGGTCCTTGCCCTGCGCCTGCAAACCCGCAATGATCGCGAGCTGGTTGAGATGGTCTTCGTACCGGTCGTGCGATTCGCCGACGAACACCACGCGCCTATCCGCAAGACGTTCCAGCAGCATCTCGATGTCGGCCACGGCGGCCACGTCGATCACCGCCGTTTCAGTGGCGACGATCTCGTCGCTGCCTGGCAGCATGACCGCATCTGACGCGACTGCCGAAGCGGCGGCAAGGCACAAGACCGCCGGTCCAAGGTTTGCTATGTATGAATTCAATGGTAAACCCGCTGTAATTGCTGAAACTCTACTCCACATGATGGCGCTCCACATGATGGGGTTGATGCGCCGATGATTCCCGTGTCTGCGCGCAAATCATCGCCCTGCCCATCGACGCAAACAGCGATCCAACCAAACGACCATGCCATCACCCCGCAAGTTCCTAAGCCTCTTACTGATCGCCCTGGCCTTTGCACACCCGGCCCATAGTGCCGAAGACGCGGTCGTCGACCACGCGATCGACGTCAGCATCGACCCCGACCGAGGCAACCTGCGCGCCACCGATACGCTGACGCTGCCAGAAGGCAAACAGCAGGTGACGTTCTGGTTACACGAGGGACTGACACCGGAAGTCGCCAGCGGCGATGCCATTCTCGAACGCATCGGTCACGAACAGCACCTAGAGCGCTTTCGGCTCACGACCAGTGATCACGAACCTGTCACATTGAGCTACGGCGGACGCATCCAGCATGGCTTGCAGCGCATGCGCGAGGGCATGGGTCGCAGTCGCGAGCAGTCGGTCGGCACCATCGAGCGCGACGGCGTCTTTCTCAGCGGCTACACCGGCTGGTACCCGGACATCCCCGACACCCTACTGCGATTCGAACTCGAAGTCGCCCTGCCACCGAGCTGGCTCGCGGTCTCCCAGGGTGTCGGACCAGAGATCGAGGACACCGGCCGCGGCGTGCGCATTGGCTGGCGCGAGTCGCTACCCCAAGATGAGATCCAGCTCAGCGCCGCCCGTTTCAAGCTCTACCGCAAGGAAACCCCATTCGGCGAGGCCCAGGCCTACCTGCGCCTGCCCGACGACGAGTTGGCGGCCCGCTACCTCGGCGCCACAGCCGAGTATCTTGAACGTTACAGCAAGCTCATCGGCACTTACCCCTACGCCAAGTTCGCACTGGTGGAGAATTTTTGGGAGACGGGCTATGGCATGCCGTCTTTCACGCTACTCGGCTCGCGGGTGTTACGGCTGCCATTCATCCTGCACAGCTCCTACCCCCACGAGATCCTACACAACTGGTGGGGCAACGCTGTCTATGTCGATTACGAGGCCGGCAACTGGAGCGAAGGCCTGACCGCCTACCTAGCGGACCACCTGAATCAAGAGATCGCCGGCCGCGGTGCCGACTATCGCCGCGATCAGCTCAAGGCCTATGCGGACTACGTGCGCGACGCCGAGGATTTCCCGCTCATCGCGTTTCGCGGTCGCCACAGCTCCGCGTCCCAAGCCATCGGCTATGGGAAGATGCTGATGACCACACATATGCTCCGAGTGCTGCTCGGCGACGACGCGTTCCGCCGCGGCCTGCAACGTTTCTATGACGTGAATCGCTTCCAGAGCGCAGGGTTCGACGACCTGCGAATCGCCTTCGAGGAGACCAGCGGGCGCAACCTGAAACCCTATTTCGACGCATGGACCACGCGCTCTGGGGCAGCGCAGCTGGAGCTCAGCGGCGTCAAATCGACGCCCGAACCGAGCGGAGCGTTCCGCGTCAGCGGCAACGTCGATCAGACCCAGGCCGACGCGCCATTCCCCCTGGCCGTGCCGATAGTGATTCACGTCGAGGACGGCTCTACGCACGAACTACTGGCCGAGTTCGACGGACGCACTGCCCGCTTCGATCTGGTGCTACCGGCACCGCCGGTGCGCCTCGCCGTGGACCCGCGCTTTGAAACCTTCCGCCGCTTGTTGCCACAGGAATCACCGGTGGCGCTGAGCAATCTCTTCGGCGCCGAGACAGGGCTGATGCTGCTGCCCGCGCAAGCGCCGCAGGCGTTGCTTGACGGCTATCGGACACTGGCAGTGGCCTGGCAACAGGGCCATCCGCTTTGGCAGATCAGCAGCGACGACGACGTCGACAGACTACCGGACGACCTCCCCGTCTGGCTGTTCGGCTGGGAAAACCGCTTCATCGACAAACTGACCGACGCCGGCAGCGGGTTCGCGCTCGATAGCGAGCAGCAATCGATCGTGCTGGAGGACAGCCGGCACGCGAGCGCCAGTATGGTACTGACTGCCCGCCGCGGCGCGCAGCCGCTGGGTTGGGTGGCCACCACCGAGGTGGCGGCGCTGCCGGGGCTTGCCCGCAAGCTGCCTCACTATGGCAAGTATGGCTATCTGCTGTTCGCGGGAAGCGCGCCGGACAATCGGCTGAAGGGACAATGGCCGGCGGGCGACTCGCCGCTGATGCACTGGTTTACCGACGCGCGCCCGGTGCTCAGCCTGCCGCCCCGCCCGCCCTTGGCGACGGACTAACGCTTGGTAGAAAAGACTTCCCGCTTGCCGGTATCAGTCGGGGGCCCACGTGGCGGGTGCCCACGTCGTAACCAAGCCTGGACGAACGAGCCCGAACGCACCGTTGTCAACAAGCGGGCACCGATGTGGTCAAGACAGTCGCAGCAATGCGGACGACGGCTCCGTGTTCAGCTTCCGGTGCAGGCGCTGCTGCCTATGGTCGCGCGCCAGTCCCGGCGGCAGGCGTCGCACCAGGTCCAACGCCTGCTGTAGATCGCCACTGCGGTGCTCGTGGTACTTGGCCAGGGCCTCCAGGGCATCGGGTTCGTTATCCGCCGCAAGCCGCTCCCACACCGCCCGGGCCTGCTCCCAGTCGCCGCGACGCCGATACAAGGATGCCAGTAAGAACCGCTCCGCCGGCACCAGCAACGGCTGCGCGGAGCACAGCAGTGCCAGCGCCCCAGGGGCATCGCCCAGCCGAATCCGATGACGGGCAAGCGCGCCGAGGTCGGCATCGTGGGCGATCGGATCGCGCTCGACCTGGACCAACGCCGGCACCAGGGCCGCCAGCGAGATCAGGTCGAGCCGATTGTGTCGCAGCACCGCACCCAAGCGTCCACCGTCGCCGCGGCGTAGCCAATCGAGCCACGCGGCAGGGGCCTCGGCGCCTGGCAGATCGCCGGCGCGCCGAAACCCGAGTAGACGCTGCTCGACCCTCGCCAGCCGGCAGTCGGGCCAACGTGCCGCGAAGGCTCGGCGGACCGGATGCAGCAGGTCCAGTTGCCCCAGGGCCTCGAGCCGGCAATGTAGTCCCGCGAGCCGAAACCTCGTCAGCAGCAACGGCAGATCGAAGGACTTGCCGTTATAACTGACCATGAGTTCGACACCGGCCAGCCCGTCCGCGAACGCTGCGAGCATCGCGGGCTCCGCGTCTAGCCGTGTCAACAGCCACTGGCGCAGCAGCAGATCGTCGCCGTCGATGCGCCCGAGGGCACAGGTAAAGGCCCAGGTGCCGGTGCCTCCGGCGAGCCCGCTGGTCTCGGTGTCGATAAAGGCCCAGCCGGCGGGGTCGCTCGGCGCCCGCGGGTACAAGGTCGGCAGCGTCTCGACGCACTCGGCGGCCCGGTATCGCCCATGGTGGCGCCGCAATGATTGGCGCCGTTCCAGCAACAGCACGCCGGGGGCGACGATCTCGGCGCCGATCTGCTCGGCCAGGGCCTGCTCGTCGGGCTCGCGGGAGGTCGTCGCGCGGCGGCGAGCGGGATCGGCCCGGTGCAACCGCCCGGCCAGAGTCAAGTCTTGGGCCAATCCCGAGTCAGGCACCGAATCGGGAGCAGGTCGCGCTCCTGCTCCCGCCCCGGCCGAGCCCGGAACCGCCCCCGACCGCAGCCGCTGCAACCGCTCGCGCAACGCGCTCATAGGCCACCGATCAGCGCGACCTGATCCAAGGCGTCCTCGGCCCCCGGCGCCAGGCCCTCGGCCCTTCCCTGCGCCAGCAGCGCAAGCACCGTCAGCGCCGCCTGCTTGGGTGTCTGCGCGCGCTGCTCGTCGCCGGGCAGCACCGGCCCGATACAGGCCGGACAGCCGGCAGAGCAGGCGCAGCCTTGGACGAGGTCGCGGGCATCCGTGACGAGCTGCGTCGCGGCATCGAACAGTGGCGCCGACAGACCGACGCCGCCGGGGAAGTTATCGTACAGAAACAGGGTCGGCTCGAAGCGGTCGCTGGGTACGCGGTCCAGGGCCTCGTTGTTCGGCCCGCGCAGTTGGCCGCGACCGTCGTTGCCGAGCACCGCGAACCAACTTCCCTGGCCGTCGCCGACGGCTCGGCCCAGGTCCGGCACCTCGGCCATGGCGCGCAGCGCGGCGACATGGTGCAGCGCGTAGGCGGCGCCGAGAAAGCCCTCGATCGCGCGCTCGCGGCTCGGCAGCGCCTGCTCGAGTACGGTTGGATGCACCTGCCACCAGACCGACGTGGTGTGCATCTCCTGATCCGGCAGGTCGATGTTGCCGTAGCCGATGTTGTCGTGGCTGTAGTAGCGGATCTTCTTGTAGCCGGGGTAGCGGCGCACGAGATGCACCTCGCCGTGGGCGGTGGCCGCGCGCGCGTCGCGACGATCGTCGAACCGCTCCAGGATCTTGAGCCGGGTGTAGTCGATGGCGTCGGTGTAATAGTCGGCGCGGGTCTTGCGCACGAAGGCCTTACGCCCAGTCCAGTCCAGCCGCTCCACCTGATAGGGCTGCGACTGCACCATGTAGATGGCGCCCTCGTAAACGGTGCCCGGCGCGCCGGTGTAATCGACCTCGGCGATAATGGTCTGCTTGCCATCCGTGATGTCGATGACGACGAAGTTGCCCTCCGCCACCGAGCGCAGCGAGACGGCATTGGCCGGATAGCTGTCGGCGATCCAGTACCAGCGCCCGACGCCATTTGCGGACTGGCGTTGCAGCACGCCCTCGTCGCGCAGATAACTCAGCATCTCGTTCAGGTCTTCTCCGCCGAACTGGTCGGCATCCTGAAACGGCAACTCGAAGGCCGCGCAGCGTACGTGATCCATCAGGATCAAGAGCTGGTCCGGATGGATGCGGGCATGCTCCGGGGAGCGGCCGAGGAAGAACTCCGGATGCCGCACCATGTATTGGTCCAGCGGATCGCTGCTGGCAACCATCACCCCCAGGCTGGGACGGTTGCGCCGCCCTGCCCGCCCGAGCCGCTGCCAGGTGGCGGCGATGGTGCCCGGATAGCCGTTCAGCACCGCCACGTCCAGCGCGCCAATGTCTACGCCCAATTCGAGCGCGGAGGTGCTGACCACGCAGTCAACTCGCCCAGCGCGCAGCGCACGCTCGGTGCTACGGCGCTCGCTGGGCAGATAGCCGCCACGATAGGCCAGCACCCGGGGCGGGCGGCGCGGGTCGCGGTCGAAGACGTCTTTCAGATACTTGGTGATCACCTCCACCATCAGCCGCGAACGGGCAAAGACGATGTTCTTCAGGCCGGCCCGGGTCGCGGCACGGGCGATGCGCGTCGTCTGCGAGCGGGCCGAGGCGCGGACGCCAAGGTCCGGATCGATCACCGGCGGATTCCACAACAGCAGGTGCCGGGCGCCGCGGGGCGCGCCGCTGTCGGTGACAGCCACCACCCGCTCGCCAATCAGCTTCGACGCCAGTTCGTCCGGATTGGCGATGGTGGCGGAGGCAAAGATAAACCGCGGCGCGGCGCCGTAGAAGCGGCAGACGCGATTCAGGCGCCGGAACACGTTGGCGACGTGGGCGCCGAAGACACCGCGATAGCTGTGCAGCTCGTCGACGACGATGAAGGCCAGCGACTCAAAGAACTGCGCCCACTTGGTGTGATGCGGCAGGATCGCCTGATGCAGCATGTCGGGATTGGACAGCACGATGTCGCCGCGGGTACGCACCGCCTTACGCGCATCGCCGGGGGTGTCGCCGTCGAAGGTGAATGCCTTGACCCCCAGCTCCGGCGCCCCAGTCCGACCGGATCGATTCAGCTCGGACAGCTCCGCGACCTGATCCTGAGCCAGGGCCTTGGTCGGAAACAGATATAGCGCCTTGGCGCCGCGGCTGAGCACGGCATCCAGCACAGGCAGGTTGTAGCACAGGGTCTTGCCGGACGCGGTCGGCGTCGCCACCACCAGATGCCGGCCGGCGCGCGCCAAATCCCACGCCGCCCGCTGATGGCTATAGAGCCGCTCCAGCCCGCGCGCGGCCAGCGCCCGGCGCAGGTCCGGATGCATCTCGTCAGGTAGATCCAGATAGCGCGCAGCGGTCGCCGGCATCGCTAGCTCACCGGTGATGCGCCCAACATACTTACGCTTCAGCCCCGCCAGCAGACGGGCCACCCGCTGATCGCGATCGCCCCCCGCCTCCGTGGCCGTGCCGGTCAGGGCACCCCGGCCCGGCCGAGCCTCGTCGGTCGCCGCGGCCATCATGTCGATCCCCATCGTCTGTTGTCCCCCGTCTGTTCGCCGCCAGCCCTGTTGCGCGCTCCTCAAACTCGCCGAAGTCTAACTGAGGTGGTGACTCAATAGCTGAGCCCGCGCCCGTCGGTCAGCGCCGTCACGCCACGGCGATGCCGCGACGCGTCCGGATTGCGGTTTACCTTCTAAGGAGCACCCGCGCGAGCTTAGCCGGACGATGTGACCGCCGGTGCGACACAGAACGCGGGCGTCAAGACGTGTCAGCTGGTCTGAGATTTGACAATAATCGCCTATAGCATCTTCGTCACCAACTTCACGCTCGGGTCATGTTTGTCGGTCTGGATGCGGAAACCGAGCGATTTCATCAGCGCAAGCATGCGGGTGTTGGCAGTCAGCACCTCGCCCTCCATGATGCGCAAGCCGAGATCGCGGGCGTTCTGCATCAGCGAACGCATCAAGCGTGCGCCGACACCGCGACCCCGGCAGTGGTCGGAGACGACGATCGCGAACTCGCAGCTATCGCCCCCAGGGCGCGACATATACCGCGCGACGCCGACCTGGATGTCCTGGCCGTCCTCCTCGATGACGCCAATCAGCGCCATCTCACGGTCGTAGTCGATCTGCGTAAAGCGCACCAGCATATCGGGCGTCAGTTCCTTGATCGCCTGCATGAAACGGAAATACTTGGTCTGCTCCGACAAACCGCGGACGAAATCCTGCTCCATCTGCGCGTCCTCGGGGCGTATCGGGCGGATGGTGAGGTCGATCCCCTCCGGCAACGGTACGCGCTCGATCAGGTGCTGAGGATAGGGGTGGATAGCCATGTGCCCGTACAGCGACTGCTGCGACGGTCGGTAGTTGACGCGAATGCGGGCGTCTACCGCGATCACGTCCAGGTCGTTGCCGATTAGTGGGTTGATTTCCATGTCGATGATCTCCGGCAGTTCGCAGACCATCTCCGAGACGCGCTGCAGCACCCTCGATAGCGCCTGACGGTTCATCGGCGGCATATTGCTAAAGGCGCCCATCAAGCGCGCGACGCGGGTATGCTCGACCATCGTCTGAATGATAAATGCATTCAGCGGCGGCAGGCCCAGGGAGCGGTCCGCGAGCACCTCCATATCGGTGCCGCCGGCACCAAAGCTGATGACCGGCCCGAAGATGGGGTCGCGCGTCACACCCACCATCAACTCACGCGCATTGCGCGTCGGCACCATGTGTTCGACCGTCACGCCGATGATACGCGCCTCCGGACGCAATTTGGCCGCGCGCTCGGTGATGTCGGCGTAGGCACGGCGAAGGCTTCGGGCGTCGTTCAGGTTCAATCGCACACCGTCGACATCGGACTTGTGCTCGATGTCACGCGAGTCGATCTTCATCACGACCGGGAAGCTCAGTGCCTCGGCCGCCATCAGCGCCTCGTGCGCATTGCGCGCCAGCACAGCCTGCGTGGTAGGAATGCGAAATGCCGCCAGGATCGCTTTGGCCTCAATGGTACTCAGCTTCTTACGGCCATCGGCCATAACTCCTTCGATAATCAGGCGCGCGCCATCCACATCCGGCGTGATCTGAGTCGAGATCGGTCCCGGCGACTGGATCAGCAGTTTCTGATTGCGTTGATGCTCCGACAGATAGGACATGGCGTCCACCGCGAGGTCCGGCGACTCCAAGTGCGGCACGCCGTTCTTCGCCAACAGCTGCTGCGCTTCGGCGACATGGGCCTCGCCCATCCAGCACGTCAGCACCGGTTTGCGGGTCTGCTTCGCCGCTTCGATCACCTGCTCTGCAACAGCGGTCGACTGCCAGGCGACCATTGGCGAGAACACCACCAACACGCCGTCGACGCCTTTGTCCGCCAGGGCGGCGTCGACGGCGATCCGATAACGTTCCGCGGACGCATCGCCGATCACGTCGATCGGGTTGCCATGCGACCAATGGTCTGGGAGCCCCTGCTCCAGCGCCGCGCGGGTCTCATCGCTGAACCGCGCCAGCTTCAATCCGCGCTCGACCGCCCGATCCACTGCCATCACTCCAGGCCCGCCGCCATTGGTGACAATGGCAATGCGGTCGCCCAGCATGCGTCGCCCGGCGCCGAACACTTGCGCCGCCGCGAACAACTGCCAAAGCCGGTCCACCCGCACGCCGCCGCCACGTTCCATCGCCGCGTGAAAGACCTCGCTCGAACCGACGTAGGCGCCGGTATGTGATTTGGCGGCGCGCGACCCCGCGGCATGGCGTCCACTCTTGATCACGATCACAGGCTTAAGCCGGGCCGCAGCCCGCAACCCACTCATGAAACGACGGGCGTCGCGAATCCCCTCTACGTAGAGCAGGATGCAATTGGTCTGCGGATCCAGCGCCAGGTAGTCCAGCACATCGCCAAAATCCACATCGGCCCCTGCGCCCAACGAGACCACGGCGGAAAAGCCGACTTGCCGTGGTCCGGCCCAGTCCAGCATCGCGGTGCAGATTGCACCAGACTGCGACACCAGCGCGATCTTGCCGGGCGCGGGCAACGTGCTCATGCAACTGGCGTTGAGGCCGTAGGATGGGCGCATCACGCCCAGACAGTTGGGGCCGAGCACGCGGATGCGGTTGCGTCGAGCCGCCTCCACCAGCCGCTCCTGCAAGGTCGCACCGCGATCGCCGTGCTCGCCGAAACCGGCGGAGAGCACCACCGCCGCCTTGACGTTGGCCCCGCCGCATTGGTCCAAGATACCCGGCACCGTCTCCGCAGGGGTGATGATCAAAGCCAGATCCACGGTGCGCTCCAACTCCGCGAGATTCTTGTAGCAGCGCTGCCCCGCCACTACCTCATGCTTCGGATTGACCGGGTAGCAACTGCCCTTGCAACCCCCCGCAATCAGGTTGCGGTAGACCATGCCGCCTACCGAGCCGTCGCGGTCGCTAGCGCCGAACACGACGACATTTTCGGGGACGAAGAGCTGATCGACATCGGTGAGTCGCATAAGCGTGTGCCCTCCTGGGCAAGCAACGGGCTGAGGCAATCGCCGGAGAATCTCGTACCAGACGGCGCCGGGTTGATGCCCGCCTTCATGGCGCACCGGCAGGAGTCCAGCAAGGTCATAGCCGGGCTAGGTAACTGCCGTGGTATGAGATTTGACAAAAATCGCCTAAGCTTGGAAA
>JGI12210J13797_10389288_pt1 | contig 11830 bp, 8 predicted proteins | sample ElkSlonscriptome_3_FD_13797 | JGI IMG/M metagenome (IMG submission 13797) | reverse complement strand
CGTTGAATGAACGCGCGTCCTTTTTCTTCGCCATTGGGATCGAATGTGACTGATGTGAGGGTTGTGATAACGCTCAGTTTTGCTCCGTCGGCGTCAAAGACCTGGTCGCGAAGGTAATCTGTCAGCCGCCAACGAACGACATTTGCCCCTGATTCGTCAGTCATTGGCAAGATCAGCAGTGGAACCGACTGCAGTCTTGGTTCCAGTGATCCGATCAGATCAAGATCGCGCAGTTTTTCAACCAAACCTTCGTAGATGGCTGGCAATACGTGGCACAGTTCCTCAGCGGTGGGCCGCCTTGATACGCCAGCCGGTTGACGAAGGAATTCAATACTGATTTTTATCACTGAAAAAATCGTCTTATAACGCTGGGCACTCTTGATCTCGCGCTTGAGAAAAAATGCAGTGTTGGCTGGATTGAGAACTCGTTGAGATAATTTCGGTGCTTTGAGTTTGTGGCTGCCAGGTTGAGTATTGTTTTTCGAAGACTCGCCAATTCCTTCGCCCTTAGCCGGATAATTCTCAATCAACGAGTCTGCAGCAGACGGCGTTTCAAGCGGCAGTGTTTCGGTTGTTGTTGACGATTCATTCGAGCGTGGACTGGTCTCGTGTCTTCCGTCAGACTCAATGTTTGAAGACGTCACTGGTTCTTCAGCGGGCTGGTCTGAATCCGATTGAATAGTCTCCGGAGTTGCGCCTGTCGAACTCTTGGTTTTACTTTGACCATTGCTTGGGCCACTGCTTGAACGAGCGCCTGCACCGTCGCTCCGGCGCTTTAGCTCAATGGTCAAGTCTTCCTGCAAGCCCTGTCGACTGAGCTGATCGATAAGAAACTTTCGCACCCGATCCAGTTGCACCGCTGTCGCATCGCTGCCGTCTCGATTATGTTGCGGAAAATCCAGCGCCAGACGTTCGCTAACTCTCTGAATATAATCTGAAAAGGCGGTCGAAAGTTGGTCCTGATCATCGACGCCTGCCCGCCGCAGTTCAGTGGCCATCACAATGAGACGAGCAGCTTCTGAGGGGTCTTCGCGAATCTGATCAACAATTTCATCCACGTCCAGCCCAACGCTTTCGGCTCCGGATTCGAGTGCACGAACGACGTGATCGCCGCGCACCTCGCCTGAGAGGTGATTGACCAACTTGCCGTATTCAGCAACGCTCATGCCTTCGCGGAGTAGACCTTGCTTGAGCTGTGGCAGCAAGCGACGTAAATCGCTAGAGTCCGGCAACATTCGATTGATAATCTGCGCCATCCGCTTAGCTGAAAAATTCCCGCCTCGGTACTCTTCTCGAACCAGCGATACCAGAGTCGAATAGGTCAATTGATCAACCTCGCCCAGCACTTGATTATCTTCGCCAAGCAGTCGCTCAACGTCGCGATGGCCGGCTTGCTGCCGGCGGACTCTGTCGCGCAGATTGTTGACTGACTGCAGCAGTTCTTTCGATGACAGAGCGCCTTGCGTGGTTAATTCGCCGCTCTCAATCTGGCTGATTAAATGCCTGAGTTGGCGTATGACTTGCTGCTTTTTACCCTTGTTTTCATCCGATTCGCTTAGCCGTTTGGCATAAGCGGAAGGGTCTTTTATCAGCTCAGTGATGGACAGCATTGATGCCATTGAACCGAAGTCTTCATCCTCACGGGTTGGCAATTCGACCTGGATGTCCAAATTGCCGGTCCCCGGGTTGCCGCCCAGATTGCCAAGACTGATTTGCTCACCTTCGCTGACGACTTTCTGATCGGCGGTGACTTTTTTGTAGGTGACGTAATTAATCCGAATGTTTTTTCCGTCGCGTGCCAGAAATTCGGCTTGCACGGCATCGACATCGTTGTATTTATCTTGCTGGGACAGGATGTCGAGCAAGGCTTGCAGGTCGGTTAATCGAACGTCGCGCCCAAAAGTGAACGACTCAATTTTGGTTTGAGCCAGAAGGTTGAGCAGACGTCGCGGGTTAAAGCGTTCACCGACAGGGTGTTTCTCGATAAACAATGCCCCGCGATCGAGCAATAAAGTGATCGCTTGCTCGCTCTGGAACGCCTTTTGCAGCGAGTCCATCAGGCCCTCACTGGATTTCGCACTCATCGGATGATCCGCACCGTATCCGCTGACTGTGGTGAACGCTGTATTGAACTGGCGCGCCAATAGTTCGGCCGCGCGCGCATCCAGCCCTTGAGCTGCCGGTTGATTCAAGATTAGACCCAGTTCTCGACCAGCGCCGCTGAAAACGCTTTTGCATTGCGAAAGCGCTGCGCTGGATTAGTGTGAGTGGCCCTCAAAATGACGGTCTCAAGACTAGTAGTGATTCTAGGATGACAATCAGAAGGCTTGGTCGTAAAAAATGTTTCCGGCCGTTTGATTTTACGAACCACCGTAAGTTTGGCATTTTCCATTCTGATCGGTAGTTTACCGGCCAGTAACTCGAATAAGATAACGCCGATGCTGTAAAGGTCTGTTCTATGATCTGTGTTAGTGGCGGATGCTTGCTCTGGTGAGAGATAAATCGGCGTACCAACCACGATGCCGTGGGCAGCGTATTCTGCGTGTTTGGCTTTGGCGATGCCGAAATCAGCAATGAGTGCACGACCGTCGCGATTTTCAATCAGAATATTCGCGGGTTTTAGATCTTGATGGACCACGCCTGAGTCGTGTGCATACTGAAGGCCATCAAGAACCTCGCGCATCAGCCGTAATACGTGCTGCATTGGCATCAGGCGTCTGGCTGGCACGGGATGGCGCCGCAGTTTGGTCAGAATTTGCGCCAAATCCATGCCGTCAATGAGCTGCATGACCTGGAAAAAATAGTCGTCATCTTCGCCAGAATCAAAAATGGTGATCAGATTGGGATGATCAAGAATCGCGATGGTCTCAGCCTCGTCTCTAAACTGAAGCTGAGCGGTTCTAGTCGTCGCCAGGGCTTTTGGCAGCAGTTTTACCGCAACTTGGCGTTTGAGCGTTTTCTGATAAGCGACGAACACCGCTGCCATCGCACCGCGACCCAGTTCTCGAACCACTACGTAATTGCCGAAGGTCCGCCCGATCGCATTCGAGTAATCAAATTTCCTGTTTTTTGACACCGTCGAAAGCCCCGGATAAACACGCCGCCCGCGACTATAACAAATTCCCGGAATGGATTTATCGTGCGCTCTGAGCGACCAGCCTCGATCTGTAAAACGATCAAAAGCGCCTGCTCATTCCGGTCGCCAAAGCTCGTACACTATGCGCTCAGGTATTCATCTTAGTTAAGGAGTCGCATGGCTATTCGTATTGCTCTGGACTCAGAAATTGGGCCGCTTGAAACCGTGGTTGTGCACACGCCCGGTGTCGAGATGGAAAATATGACGCCTGAGACAGCGGCTGAGGTGCTCTATGACGATATATTGAGCCTGCCGCTGGCCTTGCGCGAACATCATCAGCTGACCGGGGTTCTGAATACAGTCGCCCAAGTGATTGAATTTCGGAGTTTGCTGTCTGATGTGCTCGAAAAAACATCGGTCCGCCGTACTTTGTTGAATCGATTCTGCTCGCTTTATGACTGCCCCGAATTGGTCGATGAGTTAATGGCTCAACCCGCCGAATCGCTCGCGCGGCAGCTAATTGAAGGCACGCTCAAAAAAAGTATCAGTCTGGAAAAATTCTTGAGTCCGTCGCGCTATGCGATTCCGCCCTTGCCCAATACCTTCTTTACCCGCGATGCAACGATGTGTCTCAATAATCGCGTCATCATCGGCTCCATGGCTTACAAAGCTCGTGTTGCCGAAGCGCTACTACTCAAGGTGGTGTTCAAATTCCATGATCAAATTAATTCCAGAGGCTTCTATTTTGACGGCACGGACCAACCTGAGCCGGGGTCATCAGGCACGAACGCCTCGGAAGTGACCATTGAAGGGGGCGATTTATTGGTTATTCGCGAAGACCTGGTAGTCATTGGCTATTCCGAGCGAACCTCAGTGGCTGGCATCGACACCTTGATGCGAAGCATTGCCAGTCAAGGACCGGTGCGTAATTTTATCGTCGTCGAGATTCCTAAAACGCGAGCCACCATTCATTTAGACATGATTTTCACCATGGTTGATCGTGACAAGTGCGTCGTGTTCCCGCCGCTGATCACCGGCCAGCAGCGCTCGCGCGCGTTTCACTGCCGGTTTGGTGCGGGCGAAGAAGCCGAAATAAGGGCCTATCCTGGCGTCTTGGAGGCGCTGGCCGCACTCGGCATCGAGCTTGAAGCAATACCCTGCGGAGGCGATGATCACTTCAATCAGGAGCGTGAGCAGTGGGCAAGTGGCGCAAACTTCTTCGCGTTTGGACCAGGACAGATTCTCGGCTATGCCCATAACGAACACACGGTTGAGGCGCTTAGCAACGCCGGGTTCAACGTTGCATCTGCCCAAGATGTGATTTCGGGTGATCGCAGCATCAGTCATGACGAGCGCGTCGTGGTCACAATCGACGGCGCAGAACTTTCACGCGGCGGCGGCGGCTGCCGCTGCATGACAATGCCGCTCGCGCGCAAGCCGCTCTAGCGGAGGTAATCACTTCGCGAAAGGCGCCAGGGCCGTTACAATAGGCGGCTTAATAAATCACGATAGAAATTCCATGGAACAAACCGCATTAAAAGCCTTGCTTGAAGACTTGGAGCGCCGCGTTGCTGCGCTTAGGGGGTATCTTTGACTACGATGGCAAAAGTGAACGATTAGAAGAAGTCAGCCGCGAGTTGGAATCACCTGACGTTTGGAATGACCCGGATCACGCACAGGCGCTAGGCAAGGAACGGTCTGACCTTGATCGATCTGTCTCCAATCAGGCCGCTGTAATCGATGGTGTGAATGATGCTGCTGAACTGCTGGAAATGGCACTCGAAGAGGGCGATGAAGAAACCTTGAGCGCGCTGGGTGCCGATCTGCAGCGGATTGATCGCAAAGTTGGCGACCTGGAATTTCAGCGCATGTTTTCAGGCGAAATGGATCAGGGCCCTTGCTATCTCGACATTCAAGCCGGATCTGGCGGAACTGAAGCCCAGGATTGGGCCGAAATGTTGCTGAGGATGTACTTGCGCTGGGCCGAATCTCGTGACTGGAAAGCTGAGCTGGTTGAGGTCTCCGGGGGTGACGTGGCGGGCATCAAATCAGCGACCATTCGGATGGAGGGCGACTATGCTTTTGGTTGGTGTCGGACCGAGACCGGCGTTCATCGGCTGGTGCGGAAATCGCCTTTCGACTCTGGCAATCGCAGGCATACGTCGTTTGCCAGCGTGTTCGTCTCACCAGAGATCGACGACAATATCGAAATTGATATCGATCCATCTGACTTGAGGATTGATGTTTATCGCGCCTCGGGCGCGGGCGGCCAGCACGTCAACCGGACCGAGTCTGCGGTTCGAATCACGCATGAACCGACTGGCATTGTCGTGCAGTGTCAGACCGATCGCTCGCAGCACAAAAACAAAGATCGCGCGATGGGCCAACTGCGCGCCAAGCTGTACGAGTTCGAGCTGCAGAAAAAGCAGGAGAAGGCCCAGGCGACTGAAGATGAAAAGGCCGATATCGGCTGGGGTAGCCAGATACGCAACTACGTGCTTGATCAATCACGCATCAAGGATTTGCGCACAGGACTTGAACGAACGGACACCCAAAAGGTGCTCGACGGCGACCTCGATGAGTTCGTTGCCGCTTCATTGAAAGCCGGATTGGAATAGGAATTTTGCACCATCATGACTGAGTCAAATCAAACCCAGGCTAGTGAACCCGAGCTCGACGAAAATAAACTGATTGCCGAGCGTCGCAACAAACTCGATCAGCTGCGTGAGCATGGGCAGGCCTTCCCAAACGACTGGCGAGTCGAGCACCTGGTGAGCGATTTGCACGATCGTTTCGAAGATGCTGAGACCTGGAATAAGCAGGCGCTTGAAGCGGTCGATGAAAGCTTCCGCCTGGCCGGGCGTATCATGAGTCGCCGGATTATGGGCAAAGCGGCTTTTGTCCATATTCAGGATCGATCAGGCCAACGTTTGCAGCTGTATCTGCGGCGAGACGACTTGCCTGAGGGCGTGTATCAGGGGTTTAAAAGCTGGGATATTGGCGACATTATTGGCGTGGCCGGACGCCCAATGCGCACCAATACGGGCGAGCTCAGCCTGCACGTCAGCGAGCTTCGACTGCTGGTCAAATCGTTACGCCCGTTGCCAGAGAAGTGGCATGGACTTAGCGATCAGGAAACGCGCTATCGGCAGCGCTATGTCGATCTGATTGTGAATCCTGAAGTTCGCGAGACCTTTGTTCGACGCGTTCAGATTGTCCGAGCGATTCGCCAATTTCTAGATGCTCGCGGCTTTTTGGAAGTCGAAACTCCGATGATGCATCAGATTCCAGGCGGTGCCGTGGCGCGGCCGTTTGTCACGCATCATAATGCGCTCGATTTGGAGCTGTATCTGCGAGTGGCGCCCGAATTGCATTTGAAGCGTCTGCTGGTCGGCGGTCTGGAACGAGTTTATGAAATCAATCGGAATTTCCGCAACGAAGGCGTTTCGACTCGGCACAACCCTGAATTCACCATGCTGGAATTCTATTGGGCACACGCCGATTACCATGACCTTATTGAACTGACTGAAGCCATGCTGCGCGCCATCGTCGAAACCTTGCCGGGCATCGAAGACGGCAAAGTGTCGTATCAGGGCGAGATTTTGGACTTCAACAGCAGCTATCAGCAGCTGAGCGTGAGCGACGCGGTTCTGGCCCATTTCCCAGATCTATCAAACGATGATCTGCGCGATGTTGAGCGACTCACTGCTGTTTGCCACGCGCACAATCTGCACGTTGAATCCGGCTGGGGCTGGGGTCGGTTGCTGATGGCCTTGTTTGATGCCCGGGTTGAGGAGACGCTGATACAGCCGACTTTTGTCACCGGTTATCCCATTGAGGTTTCACCGCTGTCGCGCCGTAATGACGAGGATCCTGAGCTAGCCGATCGCTTCGAAATGTTTATTGCCGGTCGTGAGATTGCCAACGGATTCTCGGAACTCAACGATCCGGAAGATCAAGCCGAGCGCTTTCAGGCTCAGGTTGCTGCACGTGATTCAGGCGATGCCGAGGCCATGCATTTCGATCATGACTACATTCGGGCGCTGGAATACGGCATGCCGCCAGCCGCCGGGCAGGGCGTAGGCATTGACCGCTTGGTCATGTTGTTGACCGACTCGCCGTCTATCCGCGATGTGCTGTTGTTCCCGTATCTGCGTCCTGAGGTCTCAGCCAGCTGATCCGATGACGAGCGCGAGTGATGTCATTGTTATCGGGGCTGGCTGGTCTGGATTAAGCGCGGCGAATAGTTTGGCCCGAGACGGGTTGTCGGTCCAGGTGATCGAAAAAGGCCGCGGCCCGGGCGGGCGCAGCGCAACCCGCCGTCAGGATGGGTTTCAGTTTGACCACGGCGCACAGTATTTCACGGCCAGAAGTGCGGAATTCAGAACTGCGCTTGAGGCGTGGCGTTCCGCTGGGCTGGTCGCTGAATGGTCGCCTCGGATTCATGTTTTCGGCGACAAACCAGCGGGTGGTGGAGGAGGCAGCCCTTCAGCTCGCTGGGTCGGAATGCCGGGCATGAATGGCGTGTTGTCGCACCTGGCCAGCGAGCTTGACTGTCGGTTTGGCGAGCGGGTCCACGCCATCGATTTCAACGGGCATTGGCAGGTTTCACTGGCAAATGGCCAAAGCCTCAGTGCGCACTCACTGATCCTGACGGCGCCACCAGCCCAAGCCGCCGCGCTTCTCGGTGATGCACACCCGCTGACCGATGAATTGAACAACGTGCCGATGAAGCCCACCTGGGCCGTGATGGCCGGCTTCGACACGAGCTCAGGGTCTTCTGTCGATCCGGGGTTCGACGCCGCTTTTGATAATGAAGGCCCGCTATCGTGGCTGGCCCTCAACCGCCATAAACCGGGTCGCACTGGGGGTTGCGCCTGGACAGGGCACGCCAGCGTGGGGTGGAGTCAGGCCCATCTCGAGCGCGATGCAGAATGGGTTGCCGCCGAACTTTATGCTGCGCTCAGTAACAGGCTGGATGTCGGCGACCGACAACCAGACCTGCTGAGCGCCCACCGCTGGCGCTACGCGCAGTGCGCGGCCACAATCAATAAAGGCTGTTTATGGCACAACAACCAGCGCCTGGCCGTCGCCGGCGACTGGTGCGCCGGCAATCGAGTCGAAGGTGCCTGGACCAGCGGCCAGCGCGCCGCTGAACGAGTGATCGAGTCGCTGCAAGAAAAATAAAAAATCATTCTCGCCAAGTCCGGGAATCGCAAAACAAAAAAATAATTTTAGAATTTGGTTGATTGAGGTCGCGAACCTGCAGGTTTTTTCTGCGCCTTAGCCGGAGCATAACGTTTCAGAGTCTCGGGTCACCACCTCGAGTTTGCCGCTTGATTTCCGAACTAGGTCCAGCAGTTCGAGTTGCCCATCGTGAATACAAATAGCGCTTCCTTGATCCTCATGCCAGTCACCAAGAACAGCGCGTAAACTATTGTTATTATTTGAAATGATCCGGTGAATTGCCGGGCGATGGGTGTGACCATGGATCAAGTTGCCCGCAGCCAACTTGTCCATGGTTTGCTGTACGGACGCGGCATTCACGTCCATGATGGACTCCGGCTTTCCACGATTTTTTTGCTTGCTGATAAAGCGCGCGAAACGGGCCAGCTGACGTCGTAACCAGGCCGGTTTGGCCAGCATCTTTGTTTGCCATGCAGGATCCCGAACCTTGGCTCGAAATTGCTGATAGTCCTTGTCGTCAGTGCACAGCACATCGCCGTGCAGCAAAACCAACCTATGCCCTTGATGAAAAATTTGCACGGGTTCTTCGAATAGCTGCATTCCGGCGTGAGAACAATAGTCCTCACCGACCAGAAAATCACGGTTGCCGACCACAAAGCCAATTTCGACGCCGGCATCAGCGAGTTCACGAAGCGCAGATGCCACCTCCAGTGCTGGTGGAAGCGGCGCATCGTCACCGATCCATACTTCAAACAGGTCGCCCAGAACGTACAAAGCCCGGGCCTTGCGGGCCGGGCCTTTCAGAAAATCCAGCAGCAAGCGGGTTGCTGCTGGACTTTCGACGTCCAGATGAAGGTCGGCGATTACATAGAGCGGAGATTCGATTTGGGTATCACTCAGGAATCTCTACCCGCTCGATAACGACGGGCTCGGTGGGCACGTCAGAATGTGGGCCTTGGCGGCCGGTTGGCAGCTGGCGGATCGTATCAACCACATCCATGCCGTCAACAACCTGCCCAAATACCGCGTAACCCCAAGTTTGTCCGGAGTGCTTCGCGCGATGATTCAGGAAATCATTGTCGGTCACGTTGATGAAGAACTGCGAGGTAGCCGAGTGCGGATCGTTTGTCCGCGCCATTGCGAGCGTTCCGCGATCATTGGCCAGACCATTGTCGGCCTCATTGTCGATCGGGTCGCGCGTTGGCTTCTGATTGAAGTCGGTGTCAAAACCGCCGCCCTGAACCATGAAGTTGGGGATTACGCGGTGAAACAAGGTGCCATCGTAGTGCCCGTCCTTGGCGTATTGAGTAAAGTTTGCGGCTGATTTGGGGGCTTTGTCTTCAAACAACTCAATGGTGATTGCGCCGTGATTAGTGTGCAGAATCAATTGCGGGTACTCCTGGTTAACAGTCTCGGTTTCTGGTTCATTCTCAGCCATCTCGCTTTGGCCCCAGGTAAGGGTCGAGAGGCTGAATGCAAGTACTAGGGTCAGAATACGCATAATTAGTATTCGAGCTCCGTTTTGAGTGAATTTTCGTCGCCAATGATACTGAATTCAATGTCGGGCTGTCAGCACCGTATTCACACGCTTGTGTTTCGCAGTGGGCTGCTGCTGGTTATCGCTCGCCGACTTTTGAATCAACCCGCGCTTATAATTGAGACTCACGCTATTGAATGAGATTCCAGAGAATAAGCAATGAGCAACTATCGAACTGAACGAGACAGCATGGGCGAACTTCAAGTGCCCAGTGAAGCGCTTTGGGGTGCGCAGACTCAGCGTGCGGTTAATAACTTCCCGATCAGCGGCAAGCCGATGCCAGCTGCATTCATTCGTTCGCTGGGCTTGATCAAGCGCGCCTGTGCCGAAGCCAATCGTGACCTGGAATTGCTAGACGCTGATCTAGCCGACGCCATTGTCGATGCCGCTGATCAAGTCGCCAGCAACCAGGTGGATCAACATTTTCCGGTCGATGTTTATCAGACAGGTTCAGGCACCAGCTCCAACATGAACGCCAATGAGGTTATTGCCCACTTGGCGCATCGAGCGGGCGTCGATCGTGTTCATCCGAATGATCACGTCAACATGAGCCAGAGCTCGAATGATGTGATTCCTACCGCAATTCAGGTGAGTGGCTGTTTGGCTGTTGCAGAACAGCTGCTGCCAGCACTGAAGCATTTGCGCCAGGTGCTTGCACAACGTGCCACCGAGCTTGCTGATGTGGCCAAAACCGGTCGCACCCATCTAATGGATGCAATGCCGGTCACGCTTGGGCAAGAATTGGCTACTTGGGGCCAGCAAATTGCCAGCGCTGAGGCGCGCTTGGGTGATGCATTGGCACGAAGTCGTCGACTGCCCCAAGGCGGCACCGCTGTTGGTACCGGTATCAATGCACATCCTGAATTCGGCGAGCGGGTCGCCGCGCACCTGGCTTCAGCCACTGGATTTGAGTTTGAATCCGCCGACAACAAATTTGAAGGCATCGCCAGTCAGGATGCCGCCGTTGAATTGTCCGGCCAGTTGAAAACGTTGGCCGTCAGCGTGATGAAGATGGCCAACGATTTGCGCTGGATGAACTCCGGTCCGCTGGCCGGCGTCGGCGAAATAGAGCTGGAAGCGCTGCAACCCGGCAGCTCCATCATGCCGGGCAAGGTCAACCCGGTGATTCCTGAAGCCGCCTGCATGATTGCTGCCCGCGTTATCGGCAACGACACCACCATTACTATGGCGGGGCAGTCCGGTAATTTTCAGCTTAATGTGATGCTGCCACTGGTTGGTGCAACATTGCTGGAAAGCATCGAATTACTGGCCAACGGCTGTCGCCTGATGGCTGATCGAGCGGTTGCGACCTTCACTGTCCGCCACGATAATCTTGAGCAGGCATTAGGCCGCAACCCCATTTTAGTGACCGCTTTAAATCGGGTGATAGGCTATGAAAAAGGCGCGGCACTGGCCAAGCAGGCGTATAAAGAAGGTCGTCCGATTCTGGACGTTGCTGAAGCGATGACCGACTTGTCGCGCGAGGAATTAGAGGAATTGCTTGACCCACTAAAACTCACCGCCGGTGGTCTGTAGCTCTTTTATACAGGCAGCCCCTCGCTTTAACGACTTGATTTAATCTGCAATCGTGGGTCGCTGGCGTCCCCCAAGACCGCAGTCCAGTCCTTACATCACGGCTGACGGTCACCGCCGTCTGCAGGACGAGCTGAAGCAACTCTGGCTTGATCGTCGAGAGGTGGTCGCAGCGGTCACCGCTGCGGCGGCTGAAGGTGATCGCTCCGAAAATGCCGAATACATTTACCGGAAAAAGCAGCTGCGCGGCATTGACGGTCGCATTCGCTACCTGCAAAAGCGCTTGGATAACGTCGAGGTTGTTCGCGATCGCCCAGCCAGCAATGAGCGGGTCTTTTTCGGTGCGTCCGTCACGCTTGAAGACGCCGACGGTGAGATCAGTTGCTACAGAATTGTCGGCGCTGATGAAACCGATGCCGAAAAAGGCTGGATTTCAGTTGATTCGCCAGTCGCCCGAGCATTACTAGGTAAGAACCTTGACGATGCAATTGAAATCA
>JGI12210J13797_10973641_pt1 | contig 11831 bp, 11 predicted proteins | sample ElkSlonscriptome_3_FD_13797 | JGI IMG/M metagenome (IMG submission 13797) | reverse complement strand
CGACGATTTGATGATCGATTAGCGAGGACACGTCAGCCTCGGCGGCAATGCGCACGGTAACGTCGAAGCCCTCGGACACCGGATCCACGAACCGGTCGTTGAGGACGAGTTCAACGCTGATCTTCGGATAGCGCAGCATGAAATCGCTCAGTGCCGGGCCAAGGTGGAGGATGCCGAATGACATGGGCGCGTTGATATTCAGCTGCCCCCGGGGCTCGTCGCGATCCTCACTGACGGCACACTCGGCCTCGGCGAGATCGCTGAGGATCGCCCGCGCGCGTTCGTAGAAGGCCTGACCGGACGGTGTCGCCGCCACCGCCCGGGTGGTGCGGTTCAGTAGCTGCACCCCGAGATGCTCCTCGAGGTTGATTACCGATTTGTTGACCTGCGAGCGCGACAACCCCAGCGCCCTTGCAGCGGCCGCGAAGCTGCCTTCCTCGACCACCTTGGTAAACGCGGTCAGGCTGGAGAATTTGTCCATGGAACTTCCACTGACTTGATTGTCCTTTTCGAGGAGACAGTATGTCCACCAAGCAGAATATTGTCCACCAATCCGGGCCACATCATATTACTGCTACGAAAAACATTAATTGGATACGGAGAGTCCCGATGATTGCCGTAAGGAAGTCCGATGAGCGGGGCACGACCCGGTTCGGCTGGCTGGATTCCAAGCATACCTTCTCGTTCGGTCACTATTACGATCCCGCGCACATGGGCGCCGGCCCGCTCCGCGTCATCAACGAGGACCGCGTCAAGCCGGGCGCCGGTTTCGACACCCACGGGCACCGCGATATGGAGATTATTTCCTACGTGCTCGACGGCGCGCTCGAGCATAAGGACTCCATCGGCACGGGAGCGGTGATCCGACCGGGCGAGCTCCAGCGCATGTCCGCGGGTACCGGAATCCGCCACTCCGAGTTCAACCATTCGAACACCGACCCGGTGCACTTTCTGCAGATTTGGATCCTCCCACGGGAGCAAGGGCTGATACCGAGCTACGAGCAAAAGGCGTTTAGCGGCGCCGAAAAGCAAGGTCGTCTGCGATTGGTCGGATCGCCCGACGGTCGCGACGGGTCTGTAACCGTTCACCAGGATGTCGATCTTTACGCAGGCACATTCGGCTTCGCGGATACTAAAGTTTTCGATCTTCGATCCGGCCGCCAAGCCTGGGTTCAAGTGACGCGCGGTGAGCTGGATATCGATGGTGAACGGCTTGCCGCCGGTGACGGCGCAGAGATCACAAACGTTGATTCCATCCGGTTTAGCGGCCACGACGACGGAGAAATCCTCGTCTTCGACATGGCGGCCTAACTCACCGAAAACTCGATGATCAGGAGACAATCATGACCAAGATCCTTGTTCTGTACTACTCCACCTACGGCCACATCGAAACCATGGCCGAGAACGTAGCCGCTGGTGCCCGCGAAGTCGAAGGCGCCAACGTCGTGGTCAAGCGTGTGCCCGAATTGGTGCCAGAGGACGTCGCCCGCAAGAACAACTTCAAGATCGATCAATCGGCGCCCGTCGCCGCGCCGCCGGAGCTGGCCGACTACGACGCCATCATCTTCGGCACCCCCACGCGGTTCGGCAACATGGCGTCGCAGATGCGGAACTTCCTAGATCAGACCGGCGGGATGTGGATGAACGGCAAGCTGATCGGCAAGGTGGGTTCGGTGTTCACGTCCACCGGAACGGGTGGCGGCAACGAAACCACCATCACGTCGTTCTGGAACACCCTTGCCCACCACGGCATGGTGATCGTCGGCCTACCGTATTCCAGTCCCGAGCTCACCGATATCTCGGCGGTTCGCGGCGGCTCACCCTACGGTGCCGGCACCATCGCCGGCGCCGACGGTTCGCGGACACCGAGCGATACCGAACTAAAGCTTGCCCGCGATCAAGGCCGCCACGTGGCCGGCATCGCCAAACGCCTGAGCGGGTAAAAGCCGCCCCGGCCATCGCGGAGATTGGGGCAGTCACGGCTGGCGGAACCAGCCGGGATCGCCCACCGCCCTCCCTCCTCATCGCTGTGAGGAGTCCCCCGACAAGTGACGGTGCTTTGGCTTGGCAAACATTAATGCATACGTCATAGTATGCATTAATGTTTGCTGGCGAGAATCGCCGAAGCAACGGGAGGATGGACTTGGCGCCCAATTCGGATCTTCGCATCGCCGTGCTGCCTGGCGACGGGATCGGGCTGGAAATCATGGATGCGTGCCGAGCCATTCTTGACGCGCTGGAGGGGCGGGTCGGCGGTTACACGTTGTGCTATACGCCCTATCGCGCCGGGGCCGCGTTGTTCTCCGAGACAGGCACCGACATCACCGACGAAGACTTCGATGCACTGGGCCACGCCGACGCCATCCTACTGGGCGCCATCGGCGATCCTACCGTCCGCCACCCCAATGGCACCGAGATATCGCCGCACCTCCGGATCCGCACCGCCTTCAAGCTCTGCACGGGGCTGCGGCCGGCCAAGGCCTATCCCAACGCGCCGCGCCGGCTCCGCGACGAACGCGCCGCCGATATCGACCTGGTGGTGGTCCGCGAGTCTACGGAGGGCCTGTTCCATACCGCCCAGATCGGCGAAATCATCGACGATCTTGAGGCCACCGAGATCATGAAGATCACCCGGCCGGTCTGCGAGCAGCTGTTCGACGAAACCTTCGCGCTGGCCCGCCGGCGCAAGGCACAGGGCGGCAAGGGCAAGGTTACCTGCGTCGATAAGGCCAACGTGTTCAAGGCCATGGCCTTTTTCCGCAAGGTGTTCGACGAACGCGCCGCCCGCAACCCCGACATCGAGGTCGGCTACAACTACGTGGACGCCCAGGCGCTCGACCTGATCCGCCGGCCGTGGGAGTTCGACGTGCTGGTGATGGAGAACATGTTCGGCGACATCCTTTCCGACCTTACCGCCGCCCTGGTGGGTGGCATGGGCATGGCGCCCTGCGGCGAAATCGGCCGCGATCATGCGATGTTTCAGCCGGCTCACGGCAGCGCCCCGGATATCGCCGGCCAGGACAAGGCCAACCCCACGGCGATGATCCTGTCGGCCGCGATGATGCTGGAATGGCTCGGCGAGCGCCATGACATCGACGCCCTGAAGACCGCCGCCAAGGTCCTCGAAGCCGCCGTCTCCGAGGGCTTCGCGTCGGGCCGCGTGAACCCGAAGGAGTTCGGCGGCCCCCACGGCACCAAGGAAACAGCCCGCGCCGTCATCGACATCATTGGCGAAACCACCTAGCGTCTAGTGCGAGCCACGTACGGGAGGGACACGTCATATCTATTCTATTGGGCTGCATCGCCGACGACTTCACCGGCGGCACCGACCTAGCCGTGACGCTGGCGCGCGGCGGCATGCGCACGGTCCAGGTGATCGGCGTGCCCGAGGACGCCGCCGCCCTGCCCGACGCCGACGCCGTGGTGGTGGCGCTCAAGTCCCGCACCAGCCCCAAATCCGACGCCATCACCCAGTCCATGAACAGCGCCAATGCGCTCCTCGACGCCGGCGCCCGGCAACTGTTCTTCAAGTACTGCTCCACCTTCGATTCCACCGACGCCGGTAATATCGGCCCGGTCGCCGAGGCGCTGCTGCTTCGCGTCGGCAACGCCTTCACCATCGCCTGCCCCGCCTTCCCCGCCAACGCCCGCACGGTGTACCAGGGCCATCTGTTCGTCGGCGATCAGTTACTCTCCGAAAGCCCGCTCAAGGACCACCCGCTGACCCCCATGCTGGATGCCAACCTGGTCCGCGTGCTCCAGCGCCAGACCCGCCTGCCCATCGGCCTGGTCCCCTACACCGACGTCGACCAAGGGCCGCACGCCATTACCAGGGCCTTCGAGCGGGTCCGCGCCGAGGGCACCCGCATCGCCATCGTCGACGCCCTTACCGAGCGCCACCTCCGCGACATCGGCGCGGCCGCCGCGGACTTGCCGCTGATCACCGGCGGCTCCGGCATGGCTCTGGGCCTGCCCGACAACTTCCGCCGCCAGGGGCTGCTCGCCACCACCGACCCGGTGGCCGACTTCCAAGCCCCCAAAGGCCGCGCCGCCATCCTCGCCGGCAGCTGCTCGGCCACCACCCGCGCCCAGATCGCCGCCGCCCGGACATCGGGTATACCAGCATTCGAAGTGGACCCGCTGGCCCTCGCCGACGGATCGCTGAGCGTCACCCACATCGCCGGCTGGGCGGCGACACAGGACACCGCCGCCCCCTTCCTCATCTACTCCAGCGCCGCCCCCGACGTGATCGAACGGGTCCAGGCCGAACTGGGCCGCGATGCCGCCGGTGCCCTGGTGGAGCAAACCCTCGCCAACGTCGCCCAGGCACTCGCCACCCAGGGCGTCGCCCGGCTGATCGTCGCCGGCGGCGAGACCTCGGGCGCAGTGGTCGGAACGCTCGGTATCCACGCCCTGGAGATCGGACCGGAGATCGACCCCGGCGTCCCCTGGACCCGCGCCCGCGGCGGCCTGCCGCTGGCCCTGGCGCTGAAATCCGGCAACTTCGGCGCNCCCGATTTCTTCATCAAGGCCTGGGAGCTACCTACCATGAGCCCCGAAACCAAAACCCGCGACGCCATCTGTTTCCTGGCCAAGTCGCTCTACGACCGCGGCCTCACCTTCGGCAGCACCGGCAACATCAGTGTCCGCCTCGACGACGGCGGCTGGCTGATGACCCCCACCAACGCCTCCATGGGCAATCTCGACCCGGCCCGTCTCTCCCGCCTCGACGCCGCCGGCAACCTGATCGACGGCGCCCCGCCCACCAAGGAATCCTTCCTTCACACCACGCTCTACGACCGCCGCCCCGACGCCCGCGCCGTGGTCCACCTCCATTCCACCCACTCGGTGGCGGTCAGCGCGCTCGCCGAGGTGGACCCCGAAGACGTGCTGCCGCCCATCACCGCCTATTACATCATGCGCGTCGGCCGCCTGCCGCTGGTCCCCTACTTCCCCCCCGGCGACAAGGCCCTGGCGGACGCCGTCGGCCAGCTCGCCGGCAAGCACCACGCCGTGCTGCTCGCCAACCACGGCCCCGTGGTCGCCGGCACCAGCCTCGAGAACGCCGTCTACGCCACCGAGGAACTGGAGGAAACGGCCAAGCTCTACCTCATGCTCCGCGGCACCGCGCAGCGCCTGCTAACCCCCGGCCAGGTCGCCGATCTCCGCCAGCGCTTCGGCGGCTAATACCCCTAAGGACCCGCAAGCCTAACCCTCTCAGGAACCGCTCCCATGTACGTCGTCACCGTCACCTTCGAAGCCTACGCCGCCCACATCGACGCCTTCCGCGACGCCGTCCTTGCCCAAGCCCGCACCTCGCTGGACCGCGAACCCGAATGCCGCCGCTTCGACGTCTGCCTCGCCGCCGACCACCCCGGCCGCGTCTTCCTCTACGAACTCTACGACACCCCCGCCGCCTTCCAGGCCCACCTGAAAAGCGACCACTTCCAATCCTTCAACGCCACCGTCACCCCCTGGGTCCGCAACAAACATGTGGACACCTGGAACCTCTCCGACCCGGCATGAGGGGTTAAGCGAAAGACCCAGTCCGAGGGGGCTTCCCCCTCGACCCCCATTCCAAGGGTCAGAGCCAAACCAGCCATCCAAAGGGCTGGCAAGCGCAACTGCGCGCCCGCCCCAGCGGAGCGGAAAGGACACTGAGCAGCGAGGATAGCCAAGCGGACGGATGTCCGCGCCCGGCGTTTGAGGGAGTAAAGGTGAAACCAAGCTTGGGCTCGCCAAAACACCCAAATCCCACCTTGCCAGCCGCGTGCGGCAAGGTGGGGGTGGGGGGGTCCCAATCAAAAAGTCGATATCAACCCCCTGCACAGTAGAATTTTCGCTGAAATTCACCGAGAACGCTCGAAAATGGGTGGCCAATCGTTTGCGGATTGACACCTATGACCCCGGATCGCTCGACCCCCATCTCAATTCATCTTGGCGCAACAATTGCCGGGACTCGGCCGGTTGGTTCAACGCAATCCCAGTAAGGCTCCCACTTACCGGATATGTAACGTTTCGTCGGCCTATGCCGTGTAGGTCGTCATGCGACGAACCAGCAAAAAATCGGGCAACGAAAAACTGCTTGATGAGTCTGCAGATTCAAGAGTGCTGCCATGTCCGGAATGTGTCCCAACGCGAACGTCCGAGCGGCGCGACGGTGAGCTTGCTGTTCACCCTGACATGACATCAGCTGCAGCGTGACAATGAGGAGGCTCCTAGGACATTGAATGTGAGCGCCTGCCCCTAGAGACCAGATTCGATTCGGAGCTGGGCTGGCGTGACGCCGATTTCGCGTCGGAAGGTGGTCGTCATATGGCTTTGGGATGAGAAGCCGGTCGCATAGGCAATGTCGGCGATCGGATGCGCGGTCGTCCGCAGGAGGGAACGGGCGGCCTCGATCCGGCGGGCAAGCACATATTGGTGCGGCGGTTCGCCGACCTTGCGTTTGAAGGCCCGCCCGAATTGATGCGTAAGGACACCGGCGAGGCCGGCAAGCGTTTCGAGGGACAGGTTGGCGTCGAGGTTGGCGTCGACGTAGTCGAGAATTGAGTCCAGGACGCGGTCATTGAGGGTGGAACCCCGGCCCGTGGCGTGCTGCCGGGACGGTAGGCGCAGCATTTCCACGATCAGGGCAAAGCCCAGTGCCTGGAGGTAATCGCGAGACAAGGTGTCGGCCATCATGTGACGGCGGATGCGCTGCGCGATCTGTGTCGTGAACGGTTTCGGGCCGCCGATGATCACCCGGGGTTCGAGGAGATCCTGGGGAGTTTGCAGCGCGGCGGCGATGTCGGGCTTCATGTCCTCGAACCGGAACGTGAAGGCGAGCACCTCGGGCGCCGCCGTGGATTCGCCGCGCAACGGAAAGTTGGCGGGCACGACGATGTATTCGTAGGGCCGTCGCTCGTAATGCCTGAGCCGGTCGCCCGCCAGCGAACTCGACCCCTCGTCGGTACTGAAGCTGATGGTCGCGAGGGTCTTCGCGAGCCGCACGTTGAAGCTACGCTCGCCCGCCGGCACCAACTCGACGGAGAACTTATCGAAACGAATACGCCGGCCCCACTCCGGCACGCTGCCGCGCCGCGGAACGTTGAGGCCCATCTCCTGCTTGCTCATCACTGACCCCGGCAGCAGAAATGGTCGGAAAGCGATCTACGGCATTAGGTCGGGATTGAATACCGCGATTGTCAACGCCAAAGCGTCCGATTCTGAAAAGCGCGATGCTGAAAGACCCTCTGCGGCAAAACGGCGATCATCATCGGCGAACCAAGGCCTGAACCGATTTCAAACGGTGGCTCTTCAGCTTCAAGTCTTGAGAGATGGCAATCCGCAGGACCGAGTCGCCTCTCAACGGACCATGAGATCCGGAGACACGACCATGGCAACGCGCGAAACGCAACCGACCGCTACGCAAGTCCACATGCCGCTATGGGAATGTATCGATGCGAATGCTTCGGTGCTCGCCGCCACACGCCGAATGCAAGATGAGAATACTCACCATCTCGTTCTGCTCAAGAGCGGCCGGATTGTGGGCATCGTCAGCGACTGCGACCTCATCGTGCGGTGCGCGGCAGCGTATCGGCGACCTTCCAGTACGCACGTCTACGAAATTATGTCCGCCGCCATCTTCGGCGCATGCGGGGCGAAAAGCCTTCGGGCGGACACCGCGCAAACCATTCAACAACAAGACCGTCTGACCCGATCGGTTGCCGCTGGCGAAAATTGGGAGGATTCGCCGGCGGTCGGCTCTGGTCCCCTAGTCTGAGCTGGACCAGATCATCGACCCCTCCCCTCACCCAAGTGAAAGGAAGACTGACATGAATATCGTTCGTCAATCCCTCTCGGCCTTCGTCGTGATCACCGGCCTTTTCGCCGCTAGCGTCGCGGTCGCGGGGACCGAAACCAACGTCACCAGCGGCTTGACCACCAAGGGACCGGGCCTCGCGGTTCACGGCTACGATGTGGTCGCATACTTCGAAAAGGGCCAACCCGAGGTTGGTCGTGCCCAGTATTCGACCGTTTACAACGGCGCAACCTACCGCTTTTCCAGCGAAGAGACCCTCGACACATTCGAAGACAATCCGGAGAAATACGTGCCCCAGTACGGCGGCTACTGCGCCTATGGCGTGGCCGTCGGGGCCAAGTTCGACGGCGATCCGCGCCTTTGGCGGATCGTTGACGGCAAGCTCTATCTGAACCTGAACGAGGACATCCAGGCGACCTGGGAAAAGGACGTTCCTGGCTACATCAAGAAGGGTGATCGGAATTGGAAAAAGATCGCCAGCCGCACTCCCGAAGAACTGAGCTAGCCAATCGTGCTCGGAACGGCGGGCCCCCTCCGCCGTTCCGCAGCAACCCGGCGAGACGACAGGAAATTGTACTCACGTTCCGACGTCAGCCGTCAAACACAGTGCACGATTCTGAAAAGCAAGATGCTGAAAGACCTTCCGCCCCATTGCGACAATCATTGATCGTGTACCGAGCCTTCCGAAAAAAGGAGAAGAGCAATGCTCAATAGCGCCGTTACACAAGGAGCCCATCACATCGGCCTGACCGTTCCGCATCTGGCCGAAACCCGGGCTTTCTTCGTCGACACGTTGGGTTTCGACCCCGTCGGCGAGGTGCCAGACTACCCGGCCGTGTTTATGACCGACGGCACCACCATGATCACGCTGTGGCAGGCGACCGACCTGGCGAGTGCGATCCCGTTCGACCGCAAGAACAACGTCGGCCTGCACCATTTTGCGCTCCGGGTCGAGAACGCGGGCGTCCTGGAGAACCTGTACCACACGCTGGATACCACTAACGGCGTCGACATCGAATTCCCGCCGGAGCCGCTCGGCGGCGGACCCGCCAGGCACATGATGTGCTTCATCCCGGGTGGTATCCGCATGGAGTTCATCGCGCCGGGCGGTTGAGGGACCGGCGCCTGAGAAGGAAGGAGGAAATCATGACACTCGCAACCCTGCCCCCCCACGGACCGCGCTGCAACCGTTGGGACCGCCGCGGCGGACGTTTCCACCGCCCCGGGTTGGGAAACGAACCTGGGCGACTTCCCGGCGCTTTCCGTCGTGCCGTGGCAGTTCCTGATCAAGGACGCGGTGCTCCTCGGGGCCGACCTTTGAAGCCTCGGAGATACCGAGCGGGACATGGGCGCCACCCGCTGAGCCGTTCAAACGGCGCCCGAACATCAACCCTGCGAAAGAGGAGAGTAACCATGCCCCGTGTAAACCCTGTCGACCCCGCGACCGCCACCGGCGAGGCCAAAGCGCTTCTTGACGGTGTGCAGAAGAAGCTCGGCATGACGCCGAACGTTATCCGGACCATTGCCAATGCCCCAGCCGCCCTGAAGGCTTACTTCGGGATCAACGAGGCGCTGGCCGGAGGACGGTTCGACGCCAAGACCCGCGAAGCGTTCGCCCTCGCCGTCGCCGGCGCCAATTCGTGCGATTACTGTGCGTCGGCGCACACCGCGCTCTCGAAGGGCCTGAAGGTCGACGACGTCGAGATCGACCGGCGGCTCGCCGGGCACTCCAGCGATCCCGCGCTCGATGCGGCGCTCGTGTTCGCTCGCACGGTTGTCGAGAAACGCGGGCTCGTCAGCGACGCGGATATCGCCGTCGTGCGTGCCGGCGGTCATGACGACGGCGCCATCGCCGAGATCGTCGCCAACGTGGTTGCGAACATCTTCACCAACTACGTCAACCACGTCGCCGAGACCGATATCGATTTTCCGAAGGTCGAACTGGCCAAATCGCAGGCCGCTTGAGACGCGAAAAGGCGGTGCGCCACGGCGGCGCGCCGCCATCGCGAGGACACGACGGGAGAGGGAGACGGACAATGAACGATCTGAGCACCGAAGCAACACGCGGAGCGACCGCCTTATCCGAGGACATGAACGACACCGAGTCCCCGTTCCACGTGGGCGAGCGGCAGGTTCAGGAGCGCCTTGGGGTCCGTGCAATCGAGGACTGGGCAAGAAAAATCGTGCGCCCCTATCTGCTGGACGAACACCGCGCCTTCCACACGGCCATGCCGTTCCTCGTCGTCGCGGCGCGCGACGAACGGGGAAGGCCTTGGGCGACCATGCTGGCCGGCCACGAGGGTTTCGTAACATCGCCGGACCCCGTTTCGCTCGTAATCGATACCAAGCCTGTTTCGGGTGACGCGCTGGAGCGGTCCTTCACGACTGGCGCCGACATCGGAATCCTCGGCATCGAATTGGCGACGCGGCGGCGTAACCGCGTCAATGGCCGCGTCCGCAGGGATCAATCGGACGCCATCGTCTGCGAGGTCGGCCAGACCTTCGGGAACTGCCCGCAATACATTCGCGAGCGCGAGTGGCGGTACGCCGGCGGCGTGCCGGCGGGCGCGCCCTCACGCGGAACGCGCCTGACCCCGTCCCAAATCCACTGGATCGCCTCGGCCGATACCTTCTTCATCGCCACCGGGCTCCGCGGCGACGGTGACAACGCCACCTTCGGCATGGATGCCTCTCACCGGGGCGGCGATCCAGGGTTTGTCGAGGTTGCCAGTGAAACCCGCCTAGTCTTCCCCGACTACGCCGGCAACAACCACTTCAACACCATCGGCAACCTCGTTCTCGACCCGCGCGCCGGTTTCCTGTTCGTCGATTTCGAGACCGGTAGCCTGCTCCAACTCACTGGCCGTGCCGCGATCGATTGGGATTCGGAGGCGGTGGCGCGCGTTCCCGGCGCCCGGCGTCTGGTGACCTTCGACATCGAGGAGATCGTCGAACTGCCCACGGCCATCCCGTTGCGGTGGGACGCGGACGCCGAGTCGGTGCGCTCCCTGCGGCTGGTCGAGAAGATCCGCGAGACCGAGGATGTGACGTCGTTCGTGTTCGACGCGCGGGACGGCGGACCGCTGCCTGGCTTTGAGGCCGGCCAACACCTTCCCATCGAGTTCAAGATTCCCGAACGAGAGGAACCGGTCCGGCGGACGTATTCGCTCTCGGGTTCACCCCGCGACGAACGTTATCGTATCAGCGTCAAACGCGAGCCGAGAGGACTCGCTTCGCGCCACTTGCATGATCATGTCGAACCGGGAGCGATCATCAACTCGCGCCGGCCATCGGGCGACTTCATGATGTCCTGTGAAACGTGCCCGATCGTGCTTGTGAGCGCGGGCATTGGCGTGACGCCGATGGTGAGCATGCTCCAAGCGCTGGCCGCCGAGAGCGGAGCGCGCCCGGTGGTGTTCGTCCACGGTGCGCGAGACGGCGCTCACCACGCACTGGGCCATGAGGTTTGGAGGCTGGCCGCGAGACGGGACGGAATTCGGGTTCATGTCGCCTACAGCCAGCCGCGCCCGGAAGACGAGATCGGCAAGGATTACAACAGCGCAGGTCGCGTCGACGGCGCGCTGCTGGCCAGCCTCGTCGCCGATCTCGAGGCTCAGTACTACCTTTGCGGCCCGACCCGCTTCATGGCCGATGTCCAGACCGATCTTGAGCGGCGCGGCATACCCGCGAACCACATCCACACAGAATCTTTCGGACCAGTGAAATGACGCTCCATTCAGACATGTCCTATTCCGGAAAAGGGGACGTTACCCAATAGGCTAGATAGACGTAACGAGCGGCACAATCCGTCACTACTGAACTCCCAGAAACCTTAAAACAAAGAACACGCCCGCAATCGCATGGTCATGTCCTTGAATGCATATGCGCTTGGCGGCATATCGGCTCCGAAGCAGCTTGTGTCCCTTGGCGTGGTGTAGCTGTGGGTAACCGGCTTGCCGTAGCGACCGCCGCGAGTCAGGCCTAGGCAAGCCGGTTATCCACAGCGGGCGGTCATCGCCGGTCTCGG
>JGI12210J13797_10007595_pt1 | contig 11831 bp, 7 predicted proteins | sample ElkSlonscriptome_3_FD_13797 | JGI IMG/M metagenome (IMG submission 13797) | reverse complement strand
CGCCGAGATGAGACCATCTCGGCGATGCCGAGCCGTAGATTCGTGTCGTTGATCCCCGTGGTGCTGGCTTCGCTCGGGTGCGGAGCCGCGGGCGGGGGTGGGATCGACGTCTACAACCCGCTCATCGATCCCCGCGAGGGTCCGCCGGCGGGCAACGTGGAGGGGCCGTGTCCGATCCCGGCCGACGCGGGGCCGGTCGATGCCTCTCGGCCCGACACGGTGGTGGGCGACGGCACGCCCGAGAGCTGCACCTCCGACGCCACGATCGAGGCCATCGCGGGCGGTGGGGTCATCACCTTCGATTGCGGGTCCGAGCCGATCCTCATCACGCTGGACCAGCCGGCGGAGATCTTCAACGACACCGGCCCCGAGATCGTCATCGACGGCGGGGGGCTGGTCACGCTCAGCGGCGCGGGGCGCCACCGGATCCTCTACATGAACACCTGCGACGAGAGCCAGGTGTGGACCACGGCGCACTGCGACGACCAGGACCACCCGGTGCTCACGGTGCAGAACCTGACCTTCCTCGACGGCAACGCCTCGGGCGAGGGCGAGGGCCTCGAGGGCGGCGGCGGGGCGATCTTCGCTCGCGGCGGGCGGCTGCGGGTGATCAACTCGCGCTTCTTCGGCAACACGTGCACGAACGCGGGGGCCGACGTGGGGGGCGGGGCGATCCGGGCGTTCGACCAGTCGGGCGATCGCCCGGTGCAGGTGGTCAACTCCACCTTCGGCGGCGCGACCAGCTACGGCAACTCGTGCTCCAACGGCGGGGCGATCAGCAGCATCGGCGTGTCGTGGACCATCCTCAACAGCGTGTTCTCCCACAACGCGGCGGTGGGCAGCGGCGGCAACCCGGCCACGCCGGGCACGCCCGGGGGCGGCAGCGGCGGGGCGATCTACAACGACGGCAACCGCATGGTGCTGTCGATGTGTGGCTCTCGGATCGAGGACAACCGCGTCAACACCCACGGCAGCGCGATCTTCTTCGTGAGCAACGACCACAGCGGGTCGATCCGGATCGATCGCTCGACCATCACCCGCAACGAGGGCGGATCTTGGTACCCGAGGTATCCGCAGATCTCCGGGCACGACGACACGCCCATCGAGGTGATCGACTCGCAGGTCGAGTAGGGCGCTCGGGTCGAGGAGGCCGGCGCCCGAGCGCGGATCAGCGGCGCTCGGCCACGCGCTGCCGCCGGGCATCGACGGCGAGCAGCACGGGGAGGATGAGGGTGCGGCCCACGTCGAGCCCCAGCCCGCCCGTCCAGGCCACGCCCGAGCGGCCCGTGAGGCGGTCGTAGCGGGCGCTGGCCCACACGCTCACGCCGCTGAGCACGAAGCGGCGGAACCATCCGCGCTGGTCGTGGACCAGCTCGGGGATGGAGGCATGGAAGGGGTAGACCTCGGCCTTGCCCACGAGCCCGAAGCCGCTGGGGCGCAGGCGATCGGGGAGGGCGGCATCCCAGCGCGGGCCGGCCGTGCCGGTGACGAAGAACGCGGGCCCGCGGGGGGCGTAGCGCGACAGGCCCAGGCCCACGTCGAGCCCGAGGGACCCATTGGCGCCCGCCTGGTCGGGGTCGCGGAACACCGAGAGCACCGCGCTCTCGCCGAGCGTGGCGTGCAGCGCGGTGGTGTCGGTGAGCTCGACCAACGAGACCGAGGCTTCGAAGCTCAGGACCTGCACGGGCGCGCGGTGCAGGGTGGACCAGCCCGCGCCCACCTGGAACGGCCCGCGCACGTCGAGCACGCGCGTGCGTCGACGAGGGGTGGGCACGACCTCCACGGTGGGCAGCGGCTCGCGATGCGCGGCGGGGGCCCTGGCCGCGACCGGCCGGGGCGCCAGTGCGAGCGTGGCCAGAGGCAGCACGACCGCCAGGCTCGCGACGAGTCTCATGGCGACGAGCATCGCATCCCGAGCGGGCTCTCTGAAAGTGCGCAGGGGAGAGCGATGGGGCGGGGCTGGAGCCAAGCGCGAGAACGGAGCGAACTGGACGCCGACACCCCTCTACGGAGTCGGGAGGGACTGGGAAGGAGCGGCGTGGGCCTTCACGTTCAAGGTCGGACCGGAGGCGGGAGCCCCGCTTCGCGGAGCGCGGGAGTGCTCTCGCGCAGAACGTCGAACATCGACCACGTGGCGGCAGTGAGTTCGGCCGTAGGGTCGATCAAGGTCGTGGTGAGGATCCGGGCCCGTGCGCGTCGTAGGCATCGAAGGCAACGGGCAGCCGCTTCTCTCGCTCCGCGCGGAGGACGTCGGGCTCTGGACCGCGGTGGATCGGAATCACGACGGCTCTCGCACGACGGGCGGACGAGGGAGGGCGACCTGGTCCCGTTGAAGCTCGGAGATCAGTGCTTGCAGCGTCTGCTCCTCTTCGTCACTGCGGAATGGATCGGTGGCGAGCTGGAGGTAGAGACGCAACTGGTCGCCCTGAGGGTTGAGCGTGAGGCGGTCCAGTCCGAACCAGGTGCGGTAGACATCGGTCCCGGTCATGGCCCGAGGATCGGGCGAGTCGCCCCCGCCTGCGACGAGGCTCATCGGCGCCAGGTGACCGGTCTCTGGATCGTGGACGAAGCGCTCGACATCACCCGTCTCGGGGTGTTGATCGACCACGACGATCTCTTCGGGGGCGAGAGAGGAGAGCACGACGGGCGAGTGCGTGGTCACCACGAACTGGACCCGGGGAAAGGTCCTCCGCAGCGCGGGGATGAGGCCCGCTTGCCAGGTGGGGTGGAGATAGAGATCGATCTCGTCGATGAGGGGCTCGAGGCGCTCGATGGACGGCTGCACCAGCGGTGGCCTCGACTGAGGGTCCGGTAGGAACCGACCCACTCCATAGCTGGCGACGAACCAGAGCTTGCGGTTGTCGGCGCGGGCTTCGTCGAGCGGATCGAAGTTGGGTTCTTCGGTTGCGTGACCCTCGATTTCGGCTCCCGAAGCACTGGCGTAGTACGAGCGACCCGCCAGAGTCGTCTGCTTCGGGCGCAGCGACAGTGTCGAGCGGAGGTGCTCGCCCTCCTCGGGGGCGCGGCCGAGGGAGGGGTGGAGGTTGGCCGAACGACTCTGTGGGGTGAACCGAAACGAGGCCTCGATCTGCATCGTGGCTCGCGGCGTTCGGCGATCGACCAGGTGCCCCACGATGGGCTTGGCGAGCACGCTGACCTGTCGCGAACCGGCGGCAGCCAGCGCAATCGCCTGCAGGATGCTCGTCTTGGCAGTGCCATTGCGCCCGATGACGACCGTCCACATACGCGGCGTTCCATCGCTTTGCGTGAAATCGAGCCGGAAGTCACGCAGCAGCTTGAGGTGTCGAATGGCGAGGTGGTCGAGGTACACGGAGTGGGCGGAGGATATCCGAACAGTCTCCCAGCGGCGCGGAACACGGATGCCGGCCCGCGCGTACGGGAGCGACCACGGACGGGCTATCCTCGACGTCTCCATGCTCCGTTCCCGATGGCGCGCGCCGGTGGGCTGGCTCTTGCTCGGCCTGCTCGGCTCGAGCGTGTCCGCCGTCTCGGCGGCGCCGCGCTCGAGTCGCGCCGACCGTGGAGCGAGCATGCCCGGCCCCGCGGAGGGGCGGCCCGAGCCCTCGCGGCTGGCCCAGCATGCCCAGTGCGTGGCGTGCCACCCGGTGCAGGCCGAGCAGTGGGCCGGGTCGGCGCACGCCCAGGCGTTCACCGCCGCGACCGTGCAGCAGGCGCTCGAGCGGGAGTCGCGGGCGTTCTGCCGGGGGTGTCACGCGCCCGAGGCCGATCCGCGGCGGCCCACCTCCGAGGCCGCCGCCGCGGTGGGCGTGGCGTGCATCAGCTGCCACCTGGTGGGCGGGGAGATCCTCGCGGGGGCCGAGCCCGTCTCCGACACCCCCTCGCCGCACCCGGTGCGCCGCGATCCCGCGTTCTCCACCGCTCGGGCGTGCGCCTCCTGCCACGAGTTCGGCTTCACCGACGTCCACCAGCGCCGCCGGCCCCAGCTCATGCAATCCACGGTGTCCGAGCACCGCCGCTCGCCCTACGCCGACGTCTCGTGCGCCCAGTGTCACATGCCGCGCCACGACGGCCACCGCGATCACACCTTCGCCGCCTCGCGCGACCCCGCGGCGGTCCGGGGCGCGGTGCGGATCGACGCGCGGCGGCCCACGGGGTGCGCGGTGGAGCTGTCGCTTACGCCGGTGGGCGTGGGGCATGCCTTCCCCACCGGCGATCTCATGCGCCGCATCGAGCTGCGCGTGTCGACCCCCGACGGCTGGGAGCGCACCCGCTACCTGGCCAAGCACTGGGGCGGCGCACGACCGCTCGGCTCGCTGGTGCGGGTGCTGGTGGCCGACGACCGCGTCGGTCCCGGCCCCGAGCCTCGGGTGGTCCGCTTCGCCCTGCCGCGGTCGCGCTGCGACCAGCCGGTGCGCTGGTCGGCTCGCTATCAGCGGGTGCAAGAGATTCCGGGTGACGACGAGGCCGCGGCGGTCGTGGCCGGAGAGATCACCCTCGACACGGGCACGCTGCGCCCCCTCGCCCCGAAGCCATCCCCATGAGACCCACGCTCCCCGCTCTCGCCTCCCTGTTGTTCTTGGCCGGCTGTCGGACCGCCCCTCCGGCCACCGCGCTCCCGCCCTCGGGCTCCGGCGCCAGCGAGTCCGCGCGGCCCGGGGCGGCGGAGGTGGTGCCGGTGATGATGGTGGAGCAGCAGGTGCTCACCGAGGTGCCGGAGGGCTTCGATCCCACCGGGCGGATCCGCCTGGGCTCGAGCTGCGCGGCGTGGAACGACCAGGGCGTGTACCTGGGCACCGTGCCCGAGGATCGGTGCCGGCAGTGGATCCACGCTCCCGAGCGCACCACCGACGACCGGGCTCGCTCGGCGCGGTGGGACGGGGCGGTGGTCCGGCTGGAGGGCGCCGAGGTGGCGGGCACGCTGCCGTGCGAGGGCTGTGCCGCCGTGGTCGACGTGGCCTGGAGCCCGCGGGGCGATCGGGTCGCGGTGGCGCGGGAGGGGGCCGAGACGGTGGAGATCTGGTCGGCCGCCCGGCACGAGCGGCTGTCTACGCTGAAGCACGATCCGCTCGGCGAGCTGGTCGACGTGCAGCTGGCCTGGCCCGGCTCGCTGCACGTGCTGCTCGCCACCCTCGATGATCGCCCCGAGTGCGACTACGAAGATGGGGACATGGCCGACGGCGAGTGCATCGACGAGTGGGAGGCCTCGGGGTACGACGACGGCCCCACGAGGTTCACGCTGGCCACCCACGAGAGGCTCGGGTCTCCTCCGATCGAGGAGCCCGTCGTGGCGACGGACTTCTTCATGTTCGTGGCCCAGGCGCGCCTAGACCCTCGGGGCCGGTGCATCTACATCTCCGAGTTCAACGCCTCCATGCGCGACGAGCTGGAGTCGCGGGTGACCACCCAGCCCTTGGCGGGCACGTGCACGATCGGCGACGACGACGGCATGGGCGACGACGATATGGGCGACGACGAGCCGGTGATCGACGGTGACCTCGACGGTGACGTCGACGACGAGGCCTACGACGGGGTGTGGCGCTTTGCGTCGACCGAGTGGCTCGACGAGCCGCGGCCGCGGTTCTTGGCGATGACCTCCACCGCCGACGACGAGTTCACCGAGGGCCTGGAGTATGCCTACTACGGCCTGCGGATCACCGAGCTGGGGGCCGAGCGCCGGTCGTGGTCTACCGAGCTGGAGGACATGGAGCTGCCCTTGGCCTCGACCTCCGATGCCTGGGTGGAGATGACCGAGCGGGAGCTGCTCGCGGCGCGGCCCTCGGGCGCCGGCATCGAGACGGTGTGGCGGCACTGCTTTCGGCTGGTGACCCGCCGCGACGGGGCCGGGCAGCCCGCTCGTGGGTGGTGCACGCCCTCGCGGGAGCTGCCGGGGCGCTGCGACTACCTCGACATGTCGCCGGGCGGCGAGGGCATGCTGGCCAGCTGCGGGCGGGGCGATGGCGCGCTCACCTTGATGGTCGGCGTGGAGCCGATCGACCTGGGCGTGGTGGGCACGGCCGCATGGGCCTGGGGTGAGGGCTGGCTGGCCACGGTCGACGACGCGGGCGGGGTGCGGGTGCGGAGCCTGGCCACGCCGCGGGAGTCGACCCCGGTGGGCCCGGCCTCGGCGTGGGTGCCCACCACTCTCGGCTCTACGCTCGATCGCATCGTGTTGCACGAGGGCGGCCGGGTGCGGGTGCTCGACGCGCTCACCCGCCGCGAGCTGGCCTCGGTCGAGTCTCGGCTGGGGGCCGCGCCGCGGCATGCCGCGCTGTCGTCCGCGGGCGATCGGCTCGCGCTCACCGACGGCAGCCGGATCGAGACCCTCGACCTCGACGTGGGCCGGAGCGTGAAGACCTGGGCGGCTCCGGGCGCGGCTCACCTCGCGTGGCGGCAAGACGCCGCCATCGTGTTCTCGGGCCCCGACGCGCAGGCCCCCACTGCCGCGTGGGATGCCGAGCAGGGCTCCGCCCGCCCCGAGGCGCTTCCCGGGCTCGAGGGGGGCGCGCTCGATCCCACCTGGCGGTGGGTGTTGCTCACGCCCAACCGGGTCATGCGGATGGTCGACGGCCAGCAGCTGTGGTTCGATGCCCGGGGGGCGCTGCTCGACGACGGTCGCTTCGAGGGCCACCCGCGGGCGCTGGACGGGGTGATGTTCCGCTTGGGCGACGACCTGCTCGCCTCGCCGATGATGTCGCCGGCGGCGATGCGCTCGGTGCTGGAGCGGGAGGGCTTGGCCCGGGACTTCTTCGCGGGCCGACCGATCGAGCAGGAGCGCCTCGTGGTGACCCTGCAGCAGCGCGACGCCTTGCTGCGCTCGTCGGCTGGCCCGCGCACGGCTCGGGCGGCGGGCTGAGCCGACCCTCGGGGGCAGACCGGGGCCGCCTTGGCACAGCGGGGTGGGGGGCCAGGCAGTACAATGGGCCGGCATGTCCCCGAAGATCCTCATCGTCAAGGGCACCACCGCGCACAAGAGCCGCCTGGCCTCCGTGGCCGAGATCGCCCGGGAGGCGGCGGAGGACACGGGGGCGCAGGTGCGGGTGTGGGACCTGGTGGACACGCCGCTGCCGGTGATGTCGCTGACCGATCCTCGCCAGCGTCGCTTGCCCGAGGTGGTTCAGGTGCGGGAGGCGGCGGCGGAGTCGGATGGCTTCGTGCTGATCACGCCCGAGTATCACGGCAACATGAGCGGTGCGCTGAAGAACTGGTTCGACTTCCTCTACCTGGAGCTGGCGGGCAAGTTCGCGGGGGTGCTGGCGGTCACGGGGGGAGGCAGCGGTGACATGTCGATCATGTCGGTGAAGAACAGCTTCAACTGGTGCCATGGATTCACCTTGCCGTTCCATGCGGCGGCGCGTCCGGAGGACTTCGACGGCAACCGGCTGGTGAATCAGCGGGTGATCGAGCGGGTGCGGCGGGTGGCGTCCGACGTGGTGCGGTATGCACCGCTGATTCGGGAGACGTTCGAGGAGGCGCGGGTCGGGGGCGATGACTGGCGGACCGGAGTGGCGGGGATGCACCCGAAGAATCCGCCCAAGAACAAGAACAAGAACAAGAACAAGTAGAAGGGGGGAGCAACCGGAGCGGAGGTTGTAGGGCCTCGGGATGGTGTGAGGTCGTTCGGGAGGCTGGGGGTGCCGGTGGGGGCGTCTTGGGGTTGTTCGGGAGGCTGGCGTGCCGGCGGGGGGCGCCTCTTCGAGGTATAGAGGGTCCCGTCCGTGCTCAAACAGTTGGGTCGCGCCCAGTCGCAGCGTACGACGATCGCAAGGGCCGGCGAACGACCAAGGGTGTGGGCAGGCGCTACAAACTGCGCGCGGACGGGACCCTCTACACCTCGAGCGGCGCTTCTCGGCTCGGATGACGGTGCCCGATCCAAAGTCGACGCGAGGCCCCCCGCAACGCCGGTATCCGATCCGTCGAGCACACGACTCGCCTCACTGCGGGCTCGCTCTTCGAAAGCTCTCGATGTCACCCATGAAGCCGTCGACATCAGTTGAGTATCAACGGTCTCCGTTTCCCGAGCGTGCGTCTCATGACCAAGAGAGCGTTGGCTCGCACGTGATGAAGGCGTCGTCAGTCTCGAGCATGGCGCTCGACACCGGGGGCAGTTGGGCGCCACCGTTCGTGGTGAAGGCTAGATCCCTCGGGTCCGACGAAGAGGCGAAGCGCGATCGTCCAGCATCGATCGTTGCGCTGTGGGTGGCGGGCAGGGGTGACCGAGTCCAAGAGCGCCGTCGAGGAGTAGAGGATCCCGTCCGCGCGCAGTTTGTAGCGCCCGCCCACACCCTTGGTCGTCCGCCGGCGTCTTGCGATCGTCGTACGCTGCGACTGGGCGCGACCCAACTGTTTGAGCACGGACGGGATCCTCTACTCCTCGAGGAGGCGCCTCCACCGTCAGCACCCCGTCTCGTTCCAAGCTCCCCCCAAGCAGCTCACACCACCGCCGCGCCGCACCCCGTCTCGCTCCAAGCTCCCCCAGCCCGCTCCAAGCTCCCTCCACCCCCGAATCAGCCCTCGAGACGCGCGTATTCCGCCAAGCGAGCCCGGCGGCCTCCCGCCCCAATCCATCCCGGAAGCCGCCCCACCGACCCCTCCGCGCGGCCCCGACCCGCACGACACCCAGCCCTCGCCACCGCCCGCGCGAAGCACGAGACCCTTCGAATGCGCACGGTACCATGGGCCGGTCGGCGCCCATGAGCTCCCCTTCTTCGTCCAACCCCCAGGTGGGGGTGGTCTTCGACCAGCGCTACCGGGTCCTGCGCAAGCTCGAGGCCGGGGGCATGGGCACGGTCTACGAAGCCGAGCAGGTCCGCCTCGGCAAGCGCGTCGCCATCAAGGTCCTCCAGCGCGAGGTCACCAGCAACGACAAAGCCCTCCGCCGCTTCGAACGCGAGGCCCGGCTCGCCTCGAGGATCCGTCATCGCAACGTCGTGGAGCTGCTCGACTTCGGCGTGGAGAACGGCACCGCCTACTACGTGATGGAGCTGCTCGAGGGCCGCAACCTCTCGGCCCTGCTGCGCCGCGATGGCCGGCTGCCCTGGCGGCGCGCCCGACCGATCCTCCTGCAGATCGCCCGCGCGCTCCAAGCCGCCCACCGCGAGGGCGTGATCCACCGCGACGTGAAGCCCAGCAACTGCTTCCTGCTCGACGCCGAAGACGATGACGAGGGCGAGCTGGTCAAGGTGCTCGACTTCGGCATCGCCAAGCTCGACGACACCTTCGATTCCGAAGGCCAGCTCACCCGCACCACCGAGCTGCTGGGCACCGCCGCGTACATGTCCCCCGAGCAGGCCCAAGGCCAGCCCGTCGACGCCCGCAGCGACGTCTACTCGCTGGGCGTGCTCGTGTACCAAGTGCTCACCGGGCGGCTGCCCTTCCACGACGACAACTCCTTCAACCTCCTGCTCAAGCACGTCCGCGAGCCGCCCCGGCCGCCCCGCAGCATCGCGCCCGCCATCCCCGAGGGAGTCGAGGCCGCCGTGCTGCGAGCGCTGGCCAAGGAGCCCGACGCCCGCTTCGAAAGCATGGAGGCGTTCAAGTCGGCCCTGGCCCGCGTGCCCGCCTCCACCGTGGGCTCCAGCACCGCCATGTTCCAAGCGCCCGCCATCGAGTCGGGCGATCTCACCATCCCTCGCGAGCTGATGAAGGGCGGCGCCCTGGCCACCATGGTGCTCGAGGGCGGCCGCTCCGCCTCGGCCGACCCCGCGCCAATTCCCGAGACCGAGCCGGAGCTGGAGGTCGAGCCGGAGCTTGAGGTCGAGCCGGAGCTGGAGGTCGAGCCGGAGCTGGAGGTCGAGCCGGAGTCCGCGGCCGAGTCGGAGACCGTGGTCGAGCGGGAGCCCGCAATCGAGCCTGCGCCGCCCGGGGCCACCATCGTCGCCCATCCGCTCGGTGCCGCCGCGCCCGGCCTCACCAAGATCGCCCGCCCGCCCGCCGCCCTCGACGACGACGCCACCGTCATCAGCGGGGCGATGCCCGTCACCCGCGGCAGCGGCACGGTGGCCAGCGGGGCGGCGGCCAGCGGCACGGTGGCCAGCGGGGCGATGCCCGCGGTCGGGGGGGTGTCCAGCGGGGCGATGCCACGGGCCAGCGGGGGCGTGTCCAGCGGCTCCACCATGCCCTATGCCGCGATGGCGCGGCCCAAGGGCCCCGAGGATCGCGAGCGACAGCTGATCCGCCTGGGCCTCATCGGCGGAGTGGTGGCCCTGCTGCTCGGCGCGGTGATCGGAGTGTGGATGACCCAGCCCGATGACGACGACGAAGCTCCGGCCGAGACCGGCGCGGCCGAGGCCCCCGCGCGCCCGGCCGTGGTGCCACGCGCCACGCCCGTGCCCATCGTCGCCGCTGGAGCGAGCGGCGGGTCGGCGTCTACCGGAGGCTCGAGCGGAGCGAGCGAGGGCCCGGCCGCCGCCGACGACGACGAGGCGATCCTGATCGAGGACTCCACCGGACCCGGCGAGGGCGACCCCCACGCGGACTCGAGCGGGGGCGGCGAGGCGACCGACGCGGGCAAGACCACGTCGCGCACCAAGAGCCGCCGGCGTCGCGAGACCGACGCCTCGGTGAAGAGCAAGCTGCGCCGTCGGGCCAAGAAGCGGTGCCGCGGTGTCGGAGTGGCCGGCACCACCGTGCGCGTGTCGCTGTCGATCGACCCGAGCGGCTCGCTCACCCTGGCGCGCACCGAGGCGCCCCACCAGAGCAGCGCCCTGGGCAAGTGCGTCCGGTCGGCCATGGGCGACGCTCGGTTCCCCGCCACGGGGGACCGGCGCGTCTTGTCGCTCACCGTGGACATTTGAGCGCGTCGGGGCCCTGCCTCGCGGTAGTGGGGGCTGATAAGCTCCCCGCGTGCCGCGTGTCGCTTCGTGCCTGCGCTTGGCGCTGGTGATGACCGTCGCCGGTGCGCCGATGGCTCGCCCCGCGAGCGCGTCGCCGTGGTCGGTCGCGTGGGTGGCCCCAGCCGAGGACTCCCCCGAGTCGCTGCTCGAGCAGGCGCAGCGGGCCTACGACGAGGGGCGCTACCTCGAGTCCGGCGAGCTGGCCGCGGGAGCCTACGATGCCCTGCCGCTCGCCAACCGAGCCTCGCCCTACGGGGAGAACGCGGTGTTCCAGGCCACCAACGCCTACCGCGAGGCCTGGCTGCGCCAGGGCGATCCCTCGGCGCTCGCGGCCGGGGTCGAGCTGCTGCGGCGCCACGTGGCCGACTACGACGAGCGGGGCCGCCGCAAGGCGCCCAGCACCGTGCGGCAAGAGCTCGAGCGCATGGAGCTGCTCGAGATGCGGTGCAAGCACGAACCCACCGCGTCGGAGGCCGAGATCGACCCCACCGACCTGCCCGACGCCGAGTCTCCGACCGCCGGCGGGGCCATGCCGGCCCGGGCGCTGCGGCGCGGCACCGCGGCTGCGTTCGCCGGCGATGCGGTGGCCAGCGTGGGCGCGGTGCTGCTGTCACTGTACGTGTTCGGCTACCAGCCCATCGAAGGTCCGCCCGACGGCGACCTCGAGCAGGTCCGCTCGGTGGGGCACCTGCTGCCCGCCCTGCCCCTGGGGATCGGCGCCGGCGTGGTCGGAGGCCTGGGCATGCACGCCCTGGTCGACGGCGGAGACATGCCCTCGGAGCGCCGGCGCAAGCTCGGGATCGGCCTCACCGTAGCGGGCGCGGCCTCGCTGCTGGCGGGCGCGGTGGTGCTGGGCGCGGGCGCAGCCTTCTGGCCCGCCCCCGAGAACGGGCTCTCCAACGTCCAGCGGGCGAACTGGTCGGTGAACCTCCAGGGCATGGGGCTGGCGACCATGCTGGGGTCGCTGGGGATCCTCGGACCCGGCATCGGCGCCCTCGCGACCCGCCGCCGCCGCTG
>JGI12210J13797_10241454_pt1 | contig 11832 bp, 8 predicted proteins | sample ElkSlonscriptome_3_FD_13797 | JGI IMG/M metagenome (IMG submission 13797) | reverse complement strand
CGGATCTAATAAATTTCGGTACTGTTTCTTTTGAGGAAGGAGGGACCTACAATCTGGGTTTCGGTGATGACCGACTGGACTCGATCCGTTTCGAAACGGGAACGTTGACTCTTTCGGTCAATTCAGACGGCTCTATTCCTTTGAGTGGTGAAATGGCTATTTTGGATCCTTTCACCGGCGAAACTGTTTTTAGCGTTGGCTTTTCTGATGATTCCCCACCTATTTCTGCAACCGTCAATGAGGACTTTACCAATCTCTTGTTCAGATTGCGATCTGATGAGGAATATGACAATGGAATTCAGGTTGCCTTTTCTTTCGAACTGACGGATGATGGAGGAACGTATCCCGATGAGATTTCTTTCGAACTTTCTCTGAATGATTTTTCGATTGCCTCTGTAGGTGGATACATTGCTCCTCGAATCATTGAATTGGATGATCAGCAGGCTCGAATCAGCATTTTCGAAGACGATTTTGAGGGTATCCTTCGACTCGAAGATCCCACGCTCAATCTTTTCTTTTTCAACGGGTATGGAATTGGACTTCGTCCTGTCATCGATGAAATAATCGGGGAAGACAAGGATGGTGAGGCACTCGTTGTGCCCGGGTCTCAGATTGAACAACTCCCTGTGGTATCTGCGGCTTCTGCCCCCGGAAACGTTGGCTTGAGCCAAATCCAAATTGACAATGAAACCATGACGCCTACCGTAACGGACTTTATGGCATTTGAACCCAATGAGGTAACGGGGAGAATTTCTTTGGAGATTAATCCTGACAACGATGCATCCAATTTTATTTCTCGCGGATCATCTCTCGATGTAAACTTCGAAGTAGAACTGCCCATTTATGGTTCTTTGGCCGATTTTAGTCTGATAGATACGACCGAAATCAATTTTGGTGACGTCGTAGAATCTGCTGATGATATCCAAGAAATTGAGCAATTGGATCTGCGACTTTTTGTGCGAAATGCGTTACCGATTGAAACAGGCGTTCAATTGGTTTTTCTAGATCGCAATTTCGATCGGATAGACTCTCTCTTTGCCGAGCCTACTACTGTTATTCCCGCGGCTCCGGTTGATTTGTCTGCCGTTGCTGGCTCACCTGATTATGGAAGAGTAATCGGCGAGACGGAAACCCGAATCGATATCTCTATTCCTCGAGAAAGGATTGATCCGCTCAAGGATGTCACGCAAGTCATTGTCGAAGTTTTTGGAAATACGACAGGTAATGGAGATAATCCGATCAGGCTTTATCCGGAGAATTTCATTGAGGTCAACCTCGCTGCCAAAGCCATTTTCAACCTTGAACTCGAGTAGGATGAAGAAATTGATTTACATGTTGACCTTTCTTTTTTCGGCTCCGGGCTTTGCACAAATGAGCGGACAAATCGGACAATTTGATTTGGTGCCTCAACGTATTTACGCCAATCCCGCTTTTCAGCCTAAAGCTAAATTGAATATTGCTATACCGGCACTTGGGAATGTGTACCTACAGCACGGTAATAACTGGATAAACCCAAGTGAATTTGTCGAGGGAAATAGCTCTGCATTATCTCCTGAAGCCATCCTTGCCTCCATTGGCGATGAAGCTACAACAACCCAAACGGTGGGCGTTGAGCTGATTCACTTCGGTTATAGGTTCGGCAAAAATTACATTCACTTTCGCGCCGCTGAACGCTTCAACTCTCGTGTTAGCTTGCCCGTGGATCTATTTAGATTGGCCGTATTTGGCAATGTAGGGTCCTACCAATTCGAAAATAGTACCGCCGACTTTTCTGATCTTGGCTTAGATGCCATGCACTTTCGTGAATACGCGATAGGCTTTAACAGACAGTTTACCAATCAGCTGACAGTGGGTATCACGGCGAAGTATCTTTATGGTATGGAGGTGATCCAAACAGCGAATTCTTCGTTGCAGCTGAGAACCGATCCCAACACCTATGCACTCACTTCATTGGGTCAGCTCGATGTGAATACTTCGGGTGTGGGTGGTTTGGTTTCCGGCGATGACATCGACATTCACGAGTACCTTCTGGGGAAAAATAATTCAGGTTTTGCGTTAGATTTCGGAGGTACTTATCGCCCGATTGAAAGATTAGAATTACAACTTTCGGCACACGATATCGGTTTTATTCGCTGGAGAGACGACATAGCGAACTATGAAACGAATGATGCAACCTTTCTATACGATGGTGTAGATTTGACGCAGTTTCTCTTTCAAGAAGACATCGACTTTGGAGAAGAGTTCGGAAATGAGGCTGATAGTCTGCTCGACGATCTTGAATCAACCTATGGATACCAAAAAACCAATGGTGATTTTACCACCAATCTCAACGGCTACATCAGGTATGGAGCAGCCTACACTCTGCTCAATACTTCTAAATTCAGAGGTGTAGGTTGGGCGAATGCAACTCATGCAATTGGAGCAAGCACAGTTGGCTTTCAAGTTTCAGCCGGTTACAATCAGACCATTTGGAACACCATCCAAGCGGGGGTGCACATGACCAAGACCAAAGATCTTCCTTTTACATTCGGGGGAGGATTTTCTTTAAACGGGAGTTTTTTCCAATTGTATGCCATGGTGGAGAACTTTTCCGTAGCCCCCTTAACAGAAGTTACCATTACAAATGAAGATAATCCCGGAGATAGCACAACCCTTTTTCTTCCTGCTTCAGCGTCGGATTTAAGGCTTCACGTTGGAATCAATCTGACATTCAATAGAAACTTCGGAGAATCTCGGGACAGAAGATCCATGTACAATCGGTAACAGGCAGTACATTGTCAGAGATGAAAGTTTTCACCTTCTCTTATTAGAATATACATTCCTTTTTGACGCGATCAGAAAATTAGAAACGGTGACAGTGTTTAATTCACAATTGAAAATGCATCTCTAAGAAAAGGCATTCTCTCCCGTAATATCCAAACCGGTAATCAATAAGTGAATGTCATGCGTTCCCTCGTAGGTCACTACTGATTCCAAGTTCATCATGTGTCGCATAATCGGATATTCGTTGGTAATTCCCATTCCACCGTGCATCTGGCGTGCTTCACGCGCCACTTTCAAAGCCATGTCCACATTGTTTCTTTTGGCCATTGAGATTTGAGCACTCGTGGCTCTACCTTCATTTTTAAGTTGACCTAATCGGAAGGTAAGCAATTGTGCTTTGGTGATCTCGGTGATCATTTCGGCCAATTTTTTCTGTTGAAGTTGGAATCCCGCGATAGGTTTACCGAACTGCTTGCGCTCCTTGCTGTAGCGAAGTGCTGAATCGTAACAATCCAGAGCGGCGCCAATGGCACCCCAAGCGATTCCGTATCGGGCACTATCCAAGCAACTGAGCGGTGCGCCCAGGCCAGATCTTCCCGGGAGAAGATTCTCTTTGGGAACTTTTACATTATCGAATACCAACTCGCCCGTGGCACTGGCGCGGAGGCTCCATTTTCCTTTTGTTTCGGGAGTGGTAAAACCTTCCATTCCTCGCTCTACGATCAGTCCGTGAATACGTCCTTCCTCGTTTTTGGCCCATACTACTGCGATGTCGCAAAACGGTGAATTGGAGATCCAAAGCTTCGCTCCGTTCAAGACGTAATGGTCTCCTGCTTCTTTAAAGTTGGTCAGCATTCCCGATGGGTTTGATCCGTGATCGGGCTCGGTAAGCCCGAAGCTGCCGATGAACTCACCGGAGGCCAATTTGGGAAGAAATTTCTGTCGCTGTTCCTCGGTACCGTATTTCCAGATTGGAAACATCACTAACGAGCTTTGCACGGATGCTGTAGAACGGAGTCCACTATCGCAACGCTCCAATTCTTGCATAATTAATCCATACGAGATTTGATCCATTCCTGCTCCGCCATATTCCTCGGGAATGTACGGGCCGAAAGCCCCAATTTCAGCCAATCCGGGTAAAACTTGTTTTGGAAACTCTGATCGTTCGTAATACTCCTCTATGATCGGAGACACATCCTTCTTCACCCAAGCTCTCGCCGTTTCTCTGATAAGTTTGTGCTCGTCGGTGAGCAACTCATCCATCAAATAATAATCGTGTCCTTGATATTGATCAGTGCGCATATACTTTTTTTTACGAGCGCAAAGTTAAGCATATTGTCGGCAGAAATCGCCAGATTTGTGCTGCGAATGGAGCCAATTTTACGCGAAAATCCGATCCTTTTTGAGCCATGGATGGTGGCAGTATTTCTGATTGCACTGGGTGCACTGGGATATATTCGCGTGGTGTATTCCAAGCGGTTCGGTCTCCTGTTTAAAACGGCGGCTCGATTGCAGATTCTGCGTCAGGTGATGCGCGAAGAATTACTTTTCTCCCATCGGGCTTCACTTGTGCTTTTCACCCATTTCATTGTTATGGCATCTTTGATCATCTATGCGGCTCTCAACTATTATGAATTGGTGAGTGAAGATATGTTGGGACTAACACTTTACCTGTCCATCCTTTTTGGCCTGCTGTTTCTCTATCTGCTAAAGTTTGGCTTTATGGGAGTATTAAAGTGGCTTTACCGAGACAAGGGTCTTTTGAGAGAATATCGATTTGAGGTGTTTACCGTCAGCAAGATTTTGGGTCTGATGTTTCTGCCTTTGGCTCTTATTTCCGTCTCCGTTAATGTGGGGAAACTAGAATGGGTTTTCCCCATGGCAGCGCTTCTATTCCTGGTATCTTTCGTCTTCAGAACCATTCAGGGCTTGGCAATGAGCTTTTCCTACAACGTTTCTCGAATCTATATAATTTTGTACCTTTGCACCCTCGAAATTTTACCCTTTGTGCTGTTTTTGAGGATCTTTAGTAAGGGTTTTGCTTAGGCGCACAACGGGCTTAAAACTTGACTGTATATGACGGAAAAAGTCAAATCAATTTTGATTTCCCAGCCCAAACCGGCCTCTGATAAATCGCCCTATTTCGAATTGGCGAGTAAATACAAGATTCAAATTGATTTCCGACCATTTATCCACGTGGAAGGCGTTCCTGCTAAGGAATTTCGCCAGCAGCGTGTAAATATTTTGGAGCACACAGCTATCATTTTGACGAGCCGAAATGCGGTTGATCACTTCTTTAGAATGTGCGAAGAAACAAGAGTGAACGTACCTGATTCGTTGAAGTATTTTTGCTTGTCAGAGTCTACCGCATACTACCTACAGAAATATGTGGTATACCGCAAAAGGAAGATTTTTCACGGAAAGCAAAAGTTTGAAGACTTGATGGAATTGATTAAGAAACACAAGAATGAGCGGTTCTTGCTTCCTTGTTCAGATATTCACAAGCGGAGTATTACCGACCTCTTGGATAAGTTTAATATCAAGTACAGCAAGTCGGTATTTTACAGGACGGTTTGCAGTGATTTATCAGATTTAGCAGATGTCAATTACGATATGCTTGTGTTCTTTAGCCCTTCGGGAATTGAGTCCTTGCTTAAAAATTTCCCCGACTTTAAACAGAATGCTACCAGAATAGCGGCTTTTGGAACCACCACAGCGGAGGCGGTGAAAAATGCCGGTTTGACATTGAATGTCCATGCTCCCGCACCCGGATTTCCTTCGATGTCGATGGCGATTGAGAATTACATCAAGAAAGCGAAATAATTCCATAAGCGATATTGATCAATTAAAAAAGGCGACCTTTTGGGTTGCCTTTTTTATTATTGCCTGCGAATGACTTTCAAATTCACCAAAGCAGAGAAGATTACCTCCAAGTACGAAATTGATGCCATATTCGATAAGGGCAGAAGTTTGCGCGCGGGATCACTGGGCTTGAAGATTTTATCGCAAGATACCGAAGAGTGGCCTCGCTTGAAATTTTTAGTAGTAGTTCCCAAAAGGAGGGTAAAAAAAGCGGTAGATAGAAATCGACTGAAGCGGCAGTTGCGTGAAATCATTCGATTAAATAAAAAGGCAATCGAAAATGAATCCGCTAAATCAAATAAAAGACTTTTGATTGCCGTTATTTACAGCGGACAAACAAGGACAAACTATTGGCAACTTCAGTCGACATTTGTCAAGATGCTAAACGATATTCCAAAAGTGATTAACAAGATTTAATTGCCAATTGAACCCAATTCTAAGGAATCAGATGATTTCTGTTTTAATTTTAGTTTTCAATTCAAGTTCATATGAAGATTAAGGCAAAGAGAGTTATTGTAGTTTCAGCCATATTGGCTGTCGGGTTAATAGGAATACGAGCTGTTGCTCCCGGAGACAACTTTTTCGAAGTTTCGAAGAATCTGGAAATATTTGCGACTCTCTACAAAGAGCTAAATATTTACTACGTCGATGAAACCCAACCGGGTGATTTGATGAAGACGGGTATCGATGCCATGCTCGAATCGCTTGATCCATATACCAATTACATTACAGAGAGTAATATTGAAGACTACCGTTTCATGACTACGGGTCAGTACGGTGGAATCGGTAGTTTGATTCGTTCGATAGACGGGGATGTCTACATATCCGAGCCTTACGAAAACTCACCCGCCCAGAAGTCGGGGCTGCGAGCGGGAGATAAGATCCTGATGATTGATGGAACGGACATCCGAGACAAAGATCAGGAGGAGATCAGCTCATTGCTCAAAGGGCAATCCGGAACAGGATTGAAGGTGACTTATGAAAGATTCGGCATTGTGAATGAAGTCGAACTCACTCGCGAAGAGATCAAGATTCCCGACGTGCCTTATTACGGTATGCTCGACGAGGAGGTTGGTTATATCAGCCTAAATAGCTTTACCCAAACAGCCAGCAAAGAAGTGCGCGAAGCATTTGTAGAGTTGAGAGACAACCGGGGAATGAAAAAATTGATTTTTGATTTACGCGGAAACGGAGGAGGATTGCTTCGTGAAGCGATTAACATCGTAAACTTTTTTGTGCCGAAAGGACAGGAGGTTGTTCGCACCAAAGGAAAGATTTCTGAATGGGACCGAACGCACGTTGCCTTGAATGAACCGCTGGATATGGAGATTCCTTTGGTGATTTTGGTGGATCAGGGGAGTGCATCGGCTTCCGAAATTGTTTCGGGAAGTATTCAGGACTTGGATCGAGGAGTTATTGTCGGAAACACCACTTTCGGAAAGGGGTTGGTGCAGCAAACGAAAGATTTGCAGTACAACAGCAAGCTGAAACTCACCGTTGCTAAATATTATATCCCAAGTGGCCGTTGCATTCAAAAATTGGATTATTCGCATAAAACGGCAGAGGGAAAAGTGGAGGAGGTTCCGGATTCACTTTTGAAGAAATTTGAAACGAAGAGTGGTAGAGCCGTTATGGACGGAAGGGGTATAGAGCCGGATGTAAAAGTTGAAAACGGTGAAATTCCTCACGTGGTCATTAGTTTACTTACAGAAAATCTTTTTTTCAAATACGCCAATGACTATGCTAAAGACCGTGAGACCATCGACGATGCCGCAAGTTTTGATCTGAATGATGACGATTACAGCGAATTCGTCAAATACTTGGAGGGAAAAAATTATTCTTACACCACTGACACGGAAAAGGAATTCGAGAAATTGGTTACCGTAGCTAAAGATGAGAAGTATTACGGTATTACCGAGGAAGCTTTCAAGCAAATGGAGGCTGCCATTAGTTCTAAGAAAAACAACGATTTAGAAATCTTCAGGGAAGACATCGAGCCTATTCTGGAAAATGAGATAGTGTCTCGATACTACTACCAAAAGGGCCGAATCCAAAATAGTTTAGCTGAAGACACCGCTATTGATTCAGCGCTTTCCATCCTTTCTAATAACGAGAAGTACCGCGAAATTTTAACGCCCCAATAAGTTGGCCATAGAATCGGGAAAGCTTCAGAAATACAGGCTTTATATCATTTGCCTTTTGGCAATGGGAATGCCGAATTTGAACCTCTTAATGAGCATAGGAACCATCCTGCTGCTCATTTTTTGGTTTATTTACCCGGGAGCAAAAAAGGGAATTAGTCGACTGACGCTGAAAAATCCGGCCACGTGGATGGCGGGGCTTTTCTTGGTTCATATCATTTGGCTGATCAACACTTCCGATTGGACTTACGCGGCGAAGGATTTAAGGGTCAAGCTTCCACTCATCGCTTTGGCCTTGTCATTGGGAACCATCAAACTTACGAGGGATGATTTAAAGAAAGTTTTCGTGGCTTTTGGGATCGGAATATTCGCGGCAACCTCGGTGGGCTATTACCTGTATTTCGCCGACCCGATGGTGAAGATGGACCCAAGGAGTATGGCCCCCGATATTTCGCATATCAGGTTGAGTCTGATGATCATTGTGCTTATTGGTGGCTGTTTGGTTTTTTTCCGTGAGGTGGGTACGAAGTGGAAAATTCTCTCGGTCATTTCTATCCTGAATGCCTGCCTGTTCCTCTATTTTCTTCAAACTCTAACAGCCTTGGCTGTTTTGTTCGGTGGACTCGGAATTATTTTAATAAGACAGGTGTTCGTTAGGTCAGGCATCATTGTCAGAATCGCAGTTGTAGCGAGCTTAATTGCCCTGCAAATCGTTCTGTTTTCTGCCCTGAAGAGCTACTATTCCAGCTATTTTGAGTTGGCTGATGATGCCCTTCCACTGATGGAAACAACACGTGAGGGGAACGGATACAACCATTACGATACCTTGCAGATAGAAAATGGCAACTACCTCTATGCCAATATTTCTGAGCACGAAATGGTAGATGCGTGGAACGAACGCAGTACCTATAGAATAGATTTTGATCCTGAAAAGAGGAACGCTCTTTTTGACAGACTAGTGCGCTATCTAACCTCCAAGGGCTTGGCAAAGGATAAGGAAGGAGTTGAGAGTCTTTCTGATAACGATGTGGAGAATATTGAAGCAGGATTTCCCGCAATTGCTTACGTCGAGAAATCGGGATTGGAATTAAGGCTGCACACTTTTTTACATGGAACCCAACTGTATCTGAACCGAGGGACAGTTCAAGGCTCCTCCTTCTATCAGCGCTTTGTGTATTGGCAGATAGGTTTGAATCTGGCTCGTGAGAATCTACTCACCGGAGTAGGTACCGGAGATGTGAAGCAGTCGTTTAAAGAGGCCTATGTAGATTATCCGATTTTCATCGAACCAAAATATCGCCATCGAGCACATAATCAATACATTACTTTTTTGGTCACTTTTGGTGTTTTTGGTTTAATCTATTTTCTCACATTCCTCGGTATTCTGGTCAATCAATGGAAAAATCAACGTCTTTATCTCTTCTTTACCATCATTGCTCTTATTTCGTTTTTATCTGAAGACACATTGGAAACTCAGGCAGGTGTCACCTTTTTCGCATTCTTCGTCGGATTATTTTCCAGTGTATCAGCAGAGGATTAGTTTCTCTAACTTTATGGTGTGGTAAAAAAAGAGAAAATCGGAATTCTGATTCACGGTAAGAAAATGGATACTTCCAAAAGGGAGATTCTTACCGCAGCCAAGATTATTGATAAGGGAGATTTTAGGGTGGCTCTTTTTGGCAAAAGCAAAAGCAAGGCGAGGTTGGCCGCTTCTCAATTGCGATTGGAATATATTAAATTGGGAAAAATTGCCGGTCGTCACGATTTCAATGCGGCCCTCAAATTCACCAAACTTTTAAAAGGAAAAGGCATCTCCACCATCATTTTTAGAGATCATCGCTCAACGAATCTTTTGGTCACCACCAAGTTTTTGATGAAGGGTAAATTGCGACTGGTGTTTATTCAGGACAGGCATTTATCGGAGATGAGACCTGATTTCCTGCATACGTTTCGGTTCAATCAAATCGATGCTTGGATTACACCCATCAATCAAACCGCAAATAGTGTGAAGGTAGCCACCAACCTGGCTTTGGCCAAAGTCCATGTGTTGCCGCTACCCATTCCCAGAAAGCCTTTTCAGTTTGATGAAGATGAACGTAAATTGAGAAAGTCTATCCTATTTGGTGATGCCGAGAGTATTGTTGTTGGTTGGATCGTTCCCGATGAGAAAGACCTGATCAGAAGAACAGGTATGAAGTTATTGCAACTCCTCAGACTTAAGAAAGGGATAAAGGTATGTTTAAACCTGCGCGGGTTGAATCTCGAAGACTTTTTTGCTGAAATTCCCGAAATGCATGTCTTTAAGGAGGTGATCAAAGTAACGCCTTTCAAGCACCACGATGCCGATATGTACGCTCATTTAGATGTGCTGTTTGTAGATCCGGAGCGAGAGCCTTTTGCGGGAATTACCAAGCGAGCGCTTATGGCGGGTGTTTTACCCATTGCTCCTAAATCTTTGGTTTCTGACGAATTGCTGGACAATGGTAAGTATGGTATTATCTACACCGATCAGGATAATTCCGAAAAGTTTGAGGAAGGCATAGATCGAGATTTTCTCGCCGCTTTTAGAAAAGATATTCAGGTGTACATCGGAGAGAAGTTCACAAAAAAACGCTTCAAGAAAGACCTTGAAGCGCTGATTCATGCTTTGCCAAAAAAAGCCAGAGCTCGCTAGAGCGTCTTGACCCATTTTCCTGATCGGAGATCTTTTCCATCAACCGTTTGCAGTCGGTAGATGTACATGCCATTTTCGAGTTCTGAAACATCGACTTGCTGCAGTCCTTCTTTTACTTGGATTGCCTTCACCTCTTTACCTGAAATATCAAATATTCTGAACACCACATTTTCACCGCTCATTGCTCTGATTAAGGTGAAGTCCAAATTGAATTGATGTCCCGAAGGATTTGGATACATACTGAATGAAACCACCTCATTATTGTCCCTCACGGCAGTTAGATCAGAAATGGTGATGCAGTAGTCCTCCGTTTCTCCCCATGTAAAAACTTCGCAAGTGGAAACATCGTCAGGTATTCCGAAACCTCCTACAAACTTCATAGCAATTCTCATCCTGGTGGCGCCGAGTATCGCATCTTCGGGGATGGTGATTTCACCTTCTACGGGATTCGGAGATCCTTGATCAGAACTTAACAACTCCTCGTCGTTTGAGAACGTTCCATTTTGATCCAAGTCAATCCAAATTTTAAAGAACTCTTCGTATGACTGGCCCTCGAAGCCGGGAACCAACAATGTCTCATACGTTTCGCTTTGGCCAAGGATAATGTCGAAATTTTCAAATAATTGATACCCGCCATTATTACCTGTTTGGAGATCGTATTCACCTATTACCACTTGATCGATGTATTCGTCGGAAGTGTTTTCTCCAAAGTTTTGACAGTATTCATTATCCAAGCAGGCTCCGCAGCCCTTGGTTCTGACTTCGCTCAATACCCCTTCTTCCTGATCTTCTGAACAAGAGGGCGAAACCAGAAATTCATATTCAGTGCAAGCTTCTAAACCTTCAACGATTATCTCGTTCACATCAGGGTAATTACCATAAAGAAGCCAATCAACTCCGTTTAATTCGCGATAGTAAATGTTGTAAGATTCAATACCGAAGTTGGTCGTCCAGGAAACGGTAGCTTCTGTTTCAAGCGTGGTTTCCGCTTCGAATGATTCCGGAAGCACACAGCATCCGAGTGTTGATATGGTTAAGCACGAAGTGTAAACTACCTCGCCACCTTCTTCACAAGATGAGCCAATTTCGAAATCGTAGGTTGTGCAACTGCTAAGGGTGTCAAGAATCAATGAAGTTCCCTCAATTCCTTCTACGACAATCCAGTCTTCGCTATCTTGAGGTTTAAATCGAACGGTTGCAGAAATTTCCGATAAATCCGTCCATGTAAGGGTGTAGATGGTGTCATTGGCCAACTCGGACTCAAAAGCTAAAGGTGGTATGCATACGTTTTCATCCAGACATCCATTCATGATTTCCAACAAGCTATTGAAGGCATTGATTCTTCCGCCCGTCACTGTTTCCCCAACCAAATTCGGCACGATATCTACTCCG
>JGI12210J13797_11290538_pt1 | contig 11834 bp, 13 predicted proteins | sample ElkSlonscriptome_3_FD_13797 | JGI IMG/M metagenome (IMG submission 13797) | reverse complement strand
CATTTTCATCAATTTCATCCAGGATTCAATACAAATAATCATGCTCCCATGACCGAACCGAAAAAAACCGAACGCGCGATGAAAATCGACGAGACCAATCTGGCCATCATTCAGCACCTGCGGGACGGCCGGAAATCCTACAAACAAATCGCCGACGATTTAGGACTGACCGAAAACACCGTCCGGTCACGGGTCAAGAAACTTCTGGACAGCGACCTGCTCGATATCACCGGCCGGGTGGACCCCGAAGCGATCTCCCGGCATCAACTGGTCATCATCGGGGTCAAGCTGGGCACCGAAAACATGTTCGAAAAGGCCGAGGCCTTCAGCAGACTCAAGGGGGTGGTGTCGGTGGCCATCGTCACCGGCCGGTACGACCTGATGGCCACGGTGCTGTTTCGGGAAGGGTTCGATCTTCAGGATTTCTACACCGACGAGGTGGTCAAGGTGGACGGCGTCCAGTCCATGGAGACCTTCGTGGTCTACAAAGGGTTCAACGTCAAGGTGCCCTATGTCCTGTAATATTCGCTTTCATTCAACAACCAAGGAGATGACCCATGGCAAGTGCGTCTAAAAAAACCCGGCTTCACGGCTGGCACACCGCTCACGGCGCCAACATGGCCGATTTCGGCGGGTATGAAATGCCGCTCTGGTATTCCTCGGCCAAAAACGAACACCTGGCGGTGCTGACCCGGGCCGGGACCTTCGACACCAGCCACATGGCCACCGTGCTGGTCTCCGGCTCCGAGGCCCTGGACCTGCTTCAGCTCTGCTTCACCAATGACCTGGCCGCCTGCATCGGCAAAGACAAGAAACCGCTCTTTCCGGGCCGGTGCGTCTACGGCGCTTTTTTGAATGAACAGGGCCAGGTCATCGACGACGCCATTATTTTTCAGATCGCCGAGGCCGATTACATGGTGGTGGTCAACGCCGGCATGGGCGCCGCCATCGCCGGCCATCTGGCGGCCCACAAGGCCGTGGCCGATATTCAGATCACCGATCTCACCGACAACCTGGGCAAAATGGACATTCAGGGGCCGGCGGCGGCCAAGGTGATGCAAAAAATCCTGGCCTCCCCGGAAGCGGTCTTCGATAAAATGCCCTATTTTTCTTTCAAGGGGCACTTCAACGAATCCGGCCCCGGCGCCGATGCGGTGCGCCTCACCGACGGCGCCCCGATTCTGCTCTCCCGAACCGGATACACCGGCGAATTCGGATTTGAGCTTTTTACGGCGCCCGAGCATTTCGTCAACCTCTGGGAAACGGTCCTGACGGCCGGTGAAGAATTCAACCTCATCGCCTGCGGCCTGGCGGCCCGGGATTCTTTGCGGGCCGGTGCGGTTTTGCCGCTGTCCCACCAGGATATCGGCCCCTGGCCGTTCGTCCGCCATCCCTGGCCGTTCGCCCTGCCGTATTCCGACGACAAAACCGGTTTTACCAAATCATTCGTGGGGGATCAGGCCCTGCTGGCCGCCGAAGACGCCGACTACACCCTGCCGTTTGCCGGATACGACCTGCGCAAGGTCTCTCTGCCGGCGGCGGTGCTGGACCCCGACGGCAAGGAGATCGGCACCGTGCTCACCTGCGCCACCGATATGGCGGTCGGCCGGTGCGGCGAACCCATTTACAGTATTACGAGCCCCGACACCCCCGAAGACTGCAAGATCAAAGGGCTCTGCTGCGGTTTCGTCAAAGTCGGCCCGCCGCTTTCGGCCGGGCAGGAGGTCACCCTCAAAGACGCCCGCCGGCGGATCAAGGTCCGCATTCAGGAGGACATCCGCCCGAATCGCACCGCCCGCATTGCCCTGAAAAAAATGGTGTAATCCAACCACAACCCATCAACCCAACATAACCAGGAGGAGGGACCATGGCCAAGGAGATCAGTGAATTAACCTTACAGGACGATGTCCGGTACGCGGAAGACCACGAATGGGCCAAAAAGGAAGGCGACACCATCAAAATCGGGATTTCCGATTACGCCCAGGACCAACTGGGCGACATCGTGTTCGTGGAACTGCCCGAGGTGGACAGCGACCTGAAAAAGGGGGATGAATTCGGCACCGTCGAATCCACCAAGGCGGTCTCGGAGCTTTACATGCCCCTGAGCGGCAAGGTGGTGGCGGTCAACGAAGCCCTGCCCGACGACCCGGAGCAGGTCAACAAAGACCCCTACGGCGGCGGATGGATGATCGAAATCGAGCCGAGCGACCCGGCCGAGTTCGATGCCATGATGGACAAGGATGCCTACCTCGAGATGCTGAAAGGACTCTAAAATGAGATATTTACCCCATACCAGCGAGGATGTCGCCGAAATGCTTCAGGCGGTCGGCGCCGAGAGCCTCGACGACCTCTTCTCCACCATTCCGAAGGACTGCCGCTTCACCGGGGACCTGGACCTGCCCCCGGCCATGACCGAATGGGACCTGACCAATCACATGGCCGAGTTAGCCGGGCAGATGGCCGCCTGGCCCAAGTGCAAGGTGTTCGTGGGCGCGGGCAGCTATTCCCACAACATTCCGGCCTCGGTGCCCTATCTCCTGAGCCGGTCCGAGTTTTCCACCGCCTACACCCCCTACCAGCCTGAGATCAGCCAGGGCACCCTGCAGGCGATTTTCGAGTACCAGACCCTGGCCTCCCGGCTGCTGGGCATGGAGGTGGCCAACGCCTCCCTGTACGACGGGGCCTCGGCCCTGGCCGAAGCCCTGCTGATGGCCATCCGCATCGCCCGCGGCAAAAAGACCACCGTGGCGGTCTCCAAGCTGATCCATCCCATGTACCGACAGGTGGTACAGACCTATTTCGATCCCACCGGCTACAAAATCGTGGAGCTGGACTACCTGCCCGACGGTTCCACCGACCTGTCCGCCGTAGCGGGGATGGACGACCTGGCCGCCGTCGCGGTCCAGTCCCCCAATTTCTTCGGGTGCGTCGAAAACATTCAGGCGGTGAGCGAGGCGGCCCACAAACACAAGGCCCTGTCGGTGATCGGTTTCACCGAACCGCTGGCCTACGGCTTGTTCAAGAGCCCCGGCAGCCAGGGGGCCGACATCGCCTGCGGCGAAGGCCAGAGCCTGGGCATTCCCCAATCTTACGGCGGGCCGGGGCTGGGCATGTTCGCCGCCCTTCAGAAGTATGTCCGGTCCATGCCGGGCCGGCTCATCGGCCAGACCACCGACAAGGACGGCGAACGCGGCTTCGTGCTCACCCTGGCCACCCGGGAGCAGCACATCCGCCGGGAAAAAGCCACCTCCAACATCTGCTCCAACCAGGGGCTTTGCGCCACCATGACCACCATGTTCATGGCCTCCCTGGGCGGCACCGGCATCCGCAAGGTGGCCCGGCTCAATCGGGACAAGGCCGAGTACATGAAATCGGAGCTGAAAAAGGCGGGGCTCGAGATCCCCTTTGAACGGCCCTCCTTCAACGAGTTCGTGGTGAAATTCCCCGAAGGGTATGAATCCACGTACCAAAAACTGATCGACCGCCAGATCGTGGCCGGCATTCCCCTCGAGTGCCACTACCCGGAACTGGCGGACCACTATCTTCTCTGCGTCACGGAAACCCACAGCAAGGCCGATATCGACGCACTGGTAAAGGAGGTGACCCCATGATAAAAGTCGCAGGCACGACCGGCCTGATTATGAATGAACCCCTGCTCTGGGAAAAGAGCAAAAAAGGGCGGTGCGGCATCTCCATCCCCGAATCGGATGTGCCCTCGGCGCCGCTGGATGCGGAATTCGAGGGCGAGGGCCCCGATTTTCCGGATCTCAGCGAGGTGGATGTGGTCCGCCACTTCACCCGGCTCTCCCAGTGGAACTTCGGGGTGGACACCGGAATGTATCCCCTCGGGTCCTGCACCATGAAGTACAACCCCAAGATCAACGAAAAGATCGCCGCCATGCCGGGCTTTGCCGGGGCCCATCCCATGCTGCCCCCGGAACTCTCCCAGGGCACCCTGCGGCTGATGTACGAGCTGGAAGGCTTTCTCAACGAGATCACCGGCATGGACGCCACCACCCTGCAACCGGCCGCCGGGGCCCACGGCGAACTGACCGCCATGCTGCTGTTCTATGCCTATCACAAGAGCAAGGGCGAAAAGCGGTCCAAGATCCTGATACCGGATACCGCCCACGGCACCAACCCGGCCAGCGCCACCCTCTGCGGATACGAATCGATTCCGGTGGAGTCGGGAGAAGACGGCATCCTCACGGTGGAAAAAGTGGCCGAACTGATGGATGAAGACACCGCCGGCATTATGGTGACCAACCCCAACACCCTGGGGCTGTTCGAGGAGAACATCAAAAAAATCGCCGAGATCGTCCATGACAAGGGCGGCCTGGTTTACTGCGACGGGGCCAACCTGAACGCGGTCATGGGCGTGGTCAAGATGGGGGCCATCGGCATCGACGCCATCCACCTCAACCTGCACAAGACCTTTTCCACCCCCCACGGCGGCGGCGGGCCCGGCTCCGGACCGGTCTGCGTGCGCAAACACCTGGAGCCCTTTCTGCCGATCCCCCGGGTGACCAAAGACGGAGACGCCTATGTCTTTCAGTACGACCGGCCCGAGTCGATCGGGAAGATTCATGCCTTCTACGGCAATTACGGCATCCAGATCCGGGCCTACAGCTACATCCTCTCCATGGGCCGGGACCTGAAGCGGGCCAGCCAGCATGCGGTGCTGAGCGCCAACTACATCAAGGAAAAGCTCAAGGACGTGCTCCACCTGCCCTACGACCGGCCCTGCATGCATGAATGCGTCTTCACCGACAAAAACCAGGAGCCCTATAAAATCACCACCCTGGATATGGCCAAGCGGCTGATCGATTACGGGTTTCATCCGCCCACCATCTATTTTCCGCTGGTGGTCCACGGGGCGATCATGATCGAGCCCACCGACACCGAGCCCAAAGAAAACCTCGACCAGTTCATCGAGGCCTTCCGCAGCATCGCCAAAGAAGCCGCGGAAAATCCGGACCAGCTTCGAGAAGCGCCCACCGTCCCGAAGGTGCGGCGGCTGGACGAGGCCACCGCGGCCCGAAAGCCGGTGCTGTGCGGCTTGAACTAAGGTGAATGCATGACCGTACCCCCTTGGCTCTGCGTCGATCTGCCGCTGACCGAGTATGAAGACGCGCTCGCGCTTCAGCGAGAGATCGTCGCCGCCCGGAAAGACCGGCTTCCGGACCGGGACGTGGTGCTGCTGCTGGAGCACCCCCCGGTCTTCACGCTGGGGCGCCACGGGGGGCGGGAAAACCTGACGGCCACCGAGGGCTTTTTGTCCGAACGGGGGATTCGGGTGGTCCAGATCGAACGGGGCGGAAACATCACCTATCACGGTCCGGGCCAGCTGGTGGCCTATCCCATTCTCGACCTGAATGCATTGCGGCTGCCGGTGAAGGATTACGTCACCGGGCTGGAACGGGTAATGGCCGCCGCCGCCGCAGACCAGGGGGTGGTCGCCGCCGGGGATGAAAAGAACCGCGGGATCTGGGTGGAGAACCGCAAACTGGGAAGCATCGGGATTACCGTGCGCCGGGGGATCAGTTTTCACGGGCTGGCCCTCAACGTCAACACCGACCTGGCCCCCTTCAACTGGATCCATCCCTGCGGGCTTCACAATGTGCGCATCACCTCCCTGCAGGCCGAACGGGGCCGGGAGGTGGAGATGGCGGCGGTCCGCAAATCGATGATCCGCCACCTGACCGGAATGATGGGCCGGGAAGGGGTTCCCACGAGCCTTGACGCCCTTCGGGAACAGATGCAATCGGTACCCGGGAAATGAGGGAAGACATCATGAACACGGATCAAACCAGACCGCGAGTGCGGAAACCTCGGTGGCTCTCGCGAAAACTACCCACGGCGGCCGAGTATGAAATGGTCCGGTCCCTGATTCGGGACGGGCGGCTTCACACCGTCTGCCAGGAGGCCAAATGCCCCAACCAGTTCGAGTGCTTCTCCAACCGGACCGCCACCTTCATGATCCTGGGGTCCCGGTGCACCCGCAACTGCCGATTCTGCAACGTGGCCTCCGGGCCCGACAGCCCGCCCGACCCGGAAGAGCCCCGGCGGGTGGCCGAAGCGGCCGAGCGGATGAAGCTCAAATACGTGGTGGTCACCTCGGTCACCCGGGACGATCTTCCCGACGGCGGCGCCGGCCTCTTCGCCGAAACCATCACCCGGATTCGGGAGCGCATCCCCGAGGCCCTGGTGGAGGTCCTGATCCCCGATTTTCAGGGAGATGCGGCGGCCCTTCAAACAGTGCTGACGGCCCGGCCCGATGTCCTCAACCACAACATCGAAACCGTCCCCCGGCTCTATGACCGGGTACGACCCCGGGCCGACTACCGGCGATCCCTGGAACTCCTGCACCGGGTCACGGTATTCACCCCGGACATACCGGCGAAATCGGGGATGATGCTGGGGCTGGGGGAGACCGAAGCCGAAATCCGGCAGACCCTGGCGGACCTCTACCAGGCCGGGTGCCGGTACCTGACCCTGGGCCAGTACCTTCAGCCGAGCAGAGACCACCTGCCGGTGGACCGGTTCGTCCCCCCCGAAGAATTCGACCGGTGGCGCGAAGAAGCCCTGGCCGTCGGCTTCACCGACGCGGCCAGCGGCCCCTTTGTTCGAAGCTCCTATCACGCAAAAGAATTGTACGCGGGCAAACAGGGGTAGGTCCCTGCCCGCTCACCCACCATACAGGATGGAGGAAGAAACGAATGGAAAAAAGCTTTATCATGACCGCCTTCGGCAAGGACCGGCCCGGCATCGTGGCGGATGTGACCGGGGTGCTCTTCGACACCGGTTGCAATCTGGAAGACACCACCATGACCCGCCTGGCCGACGAATTCACCCTGATCCTGCTCTTCACCGGCCAGGGCGACGACCTGGAGGACCGCCTTCACAAAGAATGCCGGCGGCTGGAGATCGAAAAGGGGCTGTCGGCCTTCATCCGGCCGGTGGGAATTCAGCGCCCGGAACCGGCCGCCGGAGAGATCCACACCCTCGAGGTCGAGGGCCTCGACCAGGCCGGCATCGTCTATACAGTCAGCCGGTATCTGGCATCCAAACAGATCAATATCGAAAAACTGACCTCCAGAAACACCTTTTCGCCGGAAAGCGGCGCGGCCCTCTACTCCATGGAGGTCGAGGTGCGGCTGCCCGAGGGCTTGTCGGCCGATGATATGGAAGACGGCCTGGACCCGATCGCCAATGAGCTGAATGTGGATATCAGCGTGAGCTGAATCGGCGGCGCGATTCTCGATTCTCATACGCAGAAACGAATGCCGGGGCGGGTTTTCCCCCGGCATTTTTTGTTACGGGGTTTCCGGGGGGCCTCCGCTTTCGGACAGACCCGGGGACAGCCGCCCTCTTGGCGCAGACCGCCGGTTCTGGTATATCGGGGGTATCGACCCGGCAGTCCCTCTCCCCTTTGTTCGACTGCGGGCGCCAAGCATTTCCTTGAAGAAGGAGAAGACCCTGATGATGGACGCATATCTGCCCGTCGGTATTCAAGATTTTGAGCGAATGATCACCGGCGGTTTTCTCTATGTGGATAAGACCCGGTTCATTCACCACATGGTGAAACCGCCTCAGGGCTTCTATTTTCTGGCCCGTCCCCGGCGGTTCGGAAAATCGCTGACCGTCTCCACCCTCGATTATCTGTTTCAGGGCCGAAAGGCGTTGTTCAAGAATCTCTATATCGCCGGCACCGACTGGGAGTGGAGAACGCATCCGGTCATCAAATTCGATTTCAATCAAATGAACTCGGAGACGCCGGAAAGGCTTCGGGAGAGCCTGCTGAACTTCATTTTTGAACTGTCCGAAGACCACGGCATTCGGCAGACCATCCGCTCCGTTCCCGACAACTTTGCCCGGTTGATCACGCAGCTGTTTTCAAAAACAGGGAAAACGGTGGTGGTCCTGGTGGATGAATACGACAAACCCATCATCTCCCATCTGGGCGCCGGCGGCGAAGGGCTGCGTATCGCCAGAGAGAACCGGGAGGTTTTAAAGCAGTTTTTCGGCGCCCTGAAGGCCGGCGATGTGTCGGCGGCCCTCCGGTTTGTCTTCATTACCGGCATTTCCAAATTCGCCCGGGTCAGCATATTTTCCGATTTGAACAACCTGAACGATATCTCGATGCAGGACCGGTATGATGCAATGCTCGGGTACACGGCTGAAGAACTCCACACCCGGTTTGCCGGTCATGTGGAGGCGCTTCGAAAGCGGCACGGAATGACCGAAAAAGCCATTCTGGAGAAAATCCATCTCTGGTACAACGGCTACCGCTTCACCGAAACCGAGACCCGGGTGTTCAATCCCTTTTCAGTGGTCCGGCTTTTCGATGCGGGAAAATTCGACGCCTACTGGTTTGAAACCGGCACTCCGAGTTTTCCGGTCCACCTGATCAAGGAAAAAGCGTATCCGGTGGCGGATATTGAAGATCTGATTCTGCCCAAGGAGCTGTTCAGCCTGTATGATCTGGATCATCTCCAGCTGGAACCGCTCCTGTTTCAGACCGGTTATATCACCATCGACCGGTTCGAAGGCGATCTCTTCCGCATGACCTATCCGAACCGGGAGGTCAAAACCGCTTTCCTGGCCTACCTGTTGAATGACTTCGCCGGCCCGGAAAACGCCCGCACGGCAGCGGTCTACAAACGGCTTCACCGCCATCTCGATGCAATGAATTTGGACGATTTTACCGAGGGGGTGCGCAGTGTGCTGGCATCGATTCCCTATCCGCAGTTCACCGGGAAAAAGGACGAGGCCTTTTTTCATACCGTTTTCTATCTCATGCTGTCGGCCTCCGGAATGGAGGTCCGTTCGGAGGTGCTGACCAGCCGGGGGCGGATGGATTTGGCGGTCGAGTTTACGGACAAGGTGTTCGTCATCGAACTCAAATGCGGCCAGAATTCGGAAAAGGCGATCCAGCAGATCCTGGACAAACGGTACTACGAGAAGTACCTCCAGACCGGACGGGACGTTTATCTGATGGGGATCAACTTCGATGCGGAGACGCGAACCATCGAAGATTGGCAGTGCAGGAACTTGGCGGATTTAATTTCCGAATGATTCAACTCACTCTTCCTTCATCTTGCAGAAATCGATCTGCGGATAATGTTTTTTGGCGCATTCCGGACAGACGCCATGGCTGAACGCGGCATTCCCATCCCGCCGATCAGGGTCAGATACCCGAATCCACAGCTTGAGATGGAGGATGGGTTTTCGAGATTCTCCCAGGCCATGGCCAGAAACAGCAGATCGACCAGGGTGGTCGCCAAAATGAATCGGGCCGAACCGGCGGCGCAGAGAATGAACCCAGAGCACCAGAAGCACCTGAATAGACCCGGATCTGTTATTCCCAGGGATTGAAAAGCCCGACTCGACTGAATTCCATATCCCGGACATTTCTGGTCACAACCGTCAAATCATATGCAATGCCGATCGATGCGATCAGACTGTCCATTACCGACATCTTGCAGCCGGCCAACTCCGCCGCCCCTTGAATTTCCCCCCATTTGCGAGCAGCATGGACATCGAAAGGGAGAATTCTTTTATCAAATCGCCCTACCAGATCTTTATCCAGCCAGGATTGCAATTGGTTTCTTTTTGCACTGTCCACAAGCAGCTTTGAAATCCCCTTCTGGATTTCGCCAATGGTAAACGAGCTCAGAAACAGATGCGCTTCAGGCTTGCCGCTGATCCAGGAAGTGACATTGGGATGGGGTTCAATTTTAGCCAGCTCGGAGATCACACAGGTATCCAGCAGAAAATTCAAAATTCAACCTCTCTGGGAAGGTCTTTATTCCGTTCCAAATCCAGTTCGATGCCGAGCAGCGGCGAATGTTTGAAGAAATCCACCAGACCGTCCTGAGGACGTGTCAACCGCCTGTATTCTCCCACAGACATGATCACCACCGTTTCGATTCCTCGTTTCGTCACGATCTGAGGGCCTGTTTTCACCGCTTTTTCAACAACTTCGCTGAAGCGGTTTTTTGCATCCTGCAATTGCCATGTCTCCAACATTTGGACACCTCCTTAATCGACGCATAACAACTAGCCTGTCTAGACAGTAACGGTGAATTTAAAATATGTCAACAGATTCCAGGCCAGTATGGAGAATGCAGGCGGGAAGGTTTCACTCTTCCTTCATCTTGCTGAAATCGATCTGAGGATAGTGTTTTTTTGCGCACTCCGGACAGACGCCGTGGCTGAATTCGGCATCCGAATGGGCGCGAATGTACGATTCGATCTGATTCCAGTAACCCTGGTCATCCCGGATATTTTTGCAAAAAGAGCAGATGGGCAGAAAACCGCGCAGGGTTTTGACTTCCGAGAGGGCCTGTTTCAGTTTCTCGATCACGCGATCACGCTCGGCTTCGGCAACTTTTCGTCTCAAAATCTCCTGCTGGGCGCAGGTGAGTTCGTGTTCGACCTCCGCCATCTGTTTCAAAATCGCAAGAACCGGGCGGTGTTCGATTTCCACCCCTTTTCGCCGGCTTTCCCAGATCAGATAGCCGTATAAAAAGGGCAGCGCAAAAACGGATATCACAAACCGGCTGACCAGGGTCCCCTGCATAATGGACCAATAGACGGGGGTTCCGGCGAAGGCGCCGGTGGTGAACAGCAGCACGTCGAGCCACATCACCCCGAGCAGGGTTAGATACACCCGAAGCCACATGTTGAGATTGAGGGCGGGTTTGCCGAGATATTCCCAGGCCATGGCCAGAAACACCAGATCGACCAGCGTGGTCACCACCGAAGCGGTATTGATCCGCAGGCTCGGCAACGGAACGTACGCGAGCCGGTCCACACCGATAATATCCATCTGCATGTGCAGGGCGGCGGCGATGATCGGCGCCATGGCGGAGACCCCGACCACCGTGGAAATGGCCACCCGAGTGGCCCTCGGGCCGTCGAAGACGTAGACCACGAAGATGGACAGCAGCAGGGCGGTATAAAACACCGTGGAACCGACCACGAAGGTGATGCCGGCGAATTGGACGGCCACCCCGGCGTCGGTCACCCAGGACATGATGGCGGTAATGCCGCCCATCAGCGCATAAAAATGGATCGGGCCGAACCGGTGCCGCAGAGAATGCGCCCAGAGCACCAGAAGATAGACGGTAATCGCTTCAATGATCAGGAGGATGACTTCATTTCCCATCGCTCATGGATACACCGCCTGGATCTAAAAAGAAAGCGGGATTCTCGTGATCTTTTCGGGGAGATCTTTGTCTGGGTCCAGGTTGAGTTCGGCACGATCCCATTCGACCCCATTCGCCAAAAAAAATGCCGGGGGAAATACCCCGGCATTTTTTTGCGCTAATGGGTTTCGGATCAGCTGTTGATCGCGATCTTCCTGGCCTTGGCGCCTTCGGATTTGGGCACCGCCAGCCGCAGCACACCGTCTTTGTAGGTGGCCTCGATCTTGTCGGCGTCCACATCGGTGGGCACCCGAAAGCTTCTCCGGAAGGAGCCGTGGCGGCTCTCCTTCACATGATAGTTTTCCTGCTTATCTTCCCGCTCTTCTTTTTTTTCGCCGCTCAGGGTCAGAATGCCGTTGGAGAGGGTGATGTCGATGTCGTCCTTGTTCATCCCCGGCATCTCCGCCTTGACCACCAGCGAATCCTCGGTTTCGGACACATCGATGGACGGCGCCCAGGTCCTCTCTTCACCGAACCGTGTCGGCATATCGAAATCGTCGAACCACCGGTCGAATCGATTGAACAAATCCAAGGAAGCGGGACGATTCCACAAATCAGCGTTCCGTCTTACAGGTAGAAAACGTGCCATGGTAACACCTCCTATTGTCTGTTAAATTAGTT
>JGI12210J13797_11221717_pt1 | contig 11834 bp, 11 predicted proteins | sample ElkSlonscriptome_3_FD_13797 | JGI IMG/M metagenome (IMG submission 13797) | reverse complement strand
CAACGAAGCCCGAAACGCCCTCGTCGACGACTTCCGGTGTGCTGCCACGATCCCATGCGATGACTGGCGTGCCGCACGCCATGGCCTCGATCATCACGAGGCCGAAGGGTTCGGGCCAATCGATCGGAAAGACGAGCGCCGTGGCCGATCCAAGGAACGCCTGTTTCCGGGCATCGTCGATACTTCCGATATGGGTAATGGTATCATTCAGATAAGGCACCACAGCGCGTGCGAAATAACCCGGGTTTCCGGGATCGACAGGTCCGGCGAGTTTGAGCGCAGATTCCGTCCGTCGGGCAAGTTCAATCGCGAGATCGGGGCGCTTCTGATCCGTCATCCGGCCCAGGAACGCCAGATATCCGCCGGAACCGTTCCCGATACAGAAACGGTCGGGCGGCAGGCCGTGGTGGACGACCCCGGCAAGGCTGTACGAAGGCACCGCCCGCGCCTGATCGCCCGATATTGCAATGATCTTCTCGTTCGGAAAGGCTTTGAAGTGTTCGATATGATCGGGCTCGTCCGCGCGCCAATGGATTGTGCGCACAGCTGCGATGTCGAGGGCGGCGCAAACGCCGCTGGCATGGGCGCTGCCATGAAGGTGGACGATGTCGAAATCGCGCCCGTGTTTCAGCAGATCGCGAAGTTGCTGCGCCTCAAGCTCTCCGGCGAGGCCCGGCGGCGCTTTCGCAATATCGGACGCGTGTGCCGATAACGAATTGTAGTCTCCGATCCGACGAACACCTTCGAGCGTGCAATCGGCCGGACCGAAAACCGTAACGTCATGCTCTGCCGATTGCTCACGCAAGAGATCGGCAATCACGCGCTCAGTCCCTCCATAGTGGGTCGGAGGGACCGGATAGACGACAGGCGCGACGTGCGCGATACGCAACGAGCTTAACATTTATTGCTCAAAAAGACTGAAACCAGAATAACTTACGCGGGTTAATGACATCGTGAAAGGTTGGTGTCGATGTTTGTTTGCCATGTCGCTTTGCAGGGATGTCTGACGCTTTCAGACGTTCCGTACGGAATTACCGCAGATACGGGCGGACACATCAAATATCTGCTTGAACTGGCCGATGCGAGCGGCCGCGATCCCGTGATCGATCGCATCGACATCGTAACGCGCGGTTTCGATGTTTCCTCGGTTGGCGATCAGTTCGCGCCGGAAACGGGAGAGATGCGCGGCGGCATACGGCTGTTGCGATTGGCGGACGGAACCCGGCGATATTTGGCCAAGGAAGAATTGCACGAACAGCACGATGCTCTTTGCAACGCATTTTTCGACTATCTGCGCAATTGCGAACGACTTCCTGACGTAATTCACGCACATTATGCAGATGCGGGGATTCTCGCCCGCGCCGCGCATGAAAAGTTCGGCATTCCGTACGTCTTTACTGCCCATTCCCTTGGCGCGGTGAAACGTCAGGCGAACGGCAGCACGAGCGAGGAACTTGAGCGCCGCATCGGTTTCGAGCAGAGCGTGGTCGAAAAAGCAGCCGCCGTAATTGCAAGCTCACGCGATGAGGCGGAAGCGCAATATGCGCATTACCCCCAGCTCGAAAGCGGACGCATCCGCGTCATTCCACCCGGCTGTGAGTTGAAACGGTTCAAGAACGCATCGGCCAGCGACACGGTGCGACAAGAGGTCGCGCGGTTCCTGTGCGAACCCGACAAGCCGATCCTGCTCGCAATTGCACGCCCGGTGCGAAAAAAGAACCTGCTCGCCCTGGTCGAAGCCTACGCCGAGAATGCAGACCTGAGAGAGAAGGCCAACCTCGTCATAATCGCGGGATGCCGGGCCCAATTGTCGCAAATGGAAACCGAATGCCGCGAGGTAATCGAGGAGCTGATCGCGGCGGTCGATAAACACGACCTGTATGGCAAGATCGCCTATCCGAAGAACCACGAACCCGCCGATATCCCGGCCTATTACGCGCTCGCCCGCGAAAGTGGGGGCGTTTTCGTCAACCCGGCGCTTAACGAACCTTTCGGACTAACCCTGCTGGAGGCGGCGGCTGCTCAATTGCCGGTCGTGGCGACCGATAGCGGTGGCCCGAACGACATCATCGAACGGTGCGGCAACGGCGTCCTCGTTCGGCCGACGGACCGATCAGCGATCGCGGATGCCTGCCTCTCGATCATCGACGATCGCGCGCGATGGACGCGCTTTGCCACTGCCGGAGAAGAAGCTGCCAGCGCGTATGACTGGCCAGCGCATTGCAATATCTATCACCGTCTGCTGTCCAGTCTGGTGTCGCCAGTCGAAGCGACCCCCGCCTGGCGAAGGTTGCTGGTTTGCGACATCGACAACACGCTTCTTGGCGATCGGAATGCCCTTCGCGAATTCCTGAACTGGCAGTCGGACAATTGCGAGGATACCGCGCTGGGAATTGCGACGGGTCGCAGCTTTCACGGGGCGCAGTCGATACTCGCGGCAGAGGGAGTGCCGACCCCGGATGTCATCATCAGCGGCGTTGGAACGGCGATTCACTGGTACGACAGAACCCTGCGCCGCTATGTCGAAGATGAAAGCTGGCAGCAAAACCTCAGGCGTGACTGGGATGACGAACGCATTTACGACATCGCCAAGGAGCTTGGATTGCGTCCGCAGGCCTTGCTCGAACAGAAACGAGGCAAGGCCAGCTTTTTCAAAGGTGACGTCGGGGCCAAGGCATTAGCTGCGAAATACCTCGACGAAGGACTCGATGTCGAGATCATCGAAAGCCACGATCGGTATATCGACATACTTCCGCGCGGTTGGGGCAAGCAATCGGCGGTATTACAAGTCGCCGCTGAACTCGGTCTCAGGCAATCGAAAGTCGTCGTGGCAGGCGATAGCGGCAACGATCGATCGATGCTGGTGGCCTGCCCCCACCCGGTGATTGTCGGCAACTGGTCGGATGGGCTTGGCGAAGATCCGGCACTGTCGCATGCTTACATCGCCGCGAGCTCGCATGCTGCTGGCATCCTGGAGGGCGTAAAGCATTACGAAACCGCGGGCAGTTGGTGAGCGCTAGCCAGTCCGTATCGGCCCTGACGATCATTCGGGGACGGCAGGACCATTTCGACCATCTGGTTGCGGGCCTTGGTGCGCAGGTGCAACCGCCCGACGAACTCATCGTTGCGTTCATGCAGAAGGATGCCCCTGCGATTACGCGTGAGGTACCATTCCCCGTGCATTTCGTCCACGTGCCGGGCGGACCACTCCCCTTGGCCAGCGCACGCAATCAGGCGGCGGAGAGGGCGAGCGGCAACATCCTGGCATTCCTCGACGTGGACTGCATCCCGGACCGCGAATACGTGCGGTGTGTTAATGCGGCAGTCGAAACCGAACCGGATGGAATCTTCCTCCCCGAAGTGCGATACCTGCCCGCGAGCGATAACGGCTGGATGGACCATCGATCCGGTGAGCCGGACTATCCGCGTTTAACTCGGAACGCCGTGCGCCACCCCGCCAAGCCCGAGGTTTACGACCGTTCGATCATTGCAATCGACGATTATGGCGAACTATGGGGGCTGGCCTTTGCCTTGCGCCGCGAAACATGGCGCAAAGCCGGCGGTATGGACGAAAACTATATAGGCTACGGTGCGGAGGAAACGGATTTTGGGCAGCGCCTCAAAAGCATAGAGGCACCGATGTTCTGGCTGGGCGGCACCCTTTGCTTTCATCAGCATCACTCCGTTCACAAACCGCCGCTTCAACATTTCACCTCTATCATTCGCAATGCCCGGCTTTACCGTGCGCGATGGGGGGAATGGTGCATGACCTACTGGCTCGACGATTTCGAGAAGCGAGGACTTATCGCGCGTCGCCACGATACAATAGAGGTGATACGCACCCCGACCCCCGCCGAGATCGAACAGACCGAGCAGGGCCCCGACGTTCGGTTCAGCTAGTGCCCCAGTATTTATCGGCGAGCGTTTCCAGCCATTGCGCCGCACGGCGTGCGGCATCGGGATTGTGCAGTTGGGACAGGCAGTCGGTATCGATTGCATCGGTCGACGCGAGCGCCTCGTTCCATTCCGGGATCGATGCGGGCCACGTCTGGCGACACACCGCCGCGCCGACCCGTTCGAGTTCGTTCGCCTTGTGCCGCTGTTCATCGAAATAGCGCCATTCGGGAATGCAGAGAAACGGTTTACCGAAACGCGCAATTTCATGAACGGTGTTGTCCCCTGCCGACGCGACGACCCTGTCTGCGGCGGCCAGGTATTCGCCGATATTGTCGATCCAGCCCAGTTCGCGCAGATTGCCGAAGTCGGTTTCGTGGCCTTCTTTGTGTAACGGACCTGCGATCAGCCATAATGCGTCCGGTTCAGCCCGAGCAGCAACAGTCAGCGGGGCGTAAGGTGTCCCGGAACCACCGCCGCCGGCAATGACCAGGGTGATCGTTTTGTCGACCGCCAGCCCGAGTTTCCGACGCGCCGCATCGCGATCCATGATCGGGCCTGCCGTCGTGCACAACCCGCCGGTATAGAACGTTTTCCTGTTTGCCCAGTCGGGATAGTCCGACTGTTCGATCGCCTCATCGAAGGGCGCCAGCATCGCGACCGATGCTTCGTAGGCGGCGAGGTGACCGGCATCCCCGCGCGAACCATGCATCCGTATCGATATCGCGGGCACGCTCATGATCCGGGCGAGAAGCGCGATCTCGGCCGACACATCGATGACGAAGAGCGCGGGATCGAGTTCGCCCAGGGTATTTGCAATGACCTGCATATGTCTGCGCATCTCGCCGACGCCCAGTGGCACGCAATGCATGGTCGACGGCGTTGGTTCGTCGTGCAGCGCGGTACTGCGCGAAGGAGCCCCGATCATATTGGGCAGTTCTGCTATTTCGATCGGTCGCGGTGCGGTTTCGAACTGTTCCGGCTTTGCCGTCAGAACATGCATCGGACGGCTTTCAGGGATGTGGCCCGCGATGGCCATAATACGGTTGGCATGGCCTCGGCCCTGGTGGTGCGCGAAAAATACAATGGGCTTTTCGTTCATCGCTTACCGTCCAGATCGCTTTGCATATCAATTGGCGCGAGCCTCTTGCGAGCGATCGCGGCGTCAAACGGAGTCATGCGGGGTGACCTCCGCGATGAGAGTACGGATCGCGGTAAAAAGCAGGGCAACCATCGCGACCAGCATCGCGCTGAGAAGCACCACCAACCAGTACAGAACCTTGTATAGAGTGGGGAACCAGCGCTGTGGAATCTCGTCGAACTCACCGATTGGCATGGTCATCAAAAGCAGCATCAGAACCGAGCCGCCGAGCAGAAAGGCGCTTAGCAGGCTGATCCAGTATACGTGATGATACATCGACTGATCGAATTCGGAATCGACCCTGCGTACAAGACCCAGCAGTGTAAGCATGAGCGCCATCGTCGTTGCCGAGCTCGCCGCGATGGCGCTGCCCAGATATAGCGCGGGGCTGCTCAACGCGTCGATCATTTCGCGCGCGTGCAATGCCGAATAGACGGAGCCGCTGGCGAATTGACCCCCGACCCCGACCGCGACGACACAACCCGCTGCTATGCCGGCCGTCCACCGGGAATTCATGACGAGCCCCCGCCCGCTTCGATGCTGTAATCAATCGGTTTGAAGCTGCCTCCGTTCGACGCGTAAGCCGAACACGCCGTCAACCCGACGACGAGGTCGATCTTTGCGCGAAAGCGGATGAAATCGCCCGGCTTGCTCAAAGGAGGAAGCACCTCGATCGATCCGTCGGATGCCACCGGCACGTTCATGAATATATTGAATGCGGTCGGTATCCGGTCGGCCGCGATGCCATACGGCTCCAACGCGGCCGCAAGATTGCCGAAACAACCGCGATGGGGGGGCTGGTCGGGATAAAAGTGCGCGAACGTTGCCTTTGAACACGGGGTCAGCAGGAAATCGTGCCGTCCGACCGTGTCCTCCTCGATTTCCAGCATGATCCGCGAACGGTTCGACCACAGCCGCGATCCCCGCCCCATGGCGATGGTTTCTTCGTAATCGAAGGTCCGACCGTTCGACAGGCACTCGTCCGGATCGCCCGCAGCAAATGCGATGAGATCGCTGACCTGCGACCCTTCGGGATCGAAGACGGTCAATGCATCGCCGGCATCCAGTGAAAAGGCGACGCCCGAGCGCGGTTCGATCCGGCTTCGCCCTAATCGGTTGGCGCTTTGAACGGGCATTCCCAGTCCTCCCCTACTGACCGCCCGCTATATTGGCGGGCCTCGCTCATTTCCCCGTGCCGGGACAGCATCGGATTGATTGATCCATCCAGCTGCTCGTCCCGATCCAGAATGGCGGCGCGAAGTTGTTCGTATCGCTGTTCGGCGCGCAGACGTTCGAACTGATCGTGCAGGTTGAACACCAGCGTGGGATACGGCGTCCTGCGAGCCGAGCGTGAGGCGCGCGGATGCATGCCCACCACGAAATAGGCCTGGCCGCCAAAGCTCAGGGAAAAATGAGGATTGGATGGATCACTGCTGACGCTGGGGTCGTAGGGTTGACCGCGCCAGCCATCTTTTGCCGCGAGCGATCGGAGCCGCTCCCACATCGCTTCTTCGAACGCTTTTTCGTCGAGGTCGAGGGGGCCGGAAAACACCACCGCAAAGCTGCGAAGCCCGCTGGGATCGCGTTGGTAAAGATCGCTCCACCTGATCAGTTCGTCATGAATGGAGACATCATCCCAGGCGCTGGTCAGTCGCCAGGCTGCGTGCGTTTTCAAACGCTCCGAATTCAAAGCCGATTTCGCTCCGACACATGGAAAGTCTGAACGGCGAACATGGTGCGTAAGCGATGTGATCAGACGTTCGTCCTCGACATCGGCCGGGCCGATTCTGTCCGCATGCATTGCATTCATGGAAGACTTACGACGTTGACGCGCATAAGTTTCTGCAACTTAACATAGATTATGTGTTTTTGCGGTCGTCATTCAGGTCGAAATCTAACCTCAAGCCAAGGCATTCGGGCGTTGGCACAATCAGAGATCCTCGTTGGTCGGGCCGGTGGCTCCGACGAGCCAAACTCCCGTGCTCTCAATCAATTTCAGATAACACACCGGATGGCCGTCTTCGTAAAAACGACCGCGATCCATCTTCAGGTCTTTGCGCGCGACATCCAGCGCGCCGCTCAAACATGAGGCTGTGAATCGATGATAGCTGCGATCTGGTTCATCACCATATGTTGAGTAAATTTCATAAGAGTGGGCCAACTCGATTCTCCCTGCGACATTCTACATTTGAGTAGGAAGCGAGACTCGATCCGATAAGCCCAGGGGCTGTCTTCGGCATTCACCAATGTTAAGTTGTGCAATGATGCTCGTTAGTTACACGGTGGCTACCCTTTCGGTTGGCCTATCGTCATCGAGTGCGACGGAGTGAATGGCCAACGTCTGTCCAAGGGCCAGCGAATCGTTCACGCTTCGCACCATCGGCGGAGTGTAGAGTAGCACCGGCAGAACCCGGCCCCCGGTTTTCCTCGGTTTTGCGACCCCTTGAAAGCAAGGCAAGTTGCGCAATCGATAATATCTTTCGCTACGGCCGGAAACTCGACCGTCGGCGGCGGCACCACAATTTGAACGAGAACCAAACCAAGGGGGCGGCGTTGAATGAAAACACGTTCTCAGGAGGCGACTATCGTCGATACCAACGCAGAAGGTGACGGGCGTTTTCGAAGGCGACTGCTTTTGGCGGTGCTTGTCATTGGCCTCGCGCTGCTTTTCTGGAACCTGCGCTACATCGTACTTCTCGCATTTGCAGCGGTTCTGATCGGCGTGCTTTGGCATGCGGCAGGTCAATGGATACATCGGCGCGCGCATGTTCCGCCGGGATTGGGTCTTGCCATCGCCGTCGGCGCGGTCCTGGCATTTGCGGCCGGTATGCTCTTTCTCTTCGGCTCGATGATCGCAGACCAGGCCGCAGCAGTGGCTGCAGCCCTGCCGGACGCCCTCGACCAAGTTCGCCAAACGGCCACAGAATTCGGCATCGGTGGCCTGGTCGATCAGCAAATCGATCGCCTTGGTAATTCGTTTGCATCCAGCGGAAGTTTGGGCGGCATGCTGATGGCGCTTGGCAATGGACTCACGGACTTCATCGTGGTGGTTGTCGGCAGCATCTTTCTGGCAGCGCGCCCCGATCTTTATCGAACCGGTTTTATCAAGCTCGTGCCCATATCGGCGAGAGACAAGACCGGCGCCACACTCGACGATATCGCGCGTGCGCTCGTCCTCTGGTTCAAGGGACGGCTGGTCGCGATGTTGGGAGTGGGCCTGCTGATAGGGTTGGGCCTATACCTGATCGGCGTCCCGTCTTATCTGGCATTGGGTGTTCTTGCCGGCCTGCTGGAGATAATTCCTTTCTTCGGACCGGTATTGGCGGCAGTTCCCGGCATCCTCCTGGCCTTGCTGGTAAGCCCCACCCACGCCCTGATGGCTGCTGCCTTGTATCTGGTGATACAGCAAACCGAAGGAAACCTGATTACGCCGATCATTCAACAACACGCGGTCGAACTGCCGCCAGCGGTCATGATTTTCTCTTTGCTGGTTTTTGCTTTCCTGTTCGGCATCGTCGGGGTCCTGCTTGCCGCCCCACTAACTGTGGTGTTCTATGTCGCGATCAAGAAACTCTACGTGCACGAAGCGCTCGACACGCCGACGCCGATCCCGGGCGAAGAGCAGTAGCGCACCGCCCGCAAAACCGCAGTTTATGGTATTTCGAACCTGTCGAGACGGTATTGCGGATAGCAAACCTGGCGCACGGGTCGCCAGTTTGCAGCTTTGCCGAAAATCTCCACGACGCTGTTGCCATCGAGGGGCAGGTCGTTCGGCCCCGTCCAGTTGACCAGCAGACATGCGCCGTCGCGGGACAAGGTGCCGTGCGCGATTGATGAAACTTCTACAATTTCGCGTTCGTCGAGGAAGTATAACACTTCGGACAATACGATCAGGTCGAATGCGCCTTCGGGCCAGTTTCGCGGGATGTTACCCTGCTGAAAATCTACGTTGCCGCGTCTCTTCAACCGTTTGCGGGCGATCTGCAACGCTGGCTCCGCGATATCGATACCCACGATCCGTTTGCATACGGTCGCCAGTTCCTGCGTCAGGACGCCCGTTGCACACCCGATTTCCAATCCGCTTTCGAAAAGGCGATCGCCCAACATTGAAAGTGTTTCGGTCCGCTTGTCCCTTTCGTATTCGCTGGTTTCAAAATTCCATGGATCGGGATCGGCGGCGAACAGCGCTTCGAAACGATCCTGACGCGTCATCGCTGCATCAGCCACCGATGAAGAGTTCCGGATGCGCCGCGAAATGTCGCACCAATGCCGGGGGCATGGTAAAACCGCTCGGATCATCGACAACGCGTCGATCGGTTTGCGAACGGTAAGCTGCAATGGCTTTGCGCTTTCGTTCCATCATGGTTGCATCGTGAAACGTGGTCAGCCGAGCCGGAACAGAACGGTCGCCGAACCGTCCCCATACGGCGAAAGACCAGAGAGGGACTGCAAGCGATTTTGCAACGTCGCTCGCAAGCAATCCTGCCGTTTCATGATCACAATGAGGATCGCCGCGCCAGGTCGACCAGACGGCAGCCGTTTGCCTGCGGTGTGCAAAGGCGACAACCCTGCCGAGAACGGAGCGATCGTACCGGCTATTTCCATCAGGCAAATGCATTCTCAGCACGTCGACCTTGGTCGTGGGTACGAGTATTTTCAACGCGTCCGCAAACTCCGTGGAGCGAAGGGCAACAAGCCGATCCCGCTGATAGTGCGGGGAATTGGGGTGCGAGCCTTCGCCGTCGGTCAACAGGACGATCGCAATTTTCCGCAAGCGATCTGCGGCGGCCGCCATGGCCATTCCGCAACCGAAGGTCTCGTCGTCCGGATGTGGCGCAATTATCAGAATTGTGCCCTGCGGAGCTATCGTCTCGATATCGACGGACGGCGCGCAAGCGGCTGCCTGGAGGATTGAACCTTCCGGTTTGCGGGGTACGCTCAAAGCATTTCCGCGAGTTGCCGTTCACGGACAAGAGCGCGCCCTGCTCGCTCGCGTTTGGCATCCGGGGCGGCCTGACACAGGAACAGCGAAAGGTCGCGCTTGATCCGTTCGACCGGACTGTTCTCCTCATGCGCCGCCATACCCAGCGCGCGATCGACGATCTCGATCGTGTCGCGGCATGCTGTTTCGGTCACCTGCCGCGCGAGCAGGGATAGCGTGGCTTTGGACGGTTCAGCGTCGTTTGTCGCAGTTTCTTCGGCACATCGGACAAGCCAGAGGCGGCTCGTTTCCAATGCCGTCGCACAGGCAACGATCCGCCTTCGCTGATCTGTGTCATCCGCGCGGTTTCTCGCGGTTAGCGATTTCAGCATTTCTCGGTAGAGCGCTTCGGCTCCACCCAGATGGGTGGCACAATATCGCCAGATCCCGCCTTCGAAATGCGGCTCTCGCAGGTAATCCCCTTCGTCTCCGACAATGGTTTCGCCGGTCGCGAGCAGTCCTTCGAACTCATAACGACCGGATCGCGTCGCTCGCATGCCCGCCATGTTCCAGCCTGACGAATCCCCGCGCATTTCGTCGTCGACGGGAACGACGAGCATGGACGGTTCGCCGCCCGGTCCAGGCGCTATGACGATCGCCTTGTCGACCAGGCCCAAGCCGGATGCGAAACGTTTCGCGCCGCCAAGCCGTATGGCGTTGTCTTCTTTACGGAAGCGGAAAGGGTGCGCCGGATCGTCCGCTCCCCAAACGCCCAGGAGTATGTCGGCGCCGCAAATATCTCGTGCGATAGTGTTTTTAAGCTGCAGGTTCCCGTAGCGAAAAATTAGCTGCACTGCATTCATATGCCCTTCGAAAAGCCTTGCTACCGACAAGTTAGCTCGGCCCAGCGCTCTTAGGGCATTCAATGCCGGGATGGCGCCTTCGCGCTCGGTTCCCCAGCCTTTGCCTCCATGATCGCGAGGAAGGCAGGCCTTGAGCCAGCCCAGCGAAGAAAGGTCGGCGATGTCGGGCCTCAAATCGCCGTTCGCCTGATCAGCTTTCCCCGCACGGTCAGCAACCGGTCCGATAAGCCTTTCCAGTTCGCAAGCGTGATGATCCCGGTCAGGCATCGACGGCACCCAATTCGTTTTCGACAGCGCGCGCCCGCTCCAGCTCGGCTAGAACTTCGGTATAGGTCATCGGTCGTGATGAAATGGCGCCTTTGTTCTCCGATTGATCGCAGGGAACGCGGGACTCTCCCGACATACACGCCTCTGTCGCGAGTTTGCGCAGGACCGAGACCGGAACAAGATTGGCATCGCATAACGGGTTTGGATGCCACGAACGGACGGCAAGACAATCGCCGCAGCCGCCCTTCGCGCGACCATCGAGCCGCGCCGACGTCCGCGTCCCGCCTTCGTTCGATGTCGTAACGTTCAAACCTGCCGCGAGTATGGCTTTGCAAAGCGCCGAGTCCTCCCCCGCGGTGGGAGTCGGCAACCCCCCCACTTTTCGATAAGCATCAGAGCGAACAGCGAGGCTGGCGCCCGAGGCACGATGCGCGAAAGACCCTGCCATGCCGCAGGTCCAGATCTGCCAGAGGCGCTCGCTAATTTCGAAGTAACACCGTTCCGCATCGCCAACGGCCCTGACAAGCGGAGGAAGCAGGGACAATTCCTCATCGTCGAGCTGCACATCCTCGCAAACGAGATCGAACCCCTGCGCGATACGATCCAACCGAGAAGGCAACCAGTTCGATCCGACGTAACTGTCGGCATCGGTAGTCAGCAGGACTCCGTCAGGCGAAAACCTTGTAGCGACATCGAGAGCCAGTCGCCTGGCATGGGGCGCATTCCGAATGTCGGGCGCCAATGACAG
>JGI12210J13797_10555462_pt1 | contig 11835 bp, 5 predicted proteins | sample ElkSlonscriptome_3_FD_13797 | JGI IMG/M metagenome (IMG submission 13797) | reverse complement strand
CGCCACATTAAAGAAGACAATACTACGGCTCCCGATACCCAAGTAGTGAACTATGAATTTGAGGACTTTACGGCGGTATGGGAACATCGACAATACGCCGCTAATCAGGCCGAAAAGCATAATATTGGGTGCTATTTCTACGGAACCGAGGGCACATTTCATATGGGTTGGTTAGATGGCTGGACATTCTATCCTAGTAAGAAAGGTGGCGAGATAATCCACGTAGAGCCTCAACTAAACGATCCGGATAAACAGAATATCAAAGAGCTTTGGGCTGACTTTTTATCGTCTATTGAAGGCGGTGAGCTGCCGGTTTGTGATATTGAAATTGGGCATCGTTCTACTAATATGAGTTTGCTGGGGATGCTGTCTCATCAATTAGGGCGAAGCGTTGCTTGGGATGATAGTAAAGGGGTAATTCTGAACGATTCGGAAGCCAATTCTTTGCTACAACGTAAGTATCGCGACCCGTGGGAGTATCCTAAAATTACGTAACTGTTCGACTGGCTATCTAACCTTTATCCATCTCTATTTCTTTAGTAACAACCCGAACCGAATGCTTTTTGGGAGTAATTCGTTCGCCTAGTTTAGCAGCGTATACTCGGGTAAACATAGCACCTACCAACAGCAATAGTGAAGAGTAAAATACCCAAACTAAAATACCAGCTAACGACCCTGCCGCACCGTAGGTAGAGGCGATCCGGGTATTGGCTAACATTAGACCGATCATGTATTTGCCAATAGTAAATAAAACTCCAGTAACTAAGGCTCCTACACTCACATCTTTCCAGCGGACTTTGGCATCTGGTAGAAATTTAAATATCAGCGCAAAAATCAGAGAGACAATCCCCAGTGATATAGCGCTGCTTGATACCTGGATAATGTATACAGTATAGTCGTTCAGAAAAATAGAATTGAGAAAATCGCGAAAAATAGACATGATGGCATCAATAATTAGTGATACCAACAGCAGAAATCCCAGAATGATGATTAGTGAAAACGATAGCAATCGGTCGCGTAAAAACTTGACTATTCCCGTTTTAGGTTTAGGCTTAACTTCCCAGATAGTGTCCAGTGCTTTTTGCACAAAACCAAAAATTACTGTAGCACTAACTAGAAGAAAAACAATACTCAGGATGTTAACGAATAGATTGGAGGTGTTCCAGCTTCGGTTTTGGATAATTTTAATAATTTCATCGGCACTGGCAGCTCCAAATAGCCCAGAAACCTGGTTAGCCAACTGATTTTGAATTTGTTCAGCATCTAGAATTGTTCCTAATGTTTGAACAATAATGATCAGTACCGAAGGAAGAGAAAAAACTGTAAAAAAGGCAATAGCGGCGGCGTAGACTACCGGATCCTGCTCCTGTAGTTTGCGAGTAGTTTCCCAGATTAGCCCCCAAGCTTCTTTAAAGAAATGTTTCATTGGATTGGGTGTAGTAGTCTAATATAACACAATCTGAATCAAATGTTTTTCGATTGATGAAGTTAAACCTATATTCTTATTAACAAACGTTTGAGAAGCGTCAGTTTTGCACTGATAACTAATATTACTGGTTAACCAGCTTAACTGTATTTTCTAAGATCATATAATCTGGCCCTTCTTTTGTCCAGAAATCTTTTAATTTACGGGGGGCTCGGGAGGGTGGTAAAGCAAACGATCCTAGCACAATATCCGCATCACCATCCTGATCGGCATCGCCGATATCCATTGTAAGCCAGTGACCATTTGCAGCTTCAGAGAAGGTTTTCATCGAAAAACCTAGTTCGTTCCCAGAAGATTGGTTTTCTAAGTATAAGAACCCTCGCTCCGGTGTTTGCTCAAAATTCGGAAAGAACGAAATAGCGGCAATATCCAAGTCGCCATCTAAATCGAAATCATGAGCCATTGCTTTTGAAGCTCCAGCCATTGCCTGAAAGTAGTTTTTTTGAAACTTTCCTTCATCAGACTGTAAATATATCCGAATACCGTGGTAGGGCTTAAATACGGTAGAGTAATCGGCGTTGTCACCATTGGTATACAGCAGATCGGGTAGTCCATCATTATTGAAATCCGCCATCTCGAAGTAGCTAGAACCATATACTGGAGGGAAACGTAATTGCACTTGAGGTCTAAATCGGCTATTCCCTTGATTGTACCAGGTAATGATACGCTCATCTCCCTGAGCAATTAGTACAGTAACATCGGGTAGGCCATCCTGATCTATATCCGCAATTTCTATCTTCCTTGCCCCCGGACTGTTTATCAAAACCTGTTTTTGTATGCCCCTTCTTGACGAAATTTCGTAGTAAGCTAGTTGCCCTAAGTAATTGCCAAACTCGGCGACTAGCCAACCAGGTGTTCCTTTGGAATTAAAGCCAGTAGGCGTGAAGTGAACAGGCCTCCGCAGGTTACCTGGTATCAGCAGCGATAAACGGTTTTGGCCATCAACCTGCCATAGCTTTCCTTTGGGCTGATCAGCTGGATTCATAATCCCCATTGTTAGTACCTGATATCCACTCTCCGGATGAATGTACAGATCAGCGGGAGGGCTACTCAGCGTAACGGAATCCTTGATAGTTTGCTTACTATCTATTTTATACAATTTGCCCTGAGCGTTTCCTAACCAAAGATGCCCGGTAACGGTATCGATATGAGTTAATGTGGTAGTAGGAATAAACTGCGTAGTAAGCCGGACAGGGTGAGGCCGAAATTCTGCTAGCAAAGTTTTTATCTTGGTAGAAGCAGGCTTCAAGAGGCTATCGGGCGCCTGTTCATGGTAGTATTCTACTAGCATATTCCAGCTTTCTTCGGATAGTTGGGGTTCTTCAGGGAAAACACCTGCCTGTCGCACCAGATAATCGTCGTACATTGATAGTCCCTGGTACGGCTCCCGAGCGGTAGCTCGAATACCCAAGCGATGGCCCATTCGGGGCAGTACGCTTTCTACCCAAACAGTTTTCGGTAATAAGCTCGGTTCCGCAAAGGTATGACAGGCCTGACAATAGCGATAGGCCAGTTGTTCGCCCGATAAAAGTAAAGCGCTATCGGTGGCAGGAAATTGTAGCGGAGGGGTTTTCATTGCCTCAAATCGTACCGAATGCTCTTGTCTACCGCACCCTAGCAAGAGGAAGGTTATTCCTATCCAGACTCGGAAGGTTATCATTCAGTTGGTGCTAGGTTCACAACTCGATTATTCCCGCTAAAATTATAGATGGTAGCACTTACTGCGGAATGGGGCATAGCGATCTGGCGAGTAACCTGAGAGAGATACGTAGAACCATAGTAGAACTCCTGTTTTATAGTTGATCCGTCCGCCAGCGTTACTTCAGCCCAACTATCCAGAAGTTGTAACTGAATTACAGGGTTTTGTTCTGCGGAAGAAAGATTGGTATAGACCAGCAGACTATCTTGATTTTGAGTTACTAAAAATACACTTTCCCCTTTGCCGCCTCGTAGTTCAGTTAATCCCTTAGCATCGCCGGGTACGTACCACCCACTTTCGTTCATAGATCGCGGTACAAATTTCCCTTCGCCGTTCCCTTCCAGATACAAGCCATTCAGCGCGTTATAGCGACCCGTAGCAATCTCGGTGGCGTAATTGTTCCCAACGGCTAAAATATCTAAGTATCCATCCTGATTCACGTCCCGCGCTAACATTCCGTAAAGCGGGGAAAATTGTGCTTCGGTGGGTAGGGGGGTTATCATAAACTTTCCGTTACCCTGGTTCTCAATGTAGCTACTTTCCAGATGGGTAGCGTGATAAGAAATGCCGTCAGCTAGTTCTTCCTCCGAAAAAACGGTCTGAATTGTGGCTAATCCGTAGCTTTCGTAACTCGGAAACTTCTGACGAATAGGTAAAAATTGCGACGTAAGATCGTCCTTTGAGTGAATCGGAAATGGGGCTAGTTGTCCGCTTTCGTCCAATTGGTAAGTGACCAATACGGGATCAATGCTGCCATTGTTATCAAAGTCATTGGCGTATACACTCAGCGGATAACTATTCGTTCCCCGGTAGTTGGTATTCACCCCAAGGTTACCCGCTACGTAATCCGTATCTCCGTCTTGGTCAAAGTCACCCGCAGCCAAGCTATTCCACCATCCTACTTTATCCGAACTTCCGGTAGCAGCGGTAGCATTGATAAAACCATCTCCGGTATTTTTAAACAATGTGACTGGCATCCACTCACCCACAATTAGTAAGTCAATCAGCCCATCGTTATCTACGTCTGTCCACAATGCATCGGTCACCATACCTAAACTGTCTAGTTCAGGGGCAATCGTAGCCGTTACGTTGCTAAATGTATCACCATCGTTGCGAAGTAGATAGCTGGCCGGGGGTACTGGATAGCTGCCTGGTACTACCCGTCCGCCAACAAACAAATCTAAGTCACCGTCCTGATCATAATCCGCCGCTTTCACACACGAACCACTGGAACGCATCTCGGGCAAGGCCGACTGATCCATTATAAACTGTCCCGACCCATTGTTACGATAAAATTTATCTTGTAACTCTACCCTATCGGGTTGAAACTCGTAACTACCACTCACTGCGTATAAATCAAGGTCTCCGTCGTTATCAGCATCAAACAATAATATCCCCAGTTCTTCACTTGCCGAATCGCGGTTAATTGTAGACTGATTGAACACTCCCTCTGTAGTTTGCATAAACATACTTCCTACCTCATTAGCCGAACCGGCTACGTAGAAATCATCTAATCCATCTCCGTTTACATCGCCTACAGCAATACCAGGTCCATTTTGGGTTAGTTTATGAGGAAGTGTTCGCTGCCAGTTAAAATCAATCATGCCTTCTTCCTGATGCTCAAAATGAATACTATAGCTTGCCGAAGACTCTTTGAAAAGTGCGCGAGTTGGTGCCGAAGAAATAATCTCCCGATTAATATTCTGATTATTGACCGGCTCAGCTTTAACGTACTCCAGAACAACGGTCTGATTGGCTGGAACATCTAGTACTAGCTGACGATTTCCGTCGGGCCAGACCACCAGTAAAGAATCTACCGTACTATTGTCACCCAACCCAAAGTGCAGCGTCTCTTCCACACTGGAAAGATAGCCCCGATAACGGGCGTTTTCTACGTACTGTACTTTCCCCTCCCCGTACCGGATCAATACCTTAGCTCCAATTCCTTGATCATTCAGGTCGCTCCCCTTTAGTGATACTCGCAGAAAATTCGCTTCCTCCGATTGGTTTTCATATAGCTGGTTGCGGTAAACAAAAGCACTATCATTAATATTATTCACTACCACATCTAAATCGCCATCATTGTCTAAATCGGCGTAAGCTGCCCCGTTGGAGAATGAAGGGCGCAACATTCCCCAATCTTCCGTTTGGTCAGCGAAGGTTAGGTCACCCTGATTGCGGTAAGCGTAATTAGAAATCTTCACGATGGGGATCGAGTCCATCATTTGGGCCGGAGTAGCTACACCTCCGCCGGGCCCGGCCCGAAAGTTGGCAAAGTCGCGGTCGGTCACATCGCGGGGAAAGCCATTGGTAATTATTAGATCTTTGTAGCCATCGTTATCAAAATCGGCCATCAGTGGAGTCCAGCTCCAGTCGGTTTGGTACACTCCAGCCAACTGGCCAATTTCACTGAAGACCGGATGCCCATCGGGCGTAAAGCCTTGATTGAGTTGTAAAGTGTTGCGAACGTACTGGTACTGGAAATCGTAGCGTTCGTTGTTAATGTAGGTGATATAGTTGTTGGCTCCTTTCATCTGCTTTTGGCGCAGATTATTTTCGGGCAGCATATCCAGCGCAACAATATCGACCAGTCCGTCATTGTTAAAGTCCACCACATCAGAACCCATGGCCGAGAAGCTCTGGTGACGAAGGTACTTAGCTACTTCGTTGGTAAACGTTCCGTCTTGATTGTTTACGTAGAGCAAATCGTTGGACAGATAATCATTGGTGATGTAAATATCAGGCCAGCCATCCAGGTTGATGTCTGACACGGTAATTCCCAGCCCAAACCCCTCAATAGTGATTCCCGCTTCCTCGGATACGTTAGTGAAATACCCGTTATCATTCCGGTACAACCGATCGTTGTTGGGGGCTGACCCATCAGTCATCTTTTCCCGGTACTTGGTAGGCAACTTGTTTTCTATGGTGTTCGTTAGCAGATACAGATCCAGATCACCGTCCAGGTCATAATCAAAAAAAGTAGCTTGTGTAGTGTGTCCGTTATCAGCAACTCCGTAAGCCTCGGCTTCTTCGGAAAAGGTAGGAACTCCCTGATCTTTCGTACCCTGATTGACAAATAGCAGGTTCTTGCGCTGGGTGCTATCCTTGATCAGCGTAGCCGATGCATAGATATCCAGCTTACCATCTTGGTTAATATCTATCAAAGCTACTCCCGAGCACCAGCGTTCTTCTCCGCCTACGTTGGCTATTTGGGTAACATCTTCAAACTGCATATCGCCTCGATTGAGGTACAACGCATTACTCACCGAGTTTCCGGTAAAGTAGATATCTGACAGACCATCGTTATTAAAATCACCGATGCCTACTCCGCCGCCGTTGTAGATATACTCTTCGCTTAAGATGTTGAAAGTGTCGTTCTCGGCAATACGGTTAGCAAAATACACGCCTGACCTTTCGGGTGTAAGTAGCTCAAACAAGGTGGAAGAATCACTGCTGCATCCGTAGAATACTCCTGATGCAATAAGCACGATACAGTAGCTTAAAAACTTCATAAAACCCTCAAATACGGTAGACTACAAAAGAAACAAGTCAGACTTACTAAGCCTGACTTGTTTGCATAAATCAAATAAGTTCCTATTAAGTTCCTAGTTGTAACCAGGATTCTGAGTTAGTACTTCTTCTCCTTGCAAGTCAATTTCATTTTGAGGAATTGGTAGGTACTCGTCTTGTCCCGATTGGAAATCAGCTCCGGAGAAAGCAGTTCCTAAGAATTGACGCTCGTAAGCTACGTAAGCGTCTAAGACAGGTTCGGCAATACCCCAGCGAACTAAGTCGTAGAAGCGGTGTCCTTCACCTGAAAGCTCAAGCTTACGCTCAAACCGAATCGCATCAATAGCTTGCTCCTGACTGGCGAAAGATGGATAAGGGCTTACTACGTAGTTAGCCGCTAAGCTACCATCTTCACTAGTTACCAAATCATTTTGTGCTCGGGCACGAACCTGATTAACTAAATCTAATGCTGCTCCTAAGTTTCCTAGCTCGGCTTCAGCCTCTGCGGCCATCAGTAACACATCCGCATAGCGAATAATGTAGAAGTTAACCGCAGTGTAGCCGGGAGTCCAGGAGGTAGCGTCGTTCTCTTGACCAATCCCTTCTTTATAATACATAAATTTCTTGGGTGAGTATGGCCCACCGTTGGGCTGGTTACGAATCCAGTCGCGACCGGGATGTGGCCCCCAATCTAAAAATGGAATGCCTCGTCGGCCAACAGCATGGTCTAGTCGCGGATCAACCGGTCCAGCATCAGGAGTAAATGCATCGGCACTAGATAACCCAAAATCATTATCTAAGGCATTTGCATCACTATTATACGAACCGTCCAATAGGGGTAGACCCGACGCAGTGGTACGATAAGAATTGGCTAAGTCAAAGCTAGGCTGATTAAACCCACAGCAACCACCAGGTCGCTCAGGTCCGCTAGAACCGTGTGGGAAGTTAAGTACCATTGCTGGATTAGCATTGTTTACTGTACCTGTATTGGCTGCCGCTTGTACAGAAAATACCGATTCACTGTTGTTATCTTCAGTTGAACGGAACAGGTCAGAATAGTTTTCTACCAAAGCGTAAGCCGTGCCATTAGCAGTTACTCCGTTAGCAATCACCTGATCAAAGATAGATTTAGCTTCTGAGTATTTACCTTGAAACAAATACGTTTTAGCCAGATAAGCACCAGCAGCCCACTTATTCGCTCGACCTGGGGCCGATTGTACCTCCGGTAGGTTATCAAAAGCAAATTGAAAATCCATTTCAATCATTGGCCAAACATCCTGATTGTTCTGAATAGGGGTAATTTCATCCCAATTTTCGTCTACGTAAGGCACATCGTCGTAATTCTTCTTCAAATCGAAGTAGTAATGACCTCGTAGAAAGCGAGTTTCAGCAGAGATTCTGGTTTTAGCCTCTTCAGTAGCTACTTCAGAAAGTTCTACTAGCGCTAATGTACCATTGGCCCGAGCTACTCCTTCGTAAGTAGCGCGGTACTTCTCCTCAATAGAAGCGTTATTGGTCTGAGCCGCGTAAAGCTGTATCTCATTCACCTGCGACTGATCGCCAGGGTCACTACCTTTGTTCGCTTCACCACCTAATACGCTTCCCCAAAACCAGTTACTGGCATCCGAGTAGAATCCTACCCGACCTAGCAATGTAGCGTAAGCAGCAATTAATGAACCTTCTAGTCCTTGTTGGGATGAAAGTTCTATCTGGCTAAGTGAGCCCGCGGGGGCTACTTCTAAGAATGAATCCTGACAGGCTACGGTAACCGAGATGACGGCTACCAAGCTCAAAGCAATTATTCTAGTAATTTTCATATGTAGGTTAACTTAAATAATAATTAAAAGATCACGTTTACTCCCAGTACCCACTGTCGGGTGACAGGAATATTTCCGTTGTCAACACCGAAGTTAGTATCGGCACCACCTCCTACTTGAGGATCTAAACCTTCGTAACCGGTGATGGTGAAAATATTATTGGCTGAAGCAAACACTCTCAACTTCTCCATGCCCCAACTATCCAGGGTAGTTGCGGGAAGGTTATAGCCCAAGGTGATGTTTTGCATTCTTAAGTAAGAACCATCTTCAACATAAAAAGAGTTCGATTGGGTGTTCGTACTAAAGTTAGAAACATCCTCAAAGATCGGAATATCTGCCCCTGGGTTATCAGGTGTCCAGGTATTTACTACTCGATCGCTAATAGCAGCTCCAGGGAATAGCGGATAGAAATCAGAATATAATTTTGAGATATTATAGATTTCATTTCCCGCTTGACCGTAGATATAGGTTTGTATATCGAACGCACCGTAGTTTAGCTTGATCGTTAAACCACCAGTAAAGTCAGGGATAGGGTTTCCTAAGTCAGTTCGATCGTCCAAGGTAATTGCTCCATCACCATCTAGATCGGCAAAGCGGAACCGGCCGGGAGCCGCTCCCTCTTGGGTAGGGGCATTATCTACTTCGCCCTGATCTTGGAATATACCATCTACCTGATAACCGAAGAAGTTAGATAAAGGCTGGCCTAAGCGGTTTAATACTGGAATAATGCCTCGGTAAGCAGAGCTTCGGTTGGGAAGATCATCAATACCGGGGGCTAGCGCCACAATTTCATTCTGCAGGAAACCTCCGTTCAAGGTCACTTCGTAGCCAAAGCCGCTACCAAATGTTCCTTTGTTCACAATTCGTAGGTCAATTCCGCGGTTCAGCATTTCGCCTACGTTCACTGAAGGGGCACTAGCTTGGGCTCCGGTTTGAACTGTCACTGGTACGTCAAACAATAAGTCTTCAGTTCTCTTTTCCCATACGTCGAATATTACATCTAACTTACCGTCAAATAACAAAACGTCGAAACCAATGTTAGCAGTAACCGCTTGCTCCCAACGAGCAAAAGGATTACCAATACGGTTACGATAGAAGCCCAACTGAGCAGACGAGTTAGTACCAGTAATATCGTAGCTTCCTTGTCCTAAATTGGTTGTATACAGGCTAAACTGATTGTTAGGGTCTACGTTATTAGAGTTACCGATAATCCCGTACCCTCCGCGAATTTTCATGTCCTCAATAAAGGTCGCTCCGTCCATAAAGGCCTCCGAAGAAATTCGCCAGGCGGCTGACACTGCCGGAAATATTCCGAAGCGCTCTTCCGAACCAAAACGAGACGAACCATCGTAGCGAACCACTCCAGTCAGCAAGTATTTATCGCGGAAATCATATTTTACACTTCCGAAGTAGGAGGCGAAGTTGATACCGTTGGACTTAAACCCACCACCAGGATTTCCCTCTACGGTAGAGAGCGTGATAAAGTCAGGATTTTCAGAGAACGGATTAATTCCTGAGCCGCCGAAGCCATTAGCAAAGCCTTGCTTGAGAGCTTCCTGTCCTAATAGTATATCGAAGCCGTGGTCTCCAAATTCTTTTTGATAATTCAAAGTGTTGGTAAATACCCAGGATAATCCGTAGTTGCTACTACGACCGTAACCGAAGGCGGAATTATTCTCCGAGTTTTCGTACTGGCGACGGGTGTAGTTCTCTGAGTTGACTACGTTGAACTGCCCACCAAAACTAGTGCGGAATACTAAATCTTCAATAGGTTCAAATTCCAGATATACGTTTCCGAAACCACCCGCTAAGAAGTTACTATTATTCCGTTGCCCATCCAGGTTGGCTACTGGGTTGCGAGGGTTATTGAACCCAGGGGCTGCGGTGCCGGCATAACCGCCAAATTCGTCGTAAACTGGAATGATCGGTGACATTCTGCGAGTATCTAAAATAAGATTTTCGTCATCAGCTGAACCAGCTCCACCTTGTCCTCCTAATAAAATATTTACACTACGGTAAGTGGCTTGAATATTCTCTCCTACCCGAATTTTGTCGGTAATATCAAATTCCGAGTTGGCTCGGAAGGTATAGCGCTTAAATATCTGGTGTTTAAATATTCCTTCCTGTTCCTGCATATTCAAACCGATATAAAACCGGTTGTTTTCTCCACCTCCGGATAGACCCAAATTATGGCGGTGCAGAATGCCCGGTCGGGTAATCGCATTGTACCAATCGGTTCCGGCTCGGTTAGCGCGCACAACTTGATAGATTGAACCCAGTGCAGGGTCAACATTATATAATGCCGCTTGCTCATCCAGGTTTACCGAACCTACAACTCCGGCATTAGGACCTACTAATAAATAGTCAGGAATAATTGGCTGGCTACCGGTACCATACTGCGGATGCGTAAAATTGGGGGTTTCCCCTCGGTTATTCGCTCCGTTACGGATAGCGTTCCAAGTCCAAGTGGCCTGACCTTCCGGGCTTAGAGTCCCTGGTCCTTGACCAGGATCAGTTACCCCAACTTCTCCATTGTAAGTTACTTTTAGCGGCTGGTTTCTACCTCCTTTCTTGGTGGTATAGACAATAACTCCACCCGCTGCACGGGCACCGTAAATAGAAGCACTGGTTGCATCTTTCAGAACTGTAGTAGACTCAATATCGCCAGGAGCCAGAAATTCAGTATCCAGAGTAGGTACCCCATCTACTATATATAGAGGTGCATTACCACCTAAGGCCCCAAAACCTCGCACCCGTACAATACTGCTGGTACCGGGCTGCCCGTTAGTAATTACAGTTACTCCTGATACTCGACCTTGTAATTGCTGCTCCACGTTACCCGAGGGGATAACTTGTAGATCTTCCGCATCTACCGTGGCTACCGACCCCGTGGTCTCCCGACGGGAATCTACGGAGTATCCCGTTACTACAATCTCCGATAGAGATTGTACGTCAGGAAGCATTACTAAATCAATGGTGCTTTGATTGCCTACGGTTACTTCTTCAGCAGCAAATCCTATAGACGTAAATACCAGTACAGCATCGTTACTCGGGACACTTAGCCGGTACTCACCGTTCATATCGGTAACTGTACCCTGAGTTGTACCTTTGATAAGGACGTTTACCCCCGGTAGGGTTTCATCATTTTCACCGTCGGTTACAGTTCCCGAAACGGTTTTGTCTTGCGCGTACCCACCTACACTAAGCATTAAGCTTAGTAAGAATAAGCACATGCTTTTAGCATGCGTAGAAATTCTCATACTTGTTTAGTTTACGTTAAAGTTTGATAAAAAATTTGAACATAATCGATATTAGAAAAATCA
>JGI12210J13797_10963423_pt1 | contig 11836 bp, 15 predicted proteins | sample ElkSlonscriptome_3_FD_13797 | JGI IMG/M metagenome (IMG submission 13797) | reverse complement strand
CGCGGGTGTAGCTCAGTTGGTTAGAGCGCCGGCCTGTCACGCCGGAGGTCGCGGGTTCGAGTCCCGTCACTCGCGCCACTTTTCCCATGATCGATAAAGTCGGCGCTGCTTCCTTTCGGGATGTCAGCGCGGTTTTTCTTCGGTGTCGATAAGTGGCGAGGGCGCGCTCCAGCGGCCGGTTTCCATCCAGATCAGAAAACGCTTGAGCGGCAGCAGCCATATCACGCCCAGGATGAGGTAGACCAGCGTCTGAGCCCAACCCGGCCAACCACCGATGAGGTCCGGCGCATAGCGAGCGACTGCGATGGCATAGACCATCAAGGCGAGGAACAGGGTGATTATCCCGAAGGGAATTCGCCAGGTCGGAGTTTCGCGCATTGGATTGGTCATCGGGTCTTGCTCATCGGGGGCCAGTCATTCGTCTGACGGTCGGTAAATGCGGGTAGGCGTGACCACCGCACCAAGCCGCTGGTCGTGTTCCTCCAGCGGCAGGGCAGATGCCGGTTCGATCAGCTGCGCGTCCCATGCGAGCCCAATCGTCAGCCGCCCGGGATGTTCCGCCAGCCAGCGATCGTAATGCCCGCCGCCCTGCCCAAGCCGCTCGCAGCCATCGGTGAAACCGAGCACGGGCACGAACAGCACGTCCGGAACCAGCTCTTCGGGTTCGCCTGCGGGCTGGAGCAGGCCGAAAGGGCCGGGAGCAAGATCGCTCGCGCCGAACGGGTCGGTGTGCGCACGGAAGGTCATCGGTGCCTCGCGCGCCGTGAAATGCGGGAGGGCGATGCGATGTCCGCGCTCGGCCAGGAAGCCCGCATAGGCCGCCGCGGGAGCTTCATAGCGGCTCGCATGATACAGCCCGATCGCGGCATCTGCCCCGATCATCTCGAGCACTGGGGCAGGCGGGCGATGAAAAAGGAGCGCGCGGATGCGATCGGGCTGCGCCTCGACATGCGCCCGGCGCAGGACCCTCAATCGTTCGCGAAGTTCCGATTTGCTCGACACCAGAGCGACCTATCCGCCTTTCGCTCCCAGCGAGCGGTTATCGGCCCATTGAGCCGCAAGCCCGACCGGGCGCCCGCAACAACGCGGCCGCGGGCCGCATGAGCGAGGAAACGAAAACACGTGCACCCTCAGGCAGCGGTTGCGAAGCACAGCCGCAGGCTGAACCGGGAGGGCAAAGAGCAACGTGACGGAACCACCATGGGTCGTTGCCGGGAAATCCTCTGACGCCTCAACGTCAGGTGGGCGCCGTATGCCCAGGCCCCCAGGACGAACCCGTGAACCCGGACAGGGACAGCTCCCTTGGATTGCTTATAGCCTCAGGGATATTCGATCGGCTCGTGCCGGGCAGTCCCGCCACCATTGCATCTAGTCCTATGCCGGGCCGGCTTCAAGGCCGCCCGCATGCGGTTCTGCAAATGTCAGTGCGGCGTGTTCCAGACGGACGGCGAGGCTTTCGAGAGCGGCCGCGATGCGATCCGCTTCGCCGGTTTCGGCTGCGCCGAACAGGTCTTGCTGATGGCTCGCCGCCTCACGCAATTTCGCCAGTTCCGCCTTGAGATTCCGGATTTCGGTTCGCGAGCGCATTTCGGCCTTGCGCAGGGTCTCGATCTCAGTCTCAAGCGCCTCGCGCGTGCCACCGATGCGTTCCTGCTCGTGTTCGGCTTTCAATGCTGCCGTGCGCGCCTCGGCGAGCTCGTCGGCCATGAAAAGCGCGGCAAAGAGGATGTTCTGCGCCTCCAGGGGGCCGCGCGCCGAGCCCAGCTTGGCGTATTTCTCGGCCACGATGGCGCCCAGCTTTTCGACGGCCGCCTCTTCGCCCGGTGCGCAGGCGATCTGATAGCTGCGCGGACCTATGGTCAGGGTGACCGTGCTCACTGCTCGAGATCCGCGATCAGCGCGTCGAGATCGCGCAGGGTGTCGGTCACTTCCTCGCGCAGCTTCTCGTGGCTGTCGACGAGGGCGATGAAACGGGCGGAGCCGTCCGTTGCCTCGCTCATCGCCTGGTTCAGGCCACTCGATGAGGAAGAGGCCGCACGCGCGCTTTCGAGCCGCGTCAACGCGGCCTCGATGCGCGTGATCGCCTGATCGATCCGGCCGGTTGCCATGGGATCGGATTACCAAGAAATACAAAGCTGCGCAAAGCCTTGGCCGCCCCTGTTGATAATTGTTCGGGGGACGCGGCGCTGATCTTTGCGATCGAACGTTTTCGTCGCCCGCGCAAGAGGGATGGCCAGCCACGCGCTTGACCTTGCCGGAAGGCTCGGCAATGGCAGCGCGCAAACGCCAGCTAGGGATCGAATCGCCCGGCTTGACAACGGAGCAGGGGCCAGTGGCAAGGGTGGGATCGATCCCGCGAACCGCTCAACCGATCCGCGCCAGCAGGAGGCATAACCCGCAATGACGACAGAGACTGCCCGGCTCCAGAGGATGGCCAATGCCATTCGCGCCCTGTCCATGGATGCCGTACAGGCCGCCAATTCGGGCCATCCGGGCATGCCGATGGGGATGGCGGACGTTGCGACCGTCCTGTTCGATCGCCACGTCAAGTTCGATCCCGCACGCCCCGACTGGCCCGACCGCGACCGTTTCGTCCTATCGGCCGGGCACGGCTCGATGCTGATCTATTCTCTCCTCCATCTCACCGGTTATGCACGGCCAACGATCGAGGACATTCGCAATTTCCGCCAGCTTGGTTCGCCGTGTGCAGGTCATCCGGAGAATTTCCTTCTCGAAGGGATCGAGTGCACCACGGGACCGCTTGGCCAGGGTCTTGCCATGGCAGTCGGGATGGCGATCGCGGAGCGGCACCTCAATGCCGTGTTCGGCGACGATCTCGTCGATCACCGGACCTGGGTGATCGCGGGCGACGGCTGTCTGATGGAAGGCATCAACCACGAGGCGATCGGGCTTGCCGGGCATCTTCATGTCGGCAAGCTGACCGTTCTGTGGGACGACAATCGCATCACCATTGACGGTGCCACCGACCTTTCGACTTCGGAAGATATCAAGGCCCGCTACGAAGCGACCGGCTGGCACGTGGTCGAATGCGACGGGCACGATTTCGACGACATCGATCGCGCCATCGCCGAGGCCAAGGAGACGGGGCGCCCATCGCTGGTGGCCTGCCGCACGGTCATCGGCAAGGGGGCGCCGACCAAGCAGGGCACGGCGGCGACTCACGGCGCGCCACTCGGCTCGGAGGAAATCGCGGCCACTCGCGAGATGCTGGGCTGGGAACACGAGCCGTTTGAAATCCCGGAAGACATTCTCGCGGATTGGCGCAGGACTGCGGAAGCGGGGCGGGCCGAATTGGGCGACTGGGAATCGCGTCTGCTGGAAAGCGGCGACCGTGCCGAATTCGAACGCCGGATGGCCGGCGATCTCCCGGAGACGAGCGTGCTTCCCCAGCATATCGCCAAGCTGGTCGCCGACCCGCAGGGCGTCGCCACCCGCAAGGCGAGCGAGATGGCACTCGAAGTGCTCAATCCCGCCATGCCCGAACTGATCGGCGGCAGCGCCGACCTCACCGGATCGAACAACACCAAAGCCGGTGGCATCGCACCCTTCACCGCCGACGACCCTGCCGGGCGATACATCTATTACGGCATCCGCGAATTCGGCATGGCAGCGGCGATGAACGGCATGGCGTTGCATGGCGGAGTGATCCCGTATGGCGGGACCTTCCTCGTCTTTACGGATTATGCGCGCGGGGCGATCCGGCTTTCGGCGCTCCAACAGGCCCGGGTGATCTACGTCATGACCCATGACAGCATCGGGCTGGGCGAGGACGGGCCTACCCATCAGCCGATCGAGCATCTGGCGAGCCTGCGCGCGATTCCCAACCTTCTTGTCATGCGCCCGGCCGATGCGGTGGAAACCGCCGAATGCTGGCAGGTCGCGCTCGAACAGGAAGGCCGCCCGACCGTGCTCGCCTTGTCGCGCCAGGGGCTGCGCCAGTTGCGGCTCGATGCGCGCGAGGACAATCCCTGCGCGCGCGGCGGCTATTTGATGCGGGAGGCGACGAACCATCGCAAGGTCGTCATCCTTGCGAGCGGTTCCGAGGTCGCCTTGGCCGTCGATGCGGCCGATGCGCTTGAGGCGGAAGGGCTGGGCGTCGCTGTCGTCTCCATGGTGTCGACCGAATTGTTCGACGAGCAAACGGCCGAATACCGCGCCGACCTGCTTCCCGACGATGCGCTGATCGTCAGCCTCGAGGCGGCGAGCACGTTCGGATGGGAACGCTACACCTCTAACCGAGCCTTCCCGCGCGGCCTTACCATCGGTCTCGACCGCTTCGGCGCGTCGGCTCCGGCGCGTGACCTGTTCGACCATTTCGGCTTCACCGCCGACAACGTCGTTTCGCTGATAAAAGAAAAACTGAACGGATAAGCAGGAGTTCACATCATGGCGACGAAAGTTGCGATCAACGGTTTTGGCCGCATCGGGCGGTTGGTGGCACGCGCGATTCTCGAGCGGGGCGATCACGATCTCGAACTTGTTTCGATCAACGACCTTGCCGATGCGAAGTCGAACGCACTGCTGTTCGCTCATGACAGCGTCCATGGCCGGTTCGACGGCGAGGTGAGCTCGGACGAGAATTCGATCACCGTGAACGGCAAGCGGATCGCGGTCACCGCCGAACGCGATCCCGGCAACCTGCCGCATGGCGACATGGGCGTCGAGATCGTGCTCGAATGCACTGGCTTCTTCCAGTCGGACGAGGCCGCCCGTCCGCATATCGAGGCAGGGGCGAAGAAGGTCCTCATCTCCGCCCCGGCCAAGGGCGTGTCGAAGACCATCGTCTTTGGCGTCAATCACGCTTCGCTTTCGGCCGAGGACGACATCGTCTCGAACGCGAGCTGCACCACCAATTGCCTCGCGCCGGTCGCCAAGGTGCTGCACGACACCGTCGGCATCACCCGCGGCTTCATGACGACGATCCATTCCTACACCAACGACCAGCGCATCCTCGACCAGATTCACAAGGACCTGCGCCGTGCACGGGCGGGCGCTGCCAACATGATCCCGACCACGACCGGCGCGGCCCGCGCGGTTGGCCTCGTGCTGCCGGAACTGAATGGCAAGCTCGACGGATCGAGCGTGCGCGTGCCCACGCCCAATGTCAGCCTCGTCGATCTCGTCTTCGTGCCCGGCCGCGACACCAGCGCGGAGGAACTCAACGCAGCGCTGAAGGCGGCGGCCGAGGGCCCGATGAAGGGCGTGCTCGACTATACCGACCAGCCGCTCGTCTCCTCGGATTTCAACCACTATCCGGCGAGCTCGACCGTCGACAGTCTCGAGACCAGCGTCATGGAGGGCAAGCTCGCCCGTGTCGTCAGCTGGTACGATAATGAATGGGGCTTCTCGAACCGCATGATCGACACCGCCGGGGTGATGGCTAAGTTCCTCTGACCACCGACACGGAGGGATAAACATGAGCAAATTCCGGACGCTGGACGACCTTCCCGATGATCTCACCGGCCAGGTTGCGCTGGTGCGGGTCGATCTGAACCTGCCGATGAAGGAGGGTTCGGCAAGCGACGTGACCCGGGTCGAGGCGGTGAAGCCCACCATTCTCGAACTTGCCGGACGCGGCGCGAAGGTGCTTTTGCTCGCCCATTTCGGAAGGCCGAAGGGACAGCGCTATTCGACCCTGTCGACGAGCTATGTCGTCGGCGATGTCGAAAAGGTGCTGGACCGGGAAATCATGTTCATACCCGAGGTCATGGGGCCGGTTGTCGAACAATCGGTGGGCATCTTGCGCGCAGGCGACATCGGCCTGCTCGAGAACACCCGTTTCTGGCCGGGCGAGGAGGCGAACGATCCGAACTTCGCGCAGGGCATCGCGCAGGTCGGCGATTTCTATGTCAACGACGCCTTCTCCGTCTCGCACCGGGCGCATGCCTCGACCGAGGGGATCGCGCAGCACCTTCCGGCCTATGCAGGGCGATCGATGGAGGCGGAGCTCAAGGCGCTCGACGCTGCGCTCGGCAATCCCGAGACGCCGGTCGCGGCGATCGTTGGCGGGGCGAAGGTCTCGACCAAGCTTGACGTGCTCGAATACCTTGTCTCGCGCGTTCAGCACCTCATCATCGGCGGCGGGATGGCGAACACCTTTCTCGCAGCGCGCGGGGTCGATGTGGGCACATCGCTGTGCGAGCACGATCTCACGGAAACCGCCTCGCGGATCATGGACGAGGCGGACCATGCGGGCTGCACCGTGCATCTGCCCTATGACGTGGTGGTGGCCGAGGAATTCGCGCCCAACCCGCCGAGCATGCGGACATGCAACGTGCACGAGGTGAGCGCGAACGAGATGATCCTCGATCTGGGGCCCCAGGCGACCGAAGCGCTCGCCGACGTGCTCAAGACCTGCCGCACGGTGATCTGGAACGGCCCGCTCGGCGCGTTCGAAACCGAGCCCTTCGATGCCGCGACCATGACTCTCGCGAGGACCGCGGCCGCGCTCACCAAGGAAGGTTCGCTCACCAGCGTCGCTGGCGGGGGCGACACGGTCGCGGCTCTCGCCGAGGCCGGTGTGACCGATGATTTCTCCTATATCTCGACCGCTGGCGGCGCATTCCTCGAATGGATGGAAGGCAAGGACCTGCCCGGGGTCGCGGCGCTTTCGGTCTGACGAGCTCGCAGGGTAATGGCCGACATCACGCCTGAATTCGAGGCGCTCGAGATCGCGCTGATGCGCGCCTGGATGGGAGCCGACCGGGGAGAGATCAAGGCTCGTGTCGCGGCGGATTGCGTGATGATGCTCGGCACGACCCCGCCGGTCCTGCTCGACCGGCCGAGCTTTCTGGCAGCGGCCGAGCGCGGGTTTGCGCTGACCGGATTCCGCCTGCGCGAGGTTACCGGGCGTCGCTATGGAACCAACGTGTGGTTCACCGGCCATGCCGAACTGGACCTTGCGGTAGGCCGTGACAAATGGAGCGGGGGCTTCCTCCTCACTGACCTGTGGCGCAAGTCAGGCTTCCGGCGCCGCTGGAAGCTGGCCGAGCGTAGCCTCGCCCCGGTGGAAGCGAACGAGAGCCTGTCGCACGCGATCCGCGCGTTGCAATTGTGGCGCTGACAAACGGAACAAGGACACAGATGAGCGAAAACGAAGGATATGGCGCGCCCGTGACTGAGACCGAGGGCGAATTCGCGGGCTGGTCGTGCTGGAAGACTGACCCGTACGAGGCGCGCTCGGGCCCCTTCTACATGAAGCGCGAGGCCAGCGGCGAGCATGTCTGCGCGTTTCGCGCAGCGGAGCGGCATATGAATGCCAGCGGTTCGATGCATGGCGGTTGCCTTTTGACCTTCGCCGATTTCGCTCTGTTCGCGATTGCCACTGACGAGCTTGAGGGCGACAATGCGGTGACGATCAATCTCTCGGGGGATTTCCTTGGTGCTGTCGCTCCCGGCGCGCTGGTCGAGGCGCGAGGCGAGGTCACGCGCGGCGGAGGCAAGACGATCTTTGTGCGCGGCCTCGTCACGGGCGATGGAAAACCCGCTTTGTCCTTCACCGGGATCATCCGGCGGCTCGCCGCACGCTGACCGGTGCGGCATTGCAGCATCGAGAGGTGCTGGCTAATGCCTGCCCATAAAATCAACGAACGGCCGAAGAGGGGGCTTTAGAACAGCCATGAACACAGAGGAAATGACCGCCCGCATCGCCAATGGCAAAGGCTTCATCGCAGCGCTTGACCAGTCGGGCGGCTCCACGCCCAAGGCCTTGCGCGGCTACGGGGTCGAGGACAGCGAATGGTCTGGCGAGGACGAGATGTTCGCAGCGATCCACGCCATGCGTGCGCGGGTCATAACCGCGCCCAGTTTCGGCGAAGGCAAGGTTCTTGGCGCGATCCTGTTCGAAAAGACGATGGACGGCGAAGTCGAGGGCAAGCCGACTGGCGATGCCCTGAAAAGCCGCGGCATCGTACCTTTCATCAAGGTCGACCAGGGCCTCGCGGATGAGGCGGACGGCGTTCAGCTGATGAAGCCGCTCGACAAGCTGCCCGCATTGCTCGAGAAATCGGTTGCCAAGGGCATGTTCGGCACGAAGATGCGCTCGGTCATCAAGTCTGCGAATGCGGGGGGGATCGCGGACGTGGTCGCCCAGCAGTTCGAGGTCGGGAACACGATACTCGACGCAGGCCTCGTCCCGATCATCGAACCAGAATATGACATTCACGCCGATGATCGCGCCGATGGTGAGAAGATCCTGCTTGCGGAGATCCTGAAGCAGCTCGACACGCTGCCCCAGGGCAGGCAGGTCATGCTGAAGCTTTCGATCCCCGCGAAAGCCGGGCTCTATGACGACTTGATCGATCATCCGAAGGTGCTTCGCGTCGTCGCGCTTTCGGGCGGCTATTCGACCGACGAGGCGTGCGAGCATCTGGCGAAAAACCCCGGCATGATTGCGAGCTTCAGCCGCGGCCTTCTGCAGGATCTTCGCAAGGACCAATCGGACGCGGAGTTCGACAGGACACTCGGCGAGGCAATCGAGAAGATTGCCGCTGCGAGCGGCTGAGCTGGGTCTATCCGCTTCGCGCGGCGCCAGCGGGGCCCGCGTGGCGCATGCGAGTGTCGGAACCGGGCCCGGAGACCGCCCGCTCTGGCGTTCCGCGCGCGCGGCGTTATGAGACGAGCCATGAGCGAGACCGAGCCCGAAACACAGCTATACCTCATTTCCCCGCTCGAAGTCGGTGGCGACTTCCCGCATCGGCTCGAACGCGCGCTCGATGCGGGCGCGGGGCTGGTGACCGCCTTCCAGTTTCGCGTCAAAGGCATCGATCAGCATCAGGCGGCGCGTCTCGCGGCGCCCTTGCAGGAAATCTGCGCGGCGCGCGAAGTCGCCTTCATCGTCAATGACAGCATCGCGCTTGCCAAGCGGCTCAAGGCCGATGGCGTTCATCTTGGACAGGAGGACGGCTCGCTGACGGAAGCGCGCGATGCGCTGGGACGGGAGGCGCAGATCGGCGTGACTTGCCATGCCTCGAGGCATCTCGCCATGGAAGCGGGGGAGGCGGGGGCGGACTATGTTGCATTCGGGGCATTCCATCCCTCCACGACCAAGGACAAGGGCCCCGATGCCGAGCGGCCCGAGCCTGAACTCCTGAGGTGGTGGGCTGGGCTTTTCGAAATCCCGTGCGTTGCGATCGGCGGCATTACGCCTGCCAATTGCATGCCGCTGGTCGAGGCGGGTGCCGATTTTCTGGCCGTGTCGGGCGGGGTCTGGGCAAAGGACGAGGTAACGGCGATAGGAGCGTTCCGCGAGGCGCTTGGTCTCGTGACACTCAGGCGATGAGGTGGCTTGTCAGGATATGTGCACCGATCCCGATCAGTGCGCAGCCCCCCACTATCTCCGCGGCCTTGCCGAAGCGCGCGGACAGTCTCGTGCCAAGCCAGTAGGCAGGAACACAAAGCGCGCCGGTCACTGCGGCGATCGCAACGCATGAAACGATCACGGGCGGGTTGAAGAGGGGCAAAGTGAGGCCCGCCGCGCCGGCATCGAGGCTGGTCGCGAGCGCCGCAAGTGCCAGCCCGGCATAGTGAGAGCGAGCTCGCGGTACGGCCCCGGATGTATCTTTGGAAAATGCTTCCAAGATCATGCGCACGCCGAGGAAGCCGAGCAATCCGAAAGCGATCCAATGATCGAACGGGGCGATCAAATCGTCAAAGGCGAGGCCAATCATCCACCCCGCGATCGGTAGCAGCCCCTGCGCGAGGCCGAAGACCGCCCCCACCTCGATGGCTCGCACTATCCGATGTTCGCCAGTCGCGCCGCGCACAAGCGCAACGGCGACGGCATCCATCGCCAGGCCGACGGCCAGAATGATGACGGCGAGCATGCATCAGCCCTATCCTCTCAAGGAGCGGCAGGGCAGGGTGAATTTGCTTCAGACGCAGCCGAAAGTCAGGACAGTCCTGTTTTCCCCGGTCGGGGTGACGCTGCGAAGACGTGCATCGCGGTTGCGATCGCCGCAGTAATCGCGTGCCTCCTTGCGAGCGGCGTTCTGGTTGTCGTCCTTCACCCTGAGCGCGATGCTGTAATCGTCTGCCGAAAGGACGCGCGGATTCGCCGTCGTGCAGCCGGCGATCAGCGGAAGGGCGAGCGAAGCGGCAATCAATGTTCGTGCAAGAATGAAAAATTCTCCTGTTTTTCGCGTCATCTACACAGACAAACGGAAAGCCTCGGCAGCTTGTTCCGAACCTGGTTCAGCGCAGATCGACCGCAAGGTCGAACGGATTGTTCGAAAGGTGACGCAGCAGCGCGAACTGAAACAGCAGCACCCCTGCGAATTCGAGAGTTTCCTCGACCACCGTCGACAGCGAATAGACGAGGCTTCTCCCGGCGATCGCGTGATCGAGCGCGGAGTTCACCATCTCGACCCCGACCGCGCCCGAAACGAACACGACCGCCGAGGCACCGAACAGGAACTGCGACCTCCCTCCGAGGCGGAGAAACCATGGGGCTAGGACCAGGGCCAGGACGATGACGGCAGGAATTCCCACCAGCGTCCAGGCGTAGTGAAATGCCGGGCCAAGCGATTCGATCTGCGGGACCAGCCGTTCGAGCACCTGTCCCGCCGTTTCGTGCAGCATCGCCACTTCGTCGAGCGCGAGGAGCGCGAATGTCGCGGCGAGCAACCACCAGGGCCAGGCGCGCCTTTCGCCCTCGGCTTCCTCAGCCTTGGCGCAAAGCGCGAGGAGACCTGAGCAACTCAGGAGGAGGATCGACGCAAGAAAGGTCGGCACGCTGCGATCGGTGGCGAGGGAGAAACGTTGCAAGACGGTCTCGGTCGTCTCGCCAGGGCCGGCTACAAGAGCGATATCAGCGATCAGGCCGAGCGGGACGACCAGCAGGACGGCAGCACAGGACCAACGGCTGACACGCAAGCGCATCAGCGAAAGGTTGATCGTTCGAGCCATGCGATCATAGCTAATCGGTTTCACGGGCAAGTCGCTAACCTGTAATATAATTGAAAAGAATGAAAGGCGACACGATCCGTGACCTGCAGGATGCTTCGCGCTAGGCTGGCGAGGCCATGCGCCTGCTCGAACGTCTCACCACGATCCTTGTCACCGCCACGCTGACTTCGGTCGTCTGGATCGTGTTCGGCGGCACGCTGATCGAGCTTGCCGAAAATCGCCGTGGATCGGAATCAGTGCGTCCGGCGGAAGCCGCGCCCAGCCCGGACAGCGAGGAAGCGCCGGAAGAGGGAGATCTGGCCGCAGCGGCGGCCGGGAACGCATCGAGCAGCGATCCGGGCGCGCCCGGCGGCGAATCATCGCCTGCCGGCGCGGCGTCTCCTGATGCGTCCGGCCCTGCGACCCTGCGCATCCCCGTTATGAATGTCGCGGCGAGCGAGCTTACCGATACCTTTTCCAACCAACGCGGCGAGGGGAACGTGCGCCTGCACGAAGCGATCGACATAATGGCGCCAGAGGGCACGAGCGTCGTCGCCGCCGCGCCGGGCACGGTGGCCAAGCTCCATCGTTCGAAAGCGGGCGGCAATGCGATCTATGTCCGGTCGCCCGATCGACGGACGATATATTACTACGCGCACTTGGCCGAATACGCCGAAGGGCTGCGCGCAGGGCAGCGGATCCGCGCGGGCCAGCGGCTGGGCATGGTGGGCTCGAGCGGCAACGCCTCGCCCGAGGCGCCGCATCTTCACTTCGCGATACTCGAGACCACCGAAGATGCCGCCTGGTGGGAGCCGGCCAATGCGATCAACCCCTATCCGCTGCTGATCGCTGGGCGGGACCGATAGGAGTTACTCGGGCGCGCCAATGCGGGTGCAGGTGAGCGTGCCGGTGGATCCGTCCGCCTCCAGCA
>JGI12210J13797_10291644_pt1 | contig 11840 bp, 8 predicted proteins | sample ElkSlonscriptome_3_FD_13797 | JGI IMG/M metagenome (IMG submission 13797) | reverse complement strand
AGCGCCATCAGACTGAAAGCCGAATTTTTCCCCAGCCTGCTCAACCCGTTCTGTTACGGACTGTGCCTCTGTTTGAATCGTGCGCATCACCTCTTGAGCATCTTGGGAAAATTCTTCAGAAAAGGCTTGCGCCCGCTCTCGCGTCCGCTGCAGCAACGTCTCCATTTGCCCCTGGGCGCGCTCTGCCATACCCTGCATCTGCCCCTGCACCTGGGACGACAGCGATCGCAGCTCCCGCGCCACGCTGTCCACATAGTCTTCTTTGAGCATGTCGCGAATTTGGGCGAGCCGCTGGCGCAAGCCGGGCTGATAGATCTCTAGAGCGTCAATATCATCGGCGGCAATTAGAGTGCGCTTAGCGCTAAAGCTGACGATTTGCTTGGGGGAGAGCAGGTAAATCCCGTCGGTGACACTCGCCCAGGTGCCGGGGGTAATAAGGTAGCGTAGGATCACGCCGTTGTCAGGCTTAAACAGGCAGTCAACAATTTTGCCCACCCGTTCGCCGCGATCGCTCCACACTTCTTGCCCAATCAAAGATTCTAGCTGCTGCACCTTTGCCGCCACCGTCGGCTCGGGGTCGCCTTGCATCAGTAGACTGTCTCCCCCAGCTGCATCCATCTGGGTCAGCTTAAACACCAGCCGTTTGGCTCCAAACCGCCCTGGGCGACACACCACCCCCAAAACCCGATTGCGCTGGGGGTACATCCACAGCGTGTCCACCCGGCCCACCTCTACCATAGTTTGGCTGTCGAGCACGAGGCGGTCGACAAGGTGGCGATACTGGAGAACATCTGAGGGTTGAGTCATCGCGGTGGCTAGCGGGGCGGAGTGGCAGGAGAACAAAACTGTTATCCCTACCTACTAGAATATCGCTGCTGTTCCTCCAATGGCTTCAATATTGCTGCAGCGCATCACCACAGCTGGCACAGCACAACCGCCCCTCATTGGTGTTACGAAGCCTTTACAATGTCGAAAGTAACGCGACACAAACTAGGCACATGGCTATGGTCGATCAACTGATCCGGGGAACAGCGGCAGATGGAGGCATCCGCATAGTGGGGGCGATTACAACCCACACCGTCAATGATGCGCGGCAGCGCCATCAGGCCTCCTATGTGGCAACGGCGGCTCTAGGTCGCACAATGACCTCGGCATTGCTGCTAGCCTCTAGCATGAAACGCCCCGAGTCTCGCGTCAATATTCGCGTGCGGGGCAATGGTCCTCTGGGAGATGTCTTTGTGGATGCCGGGCTAGACGGCACGGTGCGGGGCTACGTGGACAATCCCAAAGTCGAGCTAGCGCCCAATGCCAAAGGCAAGCTAGATGTGGGTGGTGCCGTTGGGTCTGAGGGATACTTATATGTTGTTCGCGATGTGGGCTACGGCTACCCCTATTCCAGCACCGTGGAGCTGGTCTCGGGGGAAATCAGCGAAGATGTGACCCACTATTTATCTACCTCTGAGCAAACCCCGTCGGCGCTGATTGCCGGGGTTTTTATCGATGCCACAGGGGTGATTGCATCCGGCGGACTGCTCATTCAGGTGATGCCAAAGGCAGCGCGGGATGAAGCGCTGGTTGACTTACTAGAATCCCGCATTGGCACATTGACGGGCTTCACCCCTCTGCTGCGGGCCGGGAAGTCATTGCCACAAATTTTTCAGCAGCTGCTGGGAGACATGGGGCTACATATCTTTCCAGAGACGCAGATGCTCCGCTTCCACTGCAGCTGCTCGTTCGAGCGGGTGCTAGGAGCCGTCAAGCTGCTGGGGGTGGACGACCTGCGGGACATGATTGCGGAAGATGATGGGGCCGAAGCTACCTGTCATTTCTGCGGCACGGTGTACCAGGCCAGCGCCACAGATCTAGAGCAGCTGATTGAAGAAATTCATCGGGACAGGGAGCAAGACCCTCAAGCCACAGAAGGATAAGGCGAGGGCGGTGTGACAGCGCCCTCGCCTTATCGCACCGCTAGGACATCAATGCCAAACAATCTTGGGCGATGGCCCATTCTTCCTGGGCGGCCACCACCACTGCCCGAATCTTGGAGTCTGGTGTCGCGATGTCGGCATCTGCTGTGATTTGGCTGTTTTTGTCATCATCTAGCACCAATCCCAAAAATCCTAGCGCTGCGCAGGCCCGTCGCCGCACCTCGGCGCTATGCTCCCCAACTCCGCCAGTGAAGGCGATCGCATCTAGTCCGCCTAAGGCCATCAGCATAGCGCCAATTTCGGCCTTGAGCCGATGGACGAAAAGGTCGAGGGCCAGCTTCGCCTGGGGGTTGCCCTGGTCGATGGCCTGCTGAATGTGCCGCATGTCATTAGAGAGCTCAGAGACCCCCTTCAGGCCTGATTCTTTATTGAGCAAATGGTCGAGCTGTTCGATGGTGTAATTTTGCGATCGCACCATGTGAATCAGCATACCGGGGTCTATGGATCCCGAGCGCGTTCCCATCATCAGTCCCTCTAGGGGGGTAAATCCCATAGTCGTGTCTACGCTGCCGCCCTGACGCACTGCCGCCAGGGAACAGCCGTTGCCCAGATGACAGGTGATCAGCTTCAGAGTCTCGACAGGGCGATCTAGCAGCTGAGCCGTCCGCTGCATGCAATAGCGATGGCTGATGCCGTGAAACCCATAGCGGCGAATTCCCGCTTTGAACCAGCGGTAGGGCACTGGATACATCTGGGCAGGAAGGGGCATCTGGCTATGGAAGGCGGTGTCGAATACGGCCACTTGGGGCATCCTGGGGCCGAAGGACTGCTCAGCCACGGTGATGCCCTCCAAGTTGGCGCTGTTGTGGCTGGGGGCCAGAGGAATCAGGTCAGCGATCGCTGCTTTAACTTTATCGGTGATGCGGACGCTCTCCTGGTAAGTTCTGCCCCCGTGGACAACGCGATGGCCCACCCCATCTACAGCCGCAGGACCATCAATCACAGCCCCCTCGCCCTGCCACAGGGTGTCAAGCATTTGCACCAGGCCCTGCCGCCTATCCAAGTGGTCTAGGGCAACGTCGCTGCTATGGTGTGCGGTTTCGACATGGAGGCTTGCGCCATCGACGCAGGCCCAATTAATGCTCGCTCTCCAAATCGGAGTTGGGGGGTCAAGCTGCAGATCGGTCAGCTCATATAGGGCGCTTTTCTGGCTGCTCGACCCCGCATTCATGATGAGTAACTTCATCGGGCCAGGCTCAAAAGTGAAATGGCATGTGGGACCATTTTATGGAGTTCCGGGCGATTTTGTCGTGATTCACCACGACTGTGGCCCTGCAGGCGCTGGAGAAGTATGGTTTTGGTGACAGCGTGGCGGTAGGGGGTTGAAACCAAAGCATTGAACTAAAGGCAAAGACGATAATGGCAGCGGAATCTTGGTTGGGGCTCCTGATCGGCAACACTCAGCTCCACTGGGGCCGGTTTGAGCAGAGTCATCTCGTGGCGCATTGGACGCAGCCCCATTTTGATCCCGGCCCAAACCAGCCCAGCTCAAATCGCGACAACGCCGCCATAGGGCGATCGCCAGCGCCACTTGATACTGTTCCCGCGCCCCATCGCCATCTTGTCAGCCATCAACAGGTCTGGGTAGCCTCTGTGGTCCCGCAGCAAACCCAATATTGGCAGCCCTACTGCCAGCCCCCCATTACCTTGGACCAAGTGCCCTTGCAGCAGACCTATCTCACCCTGGGCGTTGACCGAGCGCTGGCCGCTTGGGGGGCCGGACAACGCTGGGGCTTTCCGGTTCTCGTCGTCGATGGGGGCACAGCGCTCACCTACACCGGAGTAGATGGCTCCAAAGCCCTAGTTGGCGGCGCTATTCTGCCGGGGTTAGGGCTGCAGATGCGATCGCTGCACCAGGCCACAGGGCTGCTGCCAGCAGTCAGTCGGAGGCCGAGGCAGCCGGGCGAACCGTGGGATTCTGTAGAGCGGTGGGCAACTGCGACCGAAGCAGCCATTTACAGCGGCATCTTCCACAGCGCGATGGCAGGGGCCGAATCCTTCCTCCGGGACTGGCGGCGGCGGTTTCCTGGCAGTGCCGTTGTTTTTACTGGGGGTGATGGGGACTGGCTATACCGCAATCTCTCAGTCGAGCTGCGGCCTCAGACCTACCACGATCCCTTTTTGGGGCTGTGGAGTCTGCGGGGGCTGCGGGAGCTGCAGCAAATACGCCACGACGACACTTCCCAGGGCTAAACCATTTAGGCAATTGTGGTTTTACCCTCAACGTAGTCGGAGAGCTGCTGGGCATGGTCGTGGGCCAAGTCACCAAGGACAATATCACCCCACTCAAAAGCCTTAACCTGCTTAATTTCTACCTGATCTTGAACTTGGAAGTCTCCCGCCACCGCCACCTCAATGGCAACGCTGATGGCGTGAAAGCGAGGGTCTCGCTTAGGGGACGAGTAGACGCCAACCAGCCGACGGATTGCCACAACCTCCAGCCCCGTCTCTTCTGCCATCTCCCGATGGACAGTTGCCGTGATGTCTTCCCCCCAATCAATCATGCCTCCGGGGAGGGACCACCGTCCGCTATCCCGCCGCTTCACCAAAACAATGCGCCCATCTGCCAAAACTGGAATCAGCGTGGCCCCCACAATGGGGTGCCGCAAAATTGCCCCAATGCCGGACTGAAATACATGCCAGAGTTGACCGAGCATAGCGCTGTCCCAAATATCGTAGTACGGAATACAACGGCGTCGGCAGGGCAACGCCGTTTCGTCAATTGTGGCCAATGGCGTTCAGGCCTGTCTACTGAAGTACAGAACTACTGAGCCACAGGGCAATGCGTTGTCCATCGCGGCACTGACCTTCGGTATCTGCCGCAGGTGTATGACAAATTATTAAAAAATGAGAAGCCGTTACGTTTTTTAGTAATTTGGAGTATAGCGGCTAGCCCGTACGATTTGCGGCGGTTTAGCGCTATATTTTGTGAGCTGATAGACCCAAAACGGTTTCACTTTGAGAGTTTGGGTCTTATGCTACCTTTGGCTGCAGTTCTGTTGGTCCATATGACAATCGGCGCAAAATCATTTGGGGAAAGTTGTCGAGCTACATGGGTGGTGAGGGCGCTGCTGAAAACAGTTCGGGTGAACTGCTGTCTAAAGCCATGTTGTTAGGGAGAGCTATGTTAAAACGGTCTATTTTACTGGTCGCGATCGCCATCTTGTTCGCATTTCAACTCGTTCGGGGTGCTGCGGCTGTCGAGCTTGACGCTGAAACGCGCACAGTTCCGTTGAACGATGACGGGGATACGATAGTCCTCAGTCTTGAGCAAATTACGACGGGTCGGCGGGAATTCAACACCGCCTGTGCAAGTTGCCACCTCGCTGGCGTGACGCGCACCAACCCCAATATTGATTTAAGTCCCGAAGCCCTCGAGCTAGCGACCCCGCCGCTGGATAACCTAGCCGCTTTAGTCGACTACATAAAAGACCCGACGTCCTATGATGGTGCTTTCGATATCTCAGAGGTTCACCCAGCGACAAAGTCCTCTGACATCTTTCCGAAGATGAGAAACCTTTCCGAAGATGATCTAGAGGCGATCGCAGGTCACATTCTGCTTCAGCCGAAAGTCAACTCCTCCCGCTGGGCTGGTGGTAAAGCTTTCTACTAAGGCATTTTGAGCTATTGACGCCAGGTCAATCCTCGCGAGGTCAATCACGAACGGCCTACCGATCTGCGGAGTACTTGGGTGCTCCGCAGATCTCGCTTTCTGTTTTTTGCACGTTTTTTTCGCGTTCCATTGGGCATCTCTAACCCCCCGCCGATCTTGCCCCCCACAACGCCGAGGCCTACAAACAACTAGGTCTCAACAGTGCTACGATTGCCACATAACAAGAAAAAAACAATCCTAAAGAAAGGACGTAAGACGTCATGTTTGAAGGTATAGAGAAGTCGATATCGATCGACGGACGCGATATTCAACTTCGAATCAATTTTCTCGCACCGCAGGCCGGTGGTTCAGTGCTACTCAGTTCCGAGGGTACCGCTGTTTTAGTCACCGCTACCCGCTCATCAGGGCGTGCGGGCATCGATTTTCTCCCCCTCCTGGTCGATTATGAAGAGAGGCTATATGCAGCAGGGCGGATTCCGGGCGGATTCCTGCGCCGTGAGGGCCGTCCCCCCGAGAAAGCGACATTGACGAGCCGCCTGATCGACCGTCCAATGCGGCCCCTGTTCCCCCAGTGGATGCGGGACGACATTCAGATTGTGGCAACAACCGTATCGATGGATGAGCGCGTTCCACCAGATGTTTTGGCCGTCACCGGAGCCTCCCTAGCGACGCTGCTGGCCCAGATTCCGTTTAGTGGCCCCATGGCAGCGGTGCGCGTTGGGCTTTTGGGAGATGACTTCATCATCAACCCAACCTACGACGAGATCGAAAAAGGCGACCTCGACCTGATTGTTGCCGGATCTCCCGATGGCGTGATCATGGTAGAAGCTGGCGCAAATCAGCTGCCGGAGCAAGATGTGATTGAGGCCATCGACTTCGGCTATGAAGTGGTCCGCGATCTGATTCAAGCTCAGCTGGATATTATCGAATCCCTGGGGCTGAAAACGGTGCAGGCAGAAGCGCCCGCCGTGGACGCCAAGCTGGAAGACTTTGTCCGCGATCGCGCCACAGAAGACGTGAAGCAGGTGCTCTCTCAAGTTGAGCAGTCGAAGGCAGAGCGCGACGAGGCCCTAGATAAAATCAAAGCCAAAATCAGCGAGCAGATTGCCGAGCTGCCGGAAACCGATCCAATCCAGGTCGCTGTGGCGGCGGATCCCAAAGCCATGGGCAAGCTATTCAAAAGCGTCACCAAATCCCTGATGCGCAAGCAGATTGTGGATGAGGGCGTGCGCGTCGATGGGCGCAAGCTGGATGAAGTCCGGCCCATTCGCTGTAGCACGAAGGTTCTGCCCGATCGCGTCCATGGCTCTGCTGTGTTTCAGCGTGGGTTGACCCAGGTGATGTCCGTGGTGACGTTGGGAACCCCCGGCGATGCCCAAGATATGGACGACCTGCACCCCGATGACTCCAAGCGCTACCTGCACCACTACAACTTCCCGCCATACTCTGTGGGAGAAACCCGGCCCATGCGCTCCCCCGGACGGCGGGAAGTTGGCCATGGGGCATTGGCAGAACGCGCCATTATGCCTGTGCTGCCGTCGAAGGTAGACTTTCCCTACGTCGTGCGGGTGGTATCAGAGGTGCTGTCATCTAACGGCTCCACGTCAATGGGGTCAGTCTGTGGCTCAACCTTGTCTTTGATGGATGCTGGTGTACCGTTGGCAAAACCAGTCAGCGGCACCGCCATGGGCCTGATCAAGGAAGGGGACGAAGTCCGAATCCTGACGGATATTCAGGGCATCGAAGACTTCTTGGGAGATATGGATTTTAAGGTGGCAGGCACCGATACCGGCATCACGGCGCTGCAGATGGACATGAAAATCCACGGGCTGCCCATGTCGGTGATTGCAGAAGCGATCAGCAAAGCGAAGCCTGCTCGGATGCATATCCTCGGCAAAATGCTGGAAGCTTTGCCTGAGCCGCGAGAGGATATGTCCCCCTATGCGCCTCGTCTGCTGACTCTGCATATCGATCCTGACCTGATCGGCATGGTGATTGGCCCTGGCGGCAAAACAATCAAAGGAATCACCGAGCAGACCGGAGCCAAAGTCGATATTGAGGACAGTGGCCTAGTCACCGTATCCTCCGTAGATGGCGACAGCGCCAAGAAAGCCCGCAGCATCATTGAAGGGATGACGCGCAAGCTGTCTGCTGGAGATGTCTATGTGGGCCGGGTAACGCGCATCATTCCCATCGGCGCATTCACTGAAGTGCTGCCCGGCAAAGAAGGCATGATTCATATCTCTCAGCTAGCAGACTACCGCGTTGGCAAGGTAGAAGATGAGGTGGCCGTGGGCGACGAAGTGATTGTCAAGGTACGGGAAATTGACAACAAGGGTCGGGTCAACCTGACGCGCCTCAACATTCACCCCGATGAGGCCGCTGCTGCTCGAGCACAGGTCGAAAGCTAAAGGCCCATGGCTGGGATAGCGCCTCCCCACTCGGTATCGGACCTCCTGCTAGAAAGGCTTGTATTTCTAGCAGGAGGTCCCTTATTTCTGGTCGTGGTCTGCGACCTGTGGCGCGACCGGAGCGAGGCCGCGCTCCCGAATCCGCTGCCCAGCTGGTTTGCTCTATGACTCAATCTAGATCTCAGGCAGTAGCTACCGGTGTGCTGAGATCGGGTCGCCATCTGCTGACCCTTGTCTTAGCAGGATGGCTAACCGCTTGCCAGTCCCCCAATCCGCTTTTTGCTGACCAGCCTCTTCAGACGGGGGAGACCCTCAAGCTGGGGGTTATTGTGTCAGAAACAGGCCCCTACGCCGCCGTAGGCGTCCCTATTTTGAGCGCACTGCTGCTGCTGCGGGATACCGTCAACGCCTGTGGCGGCGTGAACCGCGCTCCCATCTCTCTGGTGATCTATGACAACGGGGGCGATCGCGATGGGCCAGCAGCAGGCCTGCGCTATCTCGTCAACGATGTCGGCGTCCATGCCATTGTCGCAGCATTTAAAGCACCAGTGGAAGCAGATGAGCTGGCGATCGCCCTGGACAAAAACGTCAGCCTGCTGTCCCCCACCACATCGACCACGGTGCAGCCCCAACGACGCTCATCCCTCAAAGGGTGGGGACAGCTCAGTTTAACTGAAACCCAGCAGGCTCAGGCACTAGCCAAGCTGGCGATCGCTCGGCAGTGGCAGCGGGCCGCTCTTCTCGTGAGCGACGCCGACCATGGCCAGCGATTTAAAAGAGCCTTTACCCGCACCTTTGAGGCCCTGGGCGGCAGTATCGTTGTACCCAGCCCATCCATAGACTACTCTGACAGTCGCTCGGCAGCATCCCGGACAGGGACGCCGTCAACGCCCTTTGCCTCCTCACCAGAACAAACTGAAGCCGCAGAAGTAGCACGCCTGACGGCCCTGATTCGCAACACAGATGTCCTGGTTGCTTCACTCCATGATCGACGGGGATACCGGCTGCTGAAATCGACCCTCCAGCAGGCTCCAGGGTCAGTGCCTGTTCTGCTTACCCATTCCGCTGCGCTGCCCCTCTTTGGCGAGAGCCGCTGGCGACGGTTTAGCGCCGACGAACCCTATAGCCTCAGTGGGGCTACCGGTCTCCTGCCCGGAGAAGATTCAGACAGCCTGCGGTCTTTAAGGGCGCGCTTGGAGAGCGATGACGCCCTTAAATGGGGAGAATATGCCCCACAGGCCTGGGATGCTGGAGCGCTGATTGTACTCGCGGCGCAAGCGGCTGGCCGCAATGGCAGACCCGGAATTCAGACTGAGCTCAAGCATGTGGCAAACCCGCCTGGAGTCGCCGTTACCCAGGTTTGTGAGGGGCTTGCCCAACTTCGCAAGGGAGCTATGATTAACTACCAGGGTGCCAGCGGCAGGGTCGATTTGGGATCGGACGGCCAGCTCGTCGTCAACGCCAGATATCGAATTTGGCAACTCCTAGAGTCAGGCCGTCTCCGCTGGGGAGATAGCATTATGTTGAAACAATCGGAGCTCTCCGAGTAATGCGTTGCGGCAAATGTACAGTGTAATCAACTGAGATGAAAATTCCATTCATGAACAGCTCATCCTCGCATGAGGACGAGCAGCGTCAGGGGTTAGGAACCTTTGGTGGGGTCTATACGCCTTCCATTTTGACGATTCTCGGCGTCATCATGTACCTGCGGTTTGGCTGGGTTGTGGGCAATGTCGGTCTGATTGGCACCCTCATCATTGTGACGCTCTCTACCGGTATCACCTTTTTGACGGCGCTCTCCGTATGCGCTATCGCGACTGACCGCGTGGTTCGAGCAGGTGGCGCATACTACATGATCAGTCGCTCTTTGGGTATCGAGACGGGTGGCGCTGTGGGCATCCCCCTCTATTTTGCCCAGGCGCTCTCGGTCGCCCTCTATACGATTGGTTTTGCAGAAAGCGTCATTCAGGTGTTTGGACAGCTCAACCAGCTCTATGTGGCCCTGGTGGTGACAATTTTGGTGGCGGTGTTGGCCATCACCTCTGCCAGCGTTGCCATCAAGGCTCAGTATTTCATCATGGCAGGTATTGTTCTTTCCCTCCTGTCATTTGCGTTTGGACATGCCGTAGAGCCCACTGAAGTCGAAATGTGGGGCGCGGCTGACCGGCTCTCGGAGCCATTTTGGACCGTATTTGCCGTCTTTTTCCCGGCGGTGACCGGCATCATGGCGGGAGTAAACCTGTCTGGCGATTTGAAAGATCCCATCAAGTCTATTCCCACAGGCACTCTCGCCGCCGTGGGCACCGGTTACGCAATCTATATGGTGCTTCCCATCCTGCTGGCAACCCGCGCTGATGCCAGCACGTTGATCGCCGAACCGCTGATCATGCAGCAGATGGCGCTGTGGGGGCCGGCCATTTTGGTGGGCGTTTGGGGGGCAACTCTCTCCAGCGCCATTGGCAGTATTCTAGGGGCTCCCCGAGTGCTTCAAGCGCTCGCCCGCGACGGGGTGCTGCCAAGCTGGATGAGCTTTTTGGGGCAAGGTAGCGGGAAAACTGACGAACCGAAGATCGGCACTGCCGTGACGCTGGTGGTGGCTGTGGCCGCCGTTTGCATTGGCGATCTCAACCTAATTGCCCCAGTGCTGACCATGTTCTTTTTGACCACCTATGCGGTTCTCAACATTGCCGCTGGGATAGAAGGGTTTTTGCAAAGCCCGTCATACCGACCCACGTTCCGAGTCCATTGGTCGCTGTCCCTGATCGGGGCCATTGGCTGTTTGATCGTGATGTTTTTGATCAACGCGATCGCCACCGTTGTTGCTGCAGCGATCGCCTTCAGTATTTTTCTATGGATTCAGCAGCGCGAGCTGCGGGCTACCTGGGGCGACACCCGCCGAGGCATTTGGATGGCGCTCATGCGTACCGGAATTTTGCAGCTGCAGGAAACCAGTGAAGACCCGAAAAACTGGCGGCCCCATATCTTGGCGCTGTCGGGGTCACCTAGTCGCCGCTGGTCCCTTGTTGAGCTGGCCGATGCCCTCACCCACAATCGAGGGTTGATCACCGTGTCCAGCGTTTTGCCTAGCGGCTCACGGGATGTGGGGCAGCAGGCCGCTATGGAGCAAACCATTGTTGAGTACCTAGAGCGGCGAGGGGTTAGAGCGCTGGTGCGCATTGTGACGGCTGCCGACCCCTTTGAGGGGGCATTACAGCTGGTGGAGACCTATGGCATCGGCCCCCTCGTTCCCAATACTCTGGTCTTGGGTGATAGTGAAGAGGCCAGCCGCCGCGCAAGCTACTGCAATCTCATCAGTCAAGCCCACCGCGCTAAGCGCAACGTCGTGATTTTGCGGGAGGCGGAGCAGGGCTTTGGATCGCGCCGCCGTATCGATATTTGGTGGGGCGGGCGGCAGGCTAACGGCGGGCTGATGCTGCTGCTGGCAGATCTGCTCCGCAACAACATCACTTGGCGCAATGCCGATATTTTTCTCAAGCTTGTCGTTCCCAATGAGGCTGCGGCCCAGTCAGCAGAGGCCAACATCACGGCATTGGTGCAGGATTTTCGCATCAATGCCACAACCCAGGTTATTGTCTCGGGCGATCGCCCATTCAATCAAATTCTGCACGAATCTTCAGCGATGGCCGATCTGATCTTTTTGGGGATGGCAATACCGTCTGAAGACTACAGCAGCTACTACGGGCAGATGCAGGAAAAAACCATGGGGTTGCCCACGACGATTTTTGTCCTGGCGGCGGGGGATTTCTCCTTCACCGAAGTGCTAGCGGACAAATAAACCTAGTGGCGCAGTCACAAGATTGCGCCACT
>JGI12210J13797_10096080_pt1 | contig 11840 bp, 8 predicted proteins | sample ElkSlonscriptome_3_FD_13797 | JGI IMG/M metagenome (IMG submission 13797) | reverse complement strand
GATCTGCACGGCGCCGCGGTCGGACACGGGGCCGCAGGTGACCTCGACCGTGAGACCGGCCTTGCCGCGGGCCTCGCAGACCGTGCCGATCGTGCGCCCGTCGAGGCGGTCGGCGCGGGCGTAGAGCCGGTAGCGCTGCTCGGCGACGGCGTCGTAGACGAGCGGAGTCCCATCGCAGGCGAGGCCGAGGCTGCTGGGCAAGCCGCCCAGCTCGCTGGTGAGGTCGAAGCTCGCGGCAGCGGCGCAGGGGTCGGGCCCCAGCACCTGAGCGGGGGCGACCGACAGGCGCGTAGCGGGCGCATCCTCGCCGTCGGCGAGCGGCTCGCACGGACGCACGAAGGTCTGCACGTCGGTGACGGCGACCACGGCTGAGGGCGCGCCGGCCCCACAAGTGGTGCTCCAGCGAGGGATGACCTGGGCCCCGTCGCGCTCCATGGCGCGCGCCCCGGAGTCGTTGCCCCCCACGGGGGTGAGCTCTCCCGGCGGGAAGGGGTAGGCGTCCACCTCCGCGGTGTAGCGGGCTCCGGCCACGATGACGTTTCGGAAGCCCGCGACGGATGCGCAAGAGACCGCGCCGGTGCTTCCCACGACCACGGGGCTGTCGTCGTTCTCGTCGTCGTAGGTCAGCAGGGTCAGCACGTAGCTCTGAACCGAGCCTTCGAGGGGACCGCAGCTGGCCTCGCCCAGGAAGTCGGCGGGATCGACGGCGACCTCGGTCGGCACGGCGACGTCGAAGGCGAGGCCGTCGTCGTCTCCGCAACCGGTGAGGGCGAGCAGCCCCCCGAGCAGCAGCAAGCGCGAGCGCATGCACGAGCTGTAGTGCATGGGCGTGCGGCTGACCAGATCAGGTCTGCACCACGTGCTCCGGGGTCACGATCGCATCCGAGAGCGGGGCCGTGGCGCGTGCTCCCGGCCACACCACACAGCGCGTGAGGGCGCCGGCGCCTGCGACTTGCGCGCCCGCCCCCACCACCGACTGGGCCAGATCGACCCTCGCATCGACCTCGGCCGAGGCGTGCCGCCACGACGGGCGAGGGCCGAGCCAGCGGAGGTTGGCAGCCAGATAGGCGCTCGGGGTGCCGATGTCGTCGAAGTGCTCCAGCAGTGGCGCGGCGCGGAGCCTCCCGCCTGCGGCCAGGGCCGGAATGTACGCGTCGCCCACCAGACAGCCCGAAACGGGCAGCCTCGCCCGCAGGGTGGCGCCGATGATCTGGACCCCGCAGAAATCGGCGCTGCGCACCTCGTCTCCGAAGCGCACGTCGCGGAGGCGCGCGACGAAACCCTTCGCGTCGAGTCCGACCCGCCCCGCGTCGTCGTACCGGGGACGCACGGCCAGGGTCGCCAGGACGTCGTCCGCGTGGGCGTCGATGAGCGCCCTCAGGTCCAAGTCGGCCAAGATGTCACCGTTGTGGACGAGCACCGGGCCGTCCGTGGCCAGGGCTTCGCGCGCGAAGGCTACCCCGCCGGCGGTGCCGAGGATCTCCGGCTCGTGGGTCACCGTGGTCGGCAGCGGCAGCCGCCGCGCGACCTCGTCGACCTGCACGCCTCGGTGGTGGGCGTTCACGACCAGGCGCGCCGGACCCGCGGTGGCGATGCGCGCCACCACCGCCTCGAGCACCGTCTGGTCCCCGAGGGGGACGAGCGGCTTGGGGCAGAGGTCCGTCATCGGCCTCAGGCGCGTGCCGAAGCCCGCGGCGAGCACCATGGCCACCTCCACCGTCATGTCCCAGCGGTAGAGGAAGTTGCGCCAAAAAGTCCACTTTGTGAAGTGCCGCATGATACGGCCCCCCCATGACGTTGTGGTGGAAAGGCCTGGGCGCCCTCGGGCTCGGGACGATGGCTCTCAGTCTCACCTTCTGCGACAACGGTGCCTTGGGTCAGGAAGCCTGCCGGGCCATCGAGTCCAAGCGGTGCGAGACCCTGTCCGGCTGCGCCGGCTTCGACCTCGATGCGGAGAGCGAGATCACCGCCTGCAAGCTTTACTACCGCGACCAGTGCATCTTTGGCCTCGCCGCCGACGTGGCGCAGGAGCCCGATGGCCCCATGCTCGACCGCTGCCTCGCGGCCCTCGACGCCGCGGCCGCCTGCAAGGGCGGCGACGGCACCCTCGCGTCCTGTGATGGCCCGCCCGACCTCGACGCGAGCTACGACCCCGAGGCCGGCACCGACGGCAACGTCGACGTCACCTCCGCCACCGCCTGCCAGGTACTCAACTATCCGTCCTACCTCGTCGACTGTGCGTTCCTCCAGGCGGTGCCCACCGCCGATGAGGAGGAGGCGGGAAGCGGCGGCTCCGACGGCAGCGGCGGCGCCAACGGCAGCGGCGGCGCCGGCGGCGCTCGAGGCGGTGGTTAGTCCTCGACGGGAAACAGGAGCTCGACGCTGAGGGCGGGTTCGCCGTCGCCGTCGCTCCCCCCGAGCACCGCCAGCGTCCCGTTGGGCGCAGCCACCGTCGTCGCCCCCCAGCGTCGCTCGCGAAACGGCAAACTCTGCACCATCTGACCGTCGGCGGTGATGCCGAAGGCGACCGTCTCGCCGAATGATTCGCCCGCCGTGGTCTCGCCCGTGAGGAGCACGCCCCCGGGGGTTGCAAACGCGTTGCAGGCTTGCAGATCGCTCGGCTCGGTGGAGACCTCGGTGCTGATGCAGCTGTCGATGCACCCGACCAGGTCGAGCTGCCGTACGGCCGCCGCGGTCCCGTCGGCGGCAGCGCCGCACATCAGCCACACCGCACCACCGTCATTCACCGGGACGGCGGTCGCGCCGCGCACCTCGTCGGCAGCGAAGGGGCGCGGGTCGGCGGTGAGGATCACCTCTTCGGCGTCGTAGCTCAGAACCTCGACGCCGGGGGTCTCAGCGCTGCCGCCCGCGATCACCAGGCCCTCGCCATCGACCCAGACGGCGGCGGCGCCGGCGCGGGCGCGCACCAGCCGCGCGGTTCGAAGCGACCGGTCGGCCTCCACCACGAGCACCCGGTCGGTCGCCTCGCCCTCTCGGGTGGCCCCGACCAGGTAGGCCGCGTCGGGGCCGACCACCGTGCGGCCGCCGCTCACGTCGGCGAAGCTGCCGAGACCCTCGGGGGGCTGCACATCGATGAATGCGCCGGTGTCGAATTCGACCCATTGCGCCCGCTCCCCGGCGATGATGAGCGCGGCCTGGGCGTCGGCCGAGATCACCATCGATTCGGGCGAGAACGCCAGGACCGGGCCCTGGCTGCCGCCCCAGGCGAGCATGTCGTAGAAGGCGATCTGGGCCGGATTCGCGCCGAGGCCCTCCCCCCCGATGAGCATGAGGTACCGCTCGCCGAGAACCCCGCCCACGCCCCGCACGTGGCCGTGGTCGAGTGCACCTGGGGGCCGGCTCCATCGCTCGACGCGCTGGGCGAAGACCGGGACGAAGCCGTTGTCGATGCCGCCGAGCACCAGCGACAGCGATCGCCCGCGCACCCGGAGCTCGCCGTCGACGTCGTAGCCGTGGACCTCGAAGCGGGCGAGGGTCTCGGTGGACAAGGTGCCCAGCGATAGCTCGCCCCCTGGGGCGGCGCTGGCGTTGCCGAGGGAGGCTCCGTCGTTGCCGACGGCCCGCAGCTCCACGCGGGTCACTGCGGGGTCGAGGCTGAAGGTGTCGGTCTCTTGACCCGTCATGACCTCGACGACCAGGGTCTCCGGATCGGAGCAGCCTGCGCTCGCGAGGAGCAGCCCGGTGTAGAGGAGGGGAAGAGATCGCACCCCGATTCGATACACGGTCGGCGGCTCCCAGGCCACCTCGAGGGTCGCTTGGGGGCGTGGGCGCCAGGCGGCGGCGGGTCTATAGCAGCGCCCATGGCTTCTCCGGCGCCCCGAGCCCCCTCCGTCCTGGAGGTGAGGCGTGTCGAGCTGGCGCCCGACCCCGTGGCGCTGGCGGGGGCGCTTCGCGCGGCGGGGCTGCCCGGGGTCGCGCTGATCGGTGACGGTCGCCACCGCTACGTGAGCGCCGCCCCGACGGAGGGGTGGCCCGGGCTCCATCCCCCCGTCACGGCGCTCGCTTCCGGTCCCGGGGCCGATGCCCCCCGGTGGGTTGGCGTCCTGCCGTACGAGGCCAGACGCGAGGCCTCGGAGCGACCAGCTTGGCGCCCGCAGGAGAGCCGGGCTGCACCTCGCTTCGCCGAGGTCTCCTGGCGTCGCTATCCCAGCTTCTTCCGCATCGAGCCCACCGGCGTGACCCTCATCACCGAGGACCCGGCCCACGCTCGAGGCCTTCTGGCGGCGGCGAGGCATCGAGACGCCGTTGCGGCCCCGCAGGCCCTCGTGGTGGAGGAAACCGACGCTCCCGAGGACCACGTGGCGCGTGTAGCCGCGGCGCGGGAGCTCATCCTCGACGGCGATCTCTACCAGGTGAACCTCGCCCGACGACTGCGGGTGATCGGTGCCGATGACCCCCTCGGCCTCTATCGGGCGCTCACCGCCTCGGCGCCCAGCCCCTTCTCGGCCGCGATCGCTTCGGGCGGCGGGTGGGTCGTCTCGACCACGCCGGAGCTCCTGCTGCGGGTGGAGCGCGGCGGCCACGGTCGTCGCCTCGTCACCGAGCCCATCAAGGGGACCCGGCCGCGAGGCGCGGATGCGGCGGCCGACGATGCGGAGGCAGCCGCTCTCGAGGCCGATCCAAAGGAGCGCGCCGAACTGGCCATGATCGTCGACGTGGAGCGCAACGACCTCGGGGCGGTGGCGACCGCCGGCTCCGTGGTGGTGGTGCGGCCGCCGTCGGTGCAGCGTCATCCGACGGTCTTGCACCGCAGCGCACGGATCGAGGCGTGGGCGCGACCCGAGCTGAGCGACGAGGCCATCGTGGCGGCCATCGTCCCGAGCGGCAGCGTGACCGGCGCGCCCAAGGTCCGGGCGATGGAGGTCATCGCCGAGCTCGAAGCGAGCCGCCGCGGCCTCTACACCGGCGGGTTCGGCTGCCTCGCCCACGACGGCACGCTCAGCTTGGCCATGGCCATCCGCACCGTCACGCTCGGGCCCGACGGTGAGGGCAGCTACTTCACGGGAGGCGGCATCGTGGCCGGCTCCGACCCGGAGCGAGAGCTCCTCGAGACGCGCTGGAAGGCCGTTCAGCTCACGCGCGCCGCACAGGGGTGAAGAGAGCTACTTCTCGTTGAGCCGCGGCATGAGCTCGACGAGGTTGCAGGGGCGGTGGCGCACGTCGAGCTGCGTTTTCAGGATCCCGTCCCAGCCGTCTTTACAGGCGCCGGTGGAGCCGGGGAGGGCGAACAGGTAGGTGCCCTTGGCCACGCCTCCGGTGGCGCGCGACTGCATGGTCGAGGTTCCGATCTTCTCGTAGCTCAGCCAACGGAAGAGCTCGCCGAACCCGACGATCTCCTTGTCGTAGACCGCTTGGAAGGCCTCCGGGGTCGAGTCACGCCCCGTGAGGCCCGTGCCCCCCGTGGAGATGACGACGTCCACCTCGGGATCGCCGATCCAGGTACGCAGGATCTCCTCGATTCGGGCGCGGTCGTCTTCGACGATGCGCTTGTGCACCACGACGTGCCCGGCCGCCTTCGCGCGCGCCACGAGCAGCTTCCCCGAGGTGTCGTCGTCCTCGGTGCGGGTGTCGCTCACCGTGAGCACGGCGATGTGGCAGGGAACGAAGTCGAGGCTCTCGTCGATGGGCATCTCAGGGGTTCGACTCGAGCGAGGGCCCGTCCGAGGCTGGACTGGTCTTGGACTTGGCCTTCGAAGCGCCGTTGGCGCCCTGACCGTTGGCAGCCCCGTCCTCGTCGGCGCTGGCCTTCTTGGCCGCCTTCTTCTTCGACGCCTCCTTCTTGGTCGTCTTTTTCTTCGACGCCTTCTTCTTGGTCGTCTTTTTCTTCGACGCCTTCTTCTTGGTCGTCTTCTTCTTCGACGCCTTCTTCTTGGTCGTCTTCTTCGCGCCGCCCTTGGTCCCCTGCTTCTCGCGGCGGAGCTGCAGCAGCTCTTGGGCGCGTTCGGGCGTGATCGAGTCCGGATCGTCGCCCGTGCGGAGCGAGGCGTTGCTCTCGCCGTCGGTCACGTAGGGTCCGTAGCGTCCCTTGCGCAGGGTGATCTTGCCTCCGCTCACGGGGTCGTCACCGAGCTCCCGTAGGGGCTCGGCGGCGGCGCGACCTCCCCGCTGCTTGGGCTGGGCCAGCAGCTTGAGCGCGTCCTCGACGCTGATGTTGAAGATCTGATCTTCGTCGGTGAGGCTTCGGCGATCCTTGCCGCGGGCGATGTAGGGCCCATAACGACCGTTGGTCGCGGTGATCTCTTCGCCGTCGGGATCTTCGCCGACCACCCGCGGAAGGCTAAGCAGCGTGAGCGCCTGCTCGAGGGTGATGTTCTTCGGGTCCATGGTCCGAAACAGAGACTGGGTCTTCGGCTTCTCTTTGCCGTCGGCATCACCGAGCTGAGCGTAGGCGCCGTAGCGACCGGCCTTGACGTAGACGGGGAGGCCAGAAACCGGGTCTTCACCGATGGGCTCGTCACCGGACGGCTGGTCGAGCAGCTCCTTGGCCATGGCGAGCTTGAGCTCGTCGGGGGGCGTGCCCTCGGGGATGTTCGCGGTGTCGTCCCCACGCTGAAGGTAGGGGCCGTAGCGACCGACGCGGATGGCGATGAGCACGCCGTCGTCGTCCTCGCCGAGAGGAAGGGTGTTGATCTGCCGCGCGTCGATCTCTTCGAGCTTCTCGGAGACCATGGTCTGCAGACCCGAGCCGGTGTCGTTGACGGGCCCGCCGAAGTAAAACTTCTGGAGCCAGGGGCCCGAGTCGCGCCGGCCCTGCGCGATCTCGTCGAGGTCGTCCTCCATGCGGGCGGTGAAGGCGTAGTCGACCAGATCGGGGAAGTGCTGCTCGAGCAGGGTCACCACTGCGAAGGCCTTGAAGGAGGGCACCAGAGCGCTGCCTTTCTTCCAGACGTAGCCGCGCTCGACGATGGTGTTGATGATGCTCGCGTAGGTCGACGGGCGGCCCACACCGAGCTCCTCGAGGTTGCGGACCAAGGATGCCTCGGTGTACCGCGCAGGGGACTGGGTCTCGTGGCCTCGCGGCTCGAAGGTCTCGCCCGTGACCTGCTCGCCCTCCTTCAGGGGCGGGAGGTGACGCTCGCGGTTTTCGAGCTCGGCGTCCGGATCGTCGCTGCCCTCGACGTAGGCGCGCAGGAAGCCGGGGAAGGTGATGGTGAGCCCGGAGGCGCCGAAGACGAGCTTCTCGCCATCGGCCGTCTCGGTGCTCAGCCGGAGCTGCACACGCTGACCACGCGCATCTTCCATCTGCGAGGCGCAGGTGCGCTTCCACACCAGCTCGTAGATCTTCGCCTCGTCGGGACCGACTTCCTTCCGAACCTCCTCGGGGAGCTTCCAGTCGTCGCCGGCGGGACGGATGGCCTCGTGGGCCTCCTGGGCGTTCTTCACCTTGTTGCGGTAGGTGCGCGGCTCGGACGGGAGGAAGTCCTGCCCGTACTTCTCACCGATCTGTCGGCGAGCGGCGGTGACCGCGGCTTCAGACAGGGTCGTGCTGTCCGTACGCATGTAGGTGATGTAGCCGTTTTCGTACAGCCGCTGGGCGGCGCGCATGGTGCGCTGAGCCCCGAAGCGCAGCTTTCGACCCGCCTCTTGCTGCAGGGTCGAGGTCATGAACGGCGCCGACGGAGAGCGGCGGTAGGGCTTGGTGGTGAGCGAGTCGACGGAGAAGCTGGCCGAGGCGAGCGACGTCGCGAGGGCCTTGGCCCTGGCCTCGTCGAGGATGGCGATCTCGTTTGGCTTCTTGAGCTTGCCCTGGTCGTCGAAGTCTTTACCGGTGGCGAGACGGTTGTCGTCGATGCTCAGCAGTGACGCCCCGAGCTTGCCGCCGGCGGCCGCGAAGTCGCCCTCGATGCCCCAGTACGTGGCCGGAACGAAGGCGATGCGCTCGCGCTCGCGGGCCACGATGATGCGCGTCGCCACGCTCTGGACCCGACCCGCCGAGAGGCGCGGCATGACCTTCTTCCACAGTACGGGGCTCACCTCGTAGCCGTACAGGCGATCGAGGATGCGTCGCGCTTCCTGGGCGTCGACGAGGCGACGGTCGATCTCGCGGGGCGCTTCGATGGCCTTTTGGATCGCCTTGCGGGTGATCTCGTGGAAGACCATCCGCTTGACGGGGACTTTGGGCTGGAGAACCTCCAGCAAGTGCCAGGCGATGCTCTCTCCCTCGCGATCCTCATCGGTCGCGAGCAGGACTTCGTCGCTGTCCTTGATGAGCTTCTTGAGCTTGGCGATGTGAGCCTTCTTGTCGGGATCGAGGACGTAGAGCGGCTTGAAGCCGTTGTTCACGTCCACGCCGAGGCGCGCCCACTTCTCCTTCTTCAAGGCCGCCGGGACATCGCTGGCCCGTCGAGGGAGGTCGCGGATGTGTCCGATCGAGGACTCCACGATGTAATCGTCCCCTAGGAAAGAGGAGATGGTCCGGGCCTTTGCAGGCGACTCGACGATGACCAGAGACTTCGACACGGGCGCTTTCGGTACGCCTCGGTTCGGGGGGCTGTCAAGCGATTGGCCGTGATGCGTGGGTCTGCCCCGAGCATTTTCAGGGACTCACGTCGGTTCATGCGGCTCTTCTTTTTTTTGTCTTACATGCGCACACGTTGTGGGAAAGTTGGCCGGTGCCCCGCCCCCTGGATACGACGGTTTGTGTCCGACGCTGGTCGGGCGCCGGGAGGAATGGCAAACCATGGCTAGAGTTGAGGGCAGCGTGGCGATTCGCCATCTCGAACAGATCCAAGAGGAGGACCCGCAGGACGAGGCACGCGGAGGCCGTCTGACCGCCATGGTCATGGCGAGCTTCGGTGGCGCCTGCATCGTCTTTGCGGCGCTCGCGTTGATGCGCAGCCCCGAAGACGAGCAGCCCAAGGCTTCCGACCCGCTCGGGGCCTTGGTGCAGAACGCGAAGACCGGGGACGACGACCCCATGGATCAACGCATCGACACGGACGACGTGACATTTCCTACGGTCCTGACCGACCGCGATGCGCCGACCACCGCCATGGAGGCGATCCGCGAGAAGCGAGGCGAGGCGACGGACGAGCTGCCGCGCGTCGACGCGGTGGGACTCGGCCAGTACGCCGCGCCCCCTCCGGCGACCGATCGCCTCCCCGTGGTGCCGCTCCCCGGCCAGCAGCTCCTCGAGACCACGCCGACGCCGCGCCTATCGCCCAACGACACGCTGAAGGAGATGGCGGTCTCGCTTTCCCAGGAGCCCGACGGCAAGATGGCCGAGGCCGGGCGAGCCGGGGGCTACCAGCTTCAGGTCAGCTCGTTCAAGCAGCAGGGCGACGCGGATGCGTTCGCGCTCAGCCTGCGTCGTCGGGGCCACAAGGCCTACGTCGTGGCGGCCAACGTCAAGGGGCGCGGCCTTTGGCACCGCGTCCGTATCGGTCCCTTCAAGTACCGACGCTCGGCCGAGATCTACAAGCAGGACTTCGAGGCCAAGGAGCGGCTCGCCTCCTTCGTGGTCAACCCGCCCAAGACCAAGATCCACATCGCGCCCACCGACTGAGCGCGGCCGTCAGGTCTTGCGCCGGTCGAGGTGGCGGCGCGCCGCCATGCGCACGGGACCCGACACGTTCTTGCTCTTGGCGAGCTTGCGCAGGTCGCTCTCACGGAGCTGGACCACCAGCTTCGAGGCGATGGCGATGGGGGTCTTGGCGTTCTCCACCAGGTTCTTCTTCACCTGGTAGCTCTTGAGCCATTCCCCGGTCGTCCCGATGATACGTAGGACCTCGTCGGAGATGCCGCGGTTGCGGGAGATCTGTGCCACCTCGGGCTCTTTCATCAGCGGAGAGCGGGCGGCGGCGCCGGCGATGACCTTGTTCTGCTCGCGGATGGCGAGCATGCGTTGCTCTTTGGTGCCGAGGGTCGCCATGCGGACCTTCTCGGCCACGGTCGCATCCTGCCAGACCTGGAACAGGGGCTTGAATTTGTCCTTGAGGTGTTCGTTGCCCTCGTCGTCCTCCTCGAGGACGTCCTCCTCGTTTTCGTCGGAGAGCTCGTCTGCGAGCGCGGTGTGCTCGTAGTACATGTCGTCTTCGGGGAGTCGTTCGCCCGTCGGCTCGGCGATGAGCTCGCCCTGGATGGCCTGGCTGATCTCCTTCCAGGCGGCGAGACCCTTGAGCTCGACGTCGTTGCGCACGGCGAGCTCGACGAGCCGGTTGGCGGTCGACATGCGCGCGTTGCGATTCGTGTAGACCAGCTCGATGAGCCGCGGATGGTTCAGCATCCGCTCTTCGTTGGTGCACACCAGCTCGACCGTCTGCTCGCCGCCCCGCTCCGCGAGCAGCTCGACCGCCTCCATGGGGAGGGACGGCATCTGGAGGATCCGCTCGAGGACGGCGATGTCGTTCTTGTAGTGGCCGGCCAGCTCGTAGATGACCGACGGATGCAGGTCGACCGAGAGGGCGCCCTGCAGCACCGGTGGCGGTAGCTTCTTGAGCGTCGCCTTGGCCTGGTCGGCCACCTCGAAGCTCTTGGCCTCCTTGAGGACCACGAGCACGGTGACGAGCGCGTCGGGGCGCAGTCCGGGGACTACCCCCTTGGCTGCCATCAGCTGCAGCTTGGGTGGAGCACCGTCGCTACAAATCTTCTGAGCGGGACCGGGGAGGGAGGACAAGTCGATGGGGCTGAGCATGCGTGATGGGGCGCTTCGGGGGGGGAGCATTGCTCCCGTCGCGCCAGGTGATTATGTTTCACCTCACCTTCGAGCCGCAAACGGCAACGGCAGCGACCGGCTCGGTGAACGGAACACCTGGACGAGATAGGGAGAGAGCATGGGCTTGTTCGGCTTTGTGAAGGACGAAGTTCGCCAGATGGCGATCGCGCGTCCCGACGAATTCAAGCGTCTCATCATCTACAAGCACCCCGACGAGACCGTGCCGAAGTGGGCCCAGCTCACCGTCGACAGCGATGAGGGCGCGGTTTTCTTCCGCGACGGTCGCGTGCACGGCATCCTCGGGGCGGGACGCCACACGCTCGACGCGGCGATGTACCCCTTCTTGACCGGACTCGTCGACAAGTACGGCGGCGGGGACGTCTTCAAGAGCGAGGTCTACTTCATCAACACGCAGCCGCTGCGTAACGACCCGCTCAAGTTCGGGGGGCGAACGGACAGCATCGTCGACCCGGGGACGGACATGCCGTGCTCGCCGCGTATCTTTGGCGAGTCGGTGGTTCGGGTCATGGACCCGGTCAAGTTCATCCTCTACGTCGGCCAGGCACGGCAGGCGCACGACAACGCCGAGATCCTCAAGTACATCGCCGACAAGATGCGTTCGGCGGCCAAGACGGCCCTGGTCGACGTGCTCAACGAGCAGATGACCAGCGTCCTCGAAATCGGCCGCAGTCGTAACCTCATCGGCGAGCGTCTCGAGAAGGGCGTGCCCGACCTCGATGAGATCGGCGTCATCGTCACGGAGCTCATCGACTTCTCCTGCACGCTCCCGCCGGAGGAGAAGACGGAGCTGATGGAGGTCTGGAAGACGACCAAGATCATGCTCCGCAAGAAGAAGGCGGAGATCGAGGCGCGCAAGATGGACGTCGAGGTCGATCTCGCCGAGCGCCAGGCCTACGTGAACATGGCCAATCAGAACCCCGGCTACATGGCGCACGCCCAGGCGGAGGCCCTCATGGGTGCCGGTCAGGGGATGGCCAAGGGGGGCGGCGAGGGGGGCGGCGGCGCTGGCCTGGCCAACATGGGCGCCCAGATGGCGGTCGGGGTCGGCATGGCGGGCATGTTCCAGCAGGGCTTCCAGGCTCCGCAGTACGAGCGCGCGCAACCGCAGCAGCAGGGGGGCAGCATCCAGTGTCAGGCTTGCGGC
>JGI12210J13797_10052052_pt1 | contig 11840 bp, 8 predicted proteins | sample ElkSlonscriptome_3_FD_13797 | JGI IMG/M metagenome (IMG submission 13797) | reverse complement strand
GGTGGCGGCGGGGGGCTGTGGGGAGAAGACCTTCGACCCACCGGACCGGGATGCCCAGGTGGCCCAGGCCGATACGGCCTTCTCCATGAGCCTCTTCGACTCGATCGGTTGGGCCAGCGACTCGATTCGAGCCTTCGACGGGAATGTGGTCTACGCCACCTACTGCCGGGACTGCCACGGCCCGTTGGGAGCGGGGGACACGGAGTACGCCCGGACCCGACGGCTGCAGGTCCCCTCGCTGGTCGAGGCAGATTGGAGGTTGGAGGACTCCCGTGATTCGATCCTTCATCGGATCTTCGTCGGTCACAGCTCGGGGATGCCGACCTGGGGCGTGGCCGGGATCACGCGTCGGGAGATGGACGCCGTGACCTTCTACCTGACCGAGGTCCTCAGGCCCGAGGTCCTGTCCGGGGGATAGCGGGCGGATCTTCCCCAGAGAAGCCGCTCCAGCCGGTCAGCGCGTCCGCCGGAGCGCCTCGCGGTGGAACTCCCCGGACATCTCCTGGAAGTCCCACTCGTCGAGGGTCCGGTAGTGGCAGTAGGTGCACAGCCCCATCCGGGGGGGCGATCCGAGATCCGTCATCGCCGGCGGCGTCCCGCCGCCATCCCGGTAGGCCTTGGCGAGCTGGTCCTGGGCTCGCTGGAGCAGATCGTGGGAGAGGGGAAGGTTGTGGACCGGGTCGCCCTCTTCCACGGCGGTGAGGGCGGCAACGGCGGAATCCAGCCGAGGCGCCGCCGCCAAGTTGCCCTCCAGGCGCTGGACTCCTCGGTCCACGACCCGCCGGACCGAAGCCACCCGGGTGCTCGACCCCTCCACCCACCAGTCGAGCACCTCGCCGTACTCGGTCCGATGACAGCCGACGCAGCCGTCGACAGAGCCGTTCAGCGACGCTTCCGGGTCGTGGGATGAAGACGCGACGTGACAGGATCGACAGCTCAGGCCGCCCATGAACTTCTCGCTGGGCCTGGAGCCGGGAATCCCAGCCACCATCCCCAACAGCAGCGCCTGCTGCGGAGCGTGGACCTGTTGATGGCAGGCGTTGCAGGTCGGAGTTCCCGGCCATTCGGGGGAGGGCTCCACATCGTGGACCGCTTGATGGCAGTCTCCGCACTCCAGCGCCACCGCCGAGCTCAGGGCCCGGACCTCGTGGGGCTGGTCGTCGTGGCAGCTGGTGCAGGCCACCCCGGTGTGATCGGGGTGCATATCCTCTCCCCCGGTCTCAGTAAGGATCGAGTCGGGGTTCTGGTGGCAGCGCCCACAGCTGAGGATGGACACCTGGACCGGCACTGGAGAGACGTCGTAATGGCATCGGGCGCAGCCCCCGTCGATTCGTGGCACGTCCCGGTGTGGGATCGCCACCCCCTGGCTGGTCAGCGCCACGTGTTCCGGGTCGGCGTGACAGAGCCGGCACTCGGCGGCATCGCCGTTCGCTGTATCGCTGATGTGGCAGAGGCTGCACGAGGCCATGGAGACAGTGAGGGGCGCGCCCCCCGCGGGGTGGGTGTGACACCCGGCGCACCCCGCCGTCACCGAGACCGAATCCCCACCATGATCCCGGTGGGCGAAGGAGACGGAGAGGAGCTCGGCGCGGCCCGGCCCCCCGTCCCCGTGGCACCCTGCCGCAGTGCACCCCTCGGCCGAGGACGCTCCGACGGCGCGGCCGGCCGACGGGCCGGTGTGGCAGTCCACGCACTCCACCCCCACGTGAGCCGTGTCCTGGAGCTCCACGGGCTCCAGCCATTCACACCCGGAGAGCAGCCCCGCGGCCGCCAGCGTCAGCAGAAGGCGACGGCCCATATGATCATTCCGATGCAGACGATGCCGACGCCGAGAGCCAGGAATCCCAGGGCGGCCCCGATCAGGGTCTGGAGGGTGGAGGGTGGAGGCGCCGGGTGGTCCAGCTTGGGACGCTCCGAAATCGGAACATCGGGACCGAGCTCGAGGTCGTCCAGGAGGGCAGGGTGCTCCTCCTCCATGTACGCCTTGGTGGCCCGCCCGTGAAACATGACGGCATCGAGGGGAAACTTGTCCGGTCGGAGGTGCACGTTGAAGAAGTGTACGATGAAGATGAACCCGGCGGCGATCAGGGCCTCGTAGCCATGGAAGACGGTGGCCACGTTGAACCACCAGCCCGGGAGCCATGCTCCGAAGAACTCCGGGAACCAGAGGATGATCCCGGAGCCGCCGATGATGAGGAAGCCCCAGACCTCACCGAAGAAGTCCAGCTTTTCCAGGTAGCCGTATCGCCCGAAGCGCGGTCGGCCCTTTCCTGTGAAGTACCACTTCCACTGACGGAAGAAGTCCTTCACATCCTGGAGGTTGGGCACCATGGTCTCATAGCCACGGATGAGTTCGAACTTCTCTTCGGCATTGAAGAACTTCAGGACCAGCCACACCCCGAAGAGGACCGAGTAGACCAGCATGATCCCGGCGGCGATCCGGTGGATCAGCCCCGCGCCCTCGACCCCCCCCCAGAGCCGGATGAGCCCGGCGGTGAAGGGGGCGCAGGAATAGCGGAGGGGAATACCCGTGAGGACCAGAGTGTAGAAGGTGAGGATCGCCAGGAGGTGCATCAGACGGTGCAGCATGTTGAACCGCCAGATGTAGGGGCCCTCGCCCCGCTGGGCCGAGTCCATCGGGGTCAGCGCCGGGGCCGTGAACCCTGTTGGCCGCTCAGCCACCGTGCCCTCCCTCGGCCTTCGCCTGCCGGCCTTCGATCCCGATCCGGACCCACCATAGGAAGGTATGGAGGCCGAAGACGATCAGAACGCCGATGAGCAGGACGTTCATGAAGACAAACGAATAGAAGAGGGCGGCGTTCCGGGACCGGTCCATGGGGTCCGGGTGGGAATCGTAGGCCACGAAGGCGGGCCGGGAGGCCTCGTGGCACTCGCCGCACGTCTCCACGAGCTGGTCGGCGTGGACCGACGAGGCGGGCATGGAATCCGGGAAGATGTTGTGGGCCCGGTGGCAATCGGAGCAGGTCGCCACGACGTGCGAGCCCAGAGCCGTCGCCTTGCCGTGGTAGGTGCCGAAGTAGCGTTCCGCAGCGTTCTCGTGGCACGAGCCGCAGGTCTCAACCAGCTCCACAACCGTGGCGGCGTCCTCCAGCGGCCCCATCCCGTGACTCCCGTGACAGGTGGTGCAGCTCGGCGGCACATCCGGGTCGATCGGATCCGTGACCCTGAGCCCGGGGTGCTCGCCCCCGTACAGCGCTCGACCGTGCACGTCCTCCCGGCCTTGGTCACGTGCGTCCTCGTGGCACGCCCCGCAACCGTCGAGCTGGTTCAACGGCGCGATGGCCGATTCGGGGTCGTCCACGGCCCGGGTCGAATGCGGCGCGTGACACCCGGCGCACGAGGTGGAGTCGGCGTGAGGGTCTCCCTCGGACATTGCAGCGGTCTCGTGACATCCGACGCAGGCCCCGTTCATGACCGGGAGGGCGTCGCCGGCGGCGATGTCCTCGGCGGTGGAGACCGTGTGGATCCCGTGGCAGTCGGCGCAGGTGGTCTCCCGGCCCGCCAGGGCATCGACCTCGGCGTGTACACTCCGGCTCCAGAGCTCCTCCTGTTCCTCATGACACGACGCACAGGAGGCGGTCTGCGCGTCGCTGCCGTGGGGCCAGCGACGAAAGCCCGTGTGGCACGAGGCGCAGGTGGAGTCGGCGTGAGCGGAGGCGGCGATGTCCTCGGACTGGACCTGGAGCCGGCGAGCCTCGACCAGCGTGGCCGTGTGTTGGCGCAGGTACTCCACCTCGGCGTGGCAGGACACGCAGTCCCGGCCATCCCCGTCCTGGGCCGACAGAGGTACCCCCGCAAATACCGCCACGACCAGCAGGGGGATTCGCAACCCGATGCGAAGGCTCATCGCCCTCCCGACTTCGGCGCTCTCCGGCACCGAGGCGAATGGGGAGTGGATCTCTGGAGAGTTCGGGTATGGAGGTCGAGGCGAAGCATGGCTCGCGGGTTGGCGCGCTGCGGAGCGAAGGAGTTCCCCTCGCACGGGTCAAAGCCTGCAGCCTCAATGTGCGGGGTGGGGGCGGCTCGATCAAATCCCTCGATCCCCTCGCGGTGGCATCCCTGACCATCCCCGCCGGAAGGGTCTTCCGAACTCTTCGAAAGGGGTTGACCCGTGGCGGGTCACCGGTAGGTTTCAAGGCTTGTGAGTTGTTCTAGGAACTACGCCCCGCTAGCTCAATTGGCAGAGCAAGCGACTCTTAATCGCTAGGTTCGGGGTTCGAGTCCCTGGCGGGGCACTGAAGGGGGCCGGGCTGCACAGTGCAGCCCGGCCCCCTTTCTCGTACACCTCTCTCCCGCGGGCTGGCGTCCGACCAGCCGGGCGCAAAGGCTGCGAGATATGGTACGTTGAGAGTATGGCTCCCCCCCGCGGTGCCGGGACCGCGCTCTTCCCGGTCGGACTCCTGCTGTGTGCGGCGTGCTTCGGGTCCGACTCGGGCCCTGGCGATCGCGGCTCGGCTCCCGGGAGCGCGGTGTCGGAGACGGAGTGGCGGGAGGTGGTGGAGGCGGAGCGGGCCTTTGCCGCCGCGGCGTTGGAGTCCGGCACCAGGGGGGCCTTCCTGCGCTTCATCCATGAGGACGGCGTCCTCTTCCGGCCCGGCCCGGTGCCCGGGACAGCGGCCCTGGAGGCGAGCCCCGAGGTTGGAGGAACACTCCGCTGGACGCCGGAGGTCGCGGGCCTGTCCGAAGACGGGCTTCTGGGCTTTACGTCGGGGCCGTATCAGGAACAAGGAGAAGACGCCTCCCCCACCGGTACGGGGCGCTACGTGACGCTGTGGAGGCGAGAGGCAGGAGGGGAGTTCCGCTTCGTCCTCGACGTGGGGGTCTCCGGGCCCGGCATCGAACCCTTCCCGGACACTCTCCCGGTCCGGAGGGCAAGGGTCATGACGACCCGTCCGGTTCTGGGAGGGCGCACGCTCCGGGAGGCGGACTCGGCCCTCCAGGTGACGTATCGGAACGTCGATGCCGGATCCCTGGGAGGTCTCGCCTTCCCTGCGAGTCTCCGGGTTCTGCGTCCGGGGCGAGAGCCGGCACGAGGGCCCGGGGCCTTCCTTGCGGCGGCCCGGGAGGTGGCGGATCGGGGCGGTGTGGACTGGAGTGTCGCCGGCTCCGGGGCCTCCCCGGATGGCACTCTCGGCTACGTCTACGGCACGGCTACGGAGGTGGCCTCCCCGGATGGGCCGGCGGCACCCTTCCTCCGGGTCTGGGCCCGAGGTGCCGACGGCGCATGGCAGCTCCTCCTGGACCTCCTCGAGCAGGGCGGCGACGGGTCGTGAGCGACGCGCTGCTCCCTGTCCTCCCGGCGCTGCGTTGGTCGGGAGCGGACGGATACGCCCTGTCGGCCCCGTCCGTCGGTCGGTGGCTCGATGAAGGTGCCGCGGGCTTCATCCTCTTCGGGGGCACTGCGGAGGCAGCTCGTGGGGCGTCGGAGTGGCTCCGGGAGCGGGCTGGCCGCCCCCTCCTCCTTGGGGCGGACCTCGAGCGCGGGGTGGGGCAGCAGTTCCGAGGCGCCACGGCGCTGCCCCCACTGGCGGCTCTCGCTGCCGGCGGCCAGAGGGACCGGCTCTTCCAGGCCGGAGAGCTCACCGGTCGTGAGGCGCTGGCGGTGGGCGTTCCCTGGGTCTTCGCCCCGGTGGCCGATCTTGCGCTGGAGCCGCGGAACCCCATCGTGGGCACCCGCTCTCCGGGAGCCGAGCCGGAGACGGTGGCTGACGCCGTGGTCGCCTGGACCGAGGGGTGCCTGTCCGCCGGCGCCGTCCCCTGCGTGAAGCACTTTCCCGGGCACGGCCGCACGCTGGAAGATTCCCACCGGACCTTGCCGACGGTGGAGGTGGATCGGGACACCCTGAGCGCCACCGATCTCCTCCCCTTCCGAGCCGCCATCGCCGCCGGAGTCCCCTCGGTCATGACGGCGCACGTCGCCTATCCGTCCCTGGACCCTTCCGGCCGGCCTGCGACCCGGTCTCGCCCGATCCTCACGGATCTTCTGCGGGGCTCGCTGGGCTTCGACGGAGTGGTGGTCACCGACGCCCTGATCATGGAGGGTGTCGGCGATGGTGCGGCCCCCATCGTCGAGGCTCTTCGGGCCGGGGTAGACCTCCTGCTCTACCCACCCGCCGACCTGCCCGTCCGGGAGGTCCTGGACGCCGTGGACGCGGCGGGGCGTCTCGACCCGGAGGAGCGGGCGCATTCCCTGGAGAGGGTGCGTCGCCTCGTCTCTCGCATCGCCGAGGATCCGGGGCGTGAGGAACGTGGGTGGGGAGCCGAGGGGGACCGAGAATCGGCTCTGCGTTGGGCGTTGGAGAGCATCGGGGGCGCCGGAGGGGAGCTGCCCCGACCAGAGGCCGTCTCCCTCACGGTGGTCGACGATGATGTGGGAGGGCCTTATCCGGCGCCTGCACGGGATGTCTTCGCCGCGGTGCTGCAGGAGGCGGGTGTGGGGGTCACGGAGGTCCCTGCCGTCACCGAGTCCGGGCCGGAGGCGGGCTCGAAGGGAGGCTCGGGAGCGGCACGGGAGTCCTCGTGTCAGGGAGGGGGGAGCCTGCCCATCCTCTGCGTCTACGCCGAGCCCAGAGCGTGGAAGGGCAGGGCCGGGCTCTCCCGAACGTCCCGGGCCCAGGTCCGGGCCTGGCAGGAGCGGCACCGGTCTCGGGGCGGGGTGATCGCCTTTGGAGGCCCCACTCTGTGGGCAGAGCTCCCGGCGGACCGACCGACGCTGTTGGCCTGGGGTGGAGAGGCGCTGATGCAGGCAGCCGCAGCCCGGAGGCTGGCCCGGTGACCGGTCTCGATTGGGCGGTCCTGATCGCCTACCTGATGGGGACGATGACCATCGGCGTCGCCCTGGCGCGGCGGGCCTCCGGGAGCCTGGAGGACTTCTTCGTTGGTGGGCGGGATCTCCCGTGGTGGCTCGCCGGCACCTCCATGGCCGCCACCACCTTCTCCATCGACACGCCCCTCTACGTGGCCGGCGTCGTCGGCGCCCGGGGCGTGGCTGGAAACTGGGAGTGGTGGAGCTTCGCGGTGGCTCACGTCATCCTCCTCTACGTCTTCGCCCGGCTGTGGAACCGCGCCCAGGTGGTCACGGACAACGAACTCAGCGAGCTCCGATACGGCGGTCGCCCTGCGGCTCTGCTCCGAGGGGCGAAGGGCTTCCTGTACGCCGTGGTCCTGGGCTCCATCGGGATCGGCCTGGCCATGCTCGCCATGGTCAAGGTCGTCGAGGCGCTTGAGCTGCTGCCGTCCCTGGGCATCGAGCTCGGCCCCGGCGGCCGGTTGTGGACGGTGGTCGGGGTGGCGGTCTTCGTCCTCATCTACGCCGGGATCGCCGGCCTCTGGGGCGTAGTGGTGACGGACTTCCTTCAGTTCGTCCTGGGGCTGTTCGGGGCCGTGGTCGTGGCCGTCTACGCTGTCTCCGACGTGGGAGGGCTGGGAGCTCTGGTGGAGCAGGCCGGCGCGTGGCCCGAGGTGGATCTTCTGGCCTTCACGCCTCTCGAATTCAACGGCGGCTGGATCCCCCGGGGTTGGTCCATGGTGGCCGGGATCAGCGGGACCACGTTCGTGGCCTACGTCACCCTCCAATGGTGGGCCTTCCGGCGCTCCGATGGGGGAGGGGAGTTCGTACAGCGACTGGCGGCGGCCCGCTCCGAAGAGGAGGCGGAGAGGGCGGCATGGCTCTTCAACCTGTTGCACTACGTGGTCCGGACGTGGCCCTGGGTCCTGGTGGCGCTGGCGGCGGTGGTTCTCTACCCGGATCTGCAGGACCGGGAGCTCGGCTACCCCCGACTCATGCTCGACTTTCTCCCCACCGGACTCCTGGGGTTGGTCGTCGCCTCCCTGGTCGCGGCCTTCATGAGCACCGTCTCCACACTCATCAACTGGAGCGCCTCCTACCTCACCTCCGACGTCTACGCCCGGTTTCTGCGGCCCGAGGCGGAGGACCGAGAGCTCGTGACGGCGGGCCGGATCGCCTCGGTGGTCGTGACGGCGTTGGGTGCGGCGGCGGCCTTCTTCGCCGAGGATGTCACGACGCTCTTTCGCCTGATCATCGCCGTGGGCACGGGGCCCGGACTGGTCCTCATTCTCCGATGGTTCTGGTGGAGGATCAATGCGTGGACCGAGTTGGCGGCGATGCTGGCCGGCTTCATCGTGGGCCTCGCGACCTCGGTGGTGCCCCTGTTCCGCATCGACGACTTCGGGCTGCGCCTCTTCGTCACCTCTCTGGCGTCGGTGGCGATCTGGCTCCCCGTCATGATCATCACGCCGCCGGAATCGGAGAAGACGCTGCGCTCATTCTACCGGCGGGTGAGGCCCGGCGGGCCCGGGTGGGGCGACTATCGACGGGCCACACGACTCCCGGCGGCGGACAATCTCCGCCAGGATTCCTACAGGGTGCTCGCCGGCCTCGCGCTTCTCTTCGGCCTCATGTTCGCCGTCGGAGGAGCGCTCCTGCTTCGGCCCTGGGTGGCTGGAGGCAACGCCGCCCTGGCCGTCGCCGGGTGGATCGGTCTCCGCCTGCTGCGCACTGAAGCCGAAACCGAGTAGTCGCCCCGATCCTACTCTTGCGGGGGCCCCCGGAAGAGGACGTCGCGGAAGGTGATCTCTTCTCCGGCCAGGACGAAGAGCGTGGTGGGGAGCCCTTCGGTTCGAGTCTGAAGCTCGCGGTAGTAGTCGGCGTACTTTCCGGGCTCCTGGGGCCGCCGCATCCCCATCAGCACCAGGTCGGCGTCGGAGGCGGATTCCACCAGGATGTCGTGGAAGGGACGTCCCTTCGAGACCAGGACCTCCGTCTGGAGACCCATGCGCGTCGCCGCCACGAGCTCCTCCATGTTCTTCCGGGCCGCCGCTGCCGCTTCCCGGGTCTCGGCCACCATCTTCAGCCGCACCTCGGCCCCCCGCCACGGGAGGCTGGTCCGGAGCAGGTAGGCGAGGATCATGAGGAGTGACCCGTTCCCCTGCAGTCCACCCCACCACACGTCGATGAGTGCCCGGTGCCCGAAGCTGAAGCTGACCCCGGGTGCCTCCCGGACGACCAGGACGTTGCGACGATGTCCGTAGAGGTACTCGATCACGTCGCAGTACCGATCCAGGCTCTCCTCCTTCTGGGAGTTGCCCAGGAGGACGGTGTTGGGCGTCAAGGGACCCAGGCCGTAGGCATCGACGAGGCGCTCGGCGCCGGCGAGGTAGTTCGGAGCCGGCATCACCCGGGTCAGCCCCTGGACGCCCCGCTTGAGCATGAACTCCTGGATGCTCGACTCCAAAGCCCGGCGGCGTCCCGTATCGACGGAGTCTTCGGGCACCACGGTGGCCACGGTGAGGAGCCCTCGGCTGTGGGAGAGAGCGTCGGCGAGCTCGACCAGGTGCCATCGGCGCTGCGGCGCCCCGGAGAGGACCAGGAAGTGGGGCCGCCAGTTCCGGGGATCGTCGTCGGAGCGGTTCAGGCGCAGCAGGCCCGCCCGGGTCAGCGTCATCCACAGCCCCCTGCGGACGTCTCCCCAGGTGGCCTGCATCCCCCGGCGCTCCAGCCAGATGAAGACGATCAGCACCAGCGCCGCGGCGACGGCGGTGGCGAGGGCGTTGATGAGGAGCATGACCGAGATGCAGCCCACGGCTCCCAGGAGGGAGAAGGCCCAGTGCACCCGGAACCGCGGCCGGAAGGAGGGACTGCCCAGGAATCCCTCGACTCCGGCGGCGACGTTCAAGACCCCGTACGTCGTCAGAAAGAACATCGTCAGCACTGGAGCGATCACGTTCAGATTCCCGAACCACACCGCGATCAGCGCCAGCCCCAGGGTGAGGATCGTCCCCACCCGGGGCTCGTCGTCGGGGCCGCTCCCTCGCCCGAGCCACCCCAGGCCCTTGGGCAGGACCCCGTCACGGGCCAGAGCCTGGAGCACCCGCGGGGCGCCGAGGATGCTGCCGACGGCGGACGACAGGGTGGCCCCCCAGACCCCGAGGACGATGGCGTCGCCCCAGAAGGAGACCTGCCGCATCACCAATGGGTCGCTGACCAGCGTCTCGGCGGAGACCCTCAGGGCAAGGATCACCGGGAGGATCATGTAGATCAGATACCCGGTCCCGATGGCCGCGAAGGTGCCTTGGGGGAGGCTCTTCTCCGGGTTCTCCAGGTCTCCGGACATGTTCACGCCGGCCATGATCCCCGTCACCGCCGGGAAGAAGACGGCGAAGACCTGCCAGAAGGGGACTGCGTCGTCCACCGGCGGACCCGCAAGCCCCATCGACGGCTCCGGGAGTGAGCTGCCCGCCGCCAGGGAGATGAGTGAGAGGACGATGGCACCCATGATCACGTACTGGGCCCGGATCGCTGCTCGCGCCGACACCAGCGCGAGGGCGGTCACCGCCACCGTGGTGACGACCCCGACCAGGCGAACGTCCACCGTCGGGAAGACCTCGGCCACGGACTCGGCGAATCCCACCGTGTAGAGGGCCACGGAGAGGCCCTGGGCTACGAAGAGGGGAATACCCACCGCGCCACCGGTCTCGAGCCCCAGGGACCGGCTGATCATGTAGTACGCCCCACCGATCCGGACCCGTTGGTCCGTGGCGATTGCGGCCACGGAGAGGGCGGTCAGGAGGGTGATGCTCGTGGCCAACGTCACGACCACCAGCGTCCCCAGGAGGCCCAGGTTCCCCACGACCCACCCGAACCGCAGGTACATGATGACCCCGAGGATCGTCAGGATCGACGGGGTGAAGACTCCTGCGAAGGTCCCGAGGCCCTGGGCTCGGCCTGGCAGGACGGTGTCCGTGCCCGAGTCCGTACGGGTGCGGCGGGTGCCGGTTTCCGGAGTCATGGAGTGGGGTTGGGGGACGGCTGACCGATGATCGTGCTGAGAAGGCTACGCTGGCGCAACAGCCCTGCGGGGGCCGGCCAGGTGCGTGTCCCGAGTATTCGTCCGGGGGGCCGTAGGGGCTACTCCTGCGGGGACCCCTCGGGGAGGGCGTCGGGGGCCACCTCGGGGGCGGCCTCGAGGCTGGGCCGGGAGGTCATCTGGAGCACGTAGGCGGCCAATGCCTCCATCTGAGCCTTCCGCTCTCGCGCCCATTTGGGGACCGTCATGATCCCGGTCCCGAGCATCATGAGGCCCAACGGGATGAAGGTAGCCCCGAAGACGACGGCTGCCTTGGGCTCTCCAGCGAAGGGGAGGATGCCGGCGAGCGCAGCGCCGAGACCGGCCATTCCACCGCCCATCCCCGGAAGCACCTGAGCATCGGACTTGTGCGTCCGCATGCGCAGGACCGTCCCTCCAGAGACCGGCTCGATTCGAAACTGGAGGTTCCCGTTGCGCCAGCTTCGGACCATCCCCTGGGCTTCAACGACGCCATGAGCGTTGAACGTCTCCCGGAGGTGGCCCACCAGCACAGCCCACTCCCGATCCGTCAGCTCCCGGGGGAGGGGGACCGCCCCGGCGACCCCATGGGGGATGCCCATCGTGGTGCCGGTTATCGCCACGGGCGAGGCGGCGACGTCCAGGGCGGCAGCGCTCGCCGCGATGGCCTCCTGAGAGAGGCCCACCTCCCCACCGATCTCCTGAACCTCCGCCAACGAGAAGCCCTCGGTGGTCCCCTTCCTCGGGTTGCTGTCGGTGAGCCGATCGGGCCGTCGCGCAGCGGCCTCGATGATCTGGGCAACCTCTTCTTCGCTGTATCGTCGCTCGGTCATGGACTCGCGGCGGGGTAGAGTGACGTTGCGGATGCTGGCTACCCGGGAGGCCTGTCCGGCGTGCCCCACTCCGCAGAGGTGTGCGCCGCCTTGCGGGGTGCCGCACAGCACCCGGGCGCCGCGAGGCGAGGGGGATCGTTCG
>JGI12210J13797_11028836_pt1 | contig 11843 bp, 10 predicted proteins | sample ElkSlonscriptome_3_FD_13797 | JGI IMG/M metagenome (IMG submission 13797) | reverse complement strand
TCGCTCCCCGTGATCCCGCCTGTAATATGCTGATGATTGGTGTGGGTACGGGAATTGCCCCTTTCCGGGCATTTCTAAAACATATTTACAGTGAACGGCAGGATTGGCAGGGTAAAGTCCGGCTGTTCTACGGGGCAAGCAGTGGACTGGATCAGTTGTACCTGAATGACAGGAATGACGATCTCACGTTGTACTACGATGAAGAAACGTTTGAGGCTTTTCAGGCGCTCAGTCCCCGCCCACACCTCGACGAACCGGTGGATATGGCCAGTGCGGTCAAAGCGCATGCCGAAGAAGTCTGGGCAATGATTCAGAATGATAAAACCTACGTGTACGTGGCCGGACTGATGCGTCTTGAAGAACAGATGGACGAAGTGCTTTCCGAAATGGCCGGCTCTGAAACCGCCTGGAAAGAGAAAAAACAGGAATTAATCGAAAGCAGACGCTGGTCGACCCTGTTTTACGCCTAATCTCACGTTATCGCAGGATACGGATGCACGGAGTGTGGCTTCTCGGCGGCTTCGGATGTCGTGACCGCTGGCATTTAGGTCCGGGTCCCGATAAGGAATGGAGGAGGGTAGGGCTATGCCTGTTCCGGAGGTAAAGGCAATGGTTCCTCCCCGTTGACCTTCGGGTACGGTGGTGTTTTGTATTACAAATCCCGCTTCTGACATGGCGGCTCTGACCATGTTGGACTGGGAATAGGTGAGCAAGGCTCCATCGGATTTTAAGAGCCGGAAGAGTTGTTGAAAAACTTCAACCGTCCAACACTCTGAATTACGGACGGGGCTGAAGGGGTCATGGAAGATGAGATCGTAAGGCTGGGTCAACGCAGGCAGGGTTTTTCGTAAGTCGCCGAGATGCAGGGTTACATTTTGATAAACCCCTTTTGCCTTTAAGCCGATCAGCAGGGGATCGTCTGGAAACAGGATTAAGCCCTGCTCCAGGGACTGCGTTTCATGTTCAAGGGTATCGATTTGAAGGGAACCGTCCTTGGCACAGGCCAATGCGGCCCGACAGTTTAGCCCTAATCCAAAGCCCACGTCCAATAAGCGAACGGGGGCGTTGCGGCATCGTTCCTTCAACCGTGAAGGCTCGATGAATTTTACGCGGGTTTCGGTTTCCGCTCCATCAAGGGAATGGTAGGTTTCACCCACCTCCGGATGGCGGAGGGTGAAGCTGCCGTCATCGGTTCGGACCGGCTTAGAAGTCATCGGTGGAAACGAAAACTCCCACCTTCATGTTCTTCATGGTGTAGATTTCCCGGCCGTCAACAGACACCACGGCATCGGCAATCGCCATGACCAGTTTCCGGTTGAGTACGCGGCGAATGTGAACATGATAGCGAACGATTTTGTTGGTGGGGAGAACCTGACCGGTGAATTTCACTTCATCCACGCCCAGTGCGCGTCCACGTCCTTTAAAGCCCTGCCACGCGAGAAAAAACCCAGTAAACTGCCAGGTCGCATCCAGTCCCAGACATCCCGGCATAACGGGATCGTCCTGGAAATGGCATTTGAAAAACCAAAGATCCGGATGTATATCCAGTTCTGCAATTACTTCTCCTTTTCCATAGCGGCCCCCGTCATCTGTGATCGAAATCACTCGGTCCGCCATTAACATGTTAGGCAAAGGCAACTTTGCGGAATCGGGGTGAAAGAGCTCTCCTTTTCCGGCCTTGATCATTTCCGATTGGTCGTAGGCGTTCTTTTTTTCAAATTCTGACATACTTCTTCTCCTGCCTCCCTGAGGGAGGGGCTTGGTTACATAAAAGGGTCCACAAATGCGGAACAGGAAAACTCTTGTCGATTTTATTTGATTGGGTCAAGGAAGACTTGATGTTCGTTCGCGTTCACTTTTGGTTCCCTATGCTTGAAAATCCATCTCTAGACTTTTTACAACAGATCCTTACGGATGCGGCCTGGCCCCGTTTCGTGCTGCTGTTGCGTTGGGGGTTTTTGATCGGATTGACGTGGTTGCTCTTTCGGGTTCGCAGGGAGTCCTGGAAAGGCTTGGGTGATAAATCCCGACCGTGGATGAGCAGAATGTGGGGGTTTTGGTTGCTGCTGGTTTTTGGATTGATTGGGTTTCGGCAGGCACAATGGCAATTAATAGGAAGGCGGAATGAGCAATTTGTGTCGTTTATGCAGCGGTATGACCGCCGGGAATTTAATCCTGCACACCGGGTGCGGGCCGGTAAAATTTTGGATCGTAAAGGAAGAGTGCTTGCAGACAGCCGGGTGACGGATCAGGGGCTGAGACGTCTTTATCCGTATGGGCCGATCATGGGTCATGCGATTGGGTATAATCATCCGCTTTATGGTCTGACGGGATTGGAAGCGGCTGCGCGAAAAACGTTATTGGGTAAAGAATTGGAATCCAGGGAAGACTGGGAGGCCCTGGGTGCGGAGTTGCTCCATCGGGAGAAGTATGTGGAAGGACCTGCTATTCGCACCACGCTGGATTTGGGAATGCAACGTCGGGCCTCCGAATTGTTGGGGGATCGTCGCGGGGCGGTTGTGGTGATGGAGGTGAAAACAGGGGCGATCCTCACTTTGGTGAGTCACCCGGATTATGACCCAAACCGCCTTTATGCCGGACTGTTTTCAGGGAAAACCCCGGATTCTCCTTTATTGAACCGCGCTCTGGCCGGCCAATATCCCCCGGGCTCGGTATTTAAAGTGCTCATTGCGGCTGCCGCATTACAGAATGGCTTTACCGGAACGCTCGATACACCTCCGGAGGGGTTTACCACGTCGGTGGCAAATCCGCGGATCCGGGATCATGAATATTACAGTGCAAAAGAAAAAGGGGAGATCTGGCGTGGACATGGACGACTGGATCTGGGCGAGGCGCTGGTATCGTCTTCGAATGTGTTTTTCGCCCAACTGGGTGTTCAAACCGGTTCGGAGAATTTATGGCGTGCCTGTGAGGCGGCGGGACTTACCCGAAGCTTTTATCTTTGGCAGGGGGATGAGCCCACATTACAGGTAAAAGCGGCTAAGATTCCGAATCTTCGGGATAGTGCTCCTTATCAAACTGCACAATTCAGTATTGGCCAGGGTGAGCTTTTGTTGAGTCCTCTTCAGGTGACCATGATTTGTGCAGGAATAGCCAACCAGGGATTGGTCGTACAGCCTACATTAAATCCTAACGCAATGACGCAGCCTCTGGGAAGGCTTTGTGCTCCGGATTCTGCCGAAAAGTTGAAGTGGATGATGTATAACGTGGTTCAGAAGGGGACGGGTCGGGGAATGCGCATGAAGGAGCTGGCGGTGGCCGCAAAAACGGGAACGGCTCAGATTGGAGGCGGTCAGGCTTCACATTCCTGGTTCGCCGGTTTTGCGCCAGTAAGTGAACCCCGCTGGGCATTTTGTGTATTGGTAGAGCAGGGGGGCTATGGTTCTGCAACCGCGTTGCCGATAGCCAGAGAAGTAATGCGAAGTGGAATAAAAGAGGGGTGGCTGAAGCCGTAAGATGAGTGCTGCAAAGAAAAAAAAGGCCTCTACTCCTTCAAAGACAGCTCCGAGACAGTCGATTTCTTTGTCGGGAAGTATTTTGCTCCTGTGTGCGGGAATGCTTTTGGTTCTGGGGGTTCGGGCCAACAGTGGCGAGATGCTTCGGTTATTTGATCTGCTTCCCTATTTGCTTTGGCTGATGTCTGCGGTGCTTTTGGTGGGCTTGTTTCGGGTGGGCGGATATTCAGGATCCACCTCCTTTGTGGAGTTGATTCTATTGTTGAGTGCGCTGGGAGTGTTGGTGCGGAGTCGAATGGAGGGGAGCGTGGAAGGGTTGCAGGGTTGGAGTCAGCTTGTTCAGCCCCTTGGGTTTTTTTGGATCGGGGTGGCCTGGGTTTTTTCCAGAAAAGGGAGGGTGAACCTGCTCAGGTTTTTGTGGCCGTTCAGTTTTGTAGCCTCCCTGGCAATCGTGGCGGGGCTGGTGCTGTTCGGGAACCGATTCAGGGGGGCTTTTTACGGACCGGGGGGGCTTACGCCAAGTGAGCTTTTGAAAATTCTTGTACCCTTAGCACTGGCGGGGTTTTTCGCCTCCTCGAATCAAAAGTGGGAAGGACGGGGTTTTTGGAATCCGCCGGCAGGTCAAATGATCCTCTTGGTGATGGGCTGGGGCACCCTTTGTGGCTTGCTTGTGTTTCAGCGCGATTTGGGGTTGTTGGTATTATTAAGCCTGATGCTGGTAGTGATGCTGATTGCCGTGAGCCGCTCCTGGAGTTGGGGCGTGCTGTTGGTTGCGGCTGTTGCGGGAGGAGGCTGGTTGGTGATGACCTATCTGGATCACGGGGCCCGGCGGCTGGAGGCCTGGTTAAATCCCTTTGCTGATCCCACAGGTTCAGGGTGGCAAGTTCTGCAGGGCCTGAGTGGATTGTATGCAGGAGGCCTTACAGGCACCGGGTTGGGAGCAGGGCGGCCAGACCGGTTACCTATTGCCGGTTCGGACTTTGTCTATGCGGTGTACGGGGAGGAAGTGGGGTATCTGGGCTGTTTACTTTTACTACTCTTATTTGCATTGCTCCTCCGTCGCTGCGCAGGAGTGGCCAATCTTCAGAAAGAGGCCTTTGCCGGACTTTTCGCAACGGGGTTGACGGCAGTAGTGGCGGTACAGGTAGTAGTGAATATTGCCGGAGTTGTGACCTTAGTTCCGGTTACCGGGATCACCCTGCCGTATATCAGCCAGGGCGGGAGTAGTATTTGGGTGACCAGTATTCAATTCGGTCTATTGCTGGGAATGGGAGAAATCAACGTCCGTAAAAAGAAGTAGAGGCGGTTGCTTAAAGAGGAATTTCGCCTTTAAAAACATGCATGGCAGGACCCGTAAGGGTGACGTTTTCGAGTGCGTCGGCTGTGGCCGTGTAATTCACTTCTAAAATGTCTCCGGCAGCGCAGGTTACTTTCACAGGAGTGGAAGCTTTTCCCAGAGAGCCAGCGATGAGTCCGCCCGCGACAATCCCGGTTCCGCAGGCGAGCGTTTCGGCTTCGACTCCGCGTTCATAGGTGCGTATCATCAGGCTGTCAGGTCCGGTGATTTCGATGAAATTGACATTGGTTCCTTTCGGTTGAAACGCTTCATGATATCGGATAGCGGCTCCGAGGCTGTGAATGTCCTGATTGGCTAAGTCCGGCATTTCAATCACCACATGCGGAACCCCGCTGTTTACGAAATGGTAGGCGAGAGGTTGGCCCTGCAGGAGCAGTTCGGCATTTAGCTGTAAATCTTTCGGGGGAGTCATGGTTAAGCACACTTGATCCTCCTCCTGTATTTCCGCAGAGATGACTCCCGCAACCGTATCAAATTTCATGGAGTCGGGGGCGGCTCCAATTTCATGGGCGAGACGGGCGACACAACGGGCTCCGTTTCCACACATTTCCACCTCACTTCCGTCGGGATTATAAAAACGCATGCGGAAGTCCGCACTCTCTGAAGGTTGAATCAGTATAACACCCTCGGATCCAATCCCATATTTCGGGGTGGCCAAACGATGGATCAGATCGTGGTCCTGATCCGGAAATTTTTGTTCACGGTCGTCAATGAGAATAAAATCATTTCCGGCTCCATGCATTTTCCAAAAGGGCTGATTCATGAGGGTAGGGGAGATGGGGGGTTAAGAGAGGATGCAGGCTTAGGACGGAGGCCCCACCAGGTGAGGGGTGCACCGATCAGCATTGCGCAAATAGATGCGGCAAGAATGGCTAATTTTGATTCTTCCAGAGTGTTGGTCCCCGGCTCAAAGGCAAGTACAGAGATAAACAGGGACATAGTGAAACCCAGTCCGGCCAGATAACTCACCCCGATCATTGTTCTCCATCCGACTCCGGTTGGCAGGGAGGCCCAGCCGCGGGACACCGCGAAACGGCAGGCCAATAACACTCCAATGGGTTTTCCCATGAGGAGTCCCATAAAAATTCCGAGTGCATGGGGTTCAAAGATCAGAGACGCGTTTAAATGCGTCGGTAAATGTACTCCGGCGTTAAAGAACGCGAATAGGGGCATGATCAGAAATCCGACCCAGGGATGCAAAAGGTGCTCAAATCGACTTAGCGGGCTTTCGGCATGTTTAATAACCCGCTCCAAGGCGTCCAGATGATGTTCTCTCAGGTCATAATCCGCTTCCGAAAAACTTGCCTTAAATTCTTTGTTGATTTTTTCCACGCTGTAGCGTCGTTTAATGGGGATAGTCATGGCCATAAGTACCCCGGCTATGGTGGAGTGAATTCCGGATTCCAACATGAAATACCAACAGCCGATACAGAGGAGAGCATACACAAACCCACTGCCACCATTGAATTTTCCATAAACCGCACTGGCCATCACAAAAATCATGGAGAGGAGTAGGGCATCCAGATGGAACTGTTCTGTGTAGAAGATGGCAATTACGAGAATGGCACCTAAGTCATCCACGATGGCCAAACAGGTGAGAAACACTTTCAGAGAGATGGGTACACGTTTGCCGAGAACACTCAGTACTGCAATTACGAATGCAATGTCCGTGGCCATGGGAACTCCCCAGCCCCCCCGGGTTTCCGGAGAAAAGACATTAAACAAACTGTAAATCAGGGCGGGTATAATCATTCCACCTATCGCTGCAATCACGGGGAGAGCCGCTTTCCGGGGGTTGGAAAGCTCACCGACAAGGATTTCCCGTTTAATTTCCAGACCCACCAGAAAGAAGAAAAGCACCATCAACCCTTCGTTGACCCAATGGTTGATATCCAGGCCAAAGTGCCAGTCCCCAATTTCTACACTCAGGTTCGTATGGCTAATATGATTATAGTGTCCCCAGAAATCTGAATTGGCGAGGTAAAATGCAAAACCGGAAACCAACAACAGAATAACGCCACTGGCCGTCTGATTGTGGAAAAAATGCGTGAAGCCTGAGTGGCGTTCCTGTTCTTGTTCGATCAGGTCCATAATTTAGAAAATTCGTTCGGGAATATAGACAACATCGCCCGCGCGAAGACTGACATCTTCGGCATGCTTGCCTTTTTTTGCAAGGTCATCAAGATCAACTCTTATGGTTTCCACGGTATCATCTTCCGGGTGTGGACGAAAGATTCGGATGGATCCTTTGTTTGCGGAAGCCGAAAATCCACCTGCGAATTTCACTGCGCCGCTGATGGTTAATAATTGTGTGGGAGGCATCGCTAAGGGGCCAGGACTGGCCACGTTACCCAAAATGGTGACAAATCCCCATGGACTTTGACTCGGATTCGTGGTGTCTCCCATTACCTCTAAGTTTACCAGAGGGCCCACATAGAATTCTGAATATTTTTCCGTGAGCATTTTCTCCACTTCCACCAGATCTTTTCCTGTTACTTTAACATTTTTAAGCAAAGGGAGACCAATTTCTCCTGAGTGATTCACACGTTGAATTTCCGTGGCATGTTCTACTCGTCCCTGGACCATTACAGAAACCATTATCTGCATTCCATTTAACAAGCGGCCTGCTGAACCTTCTGGAATCCATCCATTTCCATTCGCTGCAATAGCCATTGCGATATCTTCCTCCTCTACGTCTTCCCCGTTATTCCCATCAGAAATCATGGTTTGAACGTCTGCAACTGGTATGCGAATTCGCTCGGTATTCGTAGCCGATGGAGGTGGGATATTAGTTGTATCCTCCGCTAATACGTTTGTGAAATACAAAGCGGCCATCCCTAAGATGGAAAGCCTTTTCACAAAGAAGGTCATGGTTTTATTTCTCATAACAAATGTTCCTGGTTTATATATCCGCTGGGATTAGAGGAAATCAATGATTCCTTTCCAGTCATCCACAATAATGTATTTCTTTGGGTTGTCCTCATTAACAGGTTCCAGCAATTCATTATAAAAAGAATTCTGTAACATGGCCTGGATTTCCCGGGGGCTCTCAGAAAGTGTATTACCCGCTTTTTTTTCTGCAAGAGCGTTGAGGATTTCCTCTAAGGTCCAGCCGGTCTCCGGGATCATCTTTTCCAAAGAAGCTACAAATTCTTGAGGGGGAGCGGATGCATCCTCATTGATGTTTTCCACATCAAAATCTTCTGCAGTCAGTTCCGTAAGGTCTTTCTTTTCGGCTTCTTCTGATTCCACCATATCCACTGAATCCAAAAGAGGATCCACTTCTTTATCGTTCTCATTGTCGTCTTTTGTCCCTTCAGACTTCCTGCGTGAATTGCGGGCTTTTTTCGGTGTGGATTCTTCATTCCCGGTTTCTTCATCGTCTGAGTCTTCCGGAGTGTCTTCCCCGGGAAGCAACACTTGGCTGCGGTTGCCGTTTTCGATGAGTTGAATGAGATTACGATTTGCGGCATCGGATATAAAATCTTTGAATTTACGCATGGGACGACCATCGAGATCTTTCATACGGGTTTCATCGAAACGTCGCATTCTGCGCCGCATCCGTTGTTTTAGGGACGTGAGTAATACACGTTGGCCTTTTTCCCGGCTCCGGGTTACTTCTTCTACTAAAACCTCGTAGGGATCCAGAGCGGACGTCGTATCCTCGCGGCTGTTGTCTCTTTTGCTTTGACGGCCAGACCAAACGGCAGTGTCGTCTGAAACATAGCTACAGGCATCGAGTCGTTTACGATCCGGGCCCGCAACCAGGACAGCGTATCCTGCTTTCTGCAAAAAAGAAGCGGCAGAAACCAGCCGATCTGAGTCGCTCCCCGCCAGGATGAACTGAGAAACCTGTGCATAGGCGGATGTGAATTCATGGAGACGCGCCATTAAGCCACCGACCAAAGCCGAGGTTGTATCCGGGCTGGCGGGAAGTATCGTGAGGAGGGCGCCGTCGTTTCCCAAGGTGGTTGCGGTTTTCTCGGGAAGGGGGGCCTCGGAAATGACTTCCACATGAACGATCCGTTCATTTCCTTTTGTGAGGTTGCGGAGACTACGTATGTCTCCAGGCAATTGACCATTGTTGGTAAGCTCGTCTGTGGCTATAAGTATAAAAAGTGCAGTATCGCTCATAAAAATAAAAGAGGTATAGGTAGGTTATTGAAGAAATGGATGGCATGAAATTCAGCCTTGGAATCCATTTTTGTTACAGACATGTATGGGATTCCCTTATTCAACGCAATTTTAAATTGCGGAGTTCTTTCCAGTATTTTTTATCCTCCGGGGCCTGGAGAATTTTCCCAAGCTTCCGGAGAGCTCCCGGTCCTTTCAATGCGAGGGGGGCATTGGTACCGACTAAGACCTCGTTGTGACTATTAGGGGGGCGGAGGGCCCTAAGGGAAGAAAAGGTTTCCTCAAAAGCTTTGCGTGCATTGCGGTGTACCTGGTGATGTCCCCGTCCCACCACAAAATTCATCACCAAACTGCCCTCCAAATGTAAGAGGGCGTTATGCTGCTGCAAAAGTGCGGAGTCCACAAGGGCTGGACGTTCCACATCCTGTTCTCCGCAGCGGTAGAGGTCATCAATAAGTACATCATACTGTAAGCGGTGTTGATTTAAAAATTCGAAAGCATCTCCCTGTACCACTTCAACCCCAATCTGATCGAGATCCATGTACTCCCGGGCCAAGCGAATCATTTCTGAATCAATTTCCACGGCGGTAAATTCTGTGGTTGGTAAAAATGCACGTAATTGCCTGAGCACGGTTCCTCCTCCCAGACCCAGCATNAACAGTTTTTTGATGGGGAGGGGATGGAGAAGAGCCGCGGCGGTTATCGCATCCCACGCATGTCCGGTCATCAGTTTCGCAGGGTGCCAGGTAGCATGTGTGGCACCGATAACGTTGAGATCGATTTGCCCGTTGGGTTCTTCCCAGACATCCACATCATTGAATTCCGTTATCACGGATTCCCGTTTTCTCACAGAGTCTCTCCGTAGGTTTCGCGAAGTTGATTTGATATCAGGTTGATTTCCTGGTCGCTCAAGCTGCGTTCGAAAATGAGGAATTCACCCATCCATCCTCTAAAATAGTCATCCCCTTCTTCAGTGCCTCCTATTTGAAAACCCGGGAAGCGTTGTGTATCCACAGGTGGAGGTTCAGAGGGTGAGGTGGAAAGTTCGGCACTCAGTGTTCCCAGAAATGCGAAGTCGCCACCCTGGTCACGCCGAAACCCCAGGAGAAAGGGTTTCTTCCTTTGGGTTTTGGGGAGAATGAGGAGAGCGGAGCCTTTTTCGGTTTTAAATCTGAAACTGTAGGGGAGGTTGGGCTCGGTTTTAATGTGGATTTTTTGAGAGGTTTCGGATTGTGGGTCCACTCCCATAATGAACATGGACGTCCGGAAGTCCGCGGCAGGGTCTATGTAAAGATAGGCGAGTAGGGTGCATGTCTCTTCCTGGTGGGGCAGGATCGAAGAATACATCTGGCTTTTATTAAAGTGAAGTACGGGTGTTCCATCCGCAGGTATGGAAATTTCCGGTTGTTTACTTTCTTCAGACTGGAAAAAGACCCCTTTGTCCGTTTTGTGATTTTTCCAAACTTCGATTTTGGTGCCGGACCGGCCGGAGGGTGGAATTAATTTTATTGTACTCCCGGAAACCTCCTTGGGTGGAGAGGGGGGAGGGACCGGGGTGGGCCGGAGTTGAGGACGGGGACTGGGAGTGGGGCTGGGAGCAGGGGGCAGGGTCGGGAGAGGCGTCGGCAATGGAAGCGGCGTAGGGGACAGAATCTCAGGAGTTGCCGTAGGGGTGGGGTGTGCGGGGGTCTCCATTTTATTTCTATGGGGTATGGAGATGACCATTGCAATGAGGATGGATACCAATACGATAAAAACGAACCAGGCAATCGGCTCCCTTTTTTTGGGTATACTCTCGTTTTGATAACTTGGCGGTTCTTCAGGCTGAGGGATTGTTCGTTCAGGCCTCGGGGTCTGTGATTTCAGTTCGGAAAGGAGACCTCTTAAATCTGCATAGTCCACAGGGCGGTCTTCAGGATTCCTTTGCATTAACAGTCCTGTGAGCTCCGCCATGCCGTCGGTGATGCCGGAGTCGATCTTCCGCGGATCCGGTGGGTCCAGAGTAACTTTTTGTTCAAGTACTTTTGACTCATCCAAGTCAAAGAAAGGCAGTTCCCCGGTCAACATATTAAACAAGGTGGTTCCCAAGCTATAAAAATCTCCCCGATAATCTTCCTGCGTCCCTGCTATCCGTTCGGGGGGCATAAAATAAGGAGAGGACCAGCTTTCCCAATGGTTGTCAGAGTCACTTTCTTCGGAAGAGGCGTTAAACCGTGCCAAACCGAAATCACTGATCCGGGGTGTGCCATCTGTGTGAATCAGAATGTTTCTCGGCATTACATCCCCATGCATAATTCCCTGCTGATGCATGTCCTGAAGGCCCTGGACGATACCATCTATAATTTCGAGGATCCTGAATTCGGTTAGTTTTTGTTTTTGGAGGACTTCATTTAAAAATTCCCCTTCGATATGTTCCAGGACCATGAAGGGCTGACGGTTATGGATGCCAAACTCGTATACCTTCAGAACGTAGGTAGAGTTAAGGGCGGCGGCGGCAAGAGCCTCGTGCTTAAAAGCATTCACCAATTCGGGGTTTTTACTCAGCACATAGTTTAAAATTTTTAACGTTACGTTTCGCCCCAGTTTTGGGTCGAAAGCATCAAACACTACACTGGTTACACTCTCACTGCGGGTCTCGTAGAGCAGAAACTGTCCGTACTTCCCGGGTACGGTACTGTCTTTGCCGCAGGTTTCACATTGAATCCGGGTAAAGGCCTCGGGGAGCGGCGAGGGGAATAAGGCCCCACAGTGGGGACAGTTTAAGGAATCCAGAAGGTCAAGTGTGACGTCTTGCATATAATATCGAATTGAATCTGGTACCCCGGGCGGGACTCGAACCCACTACCTCAGGATTAGGAATCCTGCGCTCTGTCCTG
>JGI12210J13797_10235794_pt1 | contig 11844 bp, 9 predicted proteins | sample ElkSlonscriptome_3_FD_13797 | JGI IMG/M metagenome (IMG submission 13797) | reverse complement strand
GTTTGAAGTAAACCACGGCATCGCTTAGATCAATATCCTTTGTGATCACTTGACCCTGTTCATCAACCAGCCGGACCTGGCCGGAAAGCGTGTGAGTAGTCCTTGGAGTTGGGGCCTGCTCGAGAATGGATTCAACCGGAGCGTCCTGGGTTGCGATGCGCTCAGTTGCCGGTTGCACTCGCGCGGATCGATTCGGATCAACTGGTTCATCCGCTGTTTGAGCCAGAAGCAAAGCGCTGAAAAACATCAGCAGCAGGCCCAAGCTGCCGCACCAGTAGCGAAAATAATCCGAACGATTACTCATAAAGATTTAATTATTCCCTTTTAATCAGGTCGATTACGGCATCCTAGCAGGAGGCATCAATAAACTCGTAGCTCCAGCGCTAGACTCAACTCTAAATCAATTAGATATCAATAAAATAAGGAGCAGCAGCCCATGAAATGGTCGATTAGAAACGCCCAACCGGGCGACGAAGGGCATATCTTAGCGTTGATTCGTGATCTGGCCTTGTATGAACGAGAGCCCGACCAGGCCAAAGCAACAACCCAGGACCTGGCGTCAGCGCTGTTTTCTGAACATGCCAGCGCTGAATGCGTGCTGGCCGAAGGTGAAGGCGATACTGTGGGGTTTGCTTTGTTTTTCACCAACTTTTCGACCTGGACCGGGCGCCCTGGCCTGTATCTGGAGGACCTGTTCGTGCGCGAAAGCGCCAGAGGGCTTGGGATTGGCAAGGCACTGTTGCTTCATTTGGCATCAATTGCCAGTGCTCGAAACTACGGCCGCATGGAGTGGAGCGTGCTGGACTGGAACCAGTCGGCCATTGACTTTTACGAATCGTTGGGCGCGAAGCCAATGACTGGCTGGACGGTTTATCGCCTGGATCAGGCGGCCTTGCTCGAAATAGCCGTCAATTCGGAAAATTCGTGACTTTACTCACCTCTCGGACGATGCGGGGAAGCGTAAAATAGAGAAGATTTGAATAGAGACGTGTTGGTAATGCAGATTCGAAGAGTAGCGCTAGCGATTTTGCGAAACGTAATACCGGGAATCGCCATGCTCGGATTAAGTGCCAGCAGCGTAGCGCTGGCGCAGAACAGCCAGTCGATGACCGAATCGACACTCGAATCAACGGTCGAGTCGGTCACCGTGGTTCGATTTGAAAATGTCGCTTTAGCCCAGCAGCGCGAGACCAGCGCTAGCGTTGCAAGTCTGGATCAGGCGGTTATTGCTGCTGAAGTCGCGGCGCGAATCATTGATATCCCGGTCAAAGTCGGCGAGGCGGTTGAGGCCGGGCGCGTGCTTGTTCGGCTGGAGAAATCGGATTATCAATTGGGGCTCGATGCCGCGCAAGCAGGCTTGGAGCTGGCGTCGGCCGGGCAAGACATGGCCCGGCTTCGGGCAGAGCGCGCGCGCCGCCTGGCGCCGGATCAATTTGTTTCTGAAGATCAGCTGTTGGAGGCCGAAACCCGCCTGCGTCAAACCCAGGCCGAACGCGCCCTGGCAGAAGTCGAGCTGCGTCGCGCGGAGCTGCTGCTTTCGCGCACCGAAATTACCAGTCCTTATGATGCCGTTATTCAGGCTCAGCTGACCGGGTCGGGCGCGCTGGCAGTGCCTGGCACACCGTTGCTTGAACTGGTGGCCACTAATCGACTGGAAATTACCAGCGGCATCGCCACTGGCTTGATCGACGGGCTGGTTCAGGCTGAGCAGATTGAATTCCGCAGTGAAGATGACCGCTATGCGATCAACCTGCTACGTATCTCTCCGCTAGTTTCCCCGGGCGCACGGCAGCGTGAGGCGCGCTTTGAATTTATCGACGCCCGGCCTGCGCCCGGTTCGCAAGGTACCGTTGCATGGACCGATCCACGCCCTGTGCTGCCGGCCGATTTCGTGGTCCTGCGCGGTGACCAACTCGGCGTGTTGACGGTCGATGCTGATCGGGTGGTTGGCAGCACGGCTGAGGTTCGTTTTCTTGCCTTGCCTAAAGCCGACGCGGGTCGTCCGGTGCCGGTGGATCTGGCACCTGACACGCTGCTGCTTGCCGAAGGTCGTCGGCGCGTCCAGCCCGGAGACACCGTAAGTATCGACGCTGAGCGGCCCTGACATGGCGCTGGTTGTTGGGCTGATTATTGGGCTGACCATATGGCTGCAGTACGCATCGTTGAAGAGCGCATGGCTGAAGGGCGCATGATCAATGCTTGAGCGCATCTATTCCAATCATCCGCTGGCCAATGTGACCATGGCGGTGGTGCTGGTTATGGGTCTGGCCTCGTTCATGCTGATGCCGCGCGAGCGCGACCCGGAGATCAATTTCAACTGGATCAACATGACCACGATCCTGCCTGGTGCCTCAGCTGAGGACGTAGAGCGCCTGATTACCGACCCGCTGGAAGAGGCCATCGGGCGCTTGCGCGACGTGCGCTTTGTGGTCTCGTCGAGTCGCGAGAACGCCTCCAATATCCTGATCCGATTCCAGGAATTGTCCGAGCGCGAGTTCGAACGCCGCGTGGCCGATTTACGCCGAGAAGTGCAGGCGATCGTCAACGATGAGCTGCCGCCAGAAGCACGTGACCCCAACATTATCGAGGTGACCTCGTCGAATGGTTTTCCAACCGCAATTGTTCTGGTCGTCGGACAGGCCCAGGACGACGAGCTGCGCCAGCTGGCGCGTCGAACTCGCCAGGACATCGAGCGCCTGCCCGCTTCGGACTCGATACTTGCTCAAGGCCTGGATGATCCCGAGCTGCAGGTCTTGTTCGATCCCGCAGCGCTGGCCAATCGAGGCCTGAACGCGACCGACTTGGCCGATGCCGGCGCGGCTAATTATCAGGATGTCTTTGCCGGTCGTCTGCGCACGACCAACGGCCAATGGCTGGTTCGATCGGAAGGGCGATTTATCGATCCTGAACAATTAGCCGATTTGAACCTGACCGCACCCGACGGTGGCGTGGTCGGTTTCGATGAAGTTGCTCGACTCAAAATTGGCACCAGCATTCCCGAAGAGCGAGTGACGTGGCAAGGCCAGCCCGCGATCATGCTTTCGATCAATAAGCGAGCCGGCGCCAACACGTTGGAGCTGATCGAGGATATCAATGGCTACATAAATCGCGTCAATCCGTCCTTGGCGGAGACCGGCAAGCAGTTGATTTTGGCCGACGATCAGACGATTGCCACTCGCGAAGCCATTGATGTCATGCGCAACAACGCCGTGGTTGGCTTGCTGTTGGTTTTAGTTGTGTGCTGGTTGTTTTTGGCCACCCGTGTGGCGTTGCTGGTAGCCGGCGGCTTGCTGGTGTCGGTGGCTGGTACCTTCGCTGTATTGGCGGCGTTCGGGTTCACGCTGAATATCACCGTACTGTTGGGTGTCGTGATTGTGCTCGGGATGCTGGTCGATGTCTCCGTCGTCATGATTGAAGCGCTGGTCTATCGCCTGCGCCAGGGTGAGGCGGCCATGGAGGCGGCCATCAGCGCGCTGCGCGAGGTCGGCGTGCCGCTGACCGCCTCAGTGTTCACCACAATCGCTGCGTTCCTGCCGCTGATGCTGCTGCCGGGCATTGTCGGTAAGTTTATGTTTGTGGTGCCGTTCGTCGTGACCATGGGCTTGCTGATTTCACTGATCCAGGCGTTCTGGATTTTGCCCACCCAGATGGTCCACAGCCAGTCCCGTCCGATTGCTGATGACCCCAAACACTGGCGAGTGCGCTTCAATCGCGGCGTTCGTCGAGGCTATGTGCGCTCCCTGGTGCACGTGCTGCGCTACCCGCTTTGGTATCTTGGAGGGGCTGCGCTGTTTTTTGTGGTTGCACTGGGTGCGGTCGCGACCGGCCAGGTTCGCACCGACTTCTTTGCGCAAGATCCAATCCGCTTGTTCTACGTCCAGGTCGATATGCCGGGCAACGTCGCTTTGGAAGACACGCTGGCAGAAGTTCAACGGGTCGAGGCGCGTGTCCGTGAGCGGCTGGAAGCGGGCGAGGCGCGTTCACTGGTCAGCTTGGCTGGCGTTCAGTTCACCGATATTGAACCGCTGTTTGGTGATCAGTTTGGGCAGGTCCTGGTATCACTAAACTCGGCCAAGGAGGGTCGCACGGTCGATGCAGTGATCGATGGCATGCGCGAGCATGTGACCAGCATGCCGACCGAGGGCTCGATTTCGTTTTTAAAACTTGCCGGTGGCCCACCGACCCAGCTGCCCGTCAACGTCAAAGTTCGTGCCGATGATTTCGATGAGCTAAACCGAGCCGTCGAGCGCGTGCGTGATCTGGTCGCCGGTATCGAAGGCACGCGCGATATCAGTGATGACCGCACACCAGGTCGATCAGAATTGGTTTTGACACCCGATCGCGAAGCGCTGGCCCGGCTTGGGCTACCACCGACGGTTCTTGCCCGACTGCTGCGTCTGCATGTAGATGGTGAAATTGTTGGCTTTACTCGCGAGGCGGGTGATCGCTTTGAGCTCCGGGTTCGAGCTGATCGCGACGCGCTGAATGATCCGGCCAGCGTGCTCAACGATCCAGTGGTTCTGCCGACCGGGCAAAGCGTTCATCTGGGTGCGTTGGTCAGCGTGGAAACCGGTGTCGCACCGGGCAATATTCGCCACTGGAACCTGCGCCGAGCGGTCACGGTCGAGGCAGATATTGACGCCGAGCTGACCAATACGGTCGAAGTGAACCGCCTGATTCGAGAGGCCTGGGATGGCGTGCAGTCTGAATTTCCGGGCACCAATCTCGACTTTACCGGCGAGTTGGATGATATCGAAGAATCCTTAGACGCCATGGCGGTGCTTTTTTTGCTCGGCTTGGGTCTGATTTACCTTATTCTGGCGACTCAGTTCCAGAGTTATTTCCAGCCCATGCTGATTCTGATGACCGTGCCGATGGCCTTTACTGGCGTCGTGTTTGGGCTGGTGATTTCAGGTAACCCGTTAAGCCTGTACACGCTCTACGGCATCATCGCATTGGCAGGTATTGCGGTGAATGCCGCCATTGTGTTGATTGATGCAGCCAACCAGCGTCTGGCTGTCGGAATGCGTCCGCTGCACGCCACGATCTATGCCGCTCGTCGACGGGTGATCCCAATTTTTATGACCACTGCCACTACCATCGCGGGGCTAATGTCGTTGGCTGTGGGCCTGGGCGGACGTTCTTTGCTCTGGGGCCCGGTCGCTATAACGCTGGTTTGGGGCTTGACTGTCTCGGCCTTGTTGACCCTGTTTGTAGTGCCCGTTCTGTATCGATTATTTATGAGAAAATCTGCACGCGTACTTGCAAGCCCGGATTCACATGAGGTCGCCTCCAAATGAACGAACCACTCTGGCAACCGACTCCCGAACGCGAAGCGGCCACTCATATGGCACGTTTTATTCAGATTGTCGGGCAGCAGCTTGATCCCTCCGTTTGCGACTGGGATTCGCTCTATCAGTTTTCCATTGATCAGCCTGAGGCCTTCTGGAAAGCGGTCTGGGAGTTCGGTTCAGTTACAGCTGAAATTCGCGGCGAGCGTTTTGTCGAAAACTGGCCCGACATGCCTGGGACACGCTTCTTCCCGGATGCGCGGCTTAATTTCGCGGAGAATTTATTACAGCATCGCGATGGACGCACCGCGCTGATCTTTGCCGGCGAAACCGGCCCGCGTCGCGAGCTGAGCTATCTTGACCTGTACCGCGAAGTGGCGAGCCTTGCCTCATCAATGCGCGCGCTGGGCGTGCAGGCCGGGGATCGCGTTGCCGGCTATCTGCCCAACCTGCCCGAAACCGTGATCGCGATGCTGGCGACCAATTCCATCGGCGCGGTCTGGTCATCCTGTTCGCCGGATTTTGGTGTTCAGGGCGTCCTCGATCGCTTCGGCCAGATCGAGCCCAAAGTGTTGTTCTGCGCCGCTGCCTATCAATACAACGGCAAAACCTTCGACTGCCTGGGCCGAATTCGTGAGCTTGCTGAGCAGATGCCCTCCATCGAACAAATTGTGGTGACGCCCTACGTGGCGGAATCGGTCAATCTGGAGGGCTTGGCCACGGCAGTGCTCTGGGACGATTTTTGCGATGACACCGCTACCGAAATCGAGTTTGCCCAGCTACCATTCGATCACCCGCTCTACATTCTGTATTCCTCAGGTACGACGGGCGTGCCAAAGTGCATCGTGCACGGGCAGGGCGGCACGCTGCTCCAGCATCTGAAAGAGCTCATGCTTCATACCGACCTGCATCGTGATGATCGCCTGTTCTATTTCACGACCTGCGGCTGGATGATGTGGAACTGGCTGGTGTCTGGCCTGGCGATCGGATCCACCGTCGTTTTGTTCGACGGGTCTCCGTTCTACGATGACGGCCAGGTGCTTTGGGATTTGGCCGAGGAATTGAAGATCAGCATCTTCGGCACCAGCGCCAAGTGGATCGCGGCCTGCGATAAGGCCGGTATCAAACCGCGCAAGACGCATAAACTCGATGCACTCAAAGCGATTCTTTCGACCGGCTCGCCGCTGCTGCCGGAATCGTTCGACTACGTCTATCGTGACGTCAAGTCGGATGTCCAGCTCAGCTCAATTTCCGGCGGCACCGATATTGTTTCCTGCTTCGCGCTAGGCAACCCGCTGCTGCCGGTCTACAAGGGCGAGCTACAGTGCCGTGGACTGGGATTGAAAGTTGAAATCAGAAACGACGAGGGCGACGTCGTAGTCGATCAAACCGGCGAGCTGACCTGCTCGCAGCCGTTTCCCTGCATGCCGGTGGCGTTCTGGAATGATAAGGATGGCAGCCGCTATCGGGCCGCGTATTTTGAAACCCATCGAGGCATATGGAGCCACGGTGACTACGCGCGCTTGACGCCCGCAGGGGGTGTTGTGATCTACGGCCGTTCAGACGCCACCCTGAACCCGGGAGGCGTGCGTATCGGCACGGCAGAGATTTACCGTCAGGTCGAAAAACTGAATGAAGTGGTTGAATCAATCTGCGTCGGCCAGGACATTGGCGGCGATGTACGCGTCGTACTTTTCGTGCGCCTGCGCAACGGCATTGAGCTGGATGATGCCTTGCGCGACAAAATACGCAACACCGTCCGGGCCAATGCCACCCCACGCCATGTGCCAGCGGTGATCCTGGCCGTGCCCGATATTCCACGCACCGTATCAGGCAAGATCACTGAGCTCGCCGTGCGGGACGTAATCCATGGGCGTGAAGTCAAAAACACGTCTGCGCTGGCAAATCCAGACGCGCTTGAATATTTCAGAGATCTAAAACAACTCCGCCTGGGTTGATGTCTTTAACTCCTGAGTTATCAACTAACAATCTAGAAGCGAAGGCACCCAGAGACTTCCTTAAGCCGTCATACCCTGAACGTGTTGACTCAGGCGCGACTTGTGCCGAGCTGCCTTGTTGGCGTGCATAATGCCTTTCGAGACTGAGCGATCAATCGCGGGGACGGCGATTTTGTAAGCCGCTTCTGCTTGGCTTTTGTCGCCGGATTCGATGGCGTTAACAACAGCCTTGATTTTGGTGCGAACATGGGAGCGTAGCGACGCGTTGTGCTGACGATGTTTTTCACCTTGGCGAGCCCGTTTGCGGGCAGATACGCTATTGGCCATGGAATACTCCTAAATTGATTCTGGTGTGAAAAAGGTAGCCGATAATTGTCCTCTGAATTCTGAGCTGAGTCAAGCTGCTCGCAACATGCTTGAGCGAGTGCCAACGTGAGTTTGATTCGCTCAGTATTCAGCTTTGGCTCAATGACCCTGGTCTCTCGCATTCTGGGGCTAGTGCGCGATATCGTGATTGCGCGCTGGTTCGGTGCCAATGCGGTCACGGATGCCTTTTTTGCGGTCTTCAAAATTCCGAATTTCCTGCGTCGATTGTTTGCCGAAGGCTCGTTCTCGCTCGCCTTCGTGCCGGTGCTGTCGGAATACAAAGTCAAGGGCGATCATGAAGCGCTTCGATCGCTGATTGATGCCACAACCGGGGTGTTGCTGGCCGTTCTGCTGATGATCACCGCCCTCGGTGTGTTGGCGGCCCCGTGGGTGATTGGGATTGTTATGCCGGGCTTTCGCGATGATCCAGCTCAGTTTGCGCTGGCCGTGGATCTGTTCCGTGTCATCTTTCCCTACCTGTTGTTTATCTCCCTGACCGCGCTGGCCGGCGGCATCTTGAACACGCTGGGCCGGTTTGCCATGCCGGCGCTGACACCTGCCCTGTTGAACGTTTCATTAATTGTTGCCGCGGTCGCCTTCAGCAGTCGCTTCGACGTGCCAATCATGGCGCTGGCCTGGGGTGTGTTCGCGGCTGGCGTGCTGCAATTCGGATTTTTACTGCCGTCGCTGGCCCGTCATGGTGTATTGCCCAGGCCACGGCCAAACCTGCAGCACCCCGGCGTTCGGAAAATTCTTAAACTCATGCTGCCGACCCTGTTTGGTTCTTCGGTCGCTCAGATTAACCTGCTGTTTGATGTGCTGATTGCTTCTTTGCTGTTTACCGGATCGATCAGCTGGCTGTACTACGCGGATCGGATGATGGAATTTCCACTCGGGCTGTTTGGCGTCGCCCTTTCGACCGTGATTTTGCCAACGCTGTCCGGGCTGCATGCCGATCGCCAGCCTGAACAGTTTCGCAACACGCTGGACTGGGCACTACTGCTGGGCGTGGTTGTCGGCATTCCGGCATCGGTCGGGCTCGCGGTGCTGGCCGAGCCGGTCATCATCGCCTTGTTTCAGTACGGCGCGTTTGATCCTGACAGCGTGCGCATGGCCGCGCTGGCCCTGATGGTGTATTGCGCGGGCTTGCCGGCCTTCATGGGTGTGAAGATTCTGGCCCCCGGCTATTTTTCGCGCCAGGACACGGCCACGCCGGTCAAGATTGCGATTACCGCGCTGGCGGTAAATATGATCTTGAATATCGTCTTTGTGCTCGCGCTGGCCTACTGGAAGGCTGGCGGTGACTTTGGTGACGGCCTGTTCGCCACTTTGGCCGCACATCCGGGTCTGCATGTCGGGCTGGCGCTGGCCTCGGTTGGGTCGGCCTGGCTCAATGCCGCGCTGCTGTGGCGCGGGTTGCGTTCAGAGGATTTGGCGCCCAAAGTGCCAGCCGTACAATTGCTGCGGGTGATGCTGGCTAGCTCAGTAATGGCGTTGATCGTCATCGGAGTGATCCCGCCAGCAGATGAGTTGCTCGATATGCTGCTAACCGAGCGGTTGCTGTGGTTGACGGCGGCGATCACTAGCGGCGCTGTTGTTTACGGACTGATATTGCTGGCTCTGGGCGTTCGTCTGAGAACGCTTGTCCGACCGATTGTTTCTGAATCCATGACTGATCCCAAACCGTGAATTCAGACTCATTGGTTTATCTTGACGGCAGAACCAGGCGCTGATCGGGGCTGCTGATTCGGTCCAACCAGGCGCCAAATACTTGATCAGCCAAAGCTTCGCTATTGGCCAGATGTAGATGGGTGTCTTGGGCGATGTCTTCGGGCGTGTGCGCTAGTCCAGCTCCGGCCAAGTCTTTGCGATAAAACGGCAGGGTCAGCCAGCGCTCGATCAGGCGCGCGTCCATTTCCAGATGGAACTGAAAGCCCCAGGCCTGATCGCCGGCGCGGAAGGCCTGGCAGCCGTTGGTTTTGCTTTGCGCAATCGGGTTCGCATCCATCGGGCAGTCGAATCCGTAGTGGTGCCACTGAAAAATTGGCTGGGTTTGCTTCAGCGCGCGCATGATCGGATCGCTTGAAGTCTGTTCAGTTGGACCAAGGGGGTACCAGCCGATTTCGGCGCGCTGGCATGGCCCAACGCTCGCCCCCATCACGTGCGCCATCAGCTGCCCGCCCAGACAGATGCCGAGCAGCGGCAGCTGATCGTGAAGCGCTTTCTCAATCAGTCGACATTCGGTCAGCAAATGTGGATAGCGGGCGTTGTCGCCAACCTGCATCGGCCCACCCAGCACGATCAGCGCTTGATAGCGGCTCAGATCCGGCGTGGCGTCAGGCTTGCGGGCAAAATTAACGTAGCGGATTCTATGCCCACGCGCGCGCAACATCGGATCAAGCAATCCGAGCGGCTCGGCGGCGACGTGTTGCAGGACCAGTACTTTTGCCATAAGGGTGATTCAAGCGGCTTATAACGCTGGCGTCAAGTATGTCAGGCGACAGAAGCCTCTCGCAAAGCGAATAAAAGCGGTGACGCTGGTTTTCTATTTGGTCATAGGCAGTTGGCTTAGCCGAATAGTCGGTCCATTACCGTAGTTGGATTCTCGATTAGATCAAGGCCAGAGATTGCTTGGCGAGCTGAGAGTTGGCTGGCCAGGGCTTGGAATTGCTTGAACAGTCGGTCGCGTTCGGCGCTAAAGCGCTGGGTCATCAGAATCGGCATGGCCGCTTCGATCAGCGCTGCTAATAGAGTTGATTGGTTTACCGGTTCAAGCGTGCTGCGTTCAGGTCTTTTTTGTTCTGAGGGATTGGTTGATTTGATGTCGTTCGGCGCGCGAAGGACCAGGCAGCGGTTCAGCGAAGTCCATTCGGGGTAATGAGGGTCGTTTTCTGCGATGCAATGGACCAAACGACCATCTGGGATGCGACGTATCGAGTTTTGATTGTCTGGCGCTGGCTCCACTCTGTTCTCAAACCGCTTCCCGAATCCGTCCCTGAATCGATCCCAGGTTCGACCTGGCCGGAACATCAGAAATTGGCGGAGGCGCTCGGCTCGAATTTCGTCATTGTGGCTGCCAATAAGCAGCCAATCATCGGAGATGACTTCAGCGCCCTGGGACAGCGCGGCCAGTATCAGCGACGACTTACCGGCACCCTGATCGCCCAGTAGCAAAATTCCGTGGCCTTGCCAGCGCAGTGCGGCGGCGTGCAGCGGAAATAGCCCCAGTCGCGCCCATTGCTGCGCAAACAGCAAATTCATCGGCTCGGGCAGCAGTCGCTCGTCGAAATTGTGGTCTGCATCCAACTCGACCGCTCCGACGTGATCGCTGGCCAGGTGTGCAACTCCGCCGCTTAAAGACCGGGGCTGAGTTTGGGCTTTGATCTCGGCCAGGTTTGCCTGAGAGTCACCCTTGATCGAGGCTTGGATCGGTCCACGCCGTGCAATGGCTTTCCAGTTCGGGCGCTCGCCATTGGCCCGAAACAAGGCGTCGAGTTCTTCGACGCGCAAACCATCGAACAACAGCGCGCGATCGAACGCGCTTGATGTCAGGCGGCTGCGGTACGGATCGGTATCTGGATGACTTTTCAAAGCAGCGAAGACGTAGAGATCGTCGATGAGTTTAAGCAGGCTTCATGATACGCAGTCCTGCAGGACTATCCGACGTTGTGTTGCCACCCTAAAACGTCGGATAATTGCCGTTTGTATTCTCAAACAAATCGAAATGTCCACAGAAAAGATCGCTGAACACCTGGAGCAGGGCCGTTTGACGCTGACCGTCATGGACGACGGCAGCGGCGTCCTGCTGGATGTAAAAGACGAAGCCCTGTTCAACCTGAACGCCACCGGTCTATTCGTGATTCAGCAGATTAAAAATGATTGCGAATCACTTGATGCGCTAGCTGAAGCTGTCGCCCAAAAGTTCAAGATCGATAAGCCGCGCGCGCGGCAGGATGTTGAAACCTTTACCAACGCGCTAAGTGCAACGCTGTAGGTTCTTTGCTGAATCTATTGGCGTACCAGTGCTCTCGCTTGCCGATTAGTAGGTTTGCTTCTAGGTTTTGACCTACCGTAGCCCTTGTCGCTCGCCGAGTAGTGCCAGCAACGTATGCTTGGTGGTTTCGCGCAGCGAAGAAGCCAAGCAGGAGTGCTGATAAGCACGTGCCAGCAACGTATGCTTGGTGGTTTCGCGCAGCGAAGAAGCCAAGCAGGAGTGCTGATAAGCACGT
>JGI12210J13797_10218021_pt1 | contig 11847 bp, 11 predicted proteins | sample ElkSlonscriptome_3_FD_13797 | JGI IMG/M metagenome (IMG submission 13797) | reverse complement strand
GCCTTCGAGGAGATGTTTTTGGATGATTTCATCCAGCACTTCGGGCGTGCAGCCCCCATACCAAGCCCCTTCCGGATAGACCACCGCGATGGGGCCGCCTTCGCAGATCCGAAGGCAATTAGCTTTGGTTCGCAGGACGCCGCCCTGTTCGGATAAACCGAGATCTTTGAGCCGCTTCTTCAGATGTTCCCACGCTTCTAAGGAGTGTCTGCGATCGCAACATTTTGGTTTGGTTTGGTCGCAACAAAGAAAGATATGCCGCCGGGCCACAGGGACACCGATGGCTTCGGCGATGCCGTTTTGAATTTCGAGATCGTTCATAAAGCTAAAATCGCAGTCGAAGTAAGGTGATATCGTCTTCGAACGTGACCCGGCCAGTTTTCCTGCGCAAGCTGTCCATCAGTTTGTCGAGTGATTCATCACGCGCATCGACTTTGCGCAACCGGTCGTAGAACCAGGCAAGCTCCAGTTCCTCGCCTTGGTCGTCTTCGATTTCGTAAGCGCCATCACTGAATAAGAAGAGGGTGGTATCGGGGGGCAAAATGACCGAGGTCGTTTGGTAGTTGTATTCCGCATCAAATCCAACCGGAAACTGTTGCATCCCGAGTTCTTTCCCTTCACGCCAACCGGCGGCGTCGGAAACGGCAAATGCTGGGGGGTGACCGGCCGCGCTGAAAGTCAGGCGACGGCTTGGGATATCGAATACCCCGAGCCAGACCGTGAAATACATATCCTGATTTTGTTCCATGGGAAACGTCACCGCCATTTCACGCATGATATCCCGCACACGAGTTTGAAGGGGGCGATCGGCCAAAGAGATCGCCCGGTTCCGAACGAGATTCAGGAGGCTGACCGATAATAAAGCGGCCCCGACCCCATGCCCGGAGACATCGAATATGCCCATCCGGATCTCATTGCCGACATGACGATAAAAAAACGCGTCCCCGCCCAGCTCCGAGCAGGGATCGAAAATCCAATCTGCCTGGAAAACGGCATTGGTTGCTGGTGGTGGCAAGAGGGACTCCACATATCGCGATGCTTCACTTAATTCATGTGATAGTTGTTCCTGAGTGCGTAGATAATCCTGTTGGAGATTGAGCAACCGGTTTTGCGATTCCAAGAGCCCAGTGGTGTTGAGCACCCGATTCGCTTGTTCGACAAAATCTTCCATGATCGTCAATTGGCGTTTGGATAGCTGGCGAGGCACTCGGTCCAAGACACAAAGCGACCCAACCGCGTGGCCGCCAGGTCCGTGCAAGGGGAATCCAGCGTAAAATCTGGCGTGCGGCTCATTTCGAACCAGGCTGCTATGGGCAAAACGGCTGTCGTTCCAGGTATCTTCGATGATCATGGGCGCGTCCGCCGCGACCGTGTGCGCGCAGAACGAATCGCGCCGGGGCATTGTTCCACTTTCGCACCAACCCTGTCCGGCCCGGATATACTGCTGAGTTTCGTCGATGAGCGAAACGTAAGCGATCGGAACTTCAAGGACCCGTGCCGCTAGCCGAGTGATTAGATTGAATTGGCCGTCTTGAATTTCTCCCGGTCCGCCGAGAGTTCGGAGACTATCGAGACGAGCTTGTTCGGCGATGGGGATGGGAATGGGCACAAAGATCTCTAACGTGAACGCGGGCAAAAGACAACGGCCACTCCATCCTGCGATGGAGTGATCGGGCCGTTAAATTCCCGTGGTTGATAAGAAGCAGGAAGTGATTACGCAGCAGGTTGGTGCGGAACAAGCGTGACGGAAGGCTGGCAGCTTTGGAATCGTCCTGCTGGACGAACCAATCTTGCGAGGTTCAGGCGTCGTAGGGCTTGAATTCGGGGTAAGCTTCCATGCCGTGCTCGGAAATATCCAGACCATCTTCCTGATCTTCATCCGAGGCGCGCAAGCCGATGGTGTGTTTGGCGATCGTGAATATGATGAAGCCCACCGCCAAAGTGAAGGCCATCACCGCCAAAACTCCGATGCATTGCGTTACTAATTGCGTAGCGCCACCGCCGAAAAAGAGGCCATCCTGAATAGCGGTTTCTTGATCCCAAAACCGGACATCGATCGATTGTTGCCCGAACAGACCGACAGCGATCGTGCCCCAAGCACCGCAGGTGCCATGCACACTGATGGCGCCCACTGGATCATCGATCTTCATGACGCGGTCGATGAAGTTGGCGGAGAAAAAGACTAAGACACCAGCGACAGCGCCAATGATGACCGCGCTGCTGGTTGAAACGGATGCGCAAGGGGCCGTGATCCCGACCAGACCCGCGACAATACCATTGATGCCCATCGTTAGATCGGGGTAACCCGTGCGAGCCCAGGAGGTGCACAAACCGGCGACCCCACCCGCAGCAGCCGCGAGAGTCGTCGTAACAGCGATATGAGAGATCCCCTCGACCGCCGCCAAGGTTGAGCCGCAGTTGAAGCCATACCAACCGAACCATAGAATGAGCACGCCGATTGTGGCGAATGCCATGTTGTGGCCAGGAAAGACATTGACCTTGCCGTCGGCGGTGTATTTGCCTTTGCGCGGGCCGACAATATAAGCGCCCATCAACGCCGCCCAAGCCCCGACCGAGTGCACGACGGTGGAGCCGGCGAAATCGCGCATCCCCATTGTGGCCAGCCACCCATCGCCGCCCCAGATCCAATGGCCGGTGATCGGGTAGAGGAGCCCGCAGATCATGATCGAATAAATCATGTAACCACCAAGCTTGGTGCGTTCGGCCATGGCACCCGAAACGATCGTGGCGGCAGTGCCAGCAAAGACGACCTGGAAGAGCCAACTGGCGCTCAATGCATCATCTTGGCCGGTGTTGGCAGAGCCAAGAAAGAGCAGGTTGGCATCCCACCCAATGAATCCGTTGCCGTTGCCGCCATACATCAACGCGTAACCGACCGCCCAATAAATGAGACAGGCCAGACTGAAATCCATCAGGTTTTTGGTCATAATATTGACCGTATTGCGGGCTCGAGTCAGGCCGCTTTCCAGCAGGGAAAAGCCAGCCTGCATGAACATGACCAAAAACGCGGCCAAAACGAGCCACATGATATCGGCAATCCCGGAGTCGAGATAGCTGGCCTCTTCCGCGGGTTCGGTAGCTGGCTCACCGGAAACCGCCTCCAGATTCGTTTCAGTTACTTCCGCCATTTCGGTGTCGGCCTGGTCGGGAGCGACTTCGACGGAACTGGCGGGTTCCTCAGTCACCAACTGCGCAGGGCTCTGCAGGACGAGACCGCTTGTCACGAAAGCGGCCGTAACGAGAGCCAGCGCCAACCACTGCCAGAATCGTGGCATGCGGGAGACTGCGGGTATGGAGAACAGACCGGAGCGGGAGTGTGGATTATTGGCCATAGATTATGCGATGCACCGCATAGCATTCTATGTGCCAAACCACTTGGGCCGTATCCTTAACGGCGGCCCGTGGTCTGATTGACAATGGGTCCGATACCAGCAGTCCCACTCGAATCCCTCTGATCCTTCTGCGATGAATCGCACCGACCTTTAATCAGTCCCGGCGGTCCGCGCTGGGAGCTAGATCAGTTTCCCGCAGTTTCGGGAACGTCGGGCGTTGGATTCTCCACTAGACCTCGAATGGTTTCGATCCATTCCTTGAAATCGGGATGGTTGGGATTGGCCTTTAAGACTTCATACATGGCGAGGATGCCTTGGGTCGGTTGCCCAATCTCGACGTATTCATTCGCGCGTTGCCAGAGTAGCTGTGGCCGTTCGATGGAGGACATTCGCTGTTTGACCAGCTCCAAATCGCTATTGGCTATCGCTTCCTCAAGGAGGCTAATCCGCATCGCCCAATATTCGAGCGCTTTCGGATTCTGCTGCTCGCGCCAGTAAGGGAGGAGAGTTTGCTCGTAAATGCCCTGATAGTTGGAGGGAACCAATTCCCATTCTTTCAGTCCGCTCAAATACTGATCGGCATTGTGCGCGCGAAGGAAGCTGCTGCCGGCAACCGACCGTTTCCAGAGTTCATTGAGGACATTTCGAGCTTCTCCCCGGCCGCCCTCTTCGTATTCCCGTGAAAAATTAGCCACTCCCTGGGCGTAGCGCTCAACGTCGGGCATGATGCTGGGAATCTCCTCCTCACTGAGCCGATGGCGGCGCATGGTCATCGCCAGCCAAGTCAGGTGCATCTGCAGTATCTGTTCGAATGCTTCCTCCTGATCTTCTTGGGATAACGCCTCCTCGAATTTCTGTTCCCATTCACGAAATTTCAGGCTCTCCATTCCTTTCCCCTCAAAATCGACCAGGCGTCGGCTCTGATAATAAAGGTTGCGGGCCTTCATGGAATTCTGCGCTGCTGCACGGAACTGTTCTTCGAGAGCTTCTACCCCGCGCGCCATGGCTTCGGCATTCTGGGCTTCAAGTTTCTCCAGTTCCTCCAAGAGTTTTTCGGTATCGAATTGAGCGGCACTCTGGCCATGACAAATCGGCAGGCAGAAAATGGCCAGCAACAAGACGAACGCTTTCAGATAATGCGGGGGAATCATACGTCCCGATTCATTAAGTGAGAATGCGCCCACCTGCAACCATTCGTAGGGGGGAAGTCGAGAGCCGTCAGGAACCTCAGAGAGACAGCGGCGATGCATACTTGCCGGCGGCAACCTGGGCACGGAAAAATTCCCGGACCGGCTCGCAATCATCGGGATGCGTGACACCAACCCAGGCGTCCTGGCTCAGGACGGCTTGCACCCGCCATTCGGGTTGTGCGATGACCGTATTCACCGCTTCGGGAAGATAATACTCTTTCTTCGTATCGCCGGCGTGTTGAGTGAGAAACTGGCGAAATCCATGGCTCAAAATCTGGAAAAATTCCGGAGGAAATCCCCAGAGATTCATCGAAACCCATTCGTCTCCAGTCAATGACCGCTTGGTCTCGTTCGGCATCGTGCCGCTCAGTTCGTTGTTGGCGCGATGGATGCCGGTGCATTCTTCAATACCAGCGAGTTCATGGTTGTTGCTCAGCTCACAGAGCCCGCGGGAGACCGAGCCGTGACGAGAAAGGGTATTCTCCAATTGAAACGCGACGAGCAGGATGCGCTTCACCATCTCGGGGCGGGATTCCTGAAAAAAGTGGATCAATTGGCGGAACCCATCCGGGCCGTAAAAGTCATCCGCATTGATAACAGCAAACGGGCCTTTTACCAGATCGCGCGCGCACCAAACGGCATGGCCGGTTCCCCACGGTTTTTTTCGGTTCGAAGGCATGGAGGTTTCCAGGGGCCAATGTTCCTGGTCATCCTGAAACACATATTCCACAGGTAAATGGCCAGCATAGCGGCGGCCGACTTTTTCCCGGAAAGCCTCTTCGATTTCGCGGCGAATAATGAAAACTAAGCGGCCGAACCCGGCTTTCACCGCGTCATGCACGGAATAATCGAGAATGTATTCACCGGAAGGCCCGAACGCTTCGAGCTGTTTCACCCCGCCGAACCGGCTGCCCATGCCTGCGGCGAGGATGACGAGGTCGGGCTTGTCTGAGGGGGCATCGGCAGGCAGGGTCATGACTATTGTTTTGAACGATCACATGGAACTCCGTCAACGACTGAAGACTTACCTCGGCCGAACCCCGCAGATTGATCCCTCAGCCATCGTCGTGCCTGGCGCCGTGGTGGTGGGGCACGTTCGTCTCGGACCTGAGGCCAGTATCTTTTACGGAGCCGTCTTGCGGGGCGACATCAACGCGATTGAGATCGGGGCGGGAGCTAACGTGCAGGATAACGCTGTCGTGCACGTGAGCAACGACCGCCCGGCAGTGATTGGCGACGACGTATCGATTGGCCATTTGGCCTGCGTGCATGCGTGCACGATCGAAGCTGGCGCTCTGGTTGGCATGCAGGCGACCGTTCTCGATGGCGCCACAGTCGGAAGCGAAGCACTGGTGGCAGCTGGAGCCTTGATTCCGGCAGGGATGGAGGTGCCGGAAGGCATGCTGGCCGTCGGCGTTCCCGCCCGGATCGTCCGGCCACTCACAGCTGAAGAACGTCGGCAACAGAGGGCGTTAGCAGCGAAATACCGCGACGTCGCACGAGCCCATGTCGCACCAGCGGAATCTTCCTGACGAGGGTTGCGGACATCCAGATTGTGTTCGGAAACGAAACCTATGTATGGACGATGCTTTTACTTTCGACGATCACGAGCAGGCTAAGGAAGCCGCAGCCATTTTAGTCAACAATGGTTTCGCCGCCCAGGCGCACGACGAATCGTCTGTCCAAAAATATTTCCTCATGAGCGAACCGGTTGGTGCCGCGAAGGTCGATGTGGAATCGGCTCAATTAAAGGATGCGCGAGAATTCGTCGCCAAAAGGGCGGCCGCTGGAGATCAGATCCTCTCTCACGCCTGGCGCTGTCCGGATTGTGGTGGGTTTGAAGTGCAATACCCGCAATTTTCCAGAAAATCGGTTATTCCGGCGATTTCCATGGATTTGTTGGCAGCGGGTAAAGTGGTCGAGAAAAAGTGTTATTGTCAGGAATGCAAGGCCACCTGGGCTCCTGGTGAAAGCAAGCCCTCGCATGAGCGAGTCGAATCGGAGACGCATCATTGGGGGGACGCCTCCAAAGAAAGCTGAGGTCAGCTGCCTCTCGGTTCTTTTTTTGGAGCATGCCCAAACACGATGAGTATGATGCATGTGTCGGGTTGAGTTCTCACCTTCTCGTTGCCCGAGAGGGTGAAACAGGTAGGTTGGATCTATGATTCCATCCCGGTTCTTTTTATTTATCGCCCTTCTCTTCACCGGCCAGCTGGCGAGTTTTGCCGAAGCGCCCGTATCTCAGGCAGTGGTGGCCGAGAAGTCACCAGGCAGTTCGTCATCCCAGGGCACCATGCCATTGTGGGAATTGGCGATGCCGACAGGTGAGACCCTGTATATCGTCGGCTCGATCCATTTACTCAAACCAGATGCCTATCCATTGGCGACTGCCATTGAGGAAGCGTTCGATGCCTCCCCGGAAGTGATTTTCGAGACCGATGTGGAGGCTCTGCAAGATCCGCGGATGCAAATGAAATTGATGGAACGCGGCCTCTATTCAGATGGATCCACGATCGAGGATCATGTGTCAAAAGAGACTTATGAGATCTATACCGAATTCTTGAATGAATACGGTTTACCGGAGGCCATGTTTAACAAATTTAAACCGTGGATGGCTGGTATTACCGCATCGGTGTTGGCCATGCAAAAAGCCGGTTATTCACCGGAACACGGGTTAGAACAATATTTTTCCAAGCGTGCCAAGGAAGCGGGCAAACCGATGAGCGGGTTAGAAGAGCCAATGTTTCAGATCGATCTGCTCGCTAGTTTCGAGAATGAACGGGAAGAAGAATTTCTCGTGAAAACGATCCAAGATCTGAAAGCGATCCCGGATTATTTCGAGAAAATGGACCAGGCCTGGCGGACCGGTAATATGAAAGCTTTGGCTGATCTTCTGAATGAAGGTTTTGAAGGGTTCCCGGAATTGGCGGAAAAATTGTTATACGCGCGCAACCGGGATTGGGCTGAGAAGTTGGATGCGCGGATCAAAGCAGGGGAGCCTGGGATCGTGATCGTGGGAGCTGGTCACCTCGCAGGCAAAGAGAATCTGATCGATCTGCTACAAGCCAAGGGATACACCCTCGAACAACAGTAAGCGAGAGGGCGTTACAGCGGGAGCTTGAGCGCGGCCTGCTTATCTCCATGCCGGTAAAGAAAGGCATGGAGAGCAGGTGCTGAATTTTCAGCCAGCCACCACTTCGTTCAAGCGGAAGATCGGCAGGAACATGGCAATGACGATGCCCCCAACCACGACTCCAAGGAAACAGATAAGGAAAGGTTCCAATAGAGAAGTGAGCGAGTCGAGCGTTGCCTCGATTTCCGAATCCCAGAAATCAGCCATCTTCTCCAGCATGGTATCGATTTGGCCAGTGGCCTCGCCTGCCGCCACCATGCGCAGGAGCATTGGAGGGAAAAGGGGTTGTTTAGCAAGGGCAACCGACAGGTTGTCCCCTCGTTCGACATCACTCGAAACCTTGTTCAAGCTTTCCTCGATCACATAATTCCCAGAAGTTCCCCCGACGATATCCAACACCTCCAGAATCGGCACCCCGGAACGGATCAGTTGAGCGAAGGTGCGGGCAAAGCGAGTCATCGAAATTTTCAGCACCAACGGCCCGAAAATAGGCAGCTTGAGCTTCCAACGATCCCAGGTTTGGGCACCGGATTTGGTTCGCAAAATACCTTTGAGGCCAACGAATCCAACGACAGCAAAGATCACAAAGGTCCACCAGTATGCGCGCGCATAGTCGCTGATGGACACCAACAGTTTGGTGGGACCTGGCAAATCTTGGCCGAATTCCGCGAAAATATCGTTAAAAACCGGCACAACCCGAATGATGAGGAATGCCGTGATGGCGATGGCGATCCCGATGACCACCACCGGATAAGTCATCGCCGACTTCACTTTTTTGGACAACCGAGCGGCCGCCTCGAGGAAAGAAGCGAGACGCTGCAGAATCTCGGAGAGCAACCCGCCTTGTTCCCCGGCTTTCACCATGCTGGTGTAAAGTCGGCTGAAAACGGAGGGATGTTTTTCAATCGCTTCCGAAAACGATTCGCCCCCTTCCACACGCGAAGTCACATCACCGACCACGTTCCGTAATCCGGCTTGCCGTTTGGGGTCGGCTGATTCAAATAGCGCCGTTAATGCGCCTACGAGAGGAATCCCGGCATCAACCATGGTCGAGAGCTGCCGCGTAAAGAGCACGAGATCGGTCTGTTTGACCTTGGTGATCCGCTTTTTGGTTCGCCCTCCCGCTTTTTGCTGAATCGAAAGCACAAGCAACCCCCGGCTCATCAGACTATTCATCGCGTTCTCTTCATTAATCGCTTCTTGAACACCGGAAACGATTTTGCCGGATTGGTCTCGAGCCTGATAAGCGTAAGTCAACATGGGAGCTGGATAATTAAAATTCTGGGGACGAAGTTATTAGCAAATTAAATGCCACATCTTGTTGAGAGTCAATCAGATCAGATCATCGGCTGCCACGGAAGCCTGCTCCCGGGAACCAAGCGTCAGGGCGTGACGACGAATTTCTTCGTGGTCCTCGTTAAAGCGATACGCATGGCAGTTGGGACAAGTCGCCACTCGCTGCGCGACGATTGAGTCGCATCCTTCGCAGATTTTGTAAGCATCCGGGTTATTGGCGATCTTAGCAGCTTTAGCGGCACGATCCGATAGGGACTGGCTCATTACCTTGTCATGAAAGCGAGAGTTTCTTGAGATTTCAAGCTTCGGGATCAGGGGGCTTTCTGTTTTCTAAAGATTTCACGGTGATTCGCCCGATCGGCGGGAGATCGCCCAGCGCATAGCGGCGCATGAAAAAAAGCGTATCCATATCGGTATCCCGCTTCGTTTCCAGCGGCAACATGAGCCGGCCCAGAGGCCCGGTCGCCTGCAGGTCGACATCGACACCGCTCGAATGGGTGTGAGTCGCCGTCGGGCCATGCCCGATATTGGTGATGAGATTGACTCGTGGGACAACGCTCAGAGCGCGGCGCCGCATCACGGCGTAATGCCATTGGTAATCCCAGGTATCGATTTCGCCGCACCAGATTTTATCGAAACAACGTCGCCAATACGCGCGTTCGAGTTTCGTATCGCCGAGCCAGGCCGAAGGCCACCAGCGTCGCCATCGCCAGTCCTTCATGAGGACGTCGTATTGCTCGAACGCCCGCCGCCATGTGGCCCATCCCCAAATATCGGAATGCCGGCTGAACCAGGCGCTGGCATGGCAATTGGGCGGAATGACGAAGGTCGATCCACTCACATGCATGATCTCCGGACGATCCCGATAGCGATGCAGGGCGGCGTGGCAGAACTCGAAAAAATCAGGATGCGCCACACAGTCATCCTCCAATATCATGGCCGCCTCCACCTGACCGAACACCCATCGCAATCCAGTCGAAATCCGTTCGCGACACCCTAGATTTCGATCCGAATAGTGCCTCGAAACTTCACAGTCCCAGTCGATTCGCTCCACAATCGCACGGCACTCCTCCACTCGGCGCCCTTCCTCTGGCGTCCGCGGCCCGTCAGCGATCAAGAGCAACCGCGCGGGGGCGTAGTCGCGGATTCGTTCGAAACTGAGTCGGGTCCATTCCGGCCGGTTAAAAAAGAAAAAGGCCACCGCCCCTTTCCCTTCCGGCATTTCGTCCGCGGACCCGAATCGCCCTTCCTTTTGGCCATGCTGCCGGAAATGATCATAGCCAGACGCGATTCGACCTTCCCGAACCGCTTGAGCTACATCTGGGTAAACCCGCAAATAGTGGGCTTCGTCAAATAAGTCACGCTTCATCAAATTCGAACCCGGTTGAGACGCCATTCGATACAGTCATCCAAGCGGAGTAAGCCGACTCAGTTACCTCCGAGAATACGGTCAATCGCGTCAAGTTCCTCCTGGCTCAATGGAGGCGCCTCAGCGGCTTGAACTAATTCCGTGATCTGTCCGGGTCGGCTGGCCCCGATCAAGGCGGAGCTCACAGTCGGCCACCGCAGAATCCAGGTAATGGCCATCTGGGCGAGGCTCTGTCCGCGGGCTTGCGCTATTTGATTCAGCCCGCGCACCTGTTCAACCATCGACGCGTCCACCTGTTCCTCCCGCAGGAATGGCGAGGAGCTGCCAGCCCGGGAATCGGATGGGATGCCCTCGAGATATTTGTTGGTCAGCAACCCCTGGGCCAAGGGGCTGAAACAAATGACGCCGAGCTGACGTTGTTCGATCACCGGCAACAGATCCGACTCGATCGTGCGATGAAAAAGATTATATTTGGGTTGATGAATGATCGGCCGGATGAAGTTCTGTTGTTCGCAGACGGCCATAGCTTCTTCTGCGAGGGCGCCTGGATAATTACTGATTCCGCAATAATGGGCGCGGCCGGTCCGCACGATAGTGTCGAGTGCGCCAAGGGTTTCCTCGAGCGGCGTTTCCGGGTCGGGCCGGTGATGATAAAAAATATCGACATGATCGAGTTGCAACCGGTCGAGACTCTGGTCGCACGACTCGATCAAATATTTCCGTGACCCCCAATTGCCATACGGTCCGGGCCACATGACGAAACCCGCTTTCGATGAAATCACCAATTCTTCCCGCGGCAGGTCGCGAAGGATCCGTCCGCACCGGGCTTCCGCTGCGCCAGCTGGCGGGCCATAATTGTTGGCGAAATCGAAGTGCGTGATGCCTTGATCGAATGCTGTGAAGATCAAGGCTCGGGCGCGTTCATGAAAAGCCAGGGGATCTTCGATTCCGTGAGAGGCCGTGCCGGGATCGCCGAAATTCTGCCAGAAACCGAGACTGACGGCGGGAAGTTTAAGGCCGGAACGGCCACAGCGGCGGAACCAATTGGCGGGTTTGTCGTATCGATCGGGGTCAGACATGCGATCAGCAAAACAGAGTTCCTCCCCCGGAAGCACGCCGAATTTTGCTCGTGCTGCTTCTTGACCGATGCAAGGCGATGGTTCCCAGCCGGCAGCAAGCAGGTCTGGGCCCGAGAGCGGATGAGCGGGCGCTCGCCGAAGGCATCGACAAAGATGAACCACGACGCCGACTCTCACAAACCGCTTGCCAGCGGTGTCAATCTCTCAGTCGATCTAGGGATGGATGGGGACGCATCTCCGATTTGTCCAAAAGAGGAGCGCCGGCATCCTAAACAGCGGCGGGACGCCCAGTGCTGTTCACGTAAGGCTATTGAAGGTGTCATGGATTTCGTGCAGGAGGTCGGCCTGGCGGTCCGGACCCTACCGGGCTTGTGCGTGCAGGAGGTCGGCCCGGCGGTCCGGACCCTACCTCGCTTGCGCGAGAATC
>JGI12210J13797_10530090_pt1 | contig 11850 bp, 7 predicted proteins | sample ElkSlonscriptome_3_FD_13797 | JGI IMG/M metagenome (IMG submission 13797) | reverse complement strand
GCCAAGCACGTCTGTGTTCACCGCGCGCGCGCCGAGCTCGACGGCCCCGGCCCCCTGCCCTGGCAGTTCGGCGTCCCCGGTGGCCTGCCCCTCGCCGGCATCGCCGCCAGCGGCTTCGCCCTCGTCGCCAACCACCTGCGCCCCGCGACCCTCGGCGCCGGCGTCCCCGGCAGCGTCCGCCTGCGCGAGCTCCTCGCCCACCCCCGCAGCGACGGCGCCCGCACCCAACTGAGCGCCAAGACCGGCGCGCCGCTGGCCGACGGCCGCAACTGGATGCTCGCCGATGGAGCCCAATTTCACGGCTTCGAGCAGCTCGCCGGCGAGCTGATCCTGACCCGGATCGGGCCCAAGGTCGGCCACGTCCACACCAACCACTGCTTCGATCCTTCGCTGCGCCAGCGCGAGGCTCGCCCGCGCAGCCCGGCGAGCTTCCGCCGCCTCGAGCTCGCCTCGACCCTCTACATCCAGCGCCGCCCGGCCAGCGCCGAGGCCGTGCTCGCGTTCTTCGCCGAGGTCGAGCGCGAGGCGTTCCCAAGCGCCCGCGCCCGCGCCCAGTGCTGGCTGGCGATCGAGCTCAGCCAAGGCCGGGCGCTGTGGCAGGTCGACCCCGACGCCGCGCCCCACACCCTCGAGTTCGAGACCCCCCTGCGCACCCGCCCCAACGACACCAACGACACCCCATGAGCCTGACCGACGAGCAACGCGAGCACCTGTTTTTCACCTGGTCGGCCCAGTCGCGCGCGCGCAGCTTCGAGATCGTCGCGGGCGAGGGCCCGCGCTTCGAGGTCGCCGGCCACGGCTGGGTCTGGGATCTCGAGAGCCAGGTCTACAACGTCAACGTCGGCCACGGCCACGCCCACGTCCGCGCGCGCATGCGCGAGCAGCTCGACGGCATCGCCGCTTGTGCGCCCAACGCCGTGATCCCGATCCGCGCCGAGCTCGGCCGCCTGCTCGCCGAGCACAGCGGCATGGCCAAGGCCTTTTTGACCACCGGCGGGTCCGAGGCCGTCGAGAACGCGATCAAGATCGCCCGCCTCGTCACCGGTCGCAGCAAGGTCATCGCCCGCGCCAACAGCTACCACGGCGCGACCTTGGCCGTGCTCGAGATCGCCGGCGACCCGCGCAAGGCCCCCTACACCGCGACCATGGCCGCGCCCTTGCACATCGACGATCCCCACCCCGCCCGCGCGCCGACCCCCGAGCGCAAGTCCGACTGGCTCGACAGCGCCGAGGCCCTCGTTGCCCGCGAAGGCGGCGAGACCATCGCCGCGATCTTGCTCGAGGGCCTGACCGGGACCAACGGCATGCAGCACCCGCCCGCCGACTTCTGGCCCGGCATCCGGGCCCTGTGCGACGCCCACGGCATCGTCTTGATCGACGACGAGATCTTCTCCGGCTTCGGCCGCACCGGCCGGTGGTTCGCCCACGAGCACTGGGGTGTGCGCCCCGATCTCATGACCATCGGCAAGGGCCTGACCTCCGGCTACGCCCCCCTCGCCGGCGTCCTCGTCGACGCCAAGATCGCCGCCCACTTCGACGACGAGATCCTGTGGTGCGGCCTGACCCACTACGCCCACCCGATCAGCTGCGCGGCCGCGGTCGGCAGCATCGAGACCCTCGAGCGCGAGGGCCTCGTCGACAACGCCGCGCGGGTCGGGCAGGTGTTCGCGCGCCGCTTTGACGAGATGATCGCCAAGCACGAGCACGTGATCGGCCAGCGCGGCCTCGGCCTGATGCGCGCGCTCGAGCTCGATCGGGACAGCAAGGCGGTCGTCGACGCGGCCTGGCAGCGCGGGCTGTACCTGCCGGCCCGGGGCTCGATGCTGTGGATCTGTCCGCCGCTGTGCCTGCGCGAGGCCGAGGCCGAGACGATCTGCGAGCTGCTCGACGACGCGCTGGCAGGGTAGCGGACGTCGAGCTGTAGAGGGCGTATTTGCCGGTTCTTGCGGGGACCACGTCGAGGCGCGGCCCGCGGGCTGCTACGCTGGGCCCGATGTTCATCATCTTCGGCGACAAACACCGGACCGAGCCCGTGCCCGATGGGATCGAGCAGGTCCGGACCTGCTCCAAGTGCGGGACCCGGGCGACCTTCCGCGAGCGCCGGATCTCGAAGCAGTTTCGCCTCTACTTCCTCGAGATGTTCACCCACGGCACGCACCACGTGCTCGAGTGCGGGGCCTGCGGGACGACCTTCGTGACCGACGAGCTGCGGGCCAAGGCGGTCGATAACGATCAAGACGGCACGATCTACGGGCACCTGCGCGGGGCCGCGGCCAAGGCCGAGGCCTTCGCGCGCTCGGACGAGGTCACAGATGCGCTCGAGCGGGGCAAGAGCGAGGCCACGCGGGCGCTCGGCCTGGCCAAAGACCGCGTCGGCGGGCTGATGGCCGGGCTGCTCACCGACGAGGCCAAGGACTGAACCCGGGGGGCGTAGCGCTGGCCCCGTCGAGCTCGTGGTGGCTCGCGTCCCGAGCTCAAAAAGCCGTGCTGTGCCAGACCCCGCCGTTGGGTCCGGTCACGTGGGCGGCGACGGGCTCCGAGGCCTGGAGCAGGCGCATCGCGCCTCCCGGGTTGAGGGGGACATAGGCGGATTTGTAGCCGGACTGTCCGATCAAAAACCAGTCGCTGATGAAGTTGCCGTCGAGCTGGACCGAGGCTGAGTTGGGCGCGATGACGGTCACGTTCGGGGCCCCATGGTCGAAGGCCATGCTGACGAGGTGGTCTGTCGCAAAGTGCTCGACGGGCACGGCCAGGATCATCTCACTCGGGTTCGCGCCAAACTGGGCGACCAGGACCGGCTGGCTGGTCGTGATCTGCAGACCCTCGCTCATCACGGGCGTGTCGATGAAGGTGCCGGGGAGCACGAGCTCGCCGTCGAGGCCGATGTCGGGCTCGAAGCTGACCTCGGTGTTGGCCTCGACGGCGACGACACGGACGCTGTGGCTTCGGGGCACGTTGGCGACTGCGCTCGCTTGCGGGGCCACGACGTACTCGGTCCCGAGCCAGTCGAGCCCGAGCATCGGCTCGCGCCAGGCGGTCAGCTGGTTGTTGACGACGCTGGCCGCGTCGTGACCCGCGTAAACTGCAAAGGGGACATTGGAGTTGATTCGGGTCCCGCTCAGGTCGACGTTGGTCAGCGCGGTCACGAGCAGCGCGGCGTCGAGGTCGACGCCCACGTTGGCCGAGCCCGTCGCGGTCACGCCGTCGCCAGGCGAGACCTGGTCACCGGGGCTCGACGGCTCGATCGAGACCTGGGTCGGAGCGTCCGTGGACAGGACCGCGTACCAGCCCCGGTCGCCCGGCCCCCAGGTCGTGACGACGTAGCTCGTGGACCACAGCCGGCTCGGGAGGACTCGCGCGCTGCTGCGCTGATTGATCGCCCCGCTCGCGTCGAGATCGGAGTAGGCCAACATCGCGACGGGCGCCGTCGCGTGGACCTCGTAGCTCGCTGCGGCCATGAGCTGGGTCGTGCTCGATGGATCGCTCGCGCCGTCGATCGGTGGGAGCTCGAGCGTGCTCGTCCCGAGCGGTGCAAAAGCCTGCGCAACGACCTCCCCGAGCAGATCGACGGTGATCTGCGAGGCCTCGTTGCTCGGGTTTTCGATCAGCAGGGCAAATTGGGTGTCACTCTGTCGCAGCGGGCTGACACGAAATTCGCAGCCGATATAGCCAAACCCTGGCGCTTCGTTGCATACGCCATCGCCATCGCCATCGCCGGTCGTGGTCTCGCCGTCGCCGTCGCCGGTCGTGGTCTCGCCGTCGCCGTCGCCGTCGCCGTCGCCGTCGCCGGTCGTGGTCTCGCCATCGCCGTCACCGGTCGTGGTCTCGCCGTCGCCGTCACCGGTCGTGGTCTCGCTGCTCGAGCTCGTGTCGACCCCATCTCCAGGCATGAGACACAGACCACCGAGGCAGTCGAGGCCGTCGACGCACAGCTCCCCATCGATGCACGCACAGTGCTGGGTCCCCGGCGTACAGTCCTCGGCCTCGGGGACGCAGGAAGATACGACCCCCAGGCAGCTGGCCAAAATCGCGCGGATCATCAGAGTCGAGTGAGGGCTTCGTGTGGCCAAGCTTGGACTCTAGTCCACAAATCGAACTGTGCAATTTAAATCAACACTATTTTAATATTTAAATACTGACCGAATTAATAGACCCATTGATCCGATACACCTTTACTTTGGCTCGGACGCCCCTTAGGGTGCGCCATGCCGAGTTCGACCAAGATATACGCCACGATGATGCTCGGACTCGCCCTCGGCCTGTCGTGCACGCCCGAAGACCCCGACGAAGGGCCTACGGCGTGCGGCGAGGATGACAGCTGCCCGGGAGGCCTCGTCTGCATCGATGAGTACTGCGTCGAAACGCCCGGCACGGAAACCGGCGTCGAAGACCCGACGACCGGCGATGGCGATGGCGATGGCGATGGCGATGGCGATGGTGATGGTGACCCGCCAACCGGCGACGGCGACGGCGACACGACGACCGGCGACGGCGACGGCGACACGACAACCGGCGACGGTGATGGGGACGGCGACGGGGATGGTGATGGCGACCCGACGACCGGCGACGGCGACGGCGACGAGCCGCCCGAAAACTGTGGCAATGGTGTCATCGACTTTGGCGAGGAGTGCGACGACGGCAACGTGATCGACGATGCCGCCTGCAACCACTTGTGCGGAGTCCCGGGCCAGCTCGTCTGGGAGCGGGTCTTTCCCATGGGCCTGGGGGTCCCCAACGCCAACCCCAAGGCCATGCACCTGGGCGTCACGAGCGATGGCGGCATCATCGTCGGCTGGGTCCTCGCCTTCGTCCACTACGTGCGTCGCTATGACGCTGACGGCAATGAGCTTTGGACCGCCGTTTTGGAGGACGCGGGCTCAGGGGCCTCCTTGGATGTGGGACCCAGCGACGAGACCTGGTTTGTCGGGAGCGCCCCCTCTCATGCCTGGATTTCCCCCGACGGCGACGTGACCCACTACGAACCGGAGGACGCCTATAGCGTGAAGGTCTCGGCGCTGCCGGATGGGACCTGCGCGACCTACACGGGCTCGATGGGCCTGAGGTACTTGAACCGTCGGGATGCGATGTTCGAGCTCGTCGACCCACCAACGCCGGTCGACGGCTGCCTCTCGGTCGCGGGCTTCGAGTCCAACGCGAGCGAGACCATTAGCATGGCCTGCTATGGCCAGCCGGGCGAGCTTCGCCACGTGGCAGACCTCGGTGACCCCACGTGGACTGTCGACCTCGTCAATATGTCCTACGTACAAAACACCACGATCAACGATGAGGGCGTTCACGCAGCGATTGGGTGGTCGGATGCACTACACCTGATCGTCGAGACCTACGACAGCGAGGGCAACCTGGCCACCAGCTATGAGGATGACCCTCCCATCTACTCGTATGGATACGACGTCGTCTTCGATATTCGCGGCAACCTCGTGGTCGGCGGCGAACTGTCCGACCAGAGCCCGGAGAACATTGACAACAACGCCACATACCTGGTTCGCAAGCTGGCCCCCGACATGGGCGAGATTTGGACCCACACGGGCGTCAACAACGAAGCTGGGCGGCAGCAGATCAAGCACCTCGACGTCGACGAAGATGGCTATGTGTTCATCATTGCCACGGCGCCCCCCAACTACTACATCGCCAAGTACGCGCCCTGATCCCCAAGCACGACGAGCAGGCATCTCAAAACGGGCCGTAACTGACCAGCTGTTCGGCCTCGACTTCGACGAGGGTCCCGAGCGCGGCGAGGGCATCGAGATCGATCCGCTCGCGATCCCCGACCACGCTGACGCTCACCGCCCCGTCACCGAGCTGCTCGGCGAGGGCCTCGACCTCGGCCAGCTCCGTGGCCTGGATCTGGGCCCACGACCACGGCCGCGGATCCTCGGGCTCACCGAGGCGCTCCCAGCTGTCGACCCACCAGCGGACCGCGCGAGGGTCGATCCGCGCCGCGCGAAAGTTGGCGTCGAGCGAGGCCCGAGCCTCGGCCAGGCGCGGGGCCTCGATCGGCCGGCCGCGGACGAGCTCGAGGTAGAGCAGCAGGGCCTCGGCGGTCTTGTCGACCTGCGTGCCCATGGCCCCGCGCAGGGCCCAGTCGTCGCCGGGCTTGGTCCCCGGCCACACGGAGGCCGAGGCGTAGTAGGCGAGGCCGCGAGCCTCGCGGATCTCCTGGAACATCAGCGAGCCCATGCTGCCGTCGAGGTAGTGGCTGAGGTAATCGGCGACGGGCCGCAGCGCGCGGGGCTGGGGCGCCGCGGTCAAGGTCACGGAGATCGTCGACTTGGCCACGTCCTTGTCGAGCAGGTAGATGGTCGTGGTCCCGGGCCCGAGCTCGTCGCGGTAGCGCAGCGCCCGGCGCGGGCCGGTCTCGCGGTGGCGACGACCGAGGCCGACGAGCGCGGCGATCTCATCGGCCGAGCGCGGGCCGAAGTAGAGCGTACGGTGGCGGTGGTCGGGCAGGGTCTGGATCAGCTCGCGCAGGCTCGCCGCGTCGGCCTCGCGGATCGCCGCGTTGCTCGGCGCGCTCAGGGCCGGGCTGCGGGCGCCGTAGCGGGCGTAGTCGGCGAGCAGCTCGGCGACGGCGTCGGGGTCGTCGAGCGCGTCGCGGCGCCGACCGATGATCGCCTCGCGGAGCTTGGCCAGGGTCTCGTCGTCGAAGCTCGGGTCGCGCAGCCAGGCCTCGACGAGCGCGACGCTGGGCTCGAGCTTGGCGTCGATGCCGGCGATCTCGATCCCGCTGGTCTCGGCCCCGCAGTCGAAGCGGACCGTGGTCCCGAGGGCGAACAGCTGCTTTTGCAGGGCCTCGGCCGAGCGCTGACCGGCGCCCGAGCGCTCGAGCAGCTCGAGCGCGACGCACAGCAGCGCGGCCTTGCGGTGGCCGCGGTCGAAGCGATAGTCGAGGGTGAACAGCTCGTTGCGCGGGTTGGGCGTGACCAGCAGGCGCCCGGCCGGCAACTCGACCCAGCTGTAGTCGCGGCCCGCGACCAGCCACTTGGGCTCGAGGGCCTCGAACTCGAGCCCGGCGATGTCCCGAGCGAAGTCGCTGTGGCGCTCGCTGTCGATGGTGATCGGGGTGATCTGCGGCTTGCTGATCTCGGGTAGCTTGGGCTTGCCGGCGCGGCGATTGACGACGACGTAGTCGTCCCCGAGCCGCTCGTTGGCCACGCGGATCACGTCCTCGCGGGTCACGGCGTCGAGCCGGCGCTGGCGGGCGACGACCTCGGACCACGCGCGCTTGGTGATGAACGCGTCGAGCATCCGCTCGACCCGCGCCCAGTTGTCCTCGAGCTCGAGCGCGAGCGCGATGTCCTCGTGGAGCTTGATCGCGTCGACGTCGGCCGGACTGAATGCGCCGGCTTGGAGCTTGGCGACGACGTCGAGGATCAGCGCCTCGGCCTCGGCGTGGGTCTGGCCCGGGAGCAAGGTCGCCTCGATCGCAAAGTAGCCGGCCTCGTTGAGGGTCGTCGACCACGAGTAGACCTCCTGGACCTTCTGACTGAGGCCAAGCTCGACGTTGAGCAGCCCGCTTTGCGAATTGTCCATCAGCCAGTCGAGCACGACGACGATCGGCTCGTCGGGGTCGGTCGCGGCCACGGTCTGCCAGGCCACGGTCACGCTCTGCTCGCCCTCGCCGAAGACCTCACGCTCGACCCGACCTGCGACCGGAGGCAGGGCCCCGGGCGGGAGCTGGCCGGCGACGGGCCGCGGCGGGATCTGGCCCAAGGTCCGCTCGAGCACAGCGAGGGCCTCCTCGCGCTCGACGTCGCCCGCGAGGATCACGGCCATGTTGGCCGGCGCGTACCAGCGCTCGAAGTACGCGACCATGTCGGCGTAGGCCGGATCCTCGAGGTCCTCGGTCGCGCCGATGGTCGTCTGGGTCCCGTAGGGATGGGCGGGAAACAAAGCGCCGAGCAGCGCCTCCCAGGCCTGCTCTTCGGGGTCGTCGAGGGACAGGTTCTTCTCCTCGAACACGGCCTCGAGCTCCGTATAAAACAGGCGAAACACGGGGTCGGCGAAGCGCTCGGCCTCGATCCGGGCCCAGGCCTCGAGCCGGTTGGCCGGGACCTCGGCGGTGTAGGCGGTGACCTCGTCGCTGGTGTAGGCGTTGACGCCCTCGACGCCGAGGCTCGCGTACATGCGGTCGAGCTCGTTGGGGATCGCCGTGGCCGCGAGCGCCTGGTTGTGGGCGTCGATCTTGGCGAGGAGCGCGGCGCGCCGCGAGGGCTCGGCCCCGCGCAGCTCGGCGTAGAGCTCGGCGATCGCGTCGAGGTGCGGGCGCTCGGCCTCGATGTCGAGGGTGCCAAACTCGTCGGTGCCCTTGAACAGCATGTGCTCGAGGTAGTGGGCGAGGCCGGTCGAGTCGGCCGGATCGTGGCGGCTGCCCGCGCGCACGGCGACGTAGGCGACGACCCGCGGCTCGAGGTGGTTGGGGCTGATGTAGACCGTGATCCCGTTTTGCAGGCGATCGACGCTGACGGGCATCGGGGCGCTGACGGGCGTCGGAGCGCTGACGCTCGGCGGGGCGCTCGGCGCTCGCGGCGACGCGCTCGGCGTGCACGCGAGGCTCGTCGCCGCGAGGCCGAGGACCAGCGCGAGCGAGCGGACAGCGCGGATCATGCGCGCGGGCATAGCACAGTCGAGGCCCCCGCGCTCTTTCGCGGATCCAGACGAGCGGCTATCACGGCGCCCGTGAGCAGCTCGCTGACCCGCGCCGACGAGCGCATCTTGTTCGACAGGCAGTCCGCCTACCAGCGGGTCGTGTTGGCCGAAGAGCCCGGGGGTCACCTCAACTTGACCCTCGACGACGTCTGGCAGTTTCGCTCGCAAGACGAGCAGGTGTTTCACGAGGTCCTCGCCGACACGCCGATGCTGCTCGCGCCCGATCCCCGCCGGGTCCTGATCCTCGGCGGCGGCGACGGCCTCGCGCTTCGCAACGTGTTGCGCTACCCCAGCGTCGAGCTCGCGAGCTTGTGTGAGCTCGACCCGGCGGTCATCGAGATGACCCGCGAGGTCCCCGAGATGGTCGCGCTGAGCGAGGGGGCGCTCGCCGATCCGCGCGTCGAAGTCGAGATCGCCGACGCCCGCGACTGGATCCGCCGCGGCGATCGGCCGCGCTACGACGTGATCATCTGCGACTTCCCGGCCGCGACCTCGGCCGCGCTCGCCGACTTGTTCGCGGCCCCGCTGTTCGCCGCGCTCGCCGAGCTCGCCCACGACCAGACCCTGATCTCGATCCAGGTCAGCCAGGACCCCGCCGGGTTTTGGCCGGTCTGCGCCGCCGTCGAGGCCAGCTTCGCGTGGCTGTGCCCGCTGCTCGTCAACCTCGACCTCGACGGGAGCGAGGGCCACGACTGGGCCGACTTCATCGTCGCGAGCCCGCGCCCCCAGCGAGTCCGCCGCGAGCCGCCGCCCGCGACCCGCTTGCTCCGCGGCGAGCTGATCGAGCGCCTGCGGATCCGGACCGCGCCCCGCCGCGGCGACGTGTTCGAGACCCTCGAGTACGGCCGCGTCGAGATCCGCTGAGCAAGGACCACCAACCAGCCTCCGACCCCCTGTGCCGTGTGGCCGAGCTCCTCGCCCAGCCGCGGCCGGGCTGCTAGGCTGGCGCGCCCTGCCCCCCGCTCGACCCCCGCCATGAAGATCTGCGTCGTAGGAGCCGGCCCATCAGGACTGACGACCATCAAGCAGCTGCTTGACGAGGGTCACGAGGTCACCTGCTTCGAGCGCGACGATGACGTCGGCGGCATCTGGTATCGGCACACCGGTGACGACGATGAAATGAAGACCTTTGACGCGCTGGTCCTGACGATCTCGATGAGGCTCATGGCATTCTCGGATTTTCCCCACCCGGGGCCGCGGACCTTCACCGACCACGCCGGCTACCTCGACTACCTGCGCGCCTACACCGACGCGTTCGAGCTCCGCGAGCACATTCGCTTCAACACCACCGTCAACGCGCTGCGCTGGACCGACGGCGGGGTCTGGACCGTGGCTGTCGACACGCCCGCGGGCCCGCGCGAGCACAGCTTCGACGCCGTCGCCCTGTGCGTCGGCCCGTTTCGCACGCCCAACGACGACATCCCCGAGCTCGCCGGCTTCACCGGCCCCGTCCACCACTCTGCCCACTACCGCAACGCCGCGCGCCTGTCCGGCAAGCGGGTGCTGATCGTCGGGCTCGCGGAGTCGGGCGCCGACATCGTCCGCGAGGTCTCCGAGGTCGCGGCCGACTGCACCCTGGCGATCCGCTCCTACAGCTTCCTGCTCCCGCGGCTGTTCTTCGGCGAGTACTCGACCGACGAGCTGACCTTTCGCGCCCACCACTACGAGGCCTGGGTCCGTTCGGCCGAGGTCGAGTTTCCCAAGCGCGCGCTGTGGGGCGACAGCTGGGCCGCGCGCAAGCTGTTCATGGCCTTCGCGTTTTGCTACGGCCTGCTGACCGTGGTGTCGGCGGCGCTCGCCAAGCTCGTTCGCCGCCGGCCGGCGCCCACGCCCGCCACGCTCAACAACCTCGGCCAGCCGATGCTGCCGCTCAAGATCGACCTCGACGTCGAGAACAGCCAGGCTCACATCGACGCGCTCAACGCGTGGAACCACAAGTCCCACCGCGACCAGGGCAACTGGTCGATGCGCAAGATCTTCTGCAAGAACCTGACCTTCCTCCCCGCCCTAGTCGAGGGCAAGTTCGAGCTCAACGACACCGGCATCGCCAGCGCCGAGGGCAAGCTCGTGCGCTTCAACGACGGGAGCTCGGCCGAGTTCGACGAGGTCGTGCTGTGCACCGGGTTCAAAAAAGACCTCAACTTGTTCGGCGCCGCCGAGGTCGAGGACAACAACGTCCGCAACCTCTACAAGCTCGCGTTTCATCCCGACTACGACGGACGCCTGGCCGTGATCGGCTTCATCCGCCCGCACAGCGGCGGGATCCCGGTCTGCGCCGAGATGCAGGCCCGCTACTTCGCCCAGCTGTGCAGCGCCAAGCTCTCGCTGCCGACCGACATTCACCAGCGGATCGCCCGCGAGAAGGCCTGGTACGAGACCTGGTCGGAGTTCAGCCCCGACCAGGACCAGGCGATCCCCTCGCAGGTCCTGTTCATGGACTCGATCGCCCGCGAGATCGGCTGCCTGATGCCGATGTCCAAGCTCCTGCTGCGCCCGCGGCTGTTCGTCAAGCACTGGTTTTGCGCGTTCAACCAGGCTTGCTACCGGATGGTCGGCCCCCACGCCGATCCCGTCGCCGCGCGCCGCGAGCTCCTGCGCGAGCGGCTGCCCGCCGACAAGCCGCTGCTGACCTACATCCTGACCATGCTGTTGCTGATGCCGCGCTCGGTCCACCCCAAGAACATCGACCTCATTACCTAGAGCGGCGAATCAAGCGCTGTTTTTTTAAAAAAAGCGAGTGATTGAGGCTAGTTACGAGCCGCAAGGCGAGCGTTTGGGGTGAACGGAGGGGAACTTCGTTCCCCGCAGTGAGGGGGCTTTGTGAAAGCCCCCTTGAAGATTTAGTAGGCCCGTACCAAGCGCGCAGCGCTTGATTCGGGCCTAGCAGCCCGTGGTGCAATCCAGCGCGTCGCCTCGCGCCGGATTTTTCGGCGAGGGCGCGGAGCCAAAACGCCGCTGTACCGGGCGTACCGCAAGTTTTGGCGACAACGCCCTCGTCGAAAAGGCCAAGCGAGGCGGCGTGATGGGTTGCACCACGGGCTGCTAGGGTGGGGGCAGCCCTTGGTCCTCGCGCAGGCGCGCGACCATGACACGGATCTCTTCGGCGTCAGTCTCGGTCAGGCCGAGGTGCTTGCAGGCGTCCTCGTAGCTGTCGATCGAAAACGCGCGGAGGTTGGTGCCGAG
>JGI12210J13797_10748094_pt1 | contig 11853 bp, 10 predicted proteins | sample ElkSlonscriptome_3_FD_13797 | JGI IMG/M metagenome (IMG submission 13797) | reverse complement strand
CTTCCGCTGGCCGAAGCCATCGCGCTCAGTTTCGTCGCGCCATTGCTCGCGCTGTATCTCGCACGGGCCCTTCTGGCCGAGATCATTCGCCCGGGCGCGGTTCTGGCCAGCCTGCTCGGGCTGATCGGCACTCTCGCGATCGTTGGCGGCAAGATCGGTCGCGGAGAGTTCGACGAGGAGGCGCTGACAGGTCTTGCCGCGCTCACCTTCTCGGCCGTCCTCTATGCCTACAATTTCATCGTCATTCGCCGTCAGAGCCAGCTGGCCGGTCCAGTCGAGATCGCGACCTTTCACAGCGGCGTGGGCGGCCTCGTCCTGCTGGTGTTCGCACCGCTCCTCTGGGCGACCCCTGCGCTCGATGCCATGGGCGCGATCGCGGCTGCCGGCATGCTGACCGTGGCGGGGTCGATGGCGATTGCCTGGGCCTATGCCCGGTCCGAGGCGCAGGCACTTGTGCCGATAGAGTATTCGGGCTTTCTGTGGGCCAGCCTGTTGGGCTGGGCGTTCTTCCGCGAACCGGTGACGTGGCCGACCATTGCCGGGGCGCTGTTGATCGTGACCGGCTGCTGGATCGCCACGCGCAGACGCGAGGGGGAGGTGGCAAGCCGCGCAGAAGGGGTCGAATGAGGCGGTGGCCAGCCACCTCGCCCTTGACCTGACGCCCGGCTTGACCCACTTGCATGATAACGCTTTTCGGCCCGCGCGAGCCCCCTTTTGCGCGCCGCAACTTCAAAGGACGATACCCACATGACCGCAACCGGCAAGGATACGCTTTCCACCCGCTCCAGCCTCGACGTGAATGGCAAGACCTATGCCTATTACTCGCTCGATAAGGCGGCGCAGGAACTGGGGGACGTATCTCGTCTGCCGATTTCGATGAAGGTCCTGCTCGAAAACCAGCTCCGCTTCGAAGACGATGGGTTCACCGTAGGTCGCGAACACCTCCAGGCGATCGTAGACTGGCAGGACAACCCGGCGACCGGTAATGAGATTCAATATCGCCCGGCACGCGTCCTGCTGCAGGATTTCACCGGCGTTCCATGTGTCGTCGATCTTGCCGCGATGCGCGATGCGATCACGCAGCTGGGCGGAGACACGGCGAAGATCAATCCGCAGGTGCCCGTCAATCTGGTGATCGATCACTCCGTAATGGTCGATGAATTCGGCCACCCTCAGGCGAAGGAAGCGAACATGGCGCTCGAGTATGAGCGCAATGCCGAGCGTTACGACTTCCTGAAATGGGGTTCGAAAAGCTTTGAGAACTTTTCCGCCGTGCCCCCGGGCACCGGCATCTGCCACCAGGTCAATCTCGAACACATCGCCAAGGGCGTGTGGGCGAGCGAGGACGAGAATGGCGAAATGGTCGCCTATCCCGACACCTGCGTCGGCACCGACAGCCACACGACGATGATCAACGGCCTGGGCGTGCTGGGCTGGGGCGTCGGCGGGATCGAGGCCGAGGCCGCGATGCTGGGTCAACCGATCTCGATGCTGATCCCCGAAGTGGTCGGCTTCAAGCTCGAAGGCCGAATGGCCGAAGGCGTGACCGCAACAGACCTCGTGCTGACCTGCGTTCAGATGCTGCGCGAAGTCGGCGTGGTCGGCCGGTTCGTCGAATTCTACGGGCCCGGCGTCGCCAACCTGACCCTCGCCGATCGTGCGACGATCGCCAACATGGCGCCTGAATACGGTGCCACCTGCGGGTTTTTCGGAATCGACGACAAGACCATCGAATACATGCGCCTGACCGGCCGCGACGAAGAGACGATCGCGCTGGTCGAAGCCTATGCCAAGGCGCAGGGCATGTGGTTCGAACCGGAAAACGAGCCGGTCTTCACCAACACGCTCTCGCTCGACATGGCACAGGTTGTCCCCAGCCTTGCCGGGCCCAAGCGCCCGCAGGACAAGGTCATCCTTCCCGAAGTGGGCAACCTGTTCAATGCCGACCTCAAGTCTGTTTACAAGAAGGACAAGCCGCATCGCACCGCGGTCGAGGGCAAGGATTTCGATATCGGCGATGGCGATGTCGTGATCGCGGCCATCACGAGCTGCACCAACACCTCCAATCCCGACGTGCTGATCGCGGCCGGGCTCGTCGCGAAAAAGGCGCACGAAAAGGGGCTGAAGCCCAAGCCATGGGTCAAGACCAGCCTTGCCCCCGGATCGCAAGTGGTTACCGATTACCTCGTGAAATCGGGATTGCAGACCGATCTTGATGCGCTGGGTTTCGACCTGGTGGGCTATGGCTGCACCACCTGCATCGGCAATTCCGGGCCGCTCGCGCCGCCGATCTCGCATGCGATCAATGGCAACGATATCGTCGCGGCCAGCGTGCTTTCGGGCAATCGCAATTTCGAGGGCCGTGTCTCTCCCGATGTGCGCGCGAACTTCCTTGCCTCGCCGCCGCTGGTGGTCGCCTATGCCCTGAAGGGCACGGTGACGCAGGACATCACCACCACCCCGCTGGGCCAGGACCAGGACGGCAATGACGTGATGCTCGCGGACCTGTGGCCGAGCAACGCCGAAATCGCCAAGCACCGCGCTGCCAATATCGATCGTTCGATGTTCGAGGCGCGCTACGCCAATGTCTATGACGGCGACGAGCACTGGCAGGCGATCACGGTCGAGCCGTCCGATACCTATCAGTGGCGCGCGGGATCGACCTATGTCGCCAACCCACCTTATTTCGAAGGGATGGAAATGACGCCAGCGCCGATCGAGAACATCGTCGATGCCAAGCCGCTCGCCATACTGGGCGACAGCGTAACCACCGATCACATCTCGCCCGCTGGCTCGATCAAGGAAGATTCGCCCGCAGGAGCCTATCTGAAGTCGAACCAGGTGCCGAAGAAGGAATTCAATTCCTACGGCTCGCGGCGCGGCAATCACGAAGTGATGATGCGCGGCACCTTCGCCAACATCCGCATCAAGAACGAAATGGTTCCGGGCGTCGAGGGTGGCTACACCACCTATCAGGGCGAGCAGATGCCGATCTACGATGCCGCGATGAAGCATCAGGCGGACGGGACGCCCCTTATCGTTGTCGGGGGCAAGGAATACGGCACCGGCTCAAGCCGTGACTGGGCGGCAAAGGGCACGATCCTGCTGGGCGTGCGGGCCGTGATCGTCGAAAGCTATGAGCGTATCCACCGCTCTAACCTCGTCGGGATGGGCGTGTTGCCGCTGCAGTTCAAGGAAGGCGACACGCGCGAGACGCTGGGTTTGACCTCGGACGATACGTTCACGATCAAGGGCCTGGACAATCTCTCGCCCGCGCAGGAGGTCGAGGTCGAAGTGACGCGTCCCGACGGTTCGACCACCAGCTTCCACGCGCTGTGCCGCATCGATACCGCGAACGAGATGGAATATTACCGCAATGGCGGCATTCTCCATTACGTCCTGCGCAAGCTGGCGGCGTAACGGCTCCGACATGATTGTCATTCGTCCCGCTCTCCTCTCCGCCGCCGCAATGCTGCTCGCATCGTGCGCGCCGGACGGGGATGGCGGCGGCGATCGCGATGGCCACCCCGATCCCTTTCACGGGTTCGAGCTCGCCAAGGCGAAGGGCGCGAACCCGCATGCGGTTGTTTCAACTCTTTCCCGCCATGGCAGTCAGACGGTTCGCAATGTATCTCCGGCCGAACTGCGCGAGCGACTGTCCCGCGGAAATGTGCGCCTGATCGATGTTCGCACCGACGCGGAAGTGGCCGAGGGAGTGATTCCCGGCGCCGAGCAGATCGCGCTGGATGAATTCGACCCGGTGACGATCGATAGAAACGACGGACGCGAAATCGTGCTCTATTGCCGATCGGGTCGCCGTTCGCGGATCGCGGGCGAGCGATTGGCCGACCATACGGGCCAGCCCGCTCGGCATCTCGACGGCGGCGTTATCGCGTGGACACAGGCAGGCGGCGAGCTGGACACCCGGCCTGACTAATCGTCGCGCATACGACGCGTCGCGGCTTGCAAATTACTTGCCGCTGGAATCGAACAGACCCGTCTGCGCACCACCCGACTGCGGCCCTGACTTTACGGGCCGGTCGAGCTCGATATGCTCCCAACCCGCATCGTTGAGCACGCGTCCACGCTCCGTGCGCGCCAGCAGGCCGAGCTGGATGAGGTAGGGTTCGATCACGTCCTCGACCGTATCGCGCGGCTCGGCCAACCCGGCAGCCAGAGCCGCGACGCCGACCGGACCGCCCTTGTAGGTCGTTGCGATCATGGCGAGATAGCGCCGGTCCATGGCATCCAGCCCAAGCCGATCGATTTCCAGCCGGGTCAGTGCGTCATCCGCCGCAGCGCGGCCAACCGTCTTCGCCCCCGCGACATGCGCGAAATCGCGCACCCGTCGCAGAAGCCGCCCCGCGACACGCGGCGTCCCGCGCGATCGGCGTGCGATTTCCCTCGCTCCGTCTGCATCGACCGACAGGCCCAGCAGGTTCGCGGCGCGAGTGACCACCCGGTCAAGCTCCTCTTCGCTGTAGAATTGCAGTCGCACCGGTATGCCGAAACGGTCTCGCAACGGCGTCGTCAGCAATCCCTGCCGCGTGGTCGCGCCAACCAGCGTGAAGGGTGGCAGATCGATCCGGACACTGCGCGCCGATGGTCCCTCGCCGATCATGATGTCGAGCGCACGGTCCTCCATCGCCGGATAGAGTACTTCCTCGACCACCGGGTTCAGGCGATGAATCTCGTCGATGAACAGCACGTCATGCGGTTCGAGATTGGTCAGCAGCGCGGCGAGGTCGCCCGCCTTGGCGATGACCGGGCCTGACGTGGCGCGAAAGCCCACGCCCAACTCATTCGCCACAATCTGCGCCAGCGTAGTCTTGCCGAGACCGGGCGGGCCAAAGAACAGCGTATGATCCATCGCCTCGCCGCGCGACTTGGCGGATTCGATGAACACGCGCAGATTGCCGCGCGCCGCCTCCTGCCCAATGAAATCGTCGAGCCTCCGCGGACGCAGCGCGGCGTCAGGATCGTCCGGCTGGCGCGAGGGGGTGTGGAGGGGGGCGGGGTCAGTCATGCGTCCGCACCTTCAGATCGTGCTCGCAATTGGCGCAGTGGCGATGCGGCCACCATGTTCCACGGGCAGAATCCGGCATGTAGCCGCTTGGCCCGGCGCGGTCGAAGATCGATTGCCCGTAGGCCGGGCAGTAGCGCGAGCCTAGCAGATTACTTACAATTTCGGGGGTGAGCGCACTGATCTCATCGCGCGGCAGAGGCAGGATAATAACGACGCCCAAAATAAGCGTGAGCAGACCCGGCGTCATCCAGTCCAGAAGGAAAAACACCATCGACAACGGGAAACACAGATAACCGACGACCGCCATTATCCGCGCCAACGCCCAGACCGGATAGGGCGCAAACCGTTTGGGCGAGCGATCCGGCTCGCGATCGGCGCCCAGCGCCAGCCTGAGACGGAGGAAATCGGGAAGGATCAAAACGGGTTCACCGTATAGCCGTCCTGCTGCAACAGCGCGTGAGCGGTCATGGCGGACAGGTCCATCTCGACCCCGTCGATGAGATCATCGGCGGCAATCCCCTGTGCCGCCGCGCTTTGTCCGCAAACGATGAAGCGTACGCCGTGATCGAGCATGTCGCGCACCATCTGCGCCGAAGAAGTGTCGTCGCCTGACACGAGATCGCGCACCGCACCGCCATGCACCACGACCGCCAGATCGATCCGGTCCTGGGGGACGCCCGCGGCCACGTGCATGTTCATGAATCGCGCAGCGCTTTCGAATCCCCGATTGCGCGCCCCGTCCGTCGCCGCCTTGGCCACGTCGAAGGCGATGGCGAAGCGTGAGAGGGACGGGATGTCGCCTGCTCCTTCGACAGGGGCGTGCGGTCCGAAATCCTCGAACACCGGCCCGGTTTCAAAAGCACTCATATCAGCCTGCTGGGCGGCTGCGGACGTGGACGCGGCCACCAGGACCGCGATCGTCAGTGTCATCGTTTTGTGCATATTCAACTCCGTTATCCCGCTGCCTTCTTGAGCGCGACCCGGATCAGGTCGCCCTCCGCAGCATCCTCGCCCAGTTCCGACTGCGCCCGCGCCACGGCTTGCGCCGCTACGGCCGGCTTGAACCCCAGGTTCTCCAGCGCGCTCACCGCATCGGCGCTGGCAAGGCCGAGGCGCGGCGCACCACCGGCAATCCCGGCCGCACCCGCGACCCCACCACCCGGAAAAGCACCGGCCTTGTCCTTCAACTCGTTGACGATCCGTCCTGCCAGCTTGGGCCCGACCCCGTTCGCCCGCGCCACGCTGGCCGCATCGCCCCCGGCACAGGCATCGCGCAATTCCGCGGTCGAAAGCGCGGAGAGGATCGCGAGCGCCACCTTGCTCCCCACGCCCTGCACCCCGGTCAGCAGGCGGAACCAGTCGCGCTCGCCGCTTTGTGCAAAGCCGAGCAGGCGCATGTCGTTCTCGCTCACCTGCAAATCGGTGTGGACGGTGCACGCCTCCCCCGTTTCGCCCAGCGCCGACAGCGTGCGCGCCGAACAATGGACGAGATATCCCACCCCCGCCACATCGACGATGGCCCAGTCCTCACCGGTTTCGTCGAGGCGTCCCGTTAGCTTTGCGATCATGGTCTGCTTGTCGCCGATTGTGGACGGGATGACCAGTCGGCAGAAGCGGTTATCGTCACTCTGCCGCTCTTCCCCGATGGACACCAAATTCCCCCGCGGCTCGACAGGGCGCACGGTTGCGCTAAGGCTGTGGGCATGAGTGTGAACACGTTCGGCCGCGTTCTGCGGTTCACGACATGGGGGGAAAGCCATGGACCCGCGCTTGGCGCGGTGGTGGACGGGTGCCCTCCCGGCCTTCCTTTGCGCGAAGGGGATATTCAGCCGTTTCTCGATGCGCGCAAACCCGGTCAGAACCGTTACACAACGCAGCGGCGCGAGGCCGATCAGGTGCGCATCCTGTCGGGCGTGTTCGATGCAGGCGATGGGCCGGTCACCACCGGCACTCCGATCCACCTGATGATCGAGAACACCGATCAGCGATCGAAGGATTATTCGCAGATCGCGCAGTCCTATCGCCCGGGCCATGCCGATTACGTCTATGATGCGAAATACGGTGTGCGCGATTATCGCGGCGGCGGGCGCTCGTCCGCGCGCGAAACGGCGGCGCGGGTCGCGGCGGGTGCAATCGCCCGGATGATCCTGCCCGAGGTGAAGCTGTTGGCCTATGTTTGCGAACTGGGCGGCGACAGGATCGACCGCGAGGCTTTCGACGCCGACGAGATCGCGCGCAATCCGTTCTTCTGCCCCGACCCTCTGGCCGCGAATCGCTGGGCCGACAAGGTCGAGGCCGCGCGCAAGAACGGTTCTTCGCTGGGCGCTGTGGTCGAATGCACGGCGCAGGGTGTGCCCGCAGGTTGGGGCGCGCCGGTCTATGGCAAGCTCGATGCCGATCTGGCCAGCGCGATGATGAGCATCAACGCGACCAAGGGCGTGGAAATCGGTGACGGGTTCGAGGCTGCTCGCCTGACCGGGGAGCAGAACGCCGACCCGATGCGACCCGGCCCGAATGCGGGCGATCCGCCGCGCTTCGAAAGCAACCATGCTGGCGGCACGGCGGGAGGCATTTCGACCGGACAGCCGGTGGTGTGCCGCGTGGCGTTCAAACCGACATCCTCGATCCTGACCCCGGTATCCTCGGTCAATTCGGATGGCGAAGCGACCGAAGTCTCGACCAGGGGCCGCCACGATCCGTGCGTCGGCATTCGCGGCACGCCTGTCGTCGAAGCGATGATGGCGCTCGTTCTGGCGGACCACAAAATGCTCCACCGCGCTCAGGTAGCGGAGCGGTAGCGCAGGAAAGAACGCGCTCAGGTAGCGGAGCGGTAGCGCAGGAAAGAACGCGCTCAGGTAGCGAAGTGGTAGCGCAGGAAAGAACGCGCTCAGGTAGCGAAGTGGTAGCGCAGGCAGTGATTTCGATCCAACAAAGGCTTGCTGATCCGTTTCATCGCATGCGCCCCACGCCTCAGACGCATATGGTCGGTGGCGTCGCCGGAAAAGCCGGAGCTTCGATGACGTCGAGATCTTCCGGAATTGTCGAAAGCGCTGCGATCAGCGACCGCTACGAGATCGAGGCGGCACGGATCGCGCTGAAGCGGACGGGCTCACAGGCGATCCGCAATACCGCCCAGACCATGATCGACGACCAACAGGCCAACAGCCGCAAGCTGAAGTCCGCTGTTGCCGCTTCGGCGAAGGTTGATGAGAGCGACTTACCCAGCCCGCTAGATACGCGCCGCTCGACGATGATCGACCATCTGAAGGAGGCCCCGGCCGACAAGTTCGACAAGACCTATGTCGATCAACAGACACTTGCGCACGAAGAGGCGGTCAGCCTGCTGCACAATTACCGCGATGATGGCGACTGCCCGCGATTGCGGGGTTTCGCGCGGGACGCCTCTCCGATAATCGAAGATGACTTGCAGCGGATGAAACAGCTTCGATCGCAAATCCAGGACCCGAGGCGGGCGGCAGCGCGCGGCGCGGCCTTGCGCTAGCCCGCCTTAACCTCCCGCCGCTCGCTTTCGATCTGCGCCGCCTGCCGGTCAAGCGGGATGTCGAGGCTGATGACCGTACCGGCCTGACCACGTATGACGTTGAGCGTCGCGTCCAGCCCCTTGGTCAGCATGCGCACGATCTTTGCGCCCAGATTGCCTTCGCGGGGCCAGTCGCAATCTTCGGGCATGCCGTGGCCATCATCCTCCATCGAGATGCGCAGTATGTGGTCACTGAGCAACCGGGCTTGTACCTCGACCGTACCGTGCGCTCGCCCGTCGAAAGCATGCTGCAGCGAGTTTGTTAGAATCTCCGACAGAATCAATCCAATGCGCGCCGCCGTTTCGGTCGCGACATTGACTGTATCCGAATTGAAATTGACCTTGATCCCATGACGACCATCAATGTGGTTCAACGCAGAGACGATTCGCCCCAGATAGGCACCCAATTGAATAATCTCGTCGGTTGCCTTGTTGCTGCCAGCCTCGTTCATTTCCTGATATAGCAATTGCAGCGCCTCGACCCGCCGCGACAGCGTAAGGAACACGTCGGTGCCTCCGCCGCCTCGATTAGCCTGCAATCTGATCATTCCGACGACCATCGAAAGGTGGTTCTTCACCCGGTGCTGCACCTCGGCCAGTTGCCGGTCGAGTTCCTTTCGCTCGGATTCGACCTGCTCTGCACCCAGATCGTACTGAAACCCGACGAAGTACCGCACGTCGCCGTCATCTTCACCAAGCGGACCCATGACCAGCCGGTTCCAGAACCCTTCGCCATTGGCGCGGTAATTGTAGATCGTCACATCGACGTTGGCGCGATTCTCGACTGCTCTCGACAGCTTTTTGACGGTTTCGGGATCAGTGTTCTCACCCTGCAGAAAACGGCAATTGCGTCCGACCACCGCAGAACTGGAATAGCCCGTCATCTTTTCGAAGGCGCGGTTTACGTAAACCAGCGGTTCATTTTCCGCTTCGAGGTCCGCGATGGTCAGGGAAAACGGCAAACGCTGCCATTCGTTTTTGCTGTCTTTCGAAATCGTCATAAACCACCCGTCACTGAACCACCGACACCCATTCGCTTCGTCGGCCGCCTCGATCAGATGCGGCTTCAGACAGGGCAGGCGACCGCTTCTTCGAGAAACGGGTTTCCAACCAATACAAACCTTTAGGGTTTTTCCGCAATAATTGCCCTGCGTCAAGCGTCAGGGCAGCAAAGTTTCGCAACGCGCGAACAAAAAACCCCTTTATCCGACCATGCCTTGGAACCCGCGGCGGGCGGCGGTCGTTCGGTGATTTAGGAAATCGATCATTGCAATCGTACTTATCAGCTTTTCCGAACCGGCCGCATCCCTATCTGCAGTCGGACAGTTCAAACCTTCACTCCAACGAAAGGACATTTCAATCCATGGGTATTATCGGATCGAGCATCAAACCGTTCAAGGCAACCGCGTTCCAGGCGGGCAAGGACTTCTTCGACGTCACCCAGGACGATATTGCCGGCAAATGGTCGGTGTTTTTCTTCTATCCGGCCGACTGGACCTTCGTGTGCCCGACCGAGCTTTCCGACCTTGGCGAGAAATACGACATGCTCCAGAAAATGGGCGTCGAGGTGTTCGCCGTGTCGACCGACACGCATTTCAGTCACAAGGCGTGGCACGACCACAGCGACCGCATCAACGGGCTCCCCTTCGCATTTCTCGGCGATCAGCTTCACACGCTGAGCAACAATTTCGGCGTCCTGCGCGAAAATGAAGGCGTGGCAGACCGCGCGACCTTCGTTGTCGATCCCGATGGCGTGATCCAGGTTATGGAAATCACCTGCGAAGGCGTGGGCCGCAACGCGAACGAACTGACCCGCAAGATCAAGGCAGCGCAGTACATCCGCGAAAATCCCGGACAGGTCTGCCCGGCGGCGTGGGAAGAAGGCGGCGAAACGCTGGCTCCTTCGCTCGACCTCGTCGGCAAGATCTAACCCCAAAAAGCCGGCGCAGGGCTTCCCCCCCCCCCGCGCCGGCGCCTTGCCCCGGGCCTTTGCCCGGGGCGTACCTGGGGACCGGGCGCGTGCGCATCCCCCCCTGCCGCACGTGCGCCCGGTCCCATATTTTATCACCCACATCGAGGAGCGATGTTCACCGTTCCTGCTGGAGAAAAAGCATGCTCGATCAGTCGATGCAAACGCAGCTAAAGCAATATCTCGTCAACCTTCGCGAGCCGATCGAACTCGTTGCCTCGCTCGATGATAGCGAGAAAAGCGCACAGACGCGCGAACTGCTTGAGGAGATCGCCGAACTGCATGGTGATGTCAGCGCGTCATTCGACGGCGACCATGACCGCACACCCAGCTTCGTCATCCGCCGCGCCAGCGATCCCTCGCGCTGGGTGCGCTTTGCCGGCCTGCCGATGGGGCATGAATTCACCTCCCTGGTGCTGGCGCTGTTGTGGGCCGGCGGACACCCTCCCAAGGTCGATCCCGACCTTCTGGAGCAGGCGCGCATGCTCGAAGGCGAGCACGAATTCGAGATGTTCTTCTCGCTCACCTGCCACAATTGCCCCGACGTCGTTCAGGCGCTGACCCTGCTGGCGATGGAAAATCCGAAGGTCACCGCGACCATGATCGAGGGCGGCACGTTCAAGGACGAGGTCGAGGAGCGCGATATCCTCGCCGTCCCGGCGACCTTCCGCAACGGGGAAAGCTTCTACAACGGCAAGATGGAACTGGCCGAATTGCTGTCGAAACTCGATAGCGGGGCCGACGAAAAGGCTGCCGAAAAGCTGAGCGCGAAGGATCCGTTCGAAGTGCTGATCGTGGGCGGTGGTCCTGCGGGGGTCGCCTCGGGCGTCTATACTGCGCGCAAGGGCTTTCGTACCGGCATCGCGGCATCGCGCTTCGGCGGACAATTGCAGGACACGCTGGGCATCGAGAACCTGCCTGGCACGCTCTATACCGAAGGTCCCAAGCTTTCCGCCGAGCTCAAGAAGCAGACCGACGAGAACACCATCGACATGATGGACCTCGTCACGGCCGAGGCGCTGCGCCCGGCGGGCGAGGCTGGCGGAATGCACGAGATCACTTTCGAGAACGGCGCTACGCTGAAATCGCGAGCGGTCGTCCTGTCCCCCGGTGCGCGGTGGAAGAATCTCGGCGTTCCCGGCGAGGTGGAATACCACAATGCCGGTGTCGCCTATTGTCCCCATTGCGACGGCCCACTGTTCAAGGGCAAGCGCATCGCCGTCATCGGCGGCGGCAATTCGGGCGTCGAGGCGGCGATCGACCTGGCGAAGATCGTCGGGCACGTCACCTTGATCGAATTCGATGCGCAGTTGCGCG
>JGI12210J13797_10765305_pt1 | contig 11857 bp, 8 predicted proteins | sample ElkSlonscriptome_3_FD_13797 | JGI IMG/M metagenome (IMG submission 13797) | reverse complement strand
GATCATTGGAATAGCAGTTGGAGCGACGTTATGCAGAATCCCGAGGTGGAGACTGTTTACGACGGTTATAATGCTGTCGGCATGACTGATCAGGCGCTGCAATTTATCGATGGCGTAGCGACCGACGAGCGTCCTTTCTTCCTGATGCTCTCGTGGAACCCGCCGCATTTCCGGTGGGACGATGCCCCGACAGGGGACGCCGCGCTCTATCCAAACGGGAGGCTATCGACACCAGCGAATGCTCCCGATTCCTTGACGCACGATTTGGAATATCGACACTACCATGCGCATATCACCGCCGTCGACCGTGAGTTGGGACGGATATTAGAAAAATTAGACACCCTTGGATTACGTGAAAATACGATCGTCATCTACACCAGCGATCACGGGAGCGGCTGGCATTCCAATGGCTATTTTTCCAAACCGCACCCGACGGATGAAGTCGTTCGGGTTCCGGGAATGATTCAAGGTCCAGGAATCGAAGCTGGCCGCACGATATCCGCGCCGATCGGCACGTTAGATCTCCACGCGACCCTCTGTGGTTGGGCCGGAACCGAGCCCGCTTCCGGTTGTCCCGGCCAGGATATTAGCCGAGCCATCTCAGGAGAAACCGGTGCGAGATTGCCCGACGCGCAATTGATTTCCAATCCGGTCAACCCGAGCGTTTATTTCCGGCGCATCTTTCATGAAGAAGTCCCCAGGACCGATCATATTCCGTTTCGCGGAATCCGAACGGTTGAGATGACCTATGTGGTCACGGTGACTCGGGAAGAAATGCTTTATCACCATGGGCAGGATCCAGATCAGCTCCGAAATCTGGCGGCTGATCCGGCTTATGCCGAAGAAAAAACGGCGCTACGCCAACGGCTCCGTCGCTTAATGGAAGAGTCGATCGAAGGGGCTGACATTGTGCCACCCAACGTCACGGACCTTTCGATTGAGGAATGGATCGCTGCTGAGGAAGCTCATTACGCGCTGAAATGGTCCGAGAGACTGGCCTGGAAAGAGCGTGACAAGATTTTGGCAGCGCACCAGTCGACGAACGCCGCCGAACTCATCACGCAGATCAGCGAGCAAGTTTACGATCAGGATTACCTTCGGCGTTACGGCTATTATCGACTGCAGCTCTATTCCTTTTGGGCCATCAAAGATGACGACGCGTGGAAGGCCAAGAAGCGCGAGCTGGATGACTATCTCAATAAGAAAGCTGAGCGTTTCGAAACACTCCTGACTCAAAACGACTCGGCAGGGTAATGATACGTAACCGCCTGAACGACACAGCTCTGCGCAAAAAGATCAAGCAAGCTCGACCGGTTTTATGGAACAGTGGGGTAATGTCCGCCTGAGAGCCGCCGCCCCCCCCGGTTGATGAGGCGGAAACCGGGTGGATCGTCGCATTCCCCTCGAATTGTCGATTCATCCGGCTGGGCCGAGCGACGCTTGCGCCTAGGCGAAGGGCGGTCCTCGACCAGGAGTCCCCACGACTGGCTTGCTCTCCCGCACAAACCATGGCTAGGGTTGTCGACTCATTTTCATGTCAGCCCATACGGATATCCAGAAGGAATCGCTACGACGCCGCACCTTCGCCATCATTTCTCACCCCGACGCCGGGAAAACCACCCTCACCGAGAAGTTCCTTCTTTACGGAGGCGCCCTTGGTCTTGCCGGCACGGTTTCGGCCCGGAAGAACCAGCGGGCGGCCACATCGGATTGGATGGAATTGGAAAAACAGCGCGGCATTTCAATTTCGTCTACCGTTTTGCAATTCGATTACGGCGATCATAGCGTCAACCTCCTCGATACCCCTGGGCACCGAGATTTTTCCGAGGATACTTACCGCGTTCTGACAGCTGTGGATGCCGCGGTGATGGTGGTCGACGCCGGGAAAGGGATTGAGGCACAGACCCGCAAACTCTTTGAAGTCTGTCGTCAGCGAGGCGTGCCGATTTTCACCTTCATGAATAAACTCGACCGCCCCGCTCGTTCGCCGCTCGAGTTGATGGATGAATTGGAAGAGGTGCTCGGAATTCAGGCCTGCGCGATGAATTGGCCTCTTGGCGATGGGGCTGATTTTAAAGGGGTCTTCGATCGTCGGCATCAACAGGTGCATTTGTTCGAGAAAACGCCGCGCGGCGCTTATCGAGCTCCAGAAAACGTGAGTGGCATCGATGATCCTTTGGTGGCAGAACGGCTTTCGCCCGATCTGCTCGATCGGGTGCGTGAAGAACTCGAAATGCTGGACCAAGTCGGATACGCTTTCGAACGGGAACAGGTGAATGCCGGGTTGCTCTCCCCCGTCTTTTTCGGCAGCGCCGTCAATAATTTCGGTGTGCAATTGCTCCTCGACCAGTTCCTCGATCTGGCGCCTGCCCCCCGACCGCGCCGGTCTGATACGACCGAGATCGCGCCAGACGCCTCGGTGTTTTCCGGTTTCATTTTCAAAATTCAGGCCAACATGGATCCTCGGCACCGAGATCGCATCGCCTTTCTCCGCGTCGTTTCGGGCCGGTTCGAACGGGATATGACCGTCTGCCACACTCGCACCGGGCGGAAAGTGCGCTTATCGAATTCGCAGAAGATGATGGCGAATGATCGGGACACAGTCGATCAAGCCTATGCCGGCGACATCATCGGTCTGGTTGGGCACGACGAATTTCTCATTGGCGACACCTTGTCGGATGATCCCGCCATTTTTTATCGTGAGATTCCGAAATTCCCACCGGAATGCTTTGCTTACCTCCACAATCCGAGCACGGCGAAATTCAAGCAATTCCGCACTGGGCTCGACCAATTGTTGAAGGAAGGAGTCGTGCAGCAGTTCATGAGGCCGGACGCGTTACAACGGGTGCCGCTGCTTGCGGCGGTCGGCCCGTTGCAGTTCGAAGTGGTGCAGCACCGTTTGCAAGCGGAATACAACGCGGAATGTCGTCTGGAAAACACTTCCTGGCGTTTGGCCCGCTGGATCGAAGGTGAAGCCGAAGCGATCGACGCCGTCAGCCTGCCCAGCAGCGCCGCCACTGTGGAAGACTCGGACGGCCATCCCGTCGTGCTCTTCACCGATGGCTGGCAATTGGACTTTTTCCGCGAACGAAACCCTGATCTAATCATCCACGACCTGCCACCCTCGGCACGGGCGACCTTTGCCTCGACTGAGTCTTCTGCTTCATGAAACACGTTTGGAATTGGCCCATCTCTTATTTGCCGGAAAAGGAGACCCTACGCGAGGCCAGCTTCGGCATCACCGAAGAGGCAAAATCCGTGCGTTATCCGGTAAGACTCCTGCGTTACTGGTTCGGTTACCATCTGATGCGGGACGAAGCCGCCCGACTCGGGGACCAGGCTGAAGTCGCCGAGATCGGTGTCGATTCCGGTCAAATGCTTCAATTCGCCCAACTCGCGCTGAAGAAAACCGAGCCGACTGCCGATCCGTGGTGGTCACGCTGGCTGGCGGTCGACGTCGATGTTCGCGAGTCGCTCTTGCGCGAAGCCGGTTATGCCCATTTCCAGGACGTGAACCTGGACAGCCCCGAATCGTTCGCCTTGGATCGCCCTTACGACATCGCCATCTGCTTACATGTCTTCGAACACCTCTTTGAGCCGGAACGCGCCGTCCAAAGACTGGCTGACAACCTGAAGCCCGGCGGCATTCTCATCGGCGGCTTTCCGGTCGTACCCGATTTTTGTGTGCGGCCGCGCGAGAAAAAAATACGGCAAACCGCCCGGAAATTCGGTCACGTCAGTGTTTTCTCTCCGAAACGTGTGAAACGCATGTGTGACGCCGCCGGTTGTGATGTGGAATTCGCTTCCGGCGCCTTTCTCATGCGAAAAAAAGGGAGCGCCATCGAAAATTCGCCACTCTGGCTGAAGCTCAACTTGCTCTGGGGAGCCTGTTTCCCTGCTTGGCCCGGTGAACTCTATTGGAGCGCCCGAAAACGAAAATGAGCTTGGGACTCGCGTTGTTCTCAGCTCTTCCCTGACCAGTTTTCCCGTCATGGCCTACCTTGCTCTCGTCTGTTTCATCATCGCCTGTTTTTATTTCCGGCTTTATTTTTATCACCGGGACAAATCGACCTTGCTCATCGTGCTGGGATGGTTACTGGCGGCGCTCGGGCTGTTTGGCGGATTTCGTCCATTGCTGATTCCTTCGCTCGCCTTGCTGATCGTGGGAAACATCAAGCGGGTGATGAATAAAGGGCGCAAACTCAAGTGACATCGAAATTGGCAGAAATTGCGCCGCTGCTTCTGAAATTTCACTCGATCACTTGATTCCGTGGGCACTCCCCTTTATCACTGATCTTCACATGAGCATCGAAGTGAAGGTTCCGGCCGTTGGCGAATCCGTTTCCAGCGGGATCATCGCCGCTTGGCACAAAAAAACCGGGGATTACGTGGAGGCCAACGAGGCCATCATGACCCTCGAAACTGACAAAGTCTCTACCGAGATCGTCGCCGAAAAATCGGGGGTCCTGACGATCCAAGCCGAGGAAGGGGACGAAGTGAAAGTGGGGCAAGTCATCGGCGAAATCGATCCCGACGCCGAAAAGCCTTCGGGCGACCATTCAGACGAGACCCCGACCACCACTCCAGACGCCGCTGAGAAAGAGGTGTCCGAGTCGAAAACCGACGGCGCCACTTCCGACGACCCCAAGACCTCCCCGGCCTCTCGGCGCGCTTTGGAAGAGAGCGATCTCGCCGCCAGCGAAGTCCCGCAAGGCAGCCTGCCTGGCCGGGTCACCAAGGAGGACGTGGCCAATCATTCAGAAAAAGGCCGCGATTCCGCTCCGTCCGAGAACACTCCTGCTCAGAAACCGGTCGAGTCCGCGCCCGCCCGCGAACCAAAATCGCCCCTCCCGTCACAGCCCGCAGGCGAGCGGACGACGCGCAAGAAAATGACGCCATTGCGACGGCGGATCGCCAGCCAATTGGTGAATGCCCAACAGACCGCGGCCATTCTCACGACGTTCAACGAGGCCGACATGAGTGCCATCATGGGCCTGCGCAAAAAGGCTCAGGACAACTTCGTCAAGAAACATGGGGTCAAACTCGGCTTCATGTCCTTCTTCATTAAAGCCGTTGTCGAAGCCCTCAAATCCGTGCCGGTCATCAACGCCCGTATCGACGGCGATGAACTGGTCGAGAATCATTATTACGACATCGGCGTCGCTGTCGGGACTCAGAAAGGGTTGGTCGTTCCAGTCGTCCGCGATGCCGATCAGAAAAGTTTCGCCGATCTGGAGAAAGAATTGGCGGACGTCGCAGGCAAGGCGCGTGACGGCAAACTCAAAATCGAGGACCTGCAAGGTGGCGTCTTTACCATCTCGAATGGCGGCATCTATGGTTCACTCCTCAGCACACCGATTCTTAACCCGCCCCAGAGCGGCATTCTTGGCATGCACACCATCCAGGAACGGCCTATCGCCCGGAATGGCGAAGTCGTCATCCGCCCCATGATGTATCTAGCCCTCAGCTACGATCATCGCGTTGTCGATGGCAAAGAAGCGGTCACCTTCCTCATCCGGGTCAAGGAATGCATCGAAGATCCGACCCGTCTGTTACTCGAATTCTGAGCCAACTCCGCGCCAGTATCCTTTTCCATGTCTGACACCAAATTTGATCTCATCGTCCTCGGGGCTGGTCCCGGAGGTTATGTCGCTGCTATCCGCGCTGCTCAGCTCGGTCTGAAAACAGCCATTGTCGAGAAACGTAAAGATCTCGGCGGCACCTGCCTCAACATTGGCTGCATCCCGAGCAAAGCGCTGCTCCATTCCAGCCACCAATTTCATTTCGCCCAACACGAAGCCGCTTCCCATGGCATTGCGATCGACGGATTGAAAGTCGATCTGCCCACCATGCTCGGCCGGAAAGATCAGGTGGTGAAACAACTCGTTGGCGGCGTCGGTATGCTGACCAAGAAAAACGGCATTACCCGTGTCGAAGGTCATGGTAAATTGTTGGGACCCGGCACGGTCGCGGTGAGTGGAGATGAAGAAACCTTGCTCACCAGCAAATATGTTATTCTCGCCACCGGCAGCGTGCCGATCGAACTCCCGTTCCTGCCGCTCGATCGAGAGACTGTTGTGACGAGTGAAGAAGCTCTGGCTTTCGAGCAGGTCCCGGAACATCTCCTCGTGGTTGGCGCCGGCGCCATCGGTCTCGAACTCGGATCCGTCTGGAGCCGGCTCGGCGCCAAGGTGACCGTGGTCGAATACCTCGACAGGATTGCCCCAGGCTTCGATGAGGAAGTCGCCAGTGGACTGCAACGCGCCTTGAAGAAACAAGGGTTGGAGATTCATCTCGGCGTCAAAGTCACCGGCGTGCAAGTGGAAAACGGGATCGCCACCCTCACAGCGATGAAGGGCGAGGAATCCGTCAGCTACACCGGTGACAAAGTGCTCGTTGCCATTGGACGCAAACCATTCCTGGAAAATTGCGTGGAGGAACGGGTCGGCCTGGAACTCGACGAACGCGGTCGCATCAAGACCGACAGCCATTTCAAAACTAACGTGGAAGGGGTTTACGCCATTGGCGACGTGATTGCCGGGCCGATGCTCGCTCATAAAGCCGAGGACGAAGGCATCGTCTGTGTGGAACGAATCGCTGGCGTGCCGGGCCACGTCAATTACGAGACCATCCCCGGCATCGTCTACACGAATCCAGAAGGCGCCTCGATCGGTTTGACCGAAGCAGATGCCAAGGAGAAAGGGATCGAGATCAAGGTTGGTAAATTCCCGTTCCGCGCCAATGGACGCGCATTGGCCAATGGCGACGTGGAAGGCTTCGTCAAGTTGATTGCGGATGCCAAAACAGATCGCCTGCTCGGCGGCCATATCCTTTCCCCGATCGCCTCGGAATTGGTCCCGGAGATCGTCTCCGTCATGGAATTCCATGGCAGCGCCGAAGACATCGCCCGCACGGTCCACGGTCACCCCACCCTCACGGAAGCGTTGAAGGAAGCTGCGTTGGCGGTCGATAAACGGGCGATTCACATGGTGAATTGATGCGACCCAGGTTCGTCAGGAGCCGCCTCTAATATTCTTCGCAGCACCGTTTCGCGCAGCGAAGCTCAGTCGTAGAGGAACTTGGAACAAGTTTCTGAGTGCGCTACCGGAATCTGGGAGAGCCAAGGGATTCGAGTGGGACTGCCGATTAACTCGCACCCATTTTCAATCAGCCCCCGCGCGCCTCTTGGCACGCCTTTGACCTTGCATGATCGCGCTCAGCTCGACACGTTCACCCTCCGGCGGGGATTCTGGGGGAGACGTGGCCAGATTCACCACGATTCAACCGGTGCCAGATGCCGAACCATGACTGCTACGCAACAACTTTGGGATGAGGTCTTCGAAGCAGGCCGCACGCCGCGACCGCAGTATGCGGCGTTATGGCAACGCTTGAACGATTTGAAACCATCCGAACTCCGCGTCCTCAACGACCGGATGGAAGCGACTCTTCGCGAATTGGGCGTGACATTCAGCAGTACGGCTTCCAAGAACCGTCCATTCGGGTCGCGACCTTGGCTCTGCGATCTGCTGCCGCATCTGGTGGTGGATGCCGACTGGAAATTGATCGCCAGCGGACTGCGGCAGCGGTTGAAAGCTTTCGAATTCTTTCTGCGCGATATTTATCAGCACAAACAGATTCTGCGCGACGGGGTGATCCCGTTTCAACCCGTGCTTGGGAGTCCTTACCGTTACACGGGGTGTCATGGCGTGCAGCCGAGTGGCGGGCATTATCTGCATCTAAGCGGGATCTGTCTGGGCCGTGACCGCCATGGGCAGTTGCAAGTGAAGGGTCATCATTTCAGCCACGCATTCGGCCTTTCCTATATGATGCAGAACCGCCGCGTGCTGGCGCGGGTGGCTCCCGAACTGTTTTCGGATTTTTCGGTGGCCTCGATCGCGGAGACGCCGACGCAGATTCTGGAATATTTAAGGTCGATCGCGCATGAAGCCGTGCGCGATCCGATGGTGGTCATGCTATCGCCCGGGACGGGAAGTCCGGTCTATTCGGAGCACAGTTTTCTGGCACGCCGCATGGGCGTGCCGCTGGTGCAGAGCGGGGATTTGCTGGTGATCGATGATCATGTCTGTATGAAGACGATCTCCGGGTTGGAACCGGTCGATGTGATTTACACCCGGGTGGCAGATGCCTGGCTCGATCCCCTAGCCTATCCGGAATCCTCGAGTCGCGGGGTGCCCGGCCTGGTTCATTGTCTGAGAAAAGGAACGGTCCAGCTGGTGAACGCGGTGGGCAGTCAGTTGGCTGATGACCGGGCGATCCTGACCTTTTCGCAGCAGATCATCCGCTATTATCTGGGCGAGACACCGGTCCTGCCGACGCTAACGACTTACTGGCTCGGAGACATCGATCAGCGCGAGTATGTCCTGGAAAATCTCGATCAATACCGGGTGCTCCCGCTGACTGGTGAACGGGTTTTCGGTAATCGCCGGGGAAAACCGCCCAATGAAGCGGAGGAAAAAGCGATTCGAACGGCGATTCGGCAAGATCCAACCGGCTTCGTCGCGCAACCGTTCGATGCGGCTTCCCGGACGGTGATGTTTCAGGGGGGAAAACCAGCGCCTCGGTTGCAGGATCATTTGGTCTTTGCGATTCGGGACGGCGACGATTTCGATCTATTCCCTGGCATGCTGACACGGTTGTCTGGGGAAGACAGTCTTTACACGGCATTCAACGTCGGAGGAGGGAGCAAGGATTCGTGGGTGCCGGGCGAGGATGCGGAGCCGGTCACGCAACAATCGTCCCCGCGCCAGCTGCGGGAGTTGCGGCCGCCCGAGCGCCGGGTGATGAGCCGGGTGGCGGAAGCGTTTTACTGGATGGGCCGGTATCTGGAGCGGAGCTATAATTTAGCGCAGATGATTCAAATCATCGAGACGGTGGAGACGGAGGAGTTGACCGCGGCGGAACGGAAACTTTACCGACCGGTCTGGAACCAGTTGTTACCGCCGCTCGATCAGGGGAGCAGCAGCCGGCGGAGTATGGCCAGTCCGATGGATCGCTACCGACTGGTCTTGCAGACCGATATGCCGGGTTGTCTGCACAGCACGTTGCAGCGTGTCCGGGAGAATGCGGAATCGATCCGGGACGTGATCAGTCCGGAGACCTGGACCGTGATTACACAGATGGAGAGCATCTTCAACCGCACCAAATTCCATCCAACCATCGAGGAGGAAAAAGCGCGCAAGATCACGCGGAGTCTGGCGGAAAGTGTGGTATCGCTCGTGCCGCAATGTTTCGGCGTGGCGGAGTCGAGTATGTTGGCGGATGACGGCCTGCGGTTCTGCCGGATCGGCCAATTTCTGGAGCGGGCGATTTTCACTTCGAATGCGATCACCTCGATCAGCGGCTCGTTGCTCGACCAAGTGGTGCGGCCACTCAGCCTGGAGCATTCGACTGAGATCGAGTTGTCGGCTTTCTTGCGGTTGCTCGGAACGCGGGATGCCTATCGGCGCGTGTATCAAATGCGGGCGGAACCTTTGCCGGTGCTGGAATTGCTCTGCCAAAGTCCTGATGCCCCTCGCTCGCTGGTTTTTGCGCTGCTACGCTGCGTGAGTTATCTCGACGCATCGCTGCCCTCGGAGATTCCATCGACTCAGGCGACGTTGCAGGCATTCAATCATTTGATTGAGGAATTGCGGGCGATCGATTGGACCTATTTCTTCGAGCCAGAGATGGGGGGCGACCTCCTGTCGCACGACGAACCGGAGATGTTGCCGGAGGAAGAGGTGACCCGGAAGATCAAGGAACTTGCGTTGCTGCTCGAAAATATTCTCAAACACACGCTCGAATTGCATCATGTGATCGCGGATAGTTTTCTCAATCATCAGGCGCAAATCGCGCGGCACGACCAACCGTTACTGCAAGGTTTTGGCTAACCGGTATGGATTTCCAGATCAAACACCTCACGGAATACCTCTATGATGGGCCTTCAGCAGAGGCCTACATCGAGGCTCGACTGACGCCACAACCCTCCGGTCGCCAAGAAATTACGCGGCACGAAATCGAGGTCGATCCATCGGTAGCACTTTCGGCTTTCGAAGATTATTACGGAAACGAAGTCCAATTCTTTTCGCTACCTTACCGGCATGCGGCGTTGAAGATCGTGAATCACCTGCAAGTGCTGACGACCGAAGAGGCGTTGCCGCAAGCAAGTCTAGAAACGAGCATCCAGGAGACCCGCCAGATTTACGGTTCGGTGATGACAGATGTTTATGACTTCGTCTTGCCGACCCGCAATGTGCCGCTTGGCCGGGATTCGACGACCTGGGCTCGCCGTTATTTACGCGGGGACCGGCCGTTGGGAGAAGGGTTGCTGGCTTTGAATCAAGCGATTCATAAGACCTTCACTTACAAGAGCGGCTCGACCACCATCTCGACTCCGTTGGAGACGGTTTGGAAGCAGAAACGGGGGGTCTGCCAGGATTTCGCCCATGTGATGTTAAGCATTCTTCGGACGGCAGGCTTGCCGAGTCGCTATATCTGCGGTTATCTGGATCCGAATCCGGTGACCACCGGCGGGCGCAGTTCAAGGCTCACCGGAAGTATTGCCACCCACGCCTGGGTGGAGGTGCTGGCCCCTGGAATGATCTGGGTCGCTCTGGACCCCACCAACAACATCTGGTGCGGTGAACGGCATGTGACGGTCTCTTATGGCCGTGACTTCCAAGATGCGGCTCCGATTCGTGGCACTTTCAAAGGCAGTGGCAGTCAGCGGATGAAAATTCGCGTTCAAATGAAACGTTCAGCAGAAAAAAAATCATGATCATGAAAGTTTTGGTGGAGCACCGAACCACTTACACTTACGGGCAAGCAGTCAGCTTTTCGCCTCACGTCATCCGGCTTTTCCCCCGGTCAGCCCCACACATCCGTATCGCGAGCCAGACGCTCAACGTCAGCGCTGATGCGAACACGATGCCTGGGCTCGATATTTACGACAACATCATCAACACCGTCTTTCTTCCGCGCGAGACCAAGAGTTTTTCGGCTGAAACCCGGTTGGTGCTGGAGATCGATGAATTTAATCCGTTCAATTTCCTGGTCGCCTCGCACGCCCTTTTCTGTCCGTTCACTTATCAATCCGCTGAATCGGCGATCCTGTCGCCATTCCTCGAGCCGCAAGAAGCGCCGATTACCCTGCCCTTCTTCGAGATGCCGAAGCAACCGGAGCCGACCGTGGAGACGCTGATCGCGATCACTCAGGCGGTGCATAAAAATATCGAATACGAACGGCGCGATGAAGGCGAAGCCCGCTCAGCCCATGAGACGTTAAAGGAAAAACGCGGCGCTTGCCGGGATACCGCCGTCCTGATGGCGGAATATCTGCGGCAACAAAAGATCGCGACCCGGATCGTGAGTGGTTATCTCTGCGAATTCGATGTGCGCGAATCGAAACGCCGGGCGGAAGGATCGCTTCATGCCTGGACGGAAGCCTTCATCCCTGGCGCCGGCTGGCTCGGGCTCGACGGAACGAACGGCATTCTCTGCAACGAGAATTTCGTGCCGCTCGCGGCTGGATTGCGTCCGCAGGATATCTCGCCCTTGAGCGGACTTTATTATCACGATTCCGATGTGGAATCGGAGATGAAGACCGAGTTGAACCTGAGTTTGATGTGACGCTTCCCGATCTCGCCACCTGGACTCAGCCGGCTTCCCAAGGCGCCGACGCTATTTTCGCCCGGCACGATGTCGCCCTCACGCTCGGGGGTGAACCAACGTTTCTGCCGAATGAACCGCAAGGAGCGGAATGGACCATCACCGCTGTAGGCCCGGAAAAGCTCGGGTATGCCTACGACATGATTGCGGCGCTACAGAAACGGCTGCCTGATACGGTGCCCGTCTTCTC
>JGI12210J13797_11095867_pt1 | contig 11859 bp, 12 predicted proteins | sample ElkSlonscriptome_3_FD_13797 | JGI IMG/M metagenome (IMG submission 13797) | reverse complement strand
CGAAGGCGTAGTGGGCCTACTTCGAGCGTCGGGCAACGCGGGCATGGTCGACGGGGGCGCTGTTCTTTTGTAAGTCATCACGGTTCCAGGGGACTAGGCCAGCTGCACGTCGGTGTCGAACTCGCGGGTCACGGCCTTGTCCTCGAGGTCGACCATGAACACGCGCGCCTTGCCCTGCTGGCCGTCGAACTCGGTGAGCAGCCAGATCTCGACCGCCCATCGGGTGGTGTTGGCCAGGCACGGCGGCGCCCACCCGATGACCACCGGACCCCCCAGCCCATCGCCGGAGCGGCTGCTGGCGGCCCGCTTGTAGCTGGACGTGCTCTTGACCGTCTCGACGGCGAGATCGGCCACGGCCGGGCGCACCTGCTTGCGCCAGGTGCTCATGAAGCGGAAGTCCTCGATCTCCTCGGACCCGGGGCGCAGCAGCGCCACGTAGCTCTCGCTGCCGTCGATGTCGCCGTAGTCCGGCACGTCGAATTCGGGGTAGAGGTTGCCCTCGGCGATCTCCTCGTCGCGATCCTCGAACATGGCGTCGAGGCGCTCGAGATCGATGGCCCGGTAGCACCCGAGGATCCGCAGCAGCGAGTACTGGCTGGGGAGCTGATGGTCCCAGTCGAGCACCGCCCGCACCCCGTGGAAGTGGTTGTCGCCGAACGCGAACACGTCGGGCAAGGCGTCGGCGAGCTTGCCCAGCTGCGCGTCGGTGGGCGCGTTGCCCTGATCCTTGATCCGAACGTGAACCTTCAACTCGTTGCGCAACGCCGTGCGCACCAGCTCGGCATCCTGGTTGCGGTCGCTGCTCACGGTCCGCCGACCGCCTTTCTGGGCTGGGTGTTGGCCGCCACGTCTTGCACGACCGATCGCAGGGCATCGATGACCCGGGCCACCGCCCTCGGCTCGAGCTTGAGGCTGGCGGGATGAACGATGAGCCGACTGCTGACGTGCATGACCGTCTCGACTTCTACCAAGCGATTCTGCCGAAGGGTCTCCCCGCTCTCCACCAAATCGACGATTTGGTCGGCGAGACCGGTGATGGGCCCCAGCTCGACCGAACCATGGAGCGGGATGATCTCCGGTGAAATCCCCTTGGATCGATAGTGACGCAGGGCCAGGTTGGGATACTTGGTCGCCACCCTCAGCCGCATGCCGCGGCGAAGACGCGCGGGGCGATCGACGGGCTCGGCCACCGCGAGCCGACACGCGCCGATCCCCAGGTCGACGGGCTCGTAGAGATCGCGGTCTTGCTCGCGCAGGGTGTCGGACCCGGCGATCCCGAGGTCGGCCACGCCGTGCTCGACGTAGGTGGGCACGTCGCTGGGCTTGACCAGCAGCGCTCGCTCACCGCCGGGCAGGTCGATCAACAGGCGGCGATCCCGAGCGGCGCCCAGCGAGCCCGGGTCGATCCCGGCCGCCCGCAGCAGATCCACGGCGGCCCCGAGGATCCGCCCCTTGGGCAGCGCAAAGGTGAGCGATTCCCCCGGCACGCCCTCCCTTTTACTCGGGTTCAGCCGGGGGCGCCATGAAAGCGCTCGATCCGGGCCCCGAGGGGCCGCAAGCGCTTCTCGATGGCCTCGTAGCCCCGGTCGAGGTGGTACACGCGACGGATCTCGGTGGGGCCATCGGCGATGAGCCCGGCCAGCACCAGGGACGCAGAGGCGCGCAGGTCGGTGGCCATGACGATGGCGCCCGACATCGGCGTGGGGCCCCGCACGACGGCGGCCCGGCCGTTGACGTGGACGTCCGCGCCCATGCGCACCAGCTCGGGCACGTGCATGAAGCGGTTCTCGAAGATGGTCTCGGTGATGAGGCTCTGGCCGTGGGCCTGCGTGGCGAGCACCATGAGCTGGGCCTGCATGTCGGTGGGAAAGCCGGGATAGGGGCGGGTGGTGACGTCGATGGGGCCCATCTGCTCGGGGCCCTTCACCCGCAGACCCTCGGGCTCGACCTCGCAGGTGACCCCGGCCTCCTGGAGCTTGGCGATCACGGCGTGCATGTCGTCGACCGGCGCGTCGAGCAGCAGCACGTTGCCGCGGGTGACCGCGGCGGCGACCGCCATGGTGCCCGCCTCGATCCGATCGGGGACCACGGCGTGATCGATGCCCTGGAGCTGGTCGACGCCCTCGATCTCGATGACGGGGGTGCCCGCGCCGCGGATCTTGGCCCCCATCTTGTTGAGGAAGCGGGCGAGCTCTTGCACCTCGGGCTCGCGGGCCACGTTCTCCAGCCGGCTCTGACCGCGGGCGAGGGTGGCGGCCATCATGACGTTCTGGGTGCCGCCCACGGTGACGGTGTCGAACACGACCGACGCGCCGTGCAGCCGCTTGGCCCGCAGCTCCACGTAGCCGTGGGCCAGCTCGATCTCGGCTCCGAGCGCGGCGAGGCCCTTGAGGTGCTGGTCGATGGGGCGCGCCCCGATGGCGCAGCCGCCCGGCAGCGACACGCGCGCGCGGCCGTAGCGGGCCAGCAGCGGCCCCATGACGGTGACCGAGGCCCGCATGGTCTTGACCAGCTCGTAGGGGGCCTCCAGCCGGCCCTTGGCCACGCCGGTGGGATCGATGGACAAGGTCCGGTCGCCGCCCACCTGGCACCCGAGCCGCTCGAGCAGCCGGCCCATGGTGCGCACGTCGGACAGGCGCGGCACGTGCCGCAGGGTGGTCTTGCCGTCGCCGAGCAGGGCGGCGCACTGGATGAGGAGGGCGGCGTTCTTGGCCCCGTTGATGCGGATGTCGCCTTCGAGGCGCTGCCCTCCGTGGATGACGATCTTGTCCATGCTGACTCGCTCACGTGCTGGGTGGAGGGCTCATTCCGGGGCCGGGGTCGCGTTGGGCGACCACGGGGAGGGGCTCGCGTCGGCGGGCGACGGCGACGGCGCTCCAGAGGGCGGGGGCGCGCCGGCCGAGGGGGACTCGGGCCTTCGCCGGGGGGTTCGCCGCAGCTCGTCGACGTGGGCGAGGCGATCCCTCAGCTCCTGCTCGCGCTCGACCAGCGCGGCGGGCCGCTCCCAGCCGGCGGCGGCCAGGCTGCCGGGGCAGGCATCGGTGGCGGCGAGGGTCCAGGTGCGCACCACGGGGGCCATGCCGCCCGCGGCGGTGGGCTGGGCGAAGCGATGATCGATGCGCGTGCGGGACCACAGGGGCCGGCCGTGCTCCACCGACACGAGGGTGTGCCGCTCGGAGCGGATGCCCTGGCCCTCGCCGTGGCCGTCGGACCACGTGCTGTGCAGCCACGCGTACAGCTCGCCCCGGTGGGTGAACACGCCCTGGAGCTGCTCGTGCCAGGGGGGCGTGACGCAGGTGCGATCGTGGGTCTCGGGCCCGCCCCCGCCGGTCTGGGGGTCGACGCAGGCGGAGCGGTTGCACTTGCCCTCCACGGGCTGGCCGCTCCAGGCCTCGCCCACGGCCGTGAGCCGGCCGGTGAGCTGCGGCCAGCCCAGGGCCAGCGCGTCTTCCATGGGATCCCAGGTGCGGGGCATGCAGGCGGCGGTGGGAGCGGCCGGGCCCACGCGCTCGCGGGAGAGGTAGACGTCGCGGGTGGCCCCGACGCGCTCGGCCCGGAGCCCTTGGTAGAAGAGGTGGGCGGCGGCCACGGTGCCCTCGGGCAGCGGGCCGGGGGGCAGCGGGGCGTCGGGCCGCTGTCGCGGGTTGCGGCCGAGCACGAGGTCGGACTCGTTGTCCTCTTCGAAGCGCTGGGCGGGCTCGTAGTCGACCGACAGGCGGTAGGCGTGGGGGCAATCGGCGGGCGGGAGCTGCCAGCCCAGCTCCACCGAGAGCACGGGGGCCGGGGCGAGGTCGACCCCGTAGGGGGCGAGCGCGTCATCGACCCGGGATTCCTCCAGCTGGCTGCCGGGGGCGACCCCCTGGCACGCGGCGGCGGTCCATGCCGCGATCGCTAGCGAGCCGAGGCCGAGGCGGCGACCGGAGCACGACATCGCGCGCAACGATGCCCCACCCGAGCGGGCGGCGGCAAATCTCCGAAAAGTTGCCCCAGGAGGCCTCTCAGTGGCTGGTTGGGGCATGGCCAGCCGCCGTCGTCAAGGAACCATCGCTCGCGCCGCCCTCGCCCTGGGGCTGGTGTCCACCCTGACCGGGGCCCCCGGGCCGGCCGCCGCGGCCGACAGCCTGGCCACGCCGATCACCGCGGAGCTGCAGCAGGCGCTGTGGCCGGTGGAGGTGGGGGTGGAGATCGTGGAGGTGTCGCACGAGCCGGTAGAGCTGCTGCCGGTGCGCTCGGTGACGGTGCCCGACGGCAACCAGGTGACGTTCTCGCAGGCGATCTGGACCCCGCGCGGTCGCCGGGACTTCGCCATCGACGTGGTCGCGCGCCAGCATCCGCGCGCGCAGGTGGAGATCGAGTGGGATCTGCTGGTGCAGGACGCCCCCTACGAGACGGTGAGCGTGGGAGACTATCTGTTGCACCGGCTCCGGTTCGGGCCCCGGCCCGGGGTGGGCGCCCAGCAGGTCCGCGTCTCGCGGGCCGACATCGTGACCACCCGAGGTGAGCCTCACGTGGAGACGGTGGACATCGATGGATCCACGTACGAGATTCGGATCTTCGGGCTGAGCGTGCGCGGTTGACACCCACCCGCGCCGTGTTATCCCTTGGCCTCCGATTCGGAGCGTGGCTCGGCCCTCGCGCGCGAATCGCTTCACCGGAGACCCCGACGATGCGCACTTTCCTCGCTCGCCTCGCCCCCGTTGCTCTGCTCGCCCTGCCCCTGACCATGGCGGTGGGATGCAAGAAGCCCGTCTATCCGTCGTGCAAGAAGGACAAGCACTGCAAGGTCGACCTCGGCGAGAAGTGCGTCGATGGCCAGTGCCAGAACTGCACCACCGACACCGACTGCACGGGGAAGGGGCCCGGCGGCACCGACTGGGTCTGCCACGAGTTCCGCTGCACCGATCCGGCCGCCATCCCGGCCGGCGGCGACGGCATGGGCAGCCTGGGCTCTCCGTGCACCCAGTCCTTCGATTGCTCGGGCGGGCTGGTGTGCACCGCGGGGGTCTGCTCGCAGTGCTCCGACGACATCGAGTGCAACGGAGGCACCTGCGACCTGAGCACGGGCACCTGCAACCTGCCCGGCGGCGGTGGAACCTGCACCACCGACGACCAGTGTGCGATGGACGAGATCTGCGACTCGGGGATGTGCGTGTTCTCCGGCATCGAGCCGGGCGGCGACAACCCCTGCGGTCTGGCGGCGATCTACTTCGGGTTCGATAGCCCGAAGATCGGCGACGAGGCGGCCCAGCAGCTGCGCGACGTGGCCGAGTGCCTCAAGACCAACGGCAGCCTGGTGTACCTCGAGGCCCACGCCGACCCGCGCGGCACCGAGGAGTACAACATCATGCTCACCGACAAGCGCGGCCAGGGGGTCAAGAAGTTCCTCGAGGACCTCGGCGTGCAGGGCGAGAACCTCCAGGTCATCTCCAAGGGCTCGCTGGAGGCGTCCGGCTCCGACGAGAGCAGCTGGTCGCAAGATCGCCGGGTCGAGTTCGTGTTCCCGTAGGGGAGAAAGGGCCACCCATGCGCCCCACCCACCGCTCACGTCGCCGCCGCACCCTGCGGTGGCTCGCCCCGCTGGGCCTGCTGGCGCCGCTCTCGGCCGGCTCGGGCTGCGTCGCGCTCAAGGCCGACCAAGACGAGCTGGCCAAGGAAGTCGACAAGCTGCGCAAGGAGGTCCTCGCCAGCGGCGAGGCGGCCGACCGCAACGAGCAGCTCGCCGACGAGGTCGAGAAGAAGCTCAGCGAGGTCGAGGAGCTGCTGCGCCGCAACCAGGCCGATCTCGGGCTGCGGGTGGAGAACCTCGAGGTCGAGGTGCAGGAGCTGCGGGGCGCGGCCGAGAACGCCGACTACATGGCCACCGCCGCCAAGCAAGAGCTGGTGGAGCTGCGGGCCGACCTCGACCAGCGGATCTCCTCGCTCGAGGAGAAGCTCAACGAGGCCACGAACATCCCCGAGAGCAAGTCCGAGCTGATGGCCGAGGCCGAGAAGCTCATGGGGGAGCGCAAGTACAAGCAGGCCCGGCGCCTGTATCGGACCTACGAGTCGCGCTACCCCGGCGACCCCAAGATGTCCGACGTGCGGTTCAAGATCGGGCTTTCGTACTTCAGCGAGCGCGACTACAAGAGTTCGCTGGGCGAATTCTACCGGGTCATCCAAGACACGCCCTCGTCGGAGATCGTGCCCGATGCCCTGTATTATTCGGGCCTGGCCTTTGCCAAGCTGGGGCAGTGCGACAACGCCATCGCCTACTTCGAAGCGCTGCGCGAGAAGAAGACCAAGGCGCCCCAGCACTACAAGGACAAGGCCGGGGAGCAGATCGCCATCCTGAAGAAGGACACCGGCGAGCTGTGCGTGGACCGGTCCGACGCCGCCGACGCGGCCGCGAGCGCGCGCAAGCGCTGACCAGCTGGCGCGGCGAGAACGCCGATCTTTGACGCTGGGACATGGTTCGAGCTTGTCGTACCGCCGTCGGTACGGCACGCTGGTCGACGACCATGAAGGCGGGGGGACTCCATCGGGTGCTGGGGACGGCGGTCTTGCTGTGGCTGGCCGGGTGCAGCGAGCTGCTGCCGGAGGTCGAAGAGGTCGACTCCCGCGGAGGCTCGGCTGGCTCTGGCAGCACGGCCAGCGGAACGTCGGAATCGTTGGGCGGCGCGACCGAGAACGGCTCGGCCGACGCGACCGGGACGTCCGAGACCAACCCGGTGGATTCCGAGATCTCTACGGGGACGACCACGCCGGGGGACACCAGGAGTGACTCGAGCGACGAGGGGCCGAGGCCCGTGTGCAGCAATGGCATGGTCGAGTCCGGCGAAGACTGCGACGACATGAACGGCGAGGAGCTCGATGGGTGTCTATCCTCGTGCCGCTTCGGGCCCACGGCGCTCACCTTCGGCGGGCTCACGGATTCCACGATGGCGGGACCGCTGACCACCATGCTCCATGTCGATGAGTGCCCGGCTGGTGAGGTGTTGGTGGGCTTCACGGGGCGCGTGGGTACAACGAGCGGTCGGATACGCAGCCTGCAAGGCGTGTGCGAAGCGGTCGAGCTCGGCTTCGACGGCTCCGGCTTCGTCGTCGAGTTCTCCCCGGGTACGACGCTCCCGGTTCGCGGCTCGGGCAACCCGCAGAACGACGAGATGTTCTGTACCGCTGGAGACGTAGTGATGGGCTTCACGGGGCAAGATAGCTCCGAGTACCTCGAGCACCTGGGGCTCTTGTGCGCCACGCCCAGCATCGTAGACACGGGCACGAGCTTCGAGGTGCAGCTGAGCGCGCCCACCCCTACCGATGTCATGGGCTTCAACATGGACGGGATGCCCTTCCCCGACGTGACATGCCCCCCCGGGGCGATCGCCGCGGGCCCCCGGATCTACACCGACGACGACTACCTCCACGGCTTCGGGCTGCGCTGCAGCGAGCTGGGGCTTCAGCTGGGCTCCTAACCAGCGGAGGCGTCGAGCGCCGGCGGTGACCGGCGCCTCGACGTGGCGGGCGGAGCCCGACTCCGCCCGCGCTCACTCGCGCTCAGCTCTCCGGGCGCAGGCGCACCGGCAGGGTGGAGATGGACCGGATGATCGGGTGAGGCGTGTACGCGTACTCACCGGCCGCCTCGAGCACGGGGAAGCGAGTGAGCAGCGTGGTCAGGGCCGTCTTCGCCTCCGAGCGCGCGAGGTGGGCTCCCAGGCAGAAGTGGGGCCCCCGCCCGAACGAGATGTTGGGGACGGAGTTCCGATCCATGTCGAAGCTCTTGGGCTGCGGATAGACGGACGGGTCGTGCATCGCCGCACCGATGATGCACATGATCATCTCCCCCTTGGGAACCATGGTGCCGCGGATCTCGACGTCCTCGAGGGCGTAGCGAGGCATGCCTCCCACCCCGAAGTTGTCGCAGCGCAGGACCTCCTCGATGAACGCGGGCAGCCGCTCGAGGTCGGCCCGCACCTCGGCCTGCACCTCGGGTCGCTCCATGAGGTTGATGACGCACCGACACACCAGGTGGACGGTGGTCTCCGAGCCGGCAATGATGAGGCCGCTGACCAGCGAGATGAGCTCCTCCTCGTCGAGGCGATCGTCCTCGTCACGAGCGTGGATGAGCGCGCTGAGCAGATCGTCGCTGGGCTCGGCGCGACGCTGCGCGATGGCCTCTCGCAGCAGCGCGTAGCCGGCGGGCAGCTGCTGGGCGACACGCTCGTACTCCTCGGGGCCGATCATGCCGGGGAAGGTGAGGAGGATGGTCTTCTGACCCCAGCTCCGGAAGGCCTCGTCGTGCTCCGCCGGGATGCCCAGGATCCGTCGGATCACCTGCATGGGCATCGGCTCGGCCAGCGTGGGCACCAGGTCGATGACGTCGCGCTCGGCCGCCCCGGCCTGCTCGAGCAGCTCGTCGACGACCTGCTGGATGAGGGGCTCGCGCGCCGCGGCGCGCCGCGGCGTGAACACGGGGGAGATCAGCTTGCGGACCCGTGCGTGACCGGATGCGTCGAGCTGGAACAGCCCCTTGGCGTTGTAGCGGCGCACCTCCTCGGGGAGCTTCTCGTCGCCCTGGTAGTAGTTCCACTCGCGAGTGTCGGGGGTGAAGCGCGAATCCTTGAGCAGGCTGCTGACGTCGTCGTAGCGGGTGGCGACCCAGCAGTGGCCCTCCTCCCAGCGGTAGAGCGGCTGCTCCTCGCGCATGCGCGCATACATGGGGTAGGGGTCGGCGACGTTGTCGGGGTCGTAGGGCTGGAAGAGGGACTCGGAATTTTCGAGGGACATGGGAGACTTTGTGCTCGTGGGAGATCTGCTAGGGTTGGGGCATGAAGCTGGTGGTCGATCGGGACCTTTGCGAAGCCAATGGAACGTGCGTGAACGTTGCGCCCGAAGCCTTCGAGCTCGACGATGACGACGTGCTCCACCTGCAGGTGGTGGAGCCGGCCGACGACACCCAACGCGAGCGCCTCGAGGCGGCCATCCGTAGCTGTCCCCGAACGGCGCTGTCGTGGAAGACCTGACATGGCCTCACGAAACGATGTTATCAGGATCTCGGGCGCGAATTCGCAGCCTGCGAGCGTTCGTCGGCGTACGAGGTTCACTCGGCCGTACGGGCTCGGGCTCGGGCTCGGGCTCGTGATCTTCGCCGACCGGATGCTTCGCGGCTCGGCGCTCGAGATCGCGACAGTGGCCGAGGGGCGCGGCCGACGAAGAGGGACACCCGCTAGGGCGACTCGCGGAAGTACGCGCGGCCGCTGGCGAAGCCCACCACCCCGCGGGCGCGCGGGCGGACGATGTCGAGCGGCATCTCGTCGGGGGCGCCGGGGCGGACGGTCTCGATCTTGAAGCGGCCGCCGGGGGCCTCGATGGTGCGCAGGTACTCGAGCGAGTAGCGGCGCGCTTCGTCTTCGTCGGCGGCGAGCACGGTGAGGCCGCGGGTGTAGCCCTGGACGTCTTGCGGCCAGTACTCGGGGACCTCGCCCGCCTCGACCCGCGCGGTGACGGTGAAGGCGCTGACCTGCGGCGCGTTGCCGTGGTCGGCCTCGTTGAGGGTGTTGAGCATGTGGGCGGTGATCCAGTCGCGCTGCCCGGCGCGCTTGGCCACCTCGCGAGCCTCGCCCCGCAGGCCTCGCTGCCACAGGGCTTCGAAGACCTCTTCGAACACGAGGCTGGCGTAGCTGGGGCTGAGGTTCTCGAACAGGGCGGAGCGGGTGAGGAGGTCGAGCGCGCCGTAGAGCATGCTCAGCGCCTCGTCGAGGTTGGCCTCGGCCGGACCGTGGGCGAGGTACCAGGAGCCGAGCACCGCGAGCGTGAGCGGGCTGTCGGGATCGGAGCGCAGGGCCTTCTCCATGGACCCCATGGCGTCGTCGGGGCGACCCATGCGGTACAGGGTGATCGCCAGGTTGTACCAGGCGCCCGCGTGCTCGGGCTCGAGGGTGAGCGCGAGCTCGAAGCGCTCCACGGCCTGGTCGAACTCGTCGAGGTCGGACAGGCAGATGCCGTGCTCGACGAGGATGTCGACGTTGATCGGGTCTTCGTCGAGGTAGCCCTCGTAGACGCTGGCGGCCTCCTCGAGCCGGCCGTTGCGGCGCAGCAGGGCCCCGAGCGCGGCGGCGGCCTCGTACATGGTGCCGGGCTCGTCGTCGGAGCCGAGCGCCTCTTGGTAGCAGGTCTCGGCCTCTTCCTCTTCGCCGAGGCGCTCGAGCACGGCGCCGAGGTTGTAGTGGGGCAGCGAGCCCTTGGCCTCGGCCGCGATGGCCTCGCGAAAGGCATCGCGCGCGGCCGGCAGCTCGCCCCGCAGGTCGTGCACGTTGCCGAGGGCGATGAGGATGTCCGGCTCGTCGGGGAACTCGTCGGCGGCCCGCCGGGCGAGGGTGATCGCATGATCCAGATCGCCCGTGTCACACAGGGCGCGCGTCCACATGCAGTAGAGCGGGATCAGGTCTTCGGTGGGCAGCTCGGGTTCCCACGAGCTGCGAAGCATGCGTACGGCCGAGCTGGCCGCTCCTTCGTCGAGGAGCGTGGCTACGGCATCGAGCTGAGCGCGGAGCGGCATCGTCGATGGTGCGGATGGCAAGGAGGTCCGAGGGGGCGACCAGGGGATTTGTGGCATGACGCGGCGTCGCTGGCAATTCCTGTTTTCGTGCGCTGGAGGCACGCAGGCCGCTCGAATCGGCCGATTGGCGATCGACCGAGCCGCCCGCGAAACGATGCCTCGGTGGCTCCAGCTCGAGCCTCTGCGGCGCGAGCCCAGCTCGGCGCATCGACGGGCGGATGTGGCTTTTTCGCGGGCGCCCCCCCATGGACGCCTCCGCGATTGTTCCCCGGCGAGATCATACCGCGACTTCAGCGAGCCGGGGCATGAAATCGGAAGCGCCGAGGCGATTGCGTGAGGAAAGTGGCGGGTCGCTCGCCTCCGGCCAGAGCGCCGGGTGGCTGACGCCATGACCGCCGAGATCGTCCGTGGGCGTCGGGGGCACCGTGGGCTCGGGTCAGGAGTGGTCGTGGTGGTGGTGGAAGGCGCGAAGGGTGACCGAGACGCGACGCCCCTGGGTCTTCTTGGAGGCGGGGACCTCGTGGGTGAAGGCGCGGTTGGTGTCCCAGGGGATCACGACGACGTCGCCGTGGCCGACCGGCACGTCGAGGAACCCCAAGCCCCGCCAGGGTCGCAGCCGAAACGAGCGCCGATCGCCGAACGAGAGGGTGACGATGGGCGAGCCCTCGATGCGGCCGGGCTCGGCGTCGCGATGCCGCCCGATGTAGTGGCCGGCGGTGCCGTCGTACCAGTTGAGCAGCAGCCCATCGAGGCGCGGGTCGACGTGCTCGCGCGACCAATGGAGCCAGCGGCGCAGGGGAGCGGTGAGGGGCTGGGCCACGCTGACGCTGCCGGTATAGCGATAGTCGGTGCCGTAGGCCTGCTGCCAGCGCGGGGTCTTCACCGGTCGGCCGTGCATGACGATCTCGTGGAAGTCGGGCGGGTGAGAGTCCCACAGGGCTTCGAAGGCGTCCGGGCCGGGCACCAGGTCGGCGGGCAGTGTGCCGACCCGCACCGCGTGGGTGTCGTCGAGGGGAACGCGGCGCAGGGGGGCCATGGGGCGGCGCAGCGTAGCGCCTCGTGGGGGCGTCGTCACGACGGAGGCGAGCGCGATCGGGCGCGATGGGCTCGGCGAATTCGCGCGCTTCTTCGCGCGCTTCTTCGCGCGCTTCGGGGGGTCGTTCGCGCGCGCGTTTCGAGGCGGAGCCCGAGCGCTCATGCGCGTCGGCGGGTGCTAGCAGCCCGTGGTGAAACCCTCGCGCGGCCATAACACCGCCCCCGCGGCTCATGCCTTCGTTGCTCATCGGTTTGATTACGCCCGGTAAACGCCCTCTTCGCGCCTTGGCACG
>JGI12210J13797_10435322_pt1 | contig 11860 bp, 9 predicted proteins | sample ElkSlonscriptome_3_FD_13797 | JGI IMG/M metagenome (IMG submission 13797) | reverse complement strand
GCATTTGAACTATCTGTTGTTCAATCCCTACCGACACAAGAAAAGCGTCGCGTCGGTTTGACGTTGAATGGTCGCTCTGCTCTTGAAGCGAAAATCGTTCTCGGTCAGAAAATCGAACGTTCGGACCGCGCCAGAACGTTGAACGCTTTCCGCTTGGAGAGGGTGTGAATCTTTTTTGCATTTCGTTCGAGGACTAGGTTTTACCGTAGCGGAAGCCGTCAAGACTTTCGTTTGATTGGGTGATACCATGCCGCTACGAAAGTCTTGACGACTTCCGCTACAAAAATTCACAAGCTCGGAGAGCGATGCGACAGACGCTTGTTCCCAGGCTCCCGCCTGGGAACAAGATGGTGGGAGGCTCCCGCCTCCCATGTAGGATAAGGAGGCGGCAGCCTCACAATGAGTTGCACATCACAACTCAAAAACTGCACAACCTCTTCGCTGGGACGGTGAAGTATTACGACGATAACGCTTCGTAATCGTCTGCGGTGGCTCCATCCAAGCAGGCTTCGATGATTTTTCGGCCATGTGGATGCAGCTCGCTTTCCAAGAACGTGCTGATCTGCTGATGGAAGAAGTCCGTTAGAATCTTCGCTCCTCGGTCGTAACCTTCTGTTCCTACTTCCGGCTGCGTATCGACTTGCAAGAACCAATGTCCAATCGTTTGTCCTTCGATCTGGATCGTCTTGGGTGACTTACCTAGCAGACTGCAGCGCGAATCTTCCAATTTGTTGTCGGGGAACGGTGCCGATCCACGTCGTGATAGAAATTCACGCGCGATCCATTGGGGAGCGAACCCCGTTTCCCAACAACCAACGTTCTGGTTCGGTATCAGCACGAACAGGGTATCGGGCGTATCCAACACTTGTTTGAGCAAGATGTTTGCTTGATCGACACGCCGTCCGGTTGCAAACGGCCAATACGATCCGACGCCTTCGCTACTCATTCCTTCGGTATCAATGATGGACGGATTACCGTGACCCCGCGGTGCTACAAGTCGCCACAACCACGCCAACGATGGTGGTAGGATGTGGAACACCCCCATGATTCCGTACGTCGGAAGCTCTCGCGTGCAGGGCGGGCAGCGGACGCCAAAACTGCGAATGTCGACCGTGACCGGTTCATCCACGATCCCAGGATACTTGCTACGCGGGAAAACCAATCGAGGATTTGGGCATGGTTTCCCCGGCTCATCGTGAATCGGTTCCCAAATCAATGCGGTCGATCCAGGGGTCGCGTCGATGTTTAGAAACAACAATGGCTCATCAGGATGGATCGTCAGCTTTTCGAGGTGGGGGTCGGTGCCGTACTCGGTGATGTGGTTGACTCGTAAAAACCAAGCATGTTCGGCATCGATCACCGTCAGTTTGCGATCTCGCGCTCCAGCAATCTGTAAATCAGGATGACACAACGCCATATCGTCGGTTACCGGTCGTAGATCACATCCCATTGGCAGCGTGACGTGCCGCTTTTCGCCGGTTACCGTATTTCTCCCCAGCAACAAACGCCCGTCCGATTCTCGGTGCATTTGTTCGAGCATCTCGCTTTTGCCGCCCCCGGACGCACCTTCGTGCATGATCGTGACGGTATTGTCGTATGGCGTGACGACTTGAACCGTCGAGCAATGAGCGGTCGTCCAATCTTGCTTTTCACCGAGCGTCAACAGCATTCCATAGACGCCCTTCTTTGCCGACGGCCCTGGGTAGAGGTTGTAGCTGTAGAGTTCGTGCAACTCCTCGCGACGGTTGTGGACGACCACTTGCTTGCCGTCAAAATGGGTATGCCGAAACGGTGGTGCGATGTAGATGATGGCCGAGTGGTGATAATCTTCGCCCTTTGCTTCGATCTCTTCAATCGGGATGATGCCTTGAAGCATCGCTAATCCGAGACCGAAGAAACCTGCGTTAGCAGGACAGATCGCCAAAGCCGGTAGCCCTTTCCCAGGAACACCAGCGTTAAAGAAAAAACAGGCTAAGTCTTGCGTCTTGAGCCAAGCAAACGTTTCCTGGCGCAGACCTTCGAAGTCGCTTCCAAACCGCTTTTGATAAGTCGTTTTGTCGGTCGCACGATCATCGGCAATGACCATGCAATCCGCATCGCGGCGACGCATGTAGGGATCAACGTAGTTCGCACTGATGCCATTCTTAACTCGGCACACCCGAACCTCAGGTCGAAATTCGCCTTCGACCTCGTAACCGACGGTATAGTATCCGTCGGCATCGACCTTGTCTTGGGGGACCGATGCTTCCACCAATTCAGCCGTACTGCTGAAGAAGCGAACGGACTTCGCTTCACTAAGTACCGCCTCGGCAGAACGCGAAAGAGACAACTTTGGCAATTCAGTCGTAAACATCGTAGGGGACTCCATCGCTAGGTTGGGAGGTATTCATCACGTGCATAGCATAGATACGAATACCAAATCCATCGAATAGACATAACGTGCTATTTCCATTGAAAAAATCAATGCATACAAGCTGTCACGAACTGGATGGAGTCTCCCGTTTGCGATCATCGACGGGTCGAGCGAACGAACAATCCGCTAGTGGAAACCTATGGTCCCGTCGGTCATTCCACGGGGAATGTTGGCTGCTTAGTACCCTTCGAACAGATCCGCTTTTGCAGATTCCGAGATCGCCAAGACGGCGGGATGTTTTAGTCGACGTTCCACGGAAATCGCATAAAACCGTTCAGAAATTTCTGGAATTCGCCCAATTGGAACGAGCGAGTATTGCCGACCGACCTCCTCGGCAACGGGAGTGGGCACCACGATCATGCCCGCATTGACTTGGCCAAAAACCTTCAACAAGGCACTATCTTCGAACTCATGGATTGTCTCAGGCCGAATGTTGGTTTCATCAAACCATTGTTCAAGGGCTCGCCGCATCGTCGTATTTTGCGTGGGCAATAACATCGGTGCCCCGTCAAGGGAATGGGGGAAATTTGCTTTGTATTTCTCGGCCATCGACTCGCTGCCAAATATCGTCACATCGCATTGACCGAGCAAATGATTGAACGCTCGGACGTTCGCATCGGGTGACAAGGGCGAGTTTGCCAAGACGACATCGAGTCGATGCATCGCCAAATCGCTGAGCAGTTCCTTGAGTTTGCCTTCGTAACACACCAATCGCACCTTTTCCTCCATTTCGAGCGCTGGTTTGAGTAACCGATAGACAATCAACTTCGGCAAGGCATCCGGAACACCCACCAACAACCGCAACGTATCATCGGTAGGTCGCCCCCGCACCGCATCGGTCAGTTCTCGTCCCAAATTGAAAATCTCATCGGCATATCGAAAGACCACGTGCCCGGTGTCAGTTAGCAACATACTTCGCCCCTTTCGCTGGAACAACTTCACCCCCATCGACTTTTCGAGCTTTTGAATTTGCGTGCTCAACGTTGGCTGGGATAGGTGCAATTGTTCAGCTGCAGCGGTGATGCCACCTTCCTTAGCGACCATCCAAAAGTAGAGTAGATGGTGATAGTTGAGCCAATCGGCCATTCCAGTCCTCTCATTGTCTTTGCCTATGAAGTTCAGCGAAACTTTCTATTTATCTAACTGTACACCGAGCATCGATGAATAAACATCGGCCTCCATCCGATATAATCAACGCATCAAACGGCCGCCAACGTATTATGGTCAATCCTGTGTCGACACCACCACTTCAATGCATCGTCAATTTATGCAATTTGCCGCCATGGGTGATTGCATCGGAAGAGTACAACGCGCGTCCGATTCCCCTTCACCTTTCCGGTGTTCGGGAATCGAATGCTTACTTTTTCAAGAAAATCGCAACGGTCGATGATCCGCATCAGCGAGGCCGAATTTTGGACGATTTCATGGACGTCAAATTCCGGCTTCATGAATGGAAGAATAATACCGGCAGTGCACGACGAGGTCTCCGCAACAGCTACGTTCGCTTTTTCCGAGGTTGGGGAGCCGATTCGAATTCGGTCGAAGGTGCCGTGTTGAAAGACTGGGTCCGAAGTCGCTTTGGATTGATTCCGACTTATCATCGCGGCAAATTGTTGGGGGATAACATCGATGACGATTACCAATTTGCAATCGACCGAATGAGAGGCATCGCTTGTACCAATTCTCTGTATTCCCAATTCGATCTGCTATACGAGTTTTGCCAGTACGAATTGTTTCGCCGCCATCCCGGTGAAACCCATTTGAAGTTGTTCCGCGGAACCTATGACGCAGGTGAGTATGACATCATTCGGCAAGAGGGAGACCGGCGAAGCTGCGTACGGCTTAATAACGTCAGTTCCTTTACAACCGATCGTGAATGCGCCTGGGAGTTCGGATCGCGTGTGTGGGAAGTGGAGTCGCCACTACCAAAGATCATCTTTTTTAGCGACTTGCTGCCCAATAGTATCCTCCGGGGTGAGCATGAGTACTTGGTGATCGGAGGCGAGTTTCGTGTTCGCGAAATGATTTATTGACCCTACATCCTAACGATTTTGCCCTCGTTCATTTCAATCACGTCGGTTGCCATCCGCTGGACCAAGACTCGGTTGTGGCTAACGAGCAACGTGGGGATTTGAAACTCGTCGATCAATCGCTCGACATAGGTAGTGATCCGATCGCGTAGTGCATCTTCGATTGCCGTCATCGGTTCGTCCAGCAATAGTAGCTTCGGGCTCGATGCCAACGCTCTCGCCAACGCAACTCGATGCCGTTGTCCTCCACTAAGCGAGTCGGGGAACCGATGGAGCAAATCCTCCAATTCAAGTGTTTGCACAAGTTCTTTAAAAACAACGCCACCCTTGCTTCGGCGACGCATTGCGTACTCAATGTTTGTCTTGACTCGCAAATGGGGGAACAAGCGGTCTTCTTGAAACAGGAATCCAAGTTGGCGTTTTTCCGGAGCAACGCAAATGCCTCGTTGCGTGTCCACAAAGACTTTCTCGCCAGCACGAATGCATGCGGTGGTGGGCGTCAACAGTCCGGCGATGAGCGAGAGCAATGTCGTTTTTCCGCTTCCCGAAGGACCACAGATCGCTGTGACGCGAGCATCCGTCTGGAAGGCCACTTCGAGGCAAAAGCCCGATTTACGAAGGTAACAACCGTGGAAGGAAAATGTCATGTCGTTGTTTCCTTCGATGCTCCTCGACGTTCCATTCGCTCGCCGAGGTAGAGTGCCACAGCGGCGATGACCACTGAAAACAACACGATCGATGTGGACCCTTCTATCCCATCGGACGTTTGCAGTCGGTCGAAAATATAAAGCGGAATCGTTTGGGTTTGACCAGGAATGCTTCCTGCGATCATGATCGTCGCTCCAAACTCTCCCAAACTTCTCGCAAAAGCGAGTACGCAGCCTGCGATGACGCCATGTCGGGCGAGCGGCAGCGAAACGGTAACAAAGGTATCGAGCGGGCTGGCACCGAGCGTTCGAGCCGCCTGCTCCAACTTTGGATCGACCGATCGCAGTGCTATCCGAATCGCCCGGACCATCAGCGGAAACGAGACGACTGCTGCCGCCAAAGCAGCCCCCTTCCAATCAAAGACAAGCCGTAGGCCGAACCAAGCTTCGAGATGGCTGCCGATGAATCCTCGTCGACCAAATGCGACCAACAGCAGATAACCGGTCAACACAGGCGGTAGAACCAATGGTAGGTTGACTACCGTCTCCAAGATGGCCTTTCCAAAAAAATGCTTCCTGGCAAATAACCATCCGATCGCAATTCCAAACGGCAAACTGATCAAGACGCCGACAAAGGACACCTGCATGCTAAGCCAAATTGCACTCCACTCTCCAGATGACATCTATTGACCCTTGGGCATTGACCGACTGAAACCGTAGCGTTGAAAGACGCGAATCGATTCGTCTGACTTTAGATACTCGTAAAACGCCCGCGCCGTATCGTTCGCTTCGGCTTGCCTCAACAGCAACATCGGGTACACGATCGCATCGTGATCCGATGCATCAAACTCATAGACCACTTCGACCGATGACGACTGCTTCGCATCGGTCGCGTAGACGATCCCTGCCTCCACTTCACCTCGCTCGACATAAGTCAGTGTTACCCGAGCATCGCTGCCGCGCGCCAACTTATTGGATTGGACCAGTGTTTCAAAGCTATCGAACTTCCGCAAGGCTTGCTCGGCATAGATCCCCAGCGGAACGTTCTCGCCAGCGATTGCGACGCGGCGAACGCGGTCCGATCTTAGATCATGCGGTGAAAGTAGATTGGCTTGATTGCCAGCGGGGACGACCAGTACCAAGCGATTCGAAACCAGGCTGTATGCTTCGCAGGATCGCTTTGCCTCGATGATTTCGCTGGCCCAATGCTGATTCGCCGAAACAAAGATATCCGCAGATACACCTGCGGCAATTTGACGCGCCAGACCGTTCGATGGACCGCTAACTAGGACCACACGGGTGCCAGTTTGTGATTCAAAACTCTTCGCGATTTCATCGATTGCCTCTCGTGTGCTGGCGGCAACCAACACCAATGTCTCGGCACTCTGGGGCCAACTCTCTTCCGCTAACTCGCATCCAACGACGTGCCAAAGTGACGTTATCACCAGAGTGAAAAGGACAAGCGACTTCGTTGGAGCGTTCAAGAAGAGTAACTCGATGCGATGGATTCAATCAACCGATTGTCAGTACGAAAGCGGCTTAGGTGTTGGCAGGCTAGGGATTCAGAGTTCGACAAAGCAAATGGAATACCGAGATTACAACTGCGGTATGCGACTTGCCCCCGAAAGAAAAGTGTGATTGCGTCACTCCAACGACTTGTCGTGTGCTTGAGTGACGATGCCTAGGCGAAGAGGCTGATAAATCACGAGTTTTTATGGGGTTTTGTGGGCTACCTTAAGTCCAAACGATGAACGGATCGTGAATCCGTGAGTCCAATTCTTTGCGGACGATATCTATGGAAGTGATTACAAATTGTGCAAATGAAGGCTGTCCAATGCACAATGATTTAGCAAGTGCCGCCTCGTGCGCTGAACTTCGTCATCGCCGTGAAGTCGAACGCAAAGCATTGCTGCAAATCGCCCGTTTATTATCCGATCATCCTGGACAAAATCAAACGCTCGTCGAAATTGTCGATCGTATTGAGCAAGGCTTGGGGATGTCCCACGTTGTGGTGATGATGACTTCGATCGACGGTCAACGTCTCGAACTCGAAGCAACCAAACATCCCACCGCTCAAGACCAAACGCGACTGGCCTACGATCGTGGTGAGGGTGTCATCGGTCGCGTGTTTCAACGAGGACAGGCTGAGATTGTGAGTCCGATTGGCGACGACCCTCGCTTCCGAAATCGAATCCATCAACGTACGCCGCGCCAATTAGACGGCCACGCTTTCGTTTGCGTCCCGATCTCCATCGAAGGCGAAACGTTTGGAACACTCTCGGCCGATATAGGAACCCACGACGTCGAAGAATTACAAGGTGCCGCTGAAACACTTGGCATCATTGCCAGTATGATCGCCTATGACGTCAATGCCCGGCGGACCCAGCGAATCGAACGAGAGATGCTGGAGCTGCAGAATTTACGTCTCCGCGATACGCTACAAGAGCGGTTTCGGCCAAGCAACATGATTGGCGGTTCGAAGCCGATGCGGGAACTCTATACTCAGATTCAACAGGTTTCCGCTAGCGATACAACCGTCTTGATCCGGGGCGAGTCGGGAACCGGAAAAGAATTGGTCGCTACGGCAATTCACTGCACCAGCGCTCGAGCCAAGAAACCGATCATCAAGGTCAATTGTGCCGCGCTCAACGAAAATCTACTCGAGAGCGAATTGTTTGGACACGAGAAGGGTGCTTTCACCGGAGCGGTTCAGCAGCGGAATGGACGGATCGAAGAAGCCGAGGGAGGAACCTTGTTTCTCGACGAGATCGGTGAGTTCTCGCCGATGATTCAAGTCAAATTATTACGCGTGCTTCAAGAACGGCAATACGAACGCGTCGGAAGCAGCATCACGCGAACGGCGAATGTTCGCATTGTGGCCGCCACCAACCGCGATCTGGAAGAGGCGGTTCGCCAAGGACGCTTTCGACAAGATCTGTACTATCGAATCAATGTGTTCCCTGTGCACCTGCCGCCACTTCGCAAACGTCGCGATGACCTGCTGCAATTGGCCGATCATTTCGTCGCCAAATTCTCCAAATTGATGGATCGTCCGATCAAGCGAATTAGCACGCCCGCCATCAACACGTTGATGATGTACCATTGGCCTGGCAACGTTCGAGAATTAGAGAATTGTATCGAACACGCCGTCCTGTTGGCGCATGAAGGGGTGATTCACAGTCACAACTTTCCGCCATCGATCCGTATGCCGGACGATTCAAACTCGGACCGATCCAATGCGATCGATTGTTTCTCTCTAAGCGAAAGAGTCAGTGCACTTGAACGCGACATGATTAGCGATGCCTTGAAACGATCGGGAGGCAACATGGCCGCAGCCGCTAGAGAACTTCAAATTAGTTCGCGGATGATTCGTTACAAAGTGCGGAATTTGGGGATTGACTGGAACTCGGAAGCGTAGACAAGCGCCGCTGGCGAACCAACAATGCTTCCATCATTTCCAAATCGGTATAGTACATCGCGTTGGGATCGATCCCTTCCTCTTCTAGCCAATCGATCCGTTGCCGCATCCATGGTCTTTGTGCAACGGTTGGCAGGACGATCAGCCAGATGCACGCCAGCAGCGCCGCAGTCACGACGAGCGAGAACCACGGTGCCTGCAGCAGGCGATAAAGCCTCTCGATGATCTGGTCGATCGTTTCCGTCATGGAACCATCTGCTCGACCCAATCGACGAAGATCACACGAAACATCAACCATGCCATGAATAACGTCAAAACCAAATTCAAAGATTGGCCAACGACATAGAGCATCAGCGGTTTGCCGCCTTTGAAATAGGGCATCAAAGCTCGGAAATTGGTCTGCAAACCAATGCTGACAAACGCCAAACAAAAGAACCAACTGCGGAACGTTTTGGTCGAGCCTTTGATCATCGAGTCGATCAGTTCAGGGCCGCCAGCAAGCTGGACGTACAAAATGGAAAACAGGATCGACATGCCCAAAAATCCGATCACGAATTTTGGAAATCGATACCAAATTTCCATCGCTCCAGGTCGCGGAGCCGATCGATCTCGTTCAACGTAAGTGACCCAATAGATTGCGACGAAAAACGCTGTCACGCCAATCAGAATGTTTTGGATCATCTTGACGGTCGCGGCGACTTCGAGCGCCCGATCCCCCAGTACCGCACCGGCTGCGGCGACCGCACCGGTCGAATCGATCGTGCCGCCAAGCCACGCTCCGCCGAGTACCTCGCCCATTCCAACGGCCTTGATGATCGCTGGCAATACGACCATCATCACGACGGTGAACGATAACGACATCCCAATCGCCAGCGACAACTCCTCTTTCTTGGCCTTGCATGCTGCCGCCGTCGCGATCGCTGCCGAGACACCGCAAACCGACATGTCAGCCGAAATGACCATGTTGAGCGATCGGGATTCAATCTTCAACACCTTTTGGCCAAACACATACGTACTGACCAGTACGATCGGCGTGACGACCCAAGCGACAAAGATGCCAGGAAGTCCCAACGCCAACAAGCGGCTCATCAACACCTCGGAACCGAGCAGCACCAGGCCCGTTTTAATGTAGAACTCAGTCAAAGCCGCATCTTTCAAAAATTTTGGTGTCCCAACCGTGTTGCTAATGATTAGCCCGACCAACAGCGCCCAAAGAGCGTATTCCAAATTGTAAGCGCTGACGACGCTTTGCCCCGCCATCGTGTACGACAAAACCGCTAACAGAAAGATAAACGGAAAGCCTTTGAGAAATCCGATTGCCGACTTACCACGTACGAAGGTGGCAAACGTGAACAGAGCAGCGATCGTCAAGAAAACGACAAACAGTTGAGGTGCGATCGAGTGTAGCGTCCCATCACTCGATTCTTTGAAAAAAGCATCGATCGGTTTCGAGTCCCAGCCCCCCGGCTTGGCCAGCCAAGGTTTCAATGGGTTGGTGACACTCACGTTCTCGCCAGCTGCAATCTGAGTCGCCAAATCGAGCGGTTTTGAACTCCAAACCGCCACAAACGAGACGGCCAATAGCACCGTGGCACACCAAATCGCCCACCAATCTTCGCTCGTTCGCATCTCGGTGAAAAGACTCGGTCGATCGGAAACCGAGGTGACAATCGATTCCGATTGGGGCGGACGAGATGGCTCGGAATCGCTGGGCGGGGTATTGTTCATCGTCTACGCAGGCAATCGATGGGTGAGTGGGACAGGATTCCCAACAGTTTATCACCAACGACGTCGGCTCGGTCAAGGAGTCTTTGTTTCTGTACCGGTGAGCATCCCTGACCCAGCCTAGGGCAATAGCGAATCCCGTCGTTCTTTCCAACGCTTCCGCATCGCCTCGAGCTTGCTTTGATACATAGGGTCGCCTACCAAATTGTTGAGTTGATCGGGATCATTTTGCAGATCAAATAGCTGCTCGACCGCTGGATCTTCACTGATGTACCGGATGTAGACAAATCGTTCTTCACGAATGCCTTGAATGTGGGGAATCGCACCGCGATGCTCATACGGATGGTCGTAGAAAAAATCATCACGCCACTCCAGATCCGCCTTTGGATCTTCATAGATCCGCATCAAGTTTTCTCCGACCATCGCCTTCGGCACTTCCACTCCAGCGGCGGAGAGCATCGTGACAGAAAAGTCGGTCGTGATGACCATTGGCTTGACATGCTGGCCACCCTTTGGGCTACGTGCATCAAACAAAAATCCAGGGACGGCTAGCGACGGTTCATACATCACCCATTTTCCCATCAAGCCATGCTCGGCTTTTAGATGTCCGTTGTCTGAGGTGAAGAGATAGATCGTATTATCATGCAGCCCTCTCTGTTTCATGCTTTCGACTATTTTTCCGACCCCTTTGTCCATGCTGGCGACCAAGCGATAGTAGTCCTCCATGTGCTGAATCAACTGATCGGGGTGTTTTAGCATCGTCATTCCGCTCGCTCTACCAAGCGATTTCTTGATCACGTCGGGCTCGTTTTCCGCATTCTCGTTCGTTGCGGATGGCGGAATCGGCATTTGTCGGCCAGCGATCACCTTCGCAAACTCTCGATCCCAATCGGAGAAAGGCGAATGGGGAGCTTTGAAATGCACGAACATGCAAACAGGCTTACCGCTGCTGCGTCCATCCAAGAATCGATCGACGTGCATCGGTACGACTTCCGAATCGGTATGCAGTGGATTCTTTAATCCATGAACGCCGATGCGATTGCGAAATCCTTTTCGGTTGGCCGAATCGGCTGGACAATTGCAAAGCGAACCACGTCCTTTTGCTGTAAAGCCATTGCTGACGACGTAAGCACAATCGGGCTGGTGGAAAAAGCAGGTTTGCATCGGTTGCCCCGCCCAAAAGTCAAACACGGCCGTTCCTTCAAGGGTCGCGTCGACCGTGTCCCCGATACCCCATTTGCCGAAGAAGGCGGTTTGATACCCGTTTTTCTGTAGCAAAGCGGGAACACTTTGAGCCAATTGGCGAGGACTAGGGGTCTTGAAGAAATCGTCAATTCCATGCTGGCTGGGATATTGCCCCAGTAACAAATTTGCTCGGCTGATCGCACAAATCGATGTATTGACAAAGCAGTTGTCGAAAATGACGCCTTGGTTTGCAAGAGAATCGATGTGAGGCGTCGAGATCACGTCATTGCCAGAATAACCGACCGCGTCACTTCGTTGATCGTCCGTGAAAATCATGACGATGTTGGGTGGCTGGTTAGCAAAAGAAATGGCGATCGGAAACAGCCATACTAGCGAAGTGATGCACAGATTTTGAATCCGGTTCATGATGTTCGTTCTAAGA
>JGI12210J13797_10163655_pt1 | contig 11860 bp, 7 predicted proteins | sample ElkSlonscriptome_3_FD_13797 | JGI IMG/M metagenome (IMG submission 13797) | reverse complement strand
GGCTTCGCCCCCCCGCCCGGCTTCGCCCTCCTCCTCCATCACGAGCGTCTGCTCGCGGAACACCACCTGGTTGCGCCCGGCCTTCTTGGCCTCGTGCATGGCCCGGTCGGCGTAGCGGATGAGCGTCTCGATCACGCCGTCGAGCTGGTGGCCCTCGCGCATGATGTCGATCGGCACCGATCGCATGAACGCACCGCCGATGCTCACCGTGTTGGGGCAGCGCAGCTCCACCGTCTTGCGGATGCGCTCGGCCACGTGCCGCGCGCCCAGCTCGTCCACGTCGGGCAGCAGCACCACGAATTCCTGGCCGCCGAAGCGGGCCACCAAGTCGGTGTCGCGGCTGCTGCCGTCGATGGCCCGCGCCACCTGGCCCAGCAGGCGGTCGCCGGCGATGTGGCCCTTCTGGGCGTTGACGATCTTGAAGTGGTCGATGTCGGCCAGCAAGATGGCGATGCCCCCCGGGCCGGTGCGGCTGAGCGACTTGATCGTGCGCCGCAGCGCCCCGAACAAGAACCGGCGAGAGAACACCCCGGTCACCTCGTCGGTCATCGCGATCCGGTGCAGGCGAGACTGGGCCCGAGCAATGGAGATCTGCGAGTCGAGCCGGACGCAGAGGATCGGCACCGGCGTGTCGCGGGAGACCACGTCGCTGCCCCCCGCCGTGAGCGCCTCGAGCGTGAGCGGGTCGCCCTCGCGGCGCCCGGTGACGAACACCACCGGCACCCGCTGAGACTCCGACGAGTTCTTGAGCTGCCGACAGATCTCGGTGGCGTCCATCGTGCCCATCTCGAGATCGATGATGATCACCTCGGGCTGCACCTCCACCGCGTGCTCGAAGCACTCCGGGCCGCTCTCGGCCAGCGACACGTCGTAGCCCTCCTCCTCGAGCTGCGCGTTCATGAAGCTGCGGTTGGCCCGGTTGTCGCTCACCACCATCACGCGGCCCCGCGACTTGCCGTCGACCGCGAACGTGCCCGACACCGAGGGGTTCACCCACTGCGGCGCGCCCTTCTCCAGCATCACGCCGGCCTCGGCGGCGGGCACGGGGCGCCCGAAGTGGTAGCCCTGGCCGAGATCGCAGCCCAGCGCCCGCACGAAGCGCAGCTGCTCGGGGGTCTCGATGCCCTCGGCGGTGGTGCTCATGCCCAGGCCGTTGGCGAGGTGGGCCAGCGCCCGCACGATCTCCGCGCTGCCGTCCTCCTCGTTGCCGAGGCGGGCGAGGAACGACCGGTCGATCTTGATGCCGTCGATGGGGAAGCGGTGCAGGCAGCTGAGCGCGGAGTAGCCCACCCCGAAGTCGTCGAGCAGCACCCGCAGCTTCAGCTCCTTGATCTTGCCCAGCACGAACACCGCGACCTCGTCGTCCTCGATGAGGAGGTTCTCGGTGATCTCCATGCCCAGGCTGTACGCGGGCAGCCGCACGTTCTGCAGCTCGCGCTGGAGCAGCTCGATGAGCCCCGGCTTGCCGATCTGCGCGGGCGAGACGTTGATGTTCATCAGCAGCGAGGGGTTGAGCCGCTGCTGCCACTCCTGGGCCTGGTGCAGCACCTTGGGCAGCAGCCGCTCGAAGATCGCGGGCATCAGCCCCGACTCCTCGGCGATGCCGATGAACTCGCCGGGCGCGACCAGCCCGCGCTCGGGGTGGCGCCAGCGCGCGAGCGCCTCGAAGCCGGCCACCTCGCCCGTGTTGAGCCACACCAACGGCTGGTAGAACGGCTCGATCTCGTCGCGCTCGATCGCCAGCCGCAGGTCCTTCTCCAGCTGCACCCGCGCCACGATCCGCTGGTGCATGGGCGTGTCGAACACCTGGTGGCGATCGCCGCCCAGCGCCCGGGCCTGGCCCATGGCGATCACCGCGTCGCGCAGGTGCTGGTCGGCCCGCTGGTTGGTGTTCTCGCTGGTGGTGATGCCGATCGAGCCGGTGGTGAACAGCTCCTCGCCGCCCACCGTCTCGCGCCGCTGAAGCTCGGTGTGCACGCGCTGCACGAACCCGAGGATCGCGGGCACCTCCTCCACCTCCACCAGGGCCACGAAGTGCTCGGGCCCCACCCGCGCGAGCGTGTCGCCGGGCCGCAGGATCGCGTTGAGCCGCTGAGCCAGCGACACGATCCACTCGTCGGTGATCACGTGCCCGTAGCCGTGGGTGATGGAGCGGTAGCGGTCCAGCGAGATCGACACCAGGGCGAAGTCGACCTGGTGCCGGCGGTGGCGGACCATGGCCTGCTCCACCCGCTCGAGCAGCAGGCGGCGGTTGGGCAGCCCCGTGGTGCCGTCGTGCAGCGTGTGGTGCTGGAGCTGGCGCTCGAACGCCTTGCGCTCGATCGCGTAGACCAGGCTGCGCTCGAGCAGCAGCGGCTCGATCTCCCCCTTCACCAGGAAGTCCTGGGCGCCCTCGGCCACCGCCCGGCGGGCGACCTCCTCGTCGCCCAGCCCGGTCATCACCACGATGGGCAGGCCCGGCGCGGAGGCGCAGGCGCGCTGTAGGGTCTCCAGGCCGCTCGAGTCGGGCAGGGTGAGGTCCAGCAGCATCACCTGCACGTTCTGCGTGGTGGCGATCTGCAGGGCGTCTTCCAGCCGCTTGGATTCCAACAGCTCGAATTCACCCCCCCAGCACTCGCGGAGCAGCTCCTTCACCAGCCGTGCGTCGGCCGGGTTGTCCTCGGCCATCAGGATGCGCGTGACACTCATCGGGGGGAGCAGGCCCTCATTCCGGGCTGGGGCGATCGGGGAGGCTGACGATCGACAGCCAGAACCCCTCGATCTGCTGGATCACCTCGATGAAGCGATCGAGGTCCATCGGCTTGGTGATGTAGCAGTTCGCGTGGAGGTCGTAGGTGCGGCAGATGTCCTCTTCGGCCTTGGAGGTGGTGAGCACGACCACGGGGATGCGGCGCAGCTCGTCGATGGCCTTGATCTCCTGTAGCACCTCGCGCCCGTCCATGCGGGGCAGGTTGAGATCGAGCAGGATGAGGTCGGGGCGGGCCGCCTCGGTGTAGCGACCCCGGCGCTGGAGGTACTCGAGCGCCTCCTCCCCGTCGCCCACCGCCGTCACCCGGTTGGACATCTTGCTCTCCCGCATCGCTTCCATGGTGAGGCGGACGTCGGCGGGGTTGTCCTCCACGAGGAGGATCTCAGCGATCTTGGACGCGACATGCATGGTCGTTCCCCGTTTCGGTGGTGGTGCGGTGCGGCGCCAGCGTGAACCAGAAGGTGGCGCCCTCGCCCGGAGCGGACTCCACCCCGATCGATCCGCCGTGGCGCTCGACGATCTTCTTGCAGATGGCTAGACCGATTCCCGTGCCCTCGTAGTCGTCCTTGGCGTGCAGGCGCTTGAAGATCTCGAAGACCTTGCTGGCGTACTCGGGGCGCAGCCCGATCCCGTTGTCTTGAACCGTCAGCCGCCACCGACCCTCCACGCGCTCCGCCCCCAGGTGGATCTGGGGCGAGGGCGAGTCGTTGAACTTCAGGGCGTTGGAGATGAGGTTCTGGTAGAGCTGGCGCAGCTGGTTGCGGTCGGCGTTGACCACCGGCAGCGCCTCCTGGGAGATGTCGGCCTGGTGCTCCTCGATGGCCACCTCGAGGCTGCGCCGCACCTCCTCGACGACCTCCTCGAGCGGCGTGGAGGCGAAGGGGCGCGCGCGCGAGGACACCCGGGCGAAGCTCAGCAGGTCGGTGATGAGCTGGCGCATGCGCTGGGCGCCCTCCACCGCGTACGCGATGAACTCGTCGGCGTCGGAGTCGATCTTGCCCTCGTAGCGGCGGCGCAGCAGCTGCAGGTAGCTCTGCACCGTGCGCAGGGGCTCTTGGAGGTCGTGCGAGGCGATGTACGCGAACTGCTGCAGCTCGGAGTTGGAGCGCTCGAGGTCGCGGGCCTTGTCGGCCAGCTCCAGCTCCGCGTTCTTGCGGTCGGTGATCTCGCGGACGATCACCAGCACCTCGGAGTCGAGCACCTGCTGAAGCCGCGCCTCGTAGAAGCGGTCGTCGCCGGTGCAGTACTCGGTGCGCACCTGCCCGCCGTGCTCGACCACCTCGACCAGCGCCGCGGCCAGCCCCTGCGCCACCTCGGGGATGGGCAGGTCCTGCACCCGCGTGCCCGGCAGGCGCTGCGCCTGCAGCCCCAGGGCCTGCTTGGCCTCGCCCTTGTAGTGGAGGATGGTGCCCGCGTGGTCGGTGCGCAGGAACAGGTCGGGGAACGCCTGGAAGACGGCGGCCAGCTCGGAGTTGGCCTGCAAAAGCTCGCTGGACGACAGCTCCAGCGAGCGCTCGAGCATCGCCCGGTCGTCGTCGAACTGCACGTAGGCCGCGTCGACCGCCTCCACGAACGCCTGCCACTGCGGGGGGATCGCTTCGGATCCGCCGACGTGGCGATCGAGCTGGCGCTTGAGTAGGCGATGCATGGGGGGCCCCTCAGGGGCTCTGCTCGCGGAAGGTGGTGATGGTCATCGTCTGATTGTGCAGCTCGCAGCTGGCGTCGGGGGCGGCGGGACAGATCTCACCGTAGGAGTAGAACCCGGTGAGCGCCGGCTGGTTGCCCAGCAACTCGCGGACGCTCTCGACCTCTTCTTCGGTGCGCTGCTTGAGCACCAGCTTGCGGCCCACGCACGAGATCAGCACGGCCAGCTCGGAGGGGTGCCCGCTGCCGAGGCCCTCCATCGAGGCCTTGGCGGCGTCGGCGGCCCCGTCGATGAGCCGTTCGAAGTTGGCCTTCATCAGCTGCACCACCGAGCCCTCCGGCACGTCGCCGGCGAACGTGAGCGACTGCTCGCCCTCGTCGATCGCGAGGATCGTGCGCACCACCGTGCGCTGCTCGTCGGGGCGCTGCATGTTGAGCGGGAACAGCAGGCCGGTGGCCGGCAGCCCCGCCGCGTGCTCGCCCAGGTAGCGCTTGTACAGCTCCAGCGCCGGCTTGCCGTCGAGCTCCAGCAGCACGCTGCCACTGGAGCGGGTGATGGTGCGCTTGGGGCCGAACGTGTCCCAGCCCCCCATCGAGCCGTAGCCCACCCGCAGCGCCTCGCCGTACAGGCCCAGCGCCGCGACCACGCCCTCGCGGGGCTCGCCCTCGGCGAACACCAGCGTGCGTTCGAAGCGGGGCCCGTCGCCCGCCAGCCCGCCGGTGACCTGCACCCCGGCCGGCAGCGCCGAGTACAGCCCCCGCACCAGCTCGCTCCCGTTCACGCTCTGGCCGTCGGACAGGACGAGCACGTGGCGCAGGCCGGCCTGGGGCAGCGCGCGGGCCAGCTCGGCGCCCGCCTCCACGCTGCTGCCGTCGTGGTCTGCGAGGCGCACGTGCTTCGACGCGATCGTGGTGCTCGCGAAGGAGACCGCGGTGGCGACCAGGCTGTCGTCGTACACGCGGGTGTCGGCGATCTCACCGGCCGTGGAGCAGCCGAACAGGCACGCCTCGGGGTAGCGCTCGCGCAGCTCGCCCAGCCAGGCGGGGGTGGGGTGCTCGGCGAGCACCGACGACCCGCCGAACAGAAGCACCAGCTGGGCCGGGTCGTCCAGCTTGCCGTGGCCTCGAGCCCAGCCGTCCTTTGGCGTCCATACCCGTTGTTCGAGCTGCATCTCCCACCCTCTCGTTCAATAGGCGACGACCCAAGGGTATGGACGATCGGAACCGCAGTAAACGGTGAAAATCGAGGCTGTGGGCCTCGATTCATCGATCGCGCGCTTCGCCCCGGCCCAGCCGGTGACCGAGGACGAGTCGTGTGTTCACCCGTCACCTCTCGAGCTCGATCGGGGGCGCGGGGGCGCGCTTCGTCCCGCTCCGGGCCGTTCTGCGCGATTGCGGGCGAGCCGTGGCGGGCGTCGACCTGCCCGATCGAGGGGGTCGGAGACTTGACAGGCGAGCAGGTTCCGACCGACGCATGGTGCATGCACGAGGTTTGGTCACGAGTGCGAGAGGGTCGACACGTGGTCGTGGTGGGCGCTCCGCCGCCGCCTCCAGAGACGCTGGAGGGCGAGCCGCGCTGGGTGGTGGTGCGGGTCGGCGGTGACGGAGCGTGGTCGACCTGGGGTCCGCTCGAGGACGGGCGCCGGAGGATCGAGGCACTGCTGGGCGAGACGAGCCCGCGCTGGGACGAGGCGCTCGATCGCATGGGCACCAGCGCGCGCTTCTTGGGCGACCTGCCCGAGCCCACCATCGAGGCCACCCTCGTCGGCGCGGCCAACCGCCTCTCCGAGCAGCAGCCCCACCGGGCCGCGCTGGTGATCGAGGGGCTCGACCAGGCCGACGGGGCCACCGTGCAGGCGCTGCGCGACATCCTGCAGCGCGAGGGGTGGCTGCGGCTGCCGCTGGTGCTGGGGGTGGTGCAGCGGCCGGTCGAGGGGCCCATCGCCGAGCTGCTGGCGTTGATCGAGGGCGAGCCCATCATCGTCTTGCCGCCCGCCGAGCCCACCGGGTTCGACTGGTCCAGCCTCGGGCCCGAGCTGCTGCTGGTGATGCGCGCGGCGGCGGTGGTGGGGCGCAGCTTCGACGCCGACGTGGTCGCGCGGCTGCTGGGCACCTCGCTCGACGCGGTGCTGGTCGATCTGCAGCGCGCCGCCGACCAGGGCGTGCCGCTGGCCGATCAGGGCGCCGGTCGGTTCTTCATGCCCGAGCAGGCCCAGCGGACGCTGGTGCGGCGGGTGCTGCCCTCGCTGGTCGAGCGCTGGCACCGGCGGCTGGGGGAGATCTTGTCCTCGACGTCGGATGCTCCGGCCGCGAGCGACGACGAGACGAGCTCTGGCGCGGGCGAGGAGGGGGCAGAGGCCGAGGGGGCGGAGGCCGAAGGAGCGGACGAGGGGGAGACGTCGAACGCCAGCTACGCCGAGGTGCTCGAGCCGGCGGGAGAAGATCGCCTGTCGGCCGACGCTCGCCGTGCCGCGGAGGCTGCGGAGGCGACGGAAGGCGCGATGCCGACCGCCGCGCGAGCGGACGCGGCGTCCGGAACCAAGGGGGACGACGCCGGGGCGACGGACGGGGAGAAGACGGACGCCGGGGCGGACAGGGTGTCCGGGACGAAGACGGACGGCGCCGGGGCGACGGACGGCGCCGGGGCGCCGGACGGGACCGGGGCGAAGCCGGGCGGGACCGGGGCGAAGCCGGGCGAGACCGGGGCGAAGCCGGGCGAGACCGGGGCGAAGCCGGGCGGGACCGGGGCGAAGCCGGGCGGGACCGGGACGAAGCCGGACGTGACCGGGACGAAGCCGGGCGGGACCGGGGCGAAGCCGGGCGAGACCGGGGCGAAGCCGGGCGAGACCGGGGCGAAGCCGGGCGCCAATGGAGGCGATCGCACCGGAGGGCCGGGCACCGGCCGGTCCCCAGCCGGGACCAACGGACGGGGCCGGGCGGGCGGCGCGAAGGGCGAGCGACCGCTCGGGCTGTTCGACCCCGAGAACACCTTCCGCCTCGAGCCCGAGCAGGCCGAGGGGTTGCTCGACGACGCTCGCGAGGCGGCGGCTCGCTCTGCGGGCAAGCGGGGGTCGTCCTCGCCGCTGCCCGAGCGCGCGGTGGAGCAGCACCTCACCGCGCTGCGCACGGTCGCCTCGCGGGGTGACAGCCGGCGGGCGCTGCTCATCGCCGACCAGGCCCTCGCCCTGCTCGAGAACCATCCGCCCTCGCGGGGGCGCGATCTCCTGAGCGCGCAGGTCATGGCCATGGCGGCTCGGGTGCAGTGGCGCGGGGCCGGTCGCGGGCCGGCGCTGACCCTCCAGGGCGCGCTCGAGACCCTCGATGCCGCGCTCGAGCTGCTGCCCGACGAGGCTCCCCTCGATCTCCAGACCGAGATCGCGCAGCTCGTGGCCGGCGTCTGCTACGACCTGGGCGACATCCACTCGCTGCAGCGGGCGCTCGATGCTCTGACGGACGCATCGCGGGTGCTGATGGACGCGGGCGAGGCGGTGCGAGCGGCTCGCTTGCTCAATGATCAGGCGGCCATCTACCTGCGGGCGGGCGACCCGGTGCGGGCCAACCACCTCTTGCAGCAGTCGCGCACCATCTTCGACGATCTGCACCGCGACCGCCCCGACGATCCCACCGTGATCGTGGAGCGAGCCGAGACCGAGCACCTGCTCGCGCGCCTGCCCCTGCACGCGCGGCTGCGGGAGGGGCGAGAGGACGAGGCCTTTTCCTTGGCGCTGGGTCACGCTCGGGCGGCGGCCGACGGCTATCGCCGGCTCGGGGGGCGGGTCGAGCTCGGTCGCGTGCTCGAGACCATGGGGCGGCTGGAGACCGCGCGACGGCGGTACCCGCAGGCGGCCGAGCACCTCGCCACGGCGCTCCGCATCAGCCGTCAGCTCGGCGACGTGACGGGGATGGCGCGCAGCACCTCGGCCTTTGCCAATCTCTACATCGCCAACCGCCAGCCGGCCCAGGCCCTGCGTGCGCTCGAGGAGTCGGTCGCCTTCAACGTCGACAAGGGCTCGCCGCTGGGGCTGGCGATGGACCGCCGCACCATGGATCGCCTGCGCGGGGCGATCACCCGCGACGCGCACGCGCCCGACGCCCTGTGGCAGGCGCTGGGGATGGTCGAGGAGGCGCTGTCGCGGGCCGAGGCGATGCTCGGGCGCGTCAGCGTGCCGGGCGACGCGGACTGACCGGCGGCTCGGGCTCGGGCGCCGCCGGGGGATCGGCGCCCGGGACCGTGATGTCGGGGGTCGAGGGCCCGAGCCCGTCGAACGCCGCGCGCCGGCGGATCCACCACACCAGTGCTCCCGCCACGGCGGCCAGCCCCACGCTCAGCCCCAGCCACAGCCCGCGCAGCCCCATGTCGGCGTACACCACCGCGACGCCGGCCAGGGGCAGGGCCAGCACGTAGTAGCCCACCAGGTTGAACACTGCGGCCGGGCGCGTGGCCCCCAGCCCGCGGAGGATCCCTCCGCCCATCGCCTGGGTGCCGTCGAACACCTGGAACGCGCCTGCGATGGGCAGGATGCTCGCGGCCAGGGCCAGCACCTCGGGATCGCTGGTGTAGAGGCGGGGCAGCTCGTGGCGCAGCAGCACGAACGCCAGCCCGCTGACCACCATCACCGCCGCGCCCAGGCCCAGGGCCAGCGACGCGGCGTGTCGGGCCTGCTCGGCTCGACCCGCCCCCACCAGGTTGCCCACCCGCGTCGACGCGCCTTGCGACAGACCCATCGGCACCATGAAGCTCATCGACGCCAGGTTGAGCGCGATCACGTGGGCGGCCAGCGGCGGCTCGCCCAGCACCCCCGCCACCAGCGTGGAGAACTGGAACGCCCACGTCTCCAGCCCGTACTGCAGGCCCACCGGCAGCCCGTGGCGCACGATCTCGGCCAGCCCGCGTGGTTCGAACGCCGCCCGCGACGGTCGCACCCACGCGCTGCGGTGCAGCCCGCGGGCCCATGTCCAGCCCACCAGCGCCAGCAGCATCACCCCGCGCGTGAGCCCCGTGGCCAGCCCCGCTCCCTCCAGCCCCATCGCCGGCATGCCCCAGTGCCCGAAGATCAGCACCCAGTTGGCCGCCACGTTGAACAGGTTGGCCACCACCACCGCCACCACGCCCGGCAGCACCAGCCCTTGGCCTTGCAGGTACTGGCGCACGGCGAAGAACGCCAGCAGCGGCCACAGGCTCCACAGCTGCGTGTCGACGTACGCCCCGGCGGCCGCGGCCAGCGCGGGCGTCTGTCCCAGCCCGACCAGCGCCGGCGTGGTCATCCACCACGCGGCCGTGAGCGGCGGCGTGACCAGCAATGCCACCACCAGGCCGCGCTGCAGCGCCAGCGCCACCAGCCGCGGCTGCTTGGCCCCGTGGGCTTGCGACACCACCGGGTCCATCCCCAGCACCAGCCCGATGCCGAACACGGCCGTGCCCCACACCCACAGCGAGCCCAGCGCGGCCGCATCGAGGGTCGTGGTGCCCAGCCGCCCCACCATCATCGTGTCGACCACGCCCAGGAGCATCATGCCGAGCTGGGTGATGGCCACCGGCAGCCCCAGTCGCAGCAGCGCGCGCAGCTCGGTCCGCGTAGAGATGGCGCTCACGGGGGCCGGAGCCTAGCAGCCCCCTCCCCGCGCGCACGAGCGCAGCCCCGCGCAGCCCCGCGCTCTCCTCCGGCGACCCGAGGGCAGACTGACGGCGGCGGGTCCGGTCACGAACGGCCGAGCTGGGCGAGGCGTCGCTCGAGGTAGCGGCGTTCCTTGTCGTTGTGGGCCAGCTCGATCGCGCGTCGATACGCTCGGGCTGCATCTGCGTGCTGTCCGTCTCGCCGCAGCAGGTCGGCTCGGGCGGCGGGCAGCAGGTGGTACTCGGCCAGCGTCCCGTCGCCTTCCAGCTGCTCCAGCCGAGCCAGCCCGGCCCGTGGCCCGTCGGCCATTGCGATCGCCACCGCTCGGTTAAGCTCCACGATGGGCGACGGCCGGTGCCGCGCCAGCGCGCCATAGAGCGCCGCGATCTGTCGCCAGTCCGTCTCTTCGGGCGTAGCGGCGCGCCCGTGCAGCGCGGCGATGGCCGCCTGGATCTGGTACGGCCCGGGACGCTTCAGCCGCATTGCGTGATCCAGCTGCTGGCAGCCGTCGTCGATCTGCGCCCGGATCCACTGCGTGCGATCTTGCTCTTCCAGCGGAACCAGCTCGCCGTCGAGACTCACGCGGGCCGTGCGGCGAGCATCGTGAAGCAGCATCAAAGCCAGCAGCCCCAGCACTTCGGCCTCGCTCGGCATCAGCTCCACCACGATCCGCCCCAGCCGGATCGCTTCTCGGCACAGCTCCGCTCGGATGAGCGACGCCCCGGTCGTTGCCGTGTAGCCTTCGTTGAACACCAGGTAGATCACCGCCAGCACCGAGGCGAGTCGCTCCGGCCACTGTGCGGCCGGAGGCACCTCGTACGGGATCCCGGCCTGCTTGATCTTCCGCTTGGCCCGCACCAGTCGCTGGGCCATTGTCGTCTCGCTGGTGAGGAACGCGCGTGCGATCTCGCTGGTGGACAGCCCGCCCAGGGTCGACAGCGTGAGTGCGACCTGGGCGTGCTGAGCGATGGCGGGGTGGCAGCACGTGAACACCAGGCGCAGGCGTTCATCGGGCAGCGCGTGGTCGAGCAGATCGTCGAGTGCGTGCTCGGCACTGGCGAGCATGCGCAGCTCGCCTTCGCGGTCGGTATGGGTCTTCCTGCGCCGGATCCGATCCAGGGCGCGGTTGCGGGCCACGGTGGTCAGCCACGCCCCGGGTCGCTGCGGCACTCCTTCTTCGGGCCACCGGCGCATGGCCGTGGCGAACGCCTCTTGCAGCACGTCTTGTGCGAGTTCGAACTCACCGAGCACGCGGATGAGCCCGGACAGCATGCGCCCGGACTCTTCACGGTACACGCGCTCGATCGCATCGGGGGCGTTCATGTCCTGGGGCGCGGGGGAGGGCGCGCGCCCCATGGTAGCCACCGGAGCGCTTACTTCACCAGACCATCAGGGGTCGGACCTCGATGGATCCCTGCTTCGCGGTGGGGATCTGGGCGGCCCACTTCAGCGCTTCGTCGAGGTCCTTGCAGTCGAGCAGGTAGTAGCCGCCGAGCTGCTCCTTGGTCTCGGCGAAGGGGCCATCGGTGGTGAGGGTCTTGCCGTCGCGGACGCGAATGGTGGTCGCGGTATCGATGGGCTGGAGGGCTTCTCCGCCTACGTGCACGCCGGCCTTCTTGATGGCATCGGTGAACGTACCGTAGTCGGCGAGGAGCTGTTGTTGCTCGGCGGGGGTCATCGATGCTTGGTCGGATTCTGCGTTGTAGATGAGTGCGAGGTACTGCATGGGTGGGGTCTCCTATCACCGCGACGGATGAGGGTGGTTCGGATCGACATGCGGTGTCGAAAAAGATGATCGAGGTGTGCGCGTTTTGCGGGCGGGACGGGGTTGGTGGGGAAATCGAAGGGGCGT
>JGI12210J13797_10322348_pt1 | contig 11862 bp, 11 predicted proteins | sample ElkSlonscriptome_3_FD_13797 | JGI IMG/M metagenome (IMG submission 13797) | reverse complement strand
CCCTGTTAAGCTAACGCGCGGACCCCTGCCGTTTTCAAACGGGTGCATGCGTTTCGCCGAGGACGTTTCGTCAACAAGTGCAACGATGGCCGCCCTTCGACGCTGAAGTCCGGCAAAACCTGGCCGCTCATGCGCTGCATTTCTCCGCGCCTGCTCGACCAGCGCGCGCAGGTAAGGCACACAACAAGACCTATTGCCTTCGTGACCCCTTCCCGTTGTGCTAGGCTCTCGCCGAGCTCGCCGGTTGATCTGTCGGGCGTCTGTATTGCCGCCAGCCACCTGAGAAGAATCCAAATAGCACCTAGTAATCGGAGGACTCCACCATGGGCATTAGCGCCTTGATCAGCATTGCGCTGGGCATTCTGTCCGTCATGATCCTATTCAGTCTTGTGGCCACCGCGATACAAGAGACCATTGCGCAATTGCTGAACACCCGGGGTAGACGCCTGCGTGATGGCATTGCCGTGCTATTGGAAAAGAACTTTCCAGAGGAAATCGACGCGCAACGCTGCTTGAGCTTCTTCTACAACGAATTTTATCAAGCGGCGGACCTACAAGCGCTGACGACACGCACGCCTTCCAACAAGATCCTGCGCGCCTGGGAGGCGTCTAAACAGCTATTGCGAGGAGGCCAAAAGAAGCTGCCTTCGGCAATAGAGCCACGCCGTTATGCCGAGACCATATTCAAACTGCTCGGGACCAAAACGGAGCGCAATGCATTGGCGTTGGAGGCGAAGTCGGTCGTGGAACAGAGTGAAAAGCAGCTACTCGACGAGTTGAAAAGCGTGAGTGAAGCCCTGGGCGGTGAGACCCTGCCGACGGTGGCGAAGACGACGGAGCGCATTGGCGCAACGTTGAACGATGTGGCCGACGAGATTCAGGCCAGAATCACGCGCGCGCAGTCACTGGTGGAAGCCCGGCTGCAGGAGCTTGAAGAAGAGTTTAATGAGACGATGGATCGGGTGTCAGGATGGTATACCCGGCAGACCAAGCTAACGCTCTTCATCATTGGATTTTTCTTGGCGATGGGCGCCAATATCGACATCATCGGCTACGCCGACAGACTGCTAAGCGACGAAAGCCTTCGCAACAAAGCCGAAATCTATGCCCAACTGCTCGGCGCGTCCAATAGGCAGCAACAGGAGCAAGGAATGGCCGAGAACCGGGGCAAAGAGACCCCGCCCGCTGCCGGCGATGAAGATCGAGACCCCGGTATCAGCCCCGAGAGCCTTCAAGCACTGGTGGTCGAACTGGACAGTCTGGACGTGCGAATCGGCTGGTGCGCCCCCTATTCGACGGCACCGAATGACACACAAGCAGCGTCGGACACCACACAAGCAGCGTCGGACACGGCGCCTGACAGGTCGGACAGATCACAGGGGCTGTGCCGGGCCGGCGAGGAACTCCATTGGCCGCCTTCAGCATCGCAGATCGTCGGGTGGTTTCTGATCGGGTTCGGCGTGACCTTGGGTGGCCAATTCTGGTTCAACCTACTGAAGAAATTGCTGGACCTGCGCACCAGTGGCCGCGTCCGCGGCACCAGAATGCCAGTGCCGCGGGCACAGCGCTAAGATTGCACCGGCGAAGGCCCAAACCGCCATCCGCTTGAGTGGCGGTCCATGATCCCTTATCCTCTCGACGCACCCGGGCTGCTACGAGGCCCGACCTCATCAACCCAGGAAACAGCAGGACTCGTTACCATGCAGTTGGCCGTTGTTAGCCGCTATCCGGATGCCACGCCAAAACAGCCTCCGTTAGTCTTCGTGCATGGGGCATTCACCGATGCCCGCATCTGGGACGCCAACTTTCTGCCCTACTTCGCCTCCCAGGGCTACGCGGCGCATGCCGTGAGTTTGCGCGGTCATGGCCTCAGCGAGGGACAGGCGCAGCTGCAGCGCTGGCGGCTGCGGGACTATGTCGAAGACCTGAGTCGCACCATTGCGGATCTGCCAGCGGCACCGGTGCTGATCGGACACTCGATGGGCGGAATGGTGGTCCAGAAGTATCTGGAAAGCGAGCCGGAAATCGCCGGTCTTGCGTTGATGGCCTCAGTGTCTCCGCGGGGGCTGCTGCCGAGCAATCTGCGGATGGCGCTGCGGCATCCGATTTTGTTTCAGCAGATGGCAATCTACTCGTTATTCGGGCCGGCGCTCGGCGGCCTCGACACGATGCGCCGTCTCTTGTTTTCTAAGGACGCGTCCACCGCGCTGCTGCGCGACTCGATGCGCTTCATGCAGGCCGAGTCGCAACTCGTCACCTGGGACCTGATCGGTATGGACCCGCTGCGGTTAAATCCTGACCAACTGCGGATACCGGTGCTCGTGCTAGGAGCCCAACAAGATGTATTCATCTCACCCGAGATCGTGCGCCAGACCGCGGATTTTTACCGCAGCGAAGCGCAGATCTTTCCGGCGATGGCACACGCGATGATGTTGGACACCCGCTGGCGCTCCGCTGCCGAATCGCTTCTCCATTGGCTGGATCAGGACGTTTCGCCTCATCTAGCGGTCGCGGCCTAGTTCAACCTGATCGCGAATCTGCCCGATCACCGTGCCAGAAGGCCCTGAGATTCGTCGAGCGGCCGATCGCATCGCCAAGGCGATCAATGGCGCCACCCTAGTTGAGGTCCGCTTCGGCTTACCGCGGCTGCGACGCTTCGAAGACGAACTCTCCGGGGCGCGCGTGGTGGGGATTGAGACCCACGGCAAGGCGCTGCTGATCCACTTCGATCTGGGCCTAACGCTGTATGCCCACAACCAGCTCTATGGCGTCTGGTATCTCCGCCGACGCGGACAGCTGCCGGTGACTCGCCGCCAGTTGCGGGTCGCGCTGCACACCGAGAGCCATAGCGCCCTACTTTACAGCGCTTCTGCCATCGAGCTGCTGGACGCCGACGGCCTGCTGCGCCATCGCTACCTCGCCGGCCTCGGCCCCGACCTGCTGGACCCCGAGCTGCACTGGCGCGACCTAGCCCGCCGGCTGAACGCACCAGCCTTTCGCAAACGCAGTCTCGGTGCGCTCTATCTAGACCAGGGTTTTATCGCCGGGCTCGGCAACTACCTGCGCAGCGAGACGCTGTTCGCGGCCGGCCTGCATCCGTCGCTTCGCCCGCAAGACCTCGAGCCAAAAGAACGCAACCGACTCGCCCGCACCACGTTGGAGATTGGCACTCGCGCCTACCAGAGCGGCGGCGTGACCAATCCGCAGGCGCGGGTGGCGGCGCTGAAGACGGCGGGCATGAGACGACCTGGCTATCGCTTCGCGGTCTTTAGCCGCGCCGGGCTGCCTTGTCATCTGTGCGGCGCCATGATCGAACGGACCGAGGTCGGCGGGCGTCGGCTCTATCGCTGCCCAGGCTGCCAGCCGCGGCAGCGAGCGAACGGCGGCTAGCCAGAATTGCAAGACTGGCCGAACGCCAGGCTGAGCAGGCAGGACCGTGGGGCGGGAAAGCGCAGCGCATCCCGCCGCTCGGACTTGGACTCAATCTGCCTGCCGGCAAAAGGGTCGTAGATGATGCCGACACCGAGCGGTAGCGCGGCGCGGACCAGTTGCCGCAGCAGGCGTTGGGGCTTCAGCGATGGGTGCGGGGCCAGGGCCCTTTCCGGGCCCCGGGTCGGCGGACAGGGGATGACATCCTTCAACGGCCCGTCCGGCGTCGGGCGGCGTAGCCCGCCGGTGCCGTAGCGGCGCAGGTTCTCGGCGCCAGTGCCGATGAGCGGTCGGCGGAAGATGCCCCAGGGCTCCCAGCAGGAGCGCGGCATCATCGAGACCTGGCTGAATTCCCGCTCGGCACCTTTGGGGCGGTCGCCCCCCCGCAGGGTCTGGACCAGGCGGATGATCTCGCCGCGCTTCTCCAGCCCGGATTGCTGGCAGGCATGGAAGGTGAGCGACGACAACAACGGGTTGGAGGCGACGAAGCAGTGACCGCCGGGGACCAGCACCCGGGCCAACTCGGCGGCGACCCGCGCAAAGAAATCGCCAAGTGCTTTCACCTCAATCTCGGACAGGACGGTAAAACGCGGCAACGGGCGACGCTTGGCGCCGTCGAAGCTTGGCGGGATGCGCCAGACGCCGCCGCGACCGCACCGGACCTTGGCCTGCTGCTCATCCTCGTATTCGATTAGGCCGTAGGGCGGGTCGGTCACCACAGCATGCAGGCTCTCAGCGGGCAGTGCCGAGAGCCAATCGAGGGCGTCGGCATGCACAAGCATTGCCCTCGCGGACAGCGTTGCCCGTGGCTGGTCACCGACCGCGCGGACCTGCTCCCAGGGCGCCTCCTGCTCGTCGCGCAAACGCACGAGCCAGGCCGGGCAAGCCGCCCCATCGAGATAGCCCTGAATGCTTGCCGGGCCGTCCGGCGGATTGGTCGCTATGATCTCCTTCTCCGGGCCGGCTACCGCTTTTGCCGCGCTCTCAACCTTGCGCGTCATGGAGTTGGTCGTATTGGGATTGATCAGCAGCAGCTTCACGCCAAAACCAACTCTATGCTCTTTGTTGGTGCTACAGATCACAGGGTGCAGCGTACATAGGCAGCTATCTCGCCGAGCTCCCATCGCGCTGCGACGGGCAGCACCAAGTCTTGCCATGCCGAGCAAGATTGTGCGGTAGGCGATCATGATGGTTGGCCGCAAGCTGATGGCTGCGCGGTTTCGATCAATGCACGGGCGGATCCGTCCGTGGAACCTGCTCCACTGGAGCCACAGGCTCGTCTGGCGTGCGCGGGGGTGTGGCGTCCTCGGGCACATCGCCGATCATCATGTCCGGTGTGGCATGATCCTCCAAATTGCGCACAGTAACAGTCAGCTGCGTGCCGTCCCAGCGCAGTTCGTTGAAGCTCGGCGGGGTCGAGCGCACGCGGCGCGACAAGGTCCCGGCGCCGATCATGCGCACCGGGCCTTGCGGCGTCTCCTCGGTGAGGTCGAAGGCGTCATGGACATGGCCCGAGAGCACCGCAAGCACCTGGCGCTTAGCGAGTTCTGTCAGCGCCTTCTGGCCGTGTCGGGTCAGGGCGGTGCCTTTGGTGCCGACTTCACGCAGCGGATGGTGAGCCATCACCAGCGCGCCCGTCCCTTGGGGCAGCGCATCAAGGACGTCGAGACAGCGTTCGAGTGCCGCCTCAGTCACCCAGCCTTTTGACCAGTTCAGGCGAGGTTGCCAGCGGGCCACCGTCTTCAGCGGCACCAGTACCAGTCCAGGTAAGTCGATCTCCACCTCCACCTTGTCCGCGATGGCCTGTATGCGTCGGTAGGGGTCAAAGAAGCGTTGGATCGGGTTGAAATAGGGCAGATCATGATTGCCTACCGAAACTGTCACTGGAGCCTTGAGCGCGCTGATCCAGGCACAGGCGGCGTCGAATTCGTGCTGCCTGGCGCGCATGGTCAGATCGCCGGTGATCGCCACAGCATCCGGGCGCTTGGTGGCGATTTCCTGTCTCGCCCAGTCAATTGCACGAGGGTCCTCAAGCCCGAAATGGACGTCACTCAGGTGAAAAAGCAGGTAAGGATCAGGCATAGACAAGCCTCCTTAAAATTGGGTCGTAGGTAGATGACTTCGCCTCAGGCAAATCTGGCGCCAGTCGCGTTGCTCAACTTACGCGGCCAAACCAACGGCGGTTTTGTTCAGACCTCGGCACAGGCTTTGCCCGCCCATGCCATAGATCAAGCATTGAACGAGGAAAGGTCTGCTGGCAACTGCTGTGCATCGGCCACCCGCTATCGCGCGGCTGGCTCGCTGGCGGTATGCGCGCCTGGCGCACCGCCGGCAAGCCGATCGACGTCTTGCGGCAATGGACGCTGCGCCAATTGGGCCGTGCGATGCGGGAAAGCAAGCGAGCGCCAGCTGTATTGGATGGGTCAAACGAAGCGGACCCACCACGGGAGGCATCCTATCAAACCGAAGAAAGGCGGAACCACTGGGCCTGTTTCACCCTAGGTGTCAGGTGCCTCCATCCGCTGCTCCGACCTAGGATGTACAAAGCGCAGCCTGCCCCTGGCATCGGTCTTACGCTTCAGCGGGACAACGAGATCTGCAATATGGCCCTGACCGATGCGGAGGCATGAGACAGGACGACGTGGCACTCTCTTGATCGGGCATTGCGAGAGGCCAGAGCATCGGATGGTCAGCAGGACATCGGCCCCTGAAGCCGGTGGAAGGCTAGGCGCGAAACATTGAAAGTCCTGTTCGCCGACAGGCAAGCCCGCGACAGCGTCCCAGGATGCATTCGACGCGAACCAGTAGGTGACCGACTTTGCCTTCTTAAGGTACAATCCGATGCTACGTCCCCGTAGCTCAGCTGGATAGAGCATCCGCCTCCTAAGCTTTTTTTGGGCACCTAGTTGGGAAACCGCTTGCGTGAATCTGCTCAAAATCAGGGAAACCTCAGCACATGCCTTGGCAGATGCTTAAGTACATGCCTGGGCACATGGTGGTGGCAACCCTGAGCCAAGCCCTAAACGGCGGGCCTTCGCGGCATACCCCCGAGCGAAACACCCGGGGGGTTATATTCCGGGATGGCGGCATCGAAGTGCGGTGAGTCACAAGGATTCATCGTCCGAAATGGCGACATACGAAGCCGCAGTGAATCAACAAGCATTCATTGCCTTGGATGGCACGACGCCAAGCACCTGAGGATGAAACAGTCTTCTCATGAGGTGGCGCCGCGCCAGAACCCTTAGCGGGAAGGTGCAGAGACTTAACGGGCAGCACCTACGGGCATGGGCCTAGGGTGAAGAGAAAGTCCAGCCCACGAACAGCCCTCGGCTGGTGGCGAAAGCCATGGTGGGATGAAGCGGAAGGTCACAGGTTCGAATCCTGTCGGGGACGCCAACATTTTGCGCCGCATCAGCCCAACCGGGCAAAACCGTCGCGCATCGCGCTGCCTCTGCAACGGCTTGCCGTGCGGCCAAGGGCAGGCAGCGTCAAACAGATGCCGATCGGGCGCTTTGACGTCATCAACCTCCGCCGCGGAGGCTCACCCATTTTTGCCCGATGGCCTTGTGCAAAACGCGAAAGGTGTTCTCCTGGGCATTCTGGTTGAGGGTTACCGGGTTGCCGATTAGCATCAACCGCGCCTTGAAGTAAGCCATGTCTGCCTCTGCCTGGGCAATCCGCACGCGTCGCCGCGCGCGCGCCTCCCGGGTTTCGGCGGGGTCAGGAATTAATCTGGGCATTCTGCGCTCTCTGGACATGACAAGATATCTGGCTCACCACCTGTCACCTTGGCGGCCTGTATCGAGCCTACACAGGGGTTTGATTTTTTTGCTGCAAAACATTGTAATCAAGGCGCCTTTTGATCGCGCCTTTGTGCGATACACTGCCCGCGTCTGGTCGGCCTGGACAGGGTTCTAAGCGGTTGACAGATCAGCCATCCATCCAAGCCGTTTGCTGATCGCCGCAGCGGAATCCGCCCATTTTAAGCGACCGCCCAAGCGCCCAACAATACGAGAAGTCCACCAGAGCAAACTACCATGAGCGCGTTGCTGCAGCTTTTTCGTTCTTCATCAGCCTTCTACGGCGGAAACGCCGCGTTTATTGAAGACCTGTACGAACAGTATCTCAAGGACCCTGAGAGCGTCGACCTCGCATGGCGCGCACGCTTCGACGCGATCCATCTGGAGGCCGCCAATGAGGGTGCGCCCAATGAGATTCCAGCCAACGAGATTCCACATGGCCCGGTGCGACAGAATTTCGAGCGTCTTGCCAGCGAAAGCCGCAATCGCGCTCAGAGCCGCCACCTCGGCCGCCTGGAACCGGCGGCGGCCGAAAAGCAGTCGGCGGTTCTGCGGCTGATCAATGCGTACCGCTATCGCGGTCATCAGATCGCCGACCTAGACCCATTGAAACTTCGTGCCTCGCCGAAGATCGCGGATCTGGAACCGGCCTATCACAATTTAGAAGAGACCGACCTAGATCAGGTCTTCCACACCGGCTCGCTGTATGCACCCGACCGCATGCCCCTGCGTGAAATCATCGGCCTACTCAAACGCATCTATTGCGCGTCGGTCGGCTCCGAGTACATGCACATCACCACCACGCAGGAAAAGCGCTGGGTGCAAAAGCGCCTGGAAGGCTATCAGGCGCGCCCTGAACTAGAGGCCGCCGACCGCCGCTGGCTGTTGACCTTGATGACCGCCGCCGAGGGCCTGGAGAAGTACCTGCACACCAAATACGTGGGCCAGAAGCGCTTCTCGCTGGAGGGCGGCGAGGCGCTGATCCCATTAATGGACGAGTTGATCCAGCGCGCTGGGCGCAAGGGTGTGCACGAGATCGTCATCGGCATGGCGCATCGCGGCCGGCTCAATGTGTTGGTTAACATCTTGGGCAAGCCGCCGCAAGAGATCTTCGACGAGTTCGAGGGTAAGGCGCCGCTGAATCCAAACCAACTCGCTGGCGACGTCAAATACCACCTGGGCTTCGCCAGCGATGTCGAGACCTCCGGCGGCATCGTCCACTTGGCGCTGGGCTTCAACCCGTCTCACTTGGAGATCATCAATCCGGTCATTGAGGGCTCGGTGCGGGCGCGCCAACGCCGCCGCGAGGATCGCACAGGGCAGCAGGTGATGCCGGTACTGATCCACGGCGACGCGGCCTTTGCCGCACAGGGCGTGGTGCCGGAAACCTTGCAACTGTCGCAAACGCGCAGTTACGGCACCGGTGGCACCGTGCATGTAGTGATCAACAACCAGATCGGCTTCACCACCAGCAATCCCCTCGATACACGCTCGACCCAATACTGCACCGATGTCGCCAAAATGGTGCAGGCGCCAGTGTTCCACGTCAACGGCGACGACCCCGAAGCGGTGATCTTTGTCACCCGCATGGCACTGGACTATCGCAACCAGTTCCGAAAAGACGTTGTCATTGATCTGGTCTGTTATCGCCGCCTTGGCCACAACGAGGCCGACGAGCCCTCGGTCACCCAGCCGATGATGTACAAGAAGATTCGCGAGCGCGCCACCTCTCGGGCGGTCTATGCGGATCGGCTCATCGACGACGGCATCATGACACGCGACGACGCCGTGGCGATGATCGAAGACTACCGCGGCTCTATCGAGCATGGCGTGGTTGTCGCCCGCCCGGTGCTGTGCGGGCTCGACAATAACTACCGGGTCGTCTGGCAAAGCGGCCACGACTGGCGGGTTCCGGCGAACACCGGGCTGGACCGCTCAAAACTACAGGAACTCGCCGAGCGCATGTTGCAACTCCCCGATGGCTTCGAACTGCATCCGCGCGTATCGAAGATCTGGGCCGAACGGCGCAAAATGACGCAGGGCGATCAACTCGCCAATTGGGGTTTCGCCGAGAACCTAGCCTACGCAACGCTGGTCGACGCCGGCTATCCGGTGCGTTTGTCCGGCCAGGACTCTGGCCGCGGAACGTTCTTCCACCGGCATGCCAAGATCCACTGCCAGGCCACCGGTCGCGACTACACCCCGCTACAGCACTTCGGCGAACATCAGGGGCCGTTCATCGCCATCGACTCCATCCTGTCCGAGGAAGCGGTGCTCGGTTTCGAGTATGGCTTCGCCACCGCCGAACCCAATGCGCTAACCGTCTGGGAGGGTCAGTTCGGCGACTTCGCCAACGGGGCGCAAGTCGTGATCGACCAGTTCATCACCTCCGCGGGCACCAAGTGGGGGCTCTCTTGCGGGCTGGTGATGCTGTTGCCCCACGGACTGGAAGGCCAGGGTGCTGAGCATTCCTCCGCGCGCCTAGAGCGCTACCTACAACTCTGCGCCGAGCACAACATCCAGGTCTGCGTCCCGACCACGCCAGCGCAGATGTATCACCTGTTGCGCCGACAGATGGTACGCGACTACAGCCGACCGCTGGTGGTCATGACGCCGAAGAGCCTGCTGCGTCATCGCCTCGCGGTCTCGTCGCTGGAGGAGCTCGCCGAGGGCGGATTCCAGACCGTGATTCCCGAAATCGACCCCATCGAACCGGGAGACGTCGACCGCGTGATCTTTTGCAGCGGCAAGGTCTTCTACGACCTGATTGAGGCTCGCCACGCCCGCGGACTGAGCAATGTCGCGATCATCCGCATCGAACAGCTCTATCCGTTCCCGCAGGACGCATTCGCCGACGCCATCGCCGCCTACCCCGGAACTACAGAGATCATCTGGTGCCAGGAAGAGGCGCAAAATCAAGGCGCTTGGGACCAAATCAAGCACCGCTTCCACACCCTGATTCAAGACGGCAAGCAGCCCTATTACGTAGGCCGGCCCGCCTCGGCAGCGCCTGCCGTCGGCCACCGCTCTGTACACGTTGAGCAGCAGGAACGCCTGATTGACGAGGCACTGAGCGGTCGCATCAACTTCAAGATGAACCGCCGCATCCCACGCGAGTAAAGCACTTCGAGTCGCCCGCCTCGGTTGCCCGCCGCCAAATAGAGCACAATCAAAAGCATCGCCACTGGAGAGATCACGCTACGATGAGCAGCGAAGTCCGCGTCCCCGCCCTACCTGAATCCGTCGCCGACGCAACGGTCTTGACCTGGCATAAACAACCGGGGGAGGCCATACGCAAGGATGACAATCTCGTCGACCTTGAGACCGATAAGGTCGTACTTGAGGTTCCCGCACCGATGGACGGTGTACTGACCGAACGACTGGCCGCGGAGGGCGATGTGGTCGAGGCCGAAGCGCTACTGGCATTGATCGACTCCACTGCGACGGCCGCGACGCCGCCAGCTGCCGCGTCAGCGGCTACAACGGCAACTCAGCCCCAAACCGCGCCAGCCCCGACAGCGGCGCCCCAAGCAGCACCGGCCCAGACAGCACCGCCGGCCATGTCCCGCCCAGATGCGGCGAAGAAAGCGGCCGATCCGCCGCTGGCACCAGCAGCGCGACGGCTGGTCAAGGAACTCGGACTCGACGCCGGCCAGATTCCAGGCACCGGCAAAGGCGGCCGCGTCCAAAAAGCCGACGTCATGTCCTGGCTAGACAAGCAGGAACACGAGGCCCCGGCAATTGACCCTGAGGTCACGGCCACCGCGACCAACGTAGAACCCGTGCTGCCCGGCCTCAGCGGTGAGGCCGGCCGCCCAGAGCAGCGCGTACCCATGACTCGGCTGCGCGCGCGCATTGCCGAGCGTCTGGTCTCCGCGCAGCAGCACTCCGCCATGCTCACCACCTTCAACGAGGTGGACATGAGCGCCGTTTTGGACCTCCGCACACAATACAAGGATCGCTTCGAGCAAAACCACGGCGTGCGGCTCGGATTGATGTCTTTCTTCGTCAAGTCATCGGTGGAGGCGCTGCAACGCTATCCGGTGGTCAACGCATCAGTGGACGACAAAGACATCGTTTATCACGGCTACTACGATATCGGCATCGCCGTCAGTTCGCCGCGCGGGCTGGTCGTGCCCATACTGCGCAACTGCGACCAGCTCAGTATGGCGGACATCGAGCGCGGCGTCGGTGATTTCGGCAGCAAGGCCAAGGACGGCACGCTGAGCTTCGAAGACCTCACCGGCGGCACCTTCTCCATCACCAACGGCGGCATCTTCGGCTCGCTGATGTCCACACCGATCCTAAACCCGCCGCAAAGCGCCATCCTCGGCATGCACAAGACCCAGCAACGCCCCATCGCCGTCGATGGCCAAGTTGTGATCCGGCCCATGATGTACATGGCCCTCTCGTACGACCACCGCATCATCGACGGCCGCGAGGCAGTGCAGTTTTTGGTCACCGTCAAAGAGACCCTGGAAGACCCGGCCCGGCTGTTGCTGCGCGTCTGACAATTCATATCGCTTTGATTCGAGAAAGAGCAGTTCACCAGTAGAGTAGAGGCCAGGGTTTCCCCTGGCCCCCCTCATCGAACGCAGCATGCGGATTTCCCGCACTACGCTCTCCTGTTGCC
>JGI12210J13797_12195907_pt1 | contig 11866 bp, 9 predicted proteins | sample ElkSlonscriptome_3_FD_13797 | JGI IMG/M metagenome (IMG submission 13797) | reverse complement strand
TTTCCTTAAGCGAACTCAACGACCGCATCGTGATCAGCGGCCACACGCGTGGCGAGGACAGCACCGATAATCGAATCGGCGTGGCGCGCTTTATCGGGCTTGATCCGCTGATTTTCTCGGATCGGTATGAGGACTGACGGTTTACGGTTTCGGCAAATTTTGCCGCTCTGGCATCAGGAAATCGCTGAACGAACCAAAATTGCAATCTGGGATCATAGGTGTGTGAGCTGATCCGATGAAGTCCAGCAAAGCGCTGGGAATATAATTGTCGAAACTTCGCTCTGCTTCCGACCGACCTAAACGGAGATTCCAGATTCATGCAACACCCTGATTCGGCCACCCTGGCCACGCTTTTGCTTGCGGCATTGATAACCCTGCCCACCCTGGTTTCGGCCGATGACGCCGATGGCAATGTCAATAACAATGACACGCGACTGCTGCGTCAGCCGGATATATCCGACGACCATCTGGTGTTTGTCTACGCTGGCGATCTATGGCTCAGCCAGACCGACGGCTCGGACCCTCGACGCTTGACCAGTCACCCGGCCGAAGAAAATAATCCGCATTTCTCACCCAACGGCGACCATGTGGCCTTTGCGGCCAATTACGACGGCAATACCGATGTCTACGTGATTTCTGTCGGCGGCGGCAACCCGGAGCGACTCACCTGGCACCCACGCGCCGACATTCCGGTCGGCTGGAGCGCCGATGGTGAGGCAGTCGCCTTCGCCTCCGACCGCGAGACCGACCACGGTCGCTCCGATCAGCTTTATCACGTGCCGGCTGACGGCGGCGCGCCCGAGCGTCAAATGGAGGCTCGATTCTTTCGCGGCCAGTGGGATGCGCAAGGTACACGCTTGGCCTATATCGACCACGCCCCGGCCTACAACGGGCTGTACGGCGGCGGCGCGGGTTGGAAAGGCTATCGCGGCGGCACCACGCCGTCGATCAAGATTCTCGACCCGGTCAACGCAACGCTGATCGATATTCCAGGCGAGCGAGTCAACGACATCAATCCGTTCTGGCTGGGTGATCACGTTTATTTCCTGTCCGATCGCGGCAACAAGATTCTTGATCTCTATCGTTTTGACCCGGCCAGCAACGAGATTGAACAAGTCAGCGATCAAGATCTTTGGGATATCCGCGCAGCCAATGGCCATGGCGATCAAGTGGTGTTCGAAGCTGGCGGACAGATTCATCGCATGAATGAAAACGGCGAACTGCAAGCCTTGACGATCGCGCTGCGCCCCGACCTGCCACAAACCCGCGTCGACTGGGTTGATGTGGCCGGCAATATTCAGGGCGCGCGCCTGTCGCCCAACGGCAAGCGCGCGCTGGTCACCGCTCGTGGTGACGTGTTTACCGTGCCGGTGGAACACGGCTCAACTCGCAATTTAAGTCTGAGCGATGGCGTGCGTGAGTATCCTGCCCTGTGGTCGCCTGATGGCCAACAGGTCGCCTGGATTGAAGAATCTTTGGACGGTCAGGTTCTGGTGATCGAAGACCAGATGGGAGCGTCGGTCGAGCGGTTCGAATTGGGCCAGGCGTTCAATCAGATTCAGGCTTGGGACAGTGAGAACGAGCGGATTATCTTCACCGACCACAATCTTGGTCTGAATTCCATCGATCTCGACAATGGCAACATCACGCTGATTGACCGCAACAATCGTGAGTCGCAGTTCGACGTCAGCCTGGCACCCGGCGGGCGCTACCTGGCCTATACCCGAGTCGAGGCCAACTGGTTCCACGACCTCTACATTCATGATTTCGAAAGCGCGGAATCCAAGCGCATCAGCGATGGCCTGGCGGATGTGGCCTCACCGGCCTTCAGCCCGGACGGCAGCACCCTTTTCTTTGCCGCCTCAACCAATGTCGGCCCGGCTCAGTTTGGTCTCGATATGACCAGCCAGGAACGCCCCTACCGCGCGGGTCTGTATGCGCTGGTGCTGAGCGAAGACGGCGACTCACCGCTGGCCCCACGCAGCGATGATGAAGAGGAATTGGACAAAGAGGCAAAGGAAGAAGAGGAAGACGAAGACAACGGTGACGACGAGGGCAGCAGCACTGACGAAAAACCTTCGACGACAATCGATTTTGACGGTTTGTTTGAGCGCAAAGTCGCGCTGCCCGGCCCGATCGGCAACTACGGCAATTTGGCCGTTGCCGCGGATGGCAGCCTGTTCTACATCGAAGGCACGCAGCCCGGTGCCTCGGTCGAGCCCCCCGGCAGCAGCTGGGGTGAAGACAATCGCCTGTTGCGCTTCGACATGGAAGAACGCGAGTCGAAAGAAGTCTTTAAAGGCCTGCGTAATTTCGACATCGCCGGATCCGGTGAGCATCTGCTGATTCAGCGCTCGAACGGTTCGCTCGCCATTGCGGAGCTGGGCGAGTCGGATAATTCCCTGGATGCCGAGAACCTGGATCTGTCCGGCCTGCGCATGCGCATCGATCCGCGCAAGGAATGGGCCCAGATTTTCGACGAAGGCTGGCGCATGCAGCGCGAATTTTTCTACGCCACCAATCTACACGGCCTGGACTGGGACGCGGTCTACGCGCAATATCGGCCGTTGATCAATCACGTCGGCCGGCGCGAGGACCTCAACGCACTGATGGTCGAAATGATCGCCGAGCTGCATGCTGGACACAACCGTGTCGCCGGCGGTGATGTCCATCGGGAATCCGGTCCTGGCGTCGGACTACTCGGGGCAAATGTCACCGTTGCTAACAATCACTGGCAAGTCGCCCGGATCTACAGCGGTGAGTCATGGAATCCGTTCACCAACGGACCGCTGAGCCAGCCCGGCAATGAAGTCTATGAGGGTGAGTACATTCTGGCCATCAACGGCCAGGACATCAGTGCCGACGACAATCTGTTCGCTCATCTGCACAACACCGTCGATGAGCAAGTGCGCTTGAGCGTCGGGCCGAACGCCAACGGGAGCGATTCCCGCGAGGTCGTGGTCGAACCGGTCGACTCTGAGGGCGCACTGCGCCTGTGGGGCTGGATTGAAGACAACAGACGCAGCGTTGACGAGGCAACGGACGGGAAGATCGGCTACATCTATCTACCCAACACCGCCGGGGCGGGCTACACGTTCTTTAATCGCATGTTCCACGCGCAGCTCGACAAGCAAGGGCTGATCATTGATGAACGCTCCAACGGCGGCGGCCAAGCGGCCAATTACATTGTTGAAGTGCTTGATCGTGAACACCTCTCCAACTGGGTTTATCGCGGCGGGATGATGTCCGCCACACCGAACTCGGCCCTGCACGGGCCCAAGCTGATGATGATTGACCAGGACGCCGGCTCAGGCGGTGATTACCTGCCCTACGCCTTCCGTGAGCTTGAAATCGGACCGCTGTTGGGCACGCGCACCTGGGGTGGCTTGATCGGTATTTTCCGTAACCCAATCCTGGTCGACGGTGGTGTCATGACCGTGCCGAACTTTCGATTCGTCGACGTCGACAATAACTGGACGGTCGAAAACGAAGGCGTGGCGCCGGATATCGAAGTGCGGCTCGACCCGCTGTTGACCAACCAAGGCCGCGATAGCCAGCTTGAAGCCGCGATTGATCAAGTTCTCGAAATGCTGGAAAACTACAGCGACGATATCCCACGCGAACCACCGCCGCTGCCGACCGAACTCGGTCGCTAGCGGCGGAGATCGAGCAAATGAGCGTTGCACAATCAACATTGCAATTTCGAAACTGGCCCGGAAACCACGCGACCACCCCGAAAACAGCGTCGAAGGGATGATGCAATAATAGAAACGGGATAGTTGCTGAGGTTAATTTCTAATGGTAATGATCAAGCAGAACTCGTTCCAACTTGCCGCTTTGGCGTTCGCGCTTTTCATGCTCGTTGGCTGTGCCACCGGCCCGAGGATCAATACGTCTCAGGCGCCCGACACAGATTATGGGCGCTACAGCACGTTCAGCTATGTCGATCCTCTGGGTACAGACCGTGCTGGTTACGCGAGCATTGTGTCTCAGCAGCTGGTGTTTTCAACCCGGCGTGAGATGGAGCTGCGTAATTTCGAGTACGTCGAGAACATCGAGAACGCCGACTTATTGCTTAACTTCAACGCCCAGCTCAATGATCAAATTCGAACACGAGAGGTCATGGAACCATCGATTGGACCTGCGTTTTGGGATTATCGATACGGGTTGTACGCGACGTGGCCAAACTACCAGCGCTCGACCGTTATCGATCAATACACTGAGGGCACAGTGGTAATCGACCTTATTGATGCCGCTGCCGAACGGATGATCTGGGAGGGCACCGCAACGGGACGGGTTACTGAGCGCACACGACGAGACGCCGCGAACGAGCTGGATGATGCGGTAAAAAGCATCTTTGATCGTTTCCCAATCCCGGCCAGTTCACGCTAGTACAGAACCCACCTCATGCGCTCCAGGGAACCTGTGAATAATTCTGCGCGGGCACGACAGTGCAGGCGAGAGCGCAAGAGCGGTTTGGCTGCACTGTCGCGCCCGCGCAGAGTTATTCAGAGGTTCAATAGCATTGGAACCAGAGTCTCCATCAGCACTGTTATCAGCAGCAGCATACTGCTATTAACCGTTATTTTTGCCTGGCCTGCGCATGGCTCGGCCAGTGATGATCAGAACTCAGACAATCAACAGGACACAGTTCAATTACAGCGCTGGGACGGCGACCTGGACGAGATGATCGAGCGCCGCAACGTTCGCGTCTTGGTGCCCTACAGTCGCACCGGATACTTCATAGACGGTGGCACTCAGCGCGGAATGTCGTATGAACTGATGGCTGGTTTTGAGAACGTGCTGAATGAAAAATATGCCGAAGGGCTTCTGAAAATTAACTTGACGTTCCTGCCAACCACGCGTGATCGCTTGATTCCTGCACTGGAGGAGGGTTTAGGGGACATTATTGCGACCAACCTGACCGTTACCGATGAGCGCGCGGCCAGGGTGCAATTTTCAACCCCCTTGGGGCGAAACGTGCGCGAACTGCTGGTCCGACACCGCAACGCTGAGGCTCCGCAGTCGCTGCAAGACTTGTCAGGGAAAACCGTTTTTATCAGCGCACAGAGTAGCTATCAAGAGCATGTAAAAACAGTAAATGCGCAATTCAGAGAGAACGGCTTAAAGCCCATTGAGATCCGCGAGGGACCTGCTCATTTTCAGACTGAAGACGCGCTCGAAATGGTTAACGCAGGACTGGTTGACTACACCATTGCTGATGGATACCTGGCAGCGTTCTGGGGTCAGGTCCTTTCGGACATTATCATTCATGACGACATCAGCTTCTCTGAAGGCAACGACATTGCCTTCGCGTTTCGCAAAGAAAGCCCGCTGCTGGCAGCCGAACTTGACGCCTATCTGGAGACAGTTCGCAAGGGAACGCTTATGGGTAATATCCTGTTCAAGCGCTACCTGCAAAATACGCAGTTCGTAACCTCGGCGACTGACCAAGCGGCGCGGCAGAAATTACAAGCGTTGTCTGAGCTGTTTCAACAACACGCTTCAGACAATGACCTGAACTGGCTAATGCTGGCCGCTCAAGGCTACCAGGAATCTCGACTCGACCACACCGTTATCAGTCCAGTTGGTGCAATTGGCATCATGCAGCTTCTTCCGTCAACAGGCGCAGATATGGGTGTGACCGACGTTGGTGAACTGGAGGCCAACATCGAAGCCGGGGCAAAATACGTTCGTTTTCTGATGGATGAATTCTTTGACGACCCCCTTGTCGATCGCAACAATCGATTATTTTTCGCCCTTGCAGCCTACAATGCCGGGCCAGGCAGAGTGCGTAGTTTGCGTCGCGAGGCGGAACAACGCGGGCTGGATCCTAACCAATGGTTCAACCACGTCGAGCGGATCGCGGCCGAACGGGTAGGTCGAGAAACAGTCACCTACGTCTCCAACATCCTCAAGTATTTCGTTGCCTATGAACTGGCGTTCGAACAAGTCGCTCAGGCAGAGCGTGAAAGCAGCTTCGACTGAGCAGGCATCAGGCATCACCTGCTGGACCAGGTTGGACCGGTCTGCGCGACACGTTGAACGCTATCGCAGGTATGGGTTGTGCTAAGGAAATTTCTAATCCGACATCGACAGCAGATGGCCTCGGGCGATGGGCCGGCCGGGCGAAGTCAGCGCGTCCGTCGGTGGCTGCACCACTCGGGCTGCTTGACCTTCAAGCGCGAGCCGATTGCGCGCGGCATCGGCGTGGGTTTATTGGTTGGCTTGACGCCGACCGTGGGATTTCAGACCGGCATGATGCTGGCCGGGTGCTTGTTGATTCGCGGTAACTTCCCGGCTGCCTTCGCCATTTCCTGGGTCAGCAATCCATTCACTCTGCCGCCGATGATTTACGCCTATTATCAGCTCGGCGACTGGTTGTTCGGATCATGGGTCAAAGCGCACTTTGCCGGATCAGATGCGATTGATGAAGCGCTGATTGGCCTCGCCAACACCGCCTTGGGTTGCGCGTTAATTGCGATCCCCATCGCCCTGATCGGCTACTTTGCATCCCTGGGCATCTCCGAAGTTTGGCACCGCCGTCGACATCAAGCGCGACGACTGCGTCGCGAAGAAGCGGCAAAGCGGAAGAAAGTCGAAGCGTTGAAATAGCCAACCGGATCACCTCACAATTCTTCTCAGCAATCTCGCAAATGGCCAACTTGGCAGACAGAATCCAATGCAACCAAACTTGAGTCATCAATACGCCAGCCTGCCCGATGCCTTTTATGCGCGAGTGGACCCAACGCCGGTCGCTCAGCCTCGGGTCATTGCCCTGAATTCAGCGCTGGCGAAATCGCTGGGTATCGATCTCGACTGGTTGCACAGCGCAGACGGTCTTGCAGTACTTTCCGGAAAAAAGGTGCTGCCTGACAGTCAACCCATTGCGCAAGCCTACGCCGCCCATCAGTTCGGCAACTGGGTGCCGCAGCTTGGCGATGGGCGCGCACACCTGCTGGGTGAAATCGAGACTCCCGACGGCCGCATCAGAGACCTGCAGCTCAAGGGGTCTGGTCGCACCCCCTATTCTCGCGGCGGTGATGGGCGCTCATCGATTGGTCCCGCGGTGCGGGAATACCTGGCCACCGAGGCAATGGCCGCGCTGGGCATTCCGACCACCCGCGCGCTGGCAGTTATTTCCAGCGGTGAAGATGTGATGCGCGAGCGGCCCGAGCCCGGCGGCATCATGTGCCGCGTTGCAGCCAGCCACGTTCGCATCGGCACATTCGAATACTTTGCCCGGAATGGCCATGGCGAACACGTGCAAACGCTGGCCGACTTTGCCATTCAACGCCACGATCAAGATTTGGCCGATCATTCGCAGCGTTACTTCAAACTCTTCGATCGAGTGGCCAAACGCACAACCGACCTGGTCGCGCACTGGATGTCGGTCGGCTTTGTCCACGGCGTGATGAACACCGACAACATGGCGGTGTCGGGTGAAACGCTGGACTACGGCCCTTTCGGCTTTCTGGATACCTTCGCGCCAGACACGGCGTTCAGCTATATCGACCGGCGCGGCCGCTACGCCTGGAGCCGTCAGCCCACGATTGCCCACTGGAATCTGGCCCGCCTGGCCGAATGCCTGCTGCCGTTGATCGACTCAGACCCCAACCAGGCCATTGAAATTGCCAATGAAAGGCTGAACCAGATTCCGCAGGATTTTGAACAGGCTTTCCACGCCCGCTTATGCAGAAAGATCGGCCTCGATCCCGGTCAAGACGCAGCTCAATTAGCCCTGGACTTACTCGATCGAATGGCCGCGGGCGAGGCCGATATGACACTGACCTTCCGCGCCCTTGGCCACCTTGATCTTGATCCAGACAATAGCAACTTGAACAATGGCGACTTGAATGCCCGTCAGCACTTCAACGAACCCGAATCCTTCGATCAATGGGCCGCGAATTGGCGATCCGCGCTGAATGCCTCAAAAGGAAATCACGCCGAACGCCAGCGCTCAATGCAGGCCACCAACCCCGCCTTCATCCTGCGCAATCACCTGGCCCAACGCGCCGCCGATGCCGCCGTCAATGATCTGGATTTCCAGCCGCTGCACGACATGTTGAAGGTGTTCGCTAAACCCTTTCAAGACCAGCCCGAGCATTCCGCCTACCAACAACCACCAAGGCCTGGCGAAGTCGTGGCAAACACGTTTTGTGGAACATAGCCGAAGACACTAGTGGGCCACGCGGCAGAGAATCGATCAACACATTATCGCAAGCCGTTTTCCTCAATATTGCGGGCGAGCCAAGCTTTGATCAACGATTGATAAGGCATATCGCGCTTGTTCGCTTCAATCTTTATTCGATCAAGCAAAGATTCCGGCAGTCGCAAGGAGATTGTTTTTGTCGAGGGCTTCAAATTAGGCAACGCGACGCGCGAGGCTTGGCGCCAGTCAAGATAATCACTGGAGTCATTGATTTCCCAGAAAGCACGTTCCTCGGACTCGTTTTTGAACTTCGGTACGGGTTTAAGCTTGCTCATAAATTCGTCGTTCCTTTCGGTGCATATTCCGCGCTGAGATAACTCGAATCAACTGACCTCCCCTACGGAGGGTAAAGGTGATGTGCAGCGTCCTTGCGTCATCAGTACTGCCCAGGGCGTGAAACCGCTGTTCATCAATGCTGTGAGCTGCATCTTCAAGCACAAGCAGGGGTGAGTTAAAAAAGATCTGCTCGGCCTCTGCTTGAGTCACCTCATGTTTATTCAGGTTTTTTCGCAGGTTGCCTCCATCCCACTGAAAACCCTGAATTCTTTTCCAGTCGATCATTTTTGTATATTGCCATCATATACATCCTGCCGACTACATTCCCCTGAACCGCGACCTCGCAGCGTCACTGAGCGGCAGGCTTTCTTCGTGATTACGCAGATGTGCGTGCCAACGTCCGAGCTCGTCTTTTTCCAGCCGCTCGACCGCGGCAGCCGCGACAATCACGGCACGGTGGATGCGCCAGAATTGCTCGGGATCCAGGCGGTCTTCCAGTTCTTTCAGGCTCATGCGCACCAGAGCTTCATCGTCGGCTGTCACGACGCGCACGTACTTTTCACTGGCGCGGAAAAACAGCACGTCGTCGACTGATACCAGTTTGACCATATCGCCTTGCGTGGCGCTGATCCACTTCAAGCGCTCGACCGGCGCGCTCTGCAAGCGGTGATCCAAGGCACCGAGCAAGGCCGCAATGTCGGGTGGTGTCTTGGTCAAGCGGTTGCGCAAACGCTGAATGGTCGCGGCCAGGCGATCGGCCGTGACCGGTTTGAGCACATAGTCCAATGCGCCGGCTTCGAAGGCACGGATGGCATATTGCTCATAGGCCGTGGTCAGTACAACATGGGCCCGGCCGCTGGCTGCGCGAGCGACGTCGAGGCCGCTGCTGCCAGGCATTCGGATATCGAGAAACAGAACCTCTGGTCGATGACGCTCAAAGGCCGCCAGGGCTTGATCACCGTTGCTGCACTCGGCGACGACCTCGGCTTCAGGCCATAACGCGTTGATCAGTTGAATGAGCTGCTGACGCTGAGCCGACTCATCTTCGGCCACCAGCACAGAAACCGGCTTAGCGTTCATGTTGACCCCGAATTCTCATCGTCGAAAGGCAGGCGGATGCTGGCATCGACGCCACCTGTTTTTGACGATACCAAGGCGAGACGGGCCGTATCACCATAGCGAAGCGCGAGCTGTTTTCGCAGGTTCGTCAAGCCCACGCCGTGGCCCACAGCCGTACCCAAGCCAACGCCTGAGTCGACAACTCGTACCCACAACAGCGCGCCGTCGCGCTCGGCAAAGAGCTGGATTGCTCCGCCCTCTGGCTGAGGCTCGAGACCATGTCCTATCGCATTCTCAACCAGCGACAGCAGCAAAAAGGGTGGGAAGGGATGATTTTCAAGGTCTGAATCAAGCTCAACTTCAAACGTCAGGCGATCACGCATGCGCCCCTGCATCACTTTCAAATAATGGCGGCAGACTTCGAACTGCTCGCCGAGGGTCGACAGGCTGCTGCTCTGGTCGCGCAGGCGTGGGATGGTGGCGCGCAAATAGTCGCACAAGGCATCAAGCGTATGCTCGGCGCGATCAGGCGCCTGACGCAGTTCCGAGCGAATCGTGGCCAGGGTATTGAATAAAAAATGCGGTTCAATTTGCGCCTGCAGCAACGCGAGCTGTTGATCGGCGGCAAGCTTCTCGGCTTCTAGCTGGGCCATTTGAATACGCTGGGTGTGTTCAGCCAGGCGCCTTCCTTCGCTGAAATAAGCGCGCAACGCTAAACCGCCGCCCAACAGCGAGTAGATAAAAATCAATACAAGGATGTTGATCAGCAGTGCTGTCAGACTGAATTCGCGCGGGTAGCTTTCGCCAGAGATCAGCATCACCTGGGTCGAGCTCAGCATGTCAGCCCCGTAGGCCAGGATCAGCCCCAGCGCCATTGCCAATAGCACACCAAATCGCTCGCGTGCTTCGGGCCAGGATTGATGCCGCACCACTGCCGCCAGTACGGGGCCAGCGTTGATCACCACGCCAAAGCCAAAAACAAACCAGGCAGTGAGAATGACTGCCTCGATCGGCGAGCCGCCTTCAGCATAGTGACCAATACCCGACAGCGCGCCCCAGGCAACAATGAACAACGCAAATAACAACCCACGACGCCACACCCAAGGCCAGGAAAACACCGGATAGCGCCGATAGGCCAACCACCAACCGGGGTTGCCGGCCGCAACATCGGCCGGCAACGGTTGGTTCAAGGTGATATCAGTTGATGTCATTTCGACGTGCTTTCCGGGACTTACAGACGCTCGCCACGCAGGCTGAGCGGCCCTTGCGAGAAGTCCAGCGAATTAACCGGGCCATCACCTTCGCGACTGAATTCAACCGTGACGTCCAAACTCTCAATGGTGAATCGTCCATCGCCCTCTGATGTCATTGGCACCTGCGGTTGAGTCTGACCATTGACGCTGGCCTGCAGCAACAACTCGCCGCTCTGCTCGCTGAAATCAATCACGAAATCACCCATGAACTGCTGCTCGCCCTGGAACATCGCAAAACGGCCGACGTAATCAGACAAGGTCTCACCTGCTGCGGCTGCTTGTGGTACCTGGGGTTGACCCAGCGGGAATTCTGGTTCAATCAGATGCATGGCCAAATCCGACAGGCTGTTCTGCATCAGCATGCTGGTATCCATCAAGACAAGCGACGCCGCTTCACGCTCAATATCGACGGCGGCGAAACTGGAGAAGCCGCCGGTACCGCCATCATGGGCCAGAATAAAGCGATCGTTCAAGGGCAGATGCAGCCAGCCGTAACCGACCCGCTGACCGCCCGCGTTGATCAATTCCTCGCGCGAACGATTCAGCGCGCCTTCAATAGCTGATCCTCGCGGGTTGAGGGTCGCGCTCAGCCATTTGGCAATGTCTGCAGGTGTTGAACGAATTGCGCCGACCCCGCCCAGGTTATAGGCAAAGTCCCAATTCGCGACCGCTTTGCCGGCGCTGTCATGGCCCTGTACGGTTTCACCACCCAATGAGGTCTCGCCCATTTCGAGCGGGTCAAGAACATAGGCATCGAACAGCACATGCAGCGGCTGACCCGTATGCGTCATCAACGCGTGCGAGAGGGCCATTGCGCCGAAGTTGGAATAAGCAAACGTCTCGCCGGGCTGGGTGCTTGTCGACGTATTGGCCAAGGCCTCCATCAAGTCAGAGCCGCTGTAGTCGGCATACGGATTGGCGACGTCGGCCGGGGCCAGGTTGGCCGGCAGACGCGGCAGCCCGGAGGTGTGAGTCAGCAGATGAATCAGGCGAATGGGATTGTCATCACTGCCTGGCAGCTCGGTATCGGCTGGGTAAATGTCGCTTAGCGGCAGGTCAAGCTCCA
>JGI12210J13797_10285109_pt1 | contig 11870 bp, 8 predicted proteins | sample ElkSlonscriptome_3_FD_13797 | JGI IMG/M metagenome (IMG submission 13797) | reverse complement strand
GGATGAATATATTGCCGAATCACTACAAACTATTTTTCAATGATTCGTCTTACTCTTCTTATCCTAACTTTTGCATGGACACAAAGCGGCTTTACTCAAACTTATAAACCGGAAAAATTTGAAAACCTAGCAATCCGCAACGTCGGCCCAGCCAATATGAGCGGGCGCATTACTTCTATTGATGTAGTAAAAGATGACACCAAAACCATCTACGTAGGAGCAGCATCCGGTGGGGTTTGGAAATCAGAGAATGGTGGTACGGCCTGGGTGAGTATTTTTGACGATGCGCCTACCCAAAATGTCGGAGCTGTAGCGGTACAGCAAGATAATCCTGACATAGTATGGGTAGGTACTGGAGAAGGAAATCCTCGTAACTCCATGAACCTAGGACAAGGGTTGTTCCGTAGCCATGATGCCGGAAAGACCTGGGAACTGGTTGGTCTGGAAGAAACTAAAACAATCCATCGTATTCTGATTGATCCCAATGATGGGAACATAGTCTACGTAGGGGCGATGGGTGATCCGTTTAGTCGGAATGAGCATCGGGGAGTGTATAAAACGACCGATGGTGGACAAACTTGGGACAAGATTCTTTTTACGAATAATCAGTCGGGAGTGGGGGATATGGTGATGGACCCGAGCAATCCTCAGAAAGTATTTGCTGCCATGTACGAGCATCGGCGAACACCCTACAGTTTCACATCGGGTGGTCCAGGTTCAGGATTGTTTGTAACGATGGACGGCGGTGAGAACTGGCAGCAGTTGGGCGAAGAAAATGGCTTACACGCTGGAGAACTAGGTCGAATTGGAATTGCCATTGCTCCTAGTAATCCTAAGCGGGTGTACGCTAAAGTGGAAGCGAAGAAAAACGCGCTCTACCGTAGCGAAGACGGTGGTTTTACTTGGGAGATGATTAATGATAACCCGAAGTTTACGAACAATCGGCCATTTTATTTTCAAGAGTTAGCCGTTGATTCAAAGGACGAAGACCGACTGTACAACATCTATCAGCCGCTTAGCGTGAGCTACGATGGGGGTGAGAGCTTTGATCCGACTCCCATGATTCCGGCGGATGAAACCTTAGGTATTCACGCTGATTTTCATGCCTTTTGGGTAGATCCTAACGACCCTGAGTTTTTCATCATTGGCGGCGATGGTGGGCTGGGGATTACTCACGATCACGGGAAAAGCTGGTACTTTCCCGAAACTATTCCGGTGGCGCAATTCTACCATATTGCGGTCGATAATGAGATGCCCTACAATGTGTACGGCGGAATGCAAGATAATGGTAATTGGTCGGGGCCAGGCTATGTTTGGAAGCGGGGCGGCATCCGTACCCTTTACTGGCAGTATCTGGTCGGGGGCGACGGTTTCTACATTTCGCCTGATTCGGCAGATGCTCGCTTTGGCTTTGGTACTTCTCAAAATGGTGATCTGTACCGCTACGATAAGCTGACCGGCTACTACCAGAGCGTAAAACCACATATTCCAGACCCAAGTACACGACTACGGTTCAACTGGAATGCTGGTTTTGCGCGTGATCTTCATAATCAGGATGTGGCTTACTACGGGAGCCAGTTTGTGCATAAAACCGCTGATAGAGGGGCTACTTGGGAAGTCATTTCTCCGGACTTAACTACTAACAATCCAGATCAGCAACGGCAAGACTACGGTGGATTAACGATTGATGCTTCGGGAGCTGAATTCTACAACGCTATCTTGACAATTGCTCCCAGTCCGTTGGAAGAAGAAACTATCTGGATAGGTACTGATGATGGACAAGTACAAATCACCCGCAACGGTGGGGAAGACTGGGAGAATATTACTGCCAATGTGAGTGGTCTGCCCGAGCAAGGATGGATTGCCCAAATTCAAGCTTCTCGCTACGATGCTAGTACTGCCTGGATTGTAGTGAACAACTACCGACAGGGCGACTACACTCCCTATCTGTTTATCACTCGCAACTACGGGGAAAGTTGGGAGCGAATAGCTGAAAATGTTAAAGGGTATACCTTAGCGGTAATTCAAGATCCGGTAGAACCGAATCTGGTATTTTTAGGAACAGAAAATGGGTTGTGGATTAGTATGGATGAAGGCAGTAGCTGGACGCAGATGAAAAACGGTTTTCCGTCCGTATCAACCATGGACTTAGCCATTCAGGAGCGAGAGTCAGCTCTCATCATTGGAACTTTTGGAAGGGCAATTTGGGTACTGGATGATCTGTTAACACTTCGGGAAGCCGCTGCGGAGAAACTGAATGAAGGGTTAACCGCACTGCCCATGAATAATGCTGTTCAGGTAAAAGGGCTATTCATTGCTCCTCCTGGTAATATCTGGACTGGTTTTCATACTACTTTTGAAGGTGAGAATCGCCCATTCCAGAAAACTAAGATTCCCTTTTATGTCTCGGAAGTATCTGATTCTACGCAAGCTGTGGCTAGAATATTTAATACCGAAGGTGTTGAAATTCAGTCGGTTATATCTTCGTATGTAAACCCTGGCTTGAACTACATTACTTGGAAGTTAAACGAAAAAAGCACGGAGTTACCAGGAGCCTACGTGAACGACGAAACCCGTCGTATTCCGGTGTTGCCCGGCGATTATACCATCATAATTAACTACGCAGGCCAGACTGATACTACTCAAGTGAAAGTCATCTCTGATCCCCGTTTTGAACCGCAGCCGGAAGTAGATGCGGCACTGTATACATTGCGAAAACAGTTAGACAAGTCAGTAGCTTCTTTCGCTCAATCATTGAATCGATTGTCTGATAGCGATACTACGGTTCAGGAAGTACTCACTCAGATTGAAGAAGCAGATAACCAGAGTTACAATAAACTTCAGCAGCAGTCAGAAAAAGTGCGGGAGAAAATCAAATCGCTTAACGATGCTGCTAAGGGGAAACGACCTGACAAGCAAGTAGGAGCTTGGCAATCGTTTGAAACTACGGCTTACTCTAAAGTGTCGGATGCCCGTCAGGCATTACAAGCTCGCTTATACATGCCTTCATCGCAAGATAAAATGTTAGTGCAGCAGGCCGAACAACTAGTAAATGATTTTCAGCAGAAAGTGAAAGCGTTTTATACCGAAGATTGGCTCAACTACCGCCAAGCAGTTGAGCAAGCATCGCTGGGTTTCCCTTCGGAAGAATGAATGATGAAAAGCGTTAGAAATAATGAAACCAAGAATTTCATACACAATATGGTTTAGCCAAAGAAATGGCAGCAGTCTGCTTTGTGAAGCATTAGCCTCAACCGGTATAGCCGGAAAACCAGGCGAGCACTTTCTTATGCCAACTAACACTTCTTGGTTTGATTTTTATCAAGCCAGAAACTATGAGGAATTACAGCAAAATCTTTGGCAAGTAGGAATGACCGCTAATGGGGTTTTCGGAATAAAAGTGCAAGCTCCCAAAAAAATTAATGACCCAAGAATTGATGAACTGGCAAAATTTCCAGGTATTAGTAAATCTCAGCCTACCAACTATGAAGTTTGGGGAAACGCATTTCCCAACGGGAAGCACATCTTTTTAACAAGAAGAAATAAAGTAAGGCAAGCTGTATCTTGGTGGAAAGCAATTGTTACTGATGAGTGGCATCGAGAAAGTGGAAAAGCATGCACTTACCCAGTAGCTAATATAAAAGGGCGTTATGATTTCAATGCAATAAGGCATTTGCTCCTAGAAGCTAATTTTATAGAAAATCGGACCCAGGATTTCTTGAACGAGGGAAAAATTGCTCCACTAACGATTGTGTACAAAGACTTCAATAAAGAGTACGAAGAAACTGTACGAAGAATTGTTGATTTTCTAGGGATCGCTGAAACATCGTATTTGATCGAGAAGCCATACTATGAACAATTAGCTGATAAAGTATCAGTCGAATGGACTGAAAGGTTTAGAGTTGAAATGCAACAAGATTGGGAAAAGAAAATCTGGTAGATACTGCATATCTTGCCAAGCACTTCAAGTAGCGAGGCTATTTTTCCAAGAATTAGAAATCTAACCCGTATATTGCCCGCAAAATAGACGCTGTCAAAAAAGTAGACAGAATATAACGTCTGATTCTAACCAAATCTGAAAAGACTACTACATGCAACTTGCTACCCTTGATTGGCTCATTGTCGGTGCCTACTTCCTATTTGTCTTAATTGTTGGACTAGTCGTATCCCGAAAAGCTGGCGATAATGTATCCGAATTTTTTCTATCGGGTCGTAATATGCCCTGGTGGTTGCTGGGGGTTTCAATGGTGGCGACTACCTTTTCGGCTGATACTCCTAATTTAGTTACTGGTTTGGTCCGCGTAGATGGCGTAGCGGGCAACTGGGCTTGGTGGGCTTTCTTACTCACTGGAATGCTCACGGTGTTTGTTTTTGCTAAACTATGGCGGCGTTCCATGGTGCTGACGGATGTTGAGTTCTACGAATTGCGCTACAGCGGGAAAGCTGCTGCTTTTCTTCGGGGTTTCCGAGCGTTATATTTAGGTTTAGTGTTCAACGTAGTAGTAATGGGAGCGGTATCGTTGGCAGCGATTAAATTTGGCGAGATTGTGCTCGGTCTTCCTGGTTGGCTTACACTGCTTATTGCAGGTTCAATTACCTTGGCTTACAGCACTTTTGGAGGATTAAAGGCGGTGGTTATTACCGATTTTGTTCAGTTTATATTAGCCATGATTGGCTCTATTTGGGCCTGTATTTATTTAGTTAACCACGAGCAGGTGGGCGGTCTTACTAAGCTATTATCCGATGAAAGAGTGCTGGAAAAAACTCAATTACTACCCGATTTTTCGGATCCATCGGTATGGGTGCCGATACTGTTAGTTCCCTTAGCGGTACAATGGTGGGCTTCCTATTATCCTGGTGCAGAACCCGGCGGTGGCGGTTATATTGCTCAAAGAATGTTTTCTGCTAAAGATGAGCGCAATGCTATTGGGGCTACTTTATTTTTCAACATTGCACATTATGCATTACGACCTTGGCCCTGGATTTTGATTGCGTTAGCCTCCATCGTCGTATTCCCGGAGCTAACCGATATTCAGCGCGTATTTCCAACTCTTTCTGCCGATAAACTAGGTGATGATGTGGCTTATCCGGCCATGCTTACCTTGCTACCTGTAGGATTGTTGGGACTGGTTGCCGCCTCACTTATTGCGGCGTTTATGTCGACCATTTCTACCCAGTTAAACCTGGGTGCCTCGTATCTGGTCAATGATTTTTATCAGCGTTTTATTAATCCTAACGCTACACAAGGGCAATTAATTTGGGCTGCTCGTTTAGTCACGGTGTTTTCGGCTTTTCTCGGACTAGGGTTGGGATTACTTCTTACAGATGCCAGTCAGGCGTTTGATCTACTATTGCTTTTGGGCGCTGGAACAGGACTGATTTATATCTTGCGTTGGTTCTGGTGGCGAATTAATGCTATGACTGAAATCATAGCCATGATTGCTTCGCTAATTATCGCAAGCTTTTTTACCTTTGCTGATCACGGTCTTGAAAGCTGGCAAACCATTGTCGTCGGATCAGTACTTACGACTATTATCTGGATAGCATCGGCTTTCTTGACGCGCCCTACCGATGACGAAACACTCGTTAACTTCTACCAAAAGATCAAGCCTGGTGGCAAGGGATGGAATGCCGTTGTAGAGAAGGCAAAAGTACAGGGAGTAGCTTTAGAAAAAGAACCTGGTCAGTTACCCTTGGAGCTACTTTGCGTACTAATTGGGAGTATCACTGTATACACTGCGCTGTTTAGTACGGGCAACTGGATTTATGGTAATGTTGGTTTAGCCAGTATTTTCACGGTAGTTGCAGTTGCCGGTGGAACCTTTCTCTTTTGGGCTTGGAAGCGATTGAGAACGGAATGATGGACGGGGGGTTGGGAGCGAAGGGCTGGGTGGATCGGAGGCTAGAATTTAACATTGAAAGTAATACGTGACCAGTGACGAAGGACTAATGACTAAAAAGAAAAAAACCGCCCAAGAATCTTTCACCACTATGACCGAAATGGTCTTTCCAAATGATACGAACGGGTTAAATGGTTTGATGGGAGGTAGGCTGTTGTATTGGATGGATATTGTGGCGGCAATAGCTGCGCAGAAGCATGCCAGTAGCTACGTAGTGACGGCCTCGGTAGATAATGTATCGTTCTCTCATCCGATTAAAATTGGTAACGTCGTTACGTTGAAGGCAAAAGTTACCCGGGCTTTTAATACTTCAATGGAGGTACATATTGAAGTTCAGGCCGAAGATGTACCAAGTGGTCAGGTAGTTGAGAGCCATCGTGCGTTTTTTACGATGGTGGCGGTAAATCTTCGGGGGCAGAAAACAAAAGTGGCAGAACTAGTGCCTGAGTCGGAAGATCAGCAGCAGCTGTTTGCCGGAGCCCTGCGTCGGCGTCAACTACGACTGGTGTTAGCTGGACGGATGAAGCCGGATGAAGCGAATGAATTACGTTCAATATTTGATATTTCAGACCCTAGTAAAGAATAACTAATACGCCAATGCTTGAATCCAACGTGGATTTTCTGCCATTTTTCTTTCAGGAACCGGTTTACGTGGTAGGCGAAACCCAAGAAGAAACAACATACCAACCGTTAGGAGGAAATCGCTGTAAAATTCTTTTACTTGTTGAAGAGCCAGAAATAATTCATGTGTCTGATTCTGGCAAAGAATTGTTAGAGAAAATTTTGCTGGCTCTAAAGCTTTCGTTTGAAGATGTTTGCTTGGTAAACGTTAGTCAGTGCAAAGCACCCGACCAATTGGCGAGTAAATTAGATTTTAAAACGTGTTTATCCTTTGGGATGCCGCCCGAAGCTTGGCAGTTTAGCAACTTTTCGAGAAAGTATGAGGTTATAAAGGACGAATCGGAACGAGCGTTCTTATGGGCTGATCCATTGTCAGAGATTGCGACTGATGTTGAAAAGAAGAAATCACTCTGGCTCAGTTTGAAAACGCTATTCCCAACCGAATAGCTCAATGACCAAATTTAAGCAGGCACTACACTTTTACTTTGTTCAGGATGCAAAGCTGGGCGAACGCTGGTTGCTCGTATTGGGAGTACTATCAGCAATGGCATTTCGGCAGTATTCCGAACCTGTTGTTCAGAATACGAATTCTTCCATAGAAGAAGCCTCATTCATTCCGCGAACACTGACTAAAAATGATAGCCTACTGCTAATTGCCGAAGCTCAAGTTGGAGTACCCTATCAGTACGCGGGTAAGACTCCCCAGGGGTTTGACTGCTCAGGGTTTACCCGCTACGTTTTTAATCAGTTAGATGTCTCACTGGGTGCTTCATCTTACCAACAGTTCCGAGAAGGGGTATCCGTAGCAACGGAAGATGCGTTGCCCGGTGATCTTATTTTTTTTCGAAGTAGTGATAAAATCAGCCATGTAGGAATAATTACCCGCCGAGAAGTGCAGGCGACCTACTTTATTCATGCCTCTTCAAGTCGAGGAGTCGTGGTGGATCAGCTTGAAACAGAATATTTCATATCTCGCTTAGCGGGAATACGGCGTGTCATCTCATCCTAATTTGCCCTCCAGATCATTTTCTTTTAATAAGGTTTAGGTAATTCCTTACTTGAAGGTGGCTAAGTTGAACTTGGGTTCAGTTTTTGTCATCAGAGGCTTGGATATAGATTCAAGCAGGCATATGAATATCGTTCAAGAAAATGAGACCAACTACTCAGCAAGTGTTGTCTCGATAGAAGAAACGGAGGATCAGCAGCAACGCTGGTTGGAGAATCGGCGGAAGCTGGAAAACATTCATTTTAGCAAATTTAGTGAGAAACAGCTACGTCAAGGAAAAACTTCCCGCATTGATTATATTCTGCCCTACTTTATTTTTGGATTAAAAGCGAGCTTTATGTACCAGCAAGGTTTACAAAATGCTCGTAGTATTGTTATTCGTGAACATGAACTTTATTTCGAGGATTTGCCGAAAGCTTTTGATGGTTACCAGATAGTTCACTTAACCGACCTTCACCTCGATAGCTTACCAGGAATTGAAGATACAATTTGTGAATATCTAGATATTCTTCGGTTTGACGTTGCCGTTTTCACGGGTGACTACCGATGGCACGCCTATGGTGAGTACCAAGATAATGTGCTCAACCCACTTTACCGAATTTTTCGAATGGCGCAGGCACCCGACGGAGTGTTTGTCACCTTGGGTAATCATGATACTCATCACATTGTTCGTCATTTAGCAGAAATGCCAGTACAGATTCTTAACAATCAGCGGGTTCAGATTAAAAGAAACCGCGATATAATTACTTTAGTAGGCACTGATGATCCTCACAATTATCTGACTAACGATGCGGTTCATGCTCTCCAGCAAGCCGAAGGTGAATTTAAAATTGCATTAGTCCACTCTCCTGAATTGTATCAGGAAGCCGCACAGGCTGGTTTTCAATTCTATATTTGCGGCCACACTCACGCCGGACAAGTTTGCTTACCCAACGGCTCACCAATTATCTACAACGTTTCTCAAGGAAAGCACCTAGCAAATGGGCTTTGGAATCATAATGGCATGACTGGCTATACCAGCCCCGGCTGCGGAGTTTCCGGTGCACCAGTGCGCTTCTTCAGTCGCGGTGAAATCACCCGCTTTACTTTACGGCGTAAAAATTAGTTCTTTAAAAAAGAAATGGATGATGGAATGATAGAACACAATTCTCTCATTCATTTCTCATCAATCACAATTCTCTAGTCATCACCCCTAACGCCATGCTCCCAGCACATTACTAATTGTTTCCATCTTCCAACCTTTTCACAACTCTCATTTCTCATTTTCTCTGAACCACTCAGCTACTTTTTGAGTTGCTATTTTGAAAGCCAAAAGTTCTGCTGAGAAGTTAGCAATTCTGAAATTTTCGCTTGTATATTTGAACTCTTGAAGCCACATCAACCTGCACTACTGATTGTTTTTATCACCCTTTAGTTTGATGAATTTAATGTCCATGAAATTATCTGTGCAATCGTACCTACCTTTTGAAGAACGTCACAACGGACCTGATAGTAATGAGATTGACTCCATGTTAGATGCAGTTGGAGTAGGTTCATTAGAGGAATTGATTAGCGAAACCGTTCCTGAGGCCATCCGGTTAGAGAAACCGCTTGCTTTACCCAATGCACTCACGGAGACTGAGTTTTTAGCACAGCTTCGGGAAGTAGCTCAGAAGAATCTGGTGGCAAAGTCGTATTTAGGTCAAGGATATTATTCTTGTATCACCCCAGCTGTTATTCAGCGAAATATATTGGAGAATCCTGGTTGGTATACTGCTTACACTCCCTACCAAGCGGAAATTGCTCAAGGCAGACTGGAAGCACTAGTGAATTTCCAGACAATGGTGATGGAGTTAACTGGAATGGAAATGGCGAATGCATCTTTACTCGATGAGGCTACCGCTGCCGCCGAAGCTATGAGTATGTTTTACGGATTACGGAAGGGTGATAAAAAGCAATCCGCCAAATTTTTTGTAGATGAAAATACTTTTCCACAAACGTTAAATGTACTGCGAACCCGCGCCGAACCCTTAGAAATCGAGTTAATTATTGCTTCAATAGACGAACTAGATATAACTGATAATCAGCTATTTGGTGTGTTGCTTCAGTACCCAGATACTAATGGTGCTATCAACGATCATAGTGCATTAATTCAGTCGGCTCAGGAATACGGAGTAAAGGTAGCAGTGGCTTGTGATCTTTTAGCACTAACAATGCTGACCCCTCCTGGCGAGATGGGAGCCGATTGTGTAGTAGGAACTACGCAACGGTTTGGAGTACCGATGGGTTTTGGTGGACCGCATGCCGCCTACTTCGCTACATTGGAAGAATATAAGCGGCAGGTTCCTGGCCGAATTATTGGTGCTTCAGTGGACAATCAAGGTAACTCAGCCTACCGGATGGCCTTACAAACTCGCGAGCAACATATTAAGCGCGACCGGGCTACTTCTAATATTTGCACCGCTCAGGTATTATTGGCGGTTATGGCGGGTATGTTCGGAGTATACCACGGCCCCAGTGGACTACGAAATATAGCACAACGAACCCACGGATTAACCAAGCTTCTTGATAAAGGTCTACAATCATTTGGTTTGAAGCAGCATAATGAATACTACTTTGACACGCTGAAAGTAACAGGCGTAGAGAAGCGAGTACTGCAAGAGCAAGCCGATAGGTATCTTATGAATTTCCGCTATCTGGCTGATGGAAGTGTGGGTATATCGTTAGATGAAACTACGACACTGGCGGACGTAGAAAATATATTGTCTGCCTTTAAAGAGGCTTTGAACCAGGGTAATTCAATTGATTTGGCTAATGAAGCTGACAATTTATCACTCGACTGGCCGAAAGCACTAATTAGAACAAGCGAGTATCTCCAGCATCCGGTATTTAACAGCTATCAGTCGGAGCACGAGATGTTACGTTACATCAAGCAGCTGGAAAACAAAGATTTGTCCTTGGTTCATTCCATGATTCCGCTGGGTTCTTGCACGATGAAGCTGAATGCTACCACGGAGATGATTCCAGTTACTTGGCCAGAATTCGGACAACTGCATCCCTACGCTCCCGCCAGTCAGACCCAGGGTTATCAGGAGTTAGCTGAGAATTTAAGAGAATGGTTGTGCGAAATTACCGGTTTTGCCGATGTCTCACTACAGCCTAATTCAGGAGCTCAGGGCGAGTTTGCCGGATTGATGGTGATTCGTAGCTACCATCAGCATCGGAATGAAAGTCACCGTAATATTGCGCTGATTCCTACTTCAGCCCACGGAACGAACTTTGCCAGTGCCGTGATGGCAGGAATGAAGGTGGTGCTGGTAAAGTGCGACGACCACGGCAATATTGATATAGCTGATCTACAGGAAAAAGCCGAAAAGCATAGCGAAAATCTGGCATCATTGATGGTTACTTACCCTTCTACCCACGGAGTTTTTGAAGAAGATATTCGGGAAATATGCGCTTTAGTACATCAGCACGGCGGACAAGTGTATATGGACGGAGCAAACATGAATGCCCAGGTTGGATTAACTAGCCCCGCGAATATTGGGGCAGATGTCTGTCATTTAAACTTACATAAAACCTTCTGCATTCCGCACGGAGGTGGTGGGCCGGGCATGGGACCAATCGGAGTAGTTGAGCATCTGGCACCTTATCTACCGAAAAATCCGGCAGACTACACCAATGAATTTAATGGATCTATTTCTGCCGCACCTATCGGTAGCGCCAGTATTCTACCTATTTCTTACGCCTACATTGCTATGATGGGTGGCGAAGGGTTGACTCGGGCAACACAGATTGCTATCCTAAATACTAACTACATTAAGTTTAGATTAGAGGGGCACTATCCAGTGCTGTATACTGGAAAAAAAGGACGTAGTGCCCACGAGATGATTATTGATTGTAGAGAGTTTAAGAAAGCAGGCGTAGAAGTAACGGACATTGCCAAGCGACTGATGGACTATGGTTTTCACGCACCTACCGTGTCTTTCCCGGTAGCGGGTACTATGATGATTGAACCTACCGAGAGTGAAGGTAAAGCTGAGTTAGATCGCTTCTGTGATGCGATGATTGAAATCCGTCAGGAGATTCAGGATGTGGAAAGTGGTCTGGCTGATGCTCAAAACAATGTGCTCAAGAATGCCCCACACACGATGGCGGTAGCCACGGCCGATAGTTGGGAGTATCCGTATTCCCGTGAAAAAGCAGTATTTCCCCTAGCGTTTGTTCGGGAGAAGAAATTCTGGCCATCGGTTAGCCGAATTGATGATGCCTACGGCGACCGTAACCTCATGTGCAGTTGCTTACCTCCGGAGGCTTACGAAGCGGCGGAAGCCCAAGAAACTACGGCAATGGATGCGGTTTAG
>JGI12210J13797_10100769_pt1 | contig 11870 bp, 7 predicted proteins | sample ElkSlonscriptome_3_FD_13797 | JGI IMG/M metagenome (IMG submission 13797) | reverse complement strand
CACCGAGCTCTGGTCGACCGTGTTCGGTGTGCCACCGCCGTGGCTGACGTCGAGGAGCACGGTGGTGGCTCTTGCGTTGTCGTCGGCGGCTGCCTACGCCTTGTCGTTGGCGCGCAAAGCCGGCGGCGGAGGAAACGTCGCCACCGTGGGCAAGGTCATCGTGTTCGCGGTGCTGGTCCTCGCCGGGCTCTGGGCGCTCGGTGACCGGCCCCGGGCCACCATCGCCGACGACCTCACGCCATTCTTCGCCTTCGGTGCCCCCGGCCTCTTGCAAGCCATGGGCGCCACCTTCATCGCGTTGCAAGGCTTCGATCTCATCGCGGCAGTCGGGGGCGAAGTGAAGGAGCCTGCGCGCAACATCCCCCGCGCCATGCTCATCTCCCTGGGCCTCGCGCTCGCGATCTACCTGCCCCTCCTCTTCGTCGTCGCGACCGTCGGCACAGAGCCCGGGGTATCCATCGTGACCATGGCCGAGCGCCATCCCGCGACCGTCATGGCCGATGCGGCCGAGCGCTTCATGGGTCGGACGGGGTTTTGGCTCGTCATGGTCGCCGCCATCTTGTCCACCCTCTCCGCGCTGCAGGCCAACCTGCTCGCCGCTTCACGGGTCGCACTGACGATGGCGCACGATCGCACGCTCCCGCGGGTTCTCGCCCGGATCGATGAGCGACGAAATACGCCGATCATGGCGGTCTACGCCACCTTCATCGCCGTCGCTGCGATCGTGCTCATCATCCCCGATCTCGCGCAGGCCGGAGCGGCGGCGAGTCTCATCTTCCTCGTGGCCTTTGCCCTCGCGCACATCACCGGATACCTGGCGCGGCGCCGGGAGGAGGCCCCATCTCCCTATCGAACGCCGGCGTTTCCGGTTGTGCCGGTCGTGGGTGGGCTCGCCTGCGCCGCCATGGCCGCCTTCCAGGCCATCGCGGTGCCCGCAGCGGGAGGGATCACGGCGCTTTGGCTCGCCCTCGGCGGCATCCTCTACTTCGCGCTGTTCGCGGGCCGGGCCGAAGCCCTCGACGCCTTCGCGCAAGCTCAAGACCCGGCGCTCTCACGGCTTCGCGGGAAGATCCCTCTGGTCTTGGTCCCGGTCGCCAATCCCCAGAGCGCCCCCGGCCTCGTCGCCGTAGCCAACTCCCTCACGCCCGATGGCGTCGGGAAGGTGCTCTTGTTGACCGTCATGCGCCCCCCATCACGCCTCGTGAATGGCGACCAGGAAATGGACTACGAGCGACTCGATGCGGGACAGCTCGTGATGCAACAAGCACTGCGGGCCTCGTGGGCGGCCGGGCAGGCTCCCGAAGCGCTCCTCACCACAGCGGAGGATGCGTGGGACGAGATCGAACGCGTAGCGAGGACCCATCGCTGCGAGAGCCTGGTCCTCGGCCTCAGTGAGCTCGAGGGCGTGAAGGGGGGCCAGCTCGAGAAGCTCCTCAACCGCGTACAGTGCGAGGTGGTGGTGGTCCGGGCTCCGCCCCACTTCGACCTCAAAGAAGCGCGCAACGTCTTGGTCCCCATCGGCGGGCGAGGTCGGCAGGACGAGATCCGGGCCCGCCTCCTCGGGGCGCTGACGCGGCATAGGGGACAGCGTCGCATCCGCTTCTGTGCAGTGGTGGAAGAAGCAGCCCCGCCCGAGGTGGCCGCGGCTCGAGAGCAAAGCCTACAGGCACTGGCCGACGACGAAGCGCCCGGCGCGGGGTCGGTGGAAGTGGTGCGAAGCGACGATGTGATCCACGCGCTCGTCGAGCGCGGCAACGATGCCGACTTGGTGGTGCTAGGTCTTCAGCAGCACAAGGGACAGACGCTATTCGGGGAGCTGTCGCTTCGCATCGCCGCCGCCATCGACACCGCGACGCTGATGATTCGTCGGCGCCGCTGAACCGGCTCATACCGAGACGCCCGCGGGGGCCAGATTGCTCGACCGCTCCGTCCGATTCAACTCGGCCGCTGCCCCGAAGAGGGCGACGCCGGCACGATGCGATGATGCCACGATACTATCCTGCACCACGAGTCGGGTCGCGGCCGACCCAGGGGGGGGGCGAGCGCCAGACCGCCGATGGCGTCGCCGTACTGACCGCTGGCGGGCTCGGCGTCGACTTCGCGGATCACGACTCCCACGAGGGTGGCCTCCGAGCCCGCCACGAAGACGCCTGTGTCTTGACGCCGTCGTATCTCGCACCACGACCCCCGCCATGGTCACGACCGAGGCGTCGACGAAGGCGCCCGCGTCACGGCTGCGCTCGATGAGCATGCCGCGCACATCCTTCGATGGTCGCCTCGGAGCCCTCGACGAAGATCCCCGTGTCGAAGTTGCGTTCCACAAGCGCTCCGCGAATCGTGACCTTCGCGCCCTTGCCGTCCGCCGGATTGGTCTGAATGCCGATCCCACGCCCGAGCCTCTGGTCCGATGCCTGGGGGAGGGCGTCACGGAGCCCTGCGGAGCCGTTCCGCGTACCAACAAGCCCTCGATCGTGATGTCGGCCCTGCGATCAATACTCCGAGCCCTCGGTTGCTCTCCACGAGGGTATCGCGCAGGGTGAGCCCGGTGGACCCGAAGTCGTTCTGCACGTTGATGCCACGCGCGACCGCGTCGTGGACCCAGAGCCGGTCGAAGAGGACGTCCGTCGCTCCGGAGATGAGGATTGCCGACAAGGCACCGGACGCGGTCGTCGTGACGGCCATACCATGGACCTCGCTCCCATCGGCGCCCTCCCGGACCAGCAAGGGCGCGAAGCTCGGGCTGCTGGTGCCGCGCAGCTCGACCTGACCGGGGCACACCCCCCATTTGCGTAGCGGCTTTCCCACGAGCACGATGTCTTCGGCATAGCTGGAGCTGGGCGGCCTTCTCCTGGTCGTCGAGAAGTTGCTACCAGACTTCGTCGCCCACGCCGTCTTCGAAGTCGAGGGTGATGCCCGACCGGGTAACGATGCGGTTCTGGGTATTGATCCCCGCGTTTACCGGCGATGGTGTCTGCGCATTGGGCACTGAGCCCACGATGAGAGGCCGGTCGGGGTCACCATTCTCGAAGCCAATGAGGACCTCGATGCCCGGCTTGAGCGGGAAGTGCGTTCCGTAGTTCGGGCCCGAGTGCGGTTGGAGGAAGCGGGTCACGACCGAGGGGTGGGTGGGATTGGGGTTTGGGTCGAACATGAGACGAACCCAATAGCGGCCCACGTCGTCGATCTTCGCGTAGCGCTCGATGCCGGTGGGGCCATTGACGACGGTGCCGTGCAGAAGGCCCGAGATGAGCGGCTTGGGCGTGAGCCGCGGAGGGCGGTAGGCCACGTCGGCTGCAATGGCCTTGAAGTGGCACTCGTAGCTCGGGCCGGCGCCGCCGGTGCCCTGTAGCACCGCCGAGAGCGTGGCCTCGTGCTCGACCTCGGTGAACAGCACGGACTCGTTGCCCACGCCTTCGATCTGAAGCTCGCCCCGATGCCCCGCGGCAATGGCGAGCACATTGCTGTGGGCCGTGATGACGTCGCGGCGACTGTGCTGCTCCTCGGCCCGAAGCTGTGCAATCTTCGTCGCTCCGCCCGGATCCCCCACGTGGGGTCCGTAGTCGACGAAGGCCCCGGCGAATCCCTCTGGGAGGGGGTGCTCGCCGAAGACCGGCGTCTCGGGGTGCTGGTAGTTGTAGTCGACGGCGGTATAGAAGGCGGCGACTGGGGTTCGGTGACGAGTGAGACGGAAGACGCCTTCCTCGGTCCCTTCTTCGCGCACGAGCAGATCGAGCTCGAGGTGCGGGAACGAAGCCGCCTCATCGACGAAGTGCAGCTCGTCGATGTGGTCGGTGTGGTTGAAGTAATAGGCGATGCCCAGGTGCTCGGCGAGTCGGCTGATGAAGGCGAGGTCGCTCTCGCGCCATTGCACCACAAACTCGCGCTCGGCGTAGGTGCCGCCGAGGCCGAGGAAGACGTCGGTGTCGCGGGCGAGCTGCACGCGCTCGAGCTTGTCGGCAATGATGTCGGGCACGGAGGTCTTCAGGTAGACCTCCTGCATGGTTACGAGGCTCGAACGCCAGAGTCGCGGACCGAGCTGAAGGGTCACGCGGTTCATCTTGGCCTGAAGATCGCGTTCGATGGAAACCCCGGTCACCATGGCGTGGATCTTGCGCAGGTGTCCGCGGCCCTGCATCACGAACGTGAGCGTGGCCCCCTCGAGAAGGCCGATCTCCGGCGTCTGATCGAATGGCACGATCGAGCGCACCGTGAAGTGGAAGGGTTGGGAGATGACCTCGCGCCCTCTCATCTCGTAGACCTGGAACCCCGTCAGGTCGAGGTCCTCGGACGGGCACTCGAGGTGCGCCTGAAACACGTTGCTCATCGGTCGTCTCCTTCGGAGCAGAGGGAAAGCAGCCACGCGAGCGCGGCGCCGGAGGCATCGTCACCCGCAGGGATCACTACGTCGGGGGTCACCCCCTGACCCTGCAGATCGGTCCCGTCGGGGAGGAGGCAACGACCCACCACCTCGGGGTCGGGGCGGTCGAAGCGCAGCACCTGACTCTTGCCCCAGGTGGCGGCGCCGAAGAGCCGGGCGCGGCCGTGATGCTGCATCACCGCGGCGAAGAGCTCCGCCGCAGAGGCGGTCTCCGCGTCGACGAGTACGGCCAAGGGGGCTTGGGTCACCGGGGGTCGCGTGGACTGGAGCGGCAGCCGCACGCCGTCCTGCTCTCGCACCACCAGGGGCGTGTCGCGGGGGAGGAACAGCCCACACAGCCGCGTCATCACGTCGAGTCGTCCGCCTGGGTTGCCGCGCAGGTCGAGCAGGATCCCTCGGGGACGTTTGAGTTGCGGCAGCAGTCGCCCGGGCAGCGTGAGGTCGAAGCCGGGTATGGCCGCGACCAACAGGTCGTCGAGCCTCTCTACGGGCGGCGGCGTTTCGGGCTCGTGCGCATTTGGCCGCCGCGTGAAGAGTACGGTGGAGACGCTGGGCACGGTGGTGGCGCCAACGGCATTGCCCTTGTTCTGCGACGTGGGCGACGAGAGCGTCACCGCCGGTTTGCTCTCGATCATCACGACCGCGCTGCCCGCGGTCCACAGCGAGTTGCCCTTGATGGAGTAATGCGCCGTGCCCGCTTCGTCGCCTGTGGTGGAGGGGACCTGCGAGCTGGTGTTGCAAGCGTTGCTGTTGGCGATCATCACGATCGTCGAGAAACCCACCGACTGGCTGCAGTCGGCGGTGTTGACGTAGGTGATGGGTGAGGTGCCGGTGCCGATGGGCGTATTGCAGACGTCGGGGACGGCGATGTTGGTGCCGTTGCCACGGTGAACGGGAGGAAGCATGACGAGCTCAGCCGAGGTGGACGGTCTTGCCGTTGATCTTCACGCGCTCTCGCGTGACGATGTTGGCGTTCTTGGCCCGGGTGTGATGCGTACCTTCGACGGTGGTCTCCATTCGCCCGGCCTGCTTGCTCGCGAGCTCGCGAACCGATTGGAAGAGGTTGGTGCAGCGCTGGGTCACCGAGTCGAAGATGCTGAGGAGCCGCCCGCCCTTCAGCTGCACCTCGGGTCCCTCGACGGCGACGCCGCGGCGCCCGACGAGCCGCACTTGGCCTTGCGCCTCGATGGTGAGGTCGCCTTCGACGGCGATGGCGGAGGGGCCGAGCGCGGTGATGACGCCGATGAGATACCAGCCCTCGTCGTTTCCGATCACGAGCACCTGGTCGCCTGCGGCGGGGCGATAGGGGGCCGCGGTGGCGAGGGTGACGGCGACGCGTGCGCCGTCGGGGCGCTCCACCTCCACCTGAGGGCCCGCGCAGACCACGCAGGCCGGGGTGAGCTTGGGCGTCGACGGAGCGTCGGCGGAGAGGAGACGGGCGACGTTGTTCATGAGGCAGGACGCTTGGGTTGAAAGGCTTCGGCGGCGAGGCGGTCGGGGTCGGTGCGTTTGACCGCCTCGAGCCTGGCGCCCGAGAAATCGGTGCCCTCGTCGTCGATGTGATGGAGATTGGCGGTGAAGAGGTTGGCCTTCTTCAGCTTCGCGTGGGCGAGCTTGGCGTGGGAGAGGTCGCAGTACTGCATGCTCGCTCCTTCGAAGCGGGCGAGGGTCGCGTTCATCTCCACCATGAGGCCGTCGTCGAGGTCGGCGCCGTCGAGCACCGCGCCGGAGAGATCGGCTTTCTCGAAGATGGAGGCCGAGAGCCTGGCGCGTTTGGCCTGCACCTTGCGCAGCTTGGCGCCGCCGAAGAATACGCCCTTGGCTACCACGCCCTCGAGGTTGGCTTCGTCGAGCACGGCATCCATGAAGTTGCACGCCGTGAGCTGCGCCTGGGCCAGATTGGCGCCGGCGAGATCGGCCTCCATGAAGTTGCTCCCGGTGAGCTCGCAGCGGGACAGGTCGATTCCCCTTAGGGAGCTGCTGCGGAAAAAGCACCGGGTGAGGCTCAGGCCGGCGAGGGGAAGATTCGGCAATGGGGTCTGGCTGAGGTCGACGTTGTCGAAGGTGGTCTCCGCTAGGCTGACCCCATCGAGCTTGGCCTCGATGACGCTCGCTGCGTCAAAGGTGGCCCCGTCGAGGTTGGCGCCCGCGAGCTGCGCGCCGTCGAGGTTGGTGCGCTCGAGGTGCGCGCCCGACAGATCGGCGCCCGATAGATCCGCGCCGCCGAGCTGCGTGAGGAGCAGGTGCTGTCCGCTAAGGTCGGCGCCCGGGAGCTTGGCGTCGCGGAGGTTGCAGTGGGCGAGCCGCGCATTCACGAGCTTGACGTGGGTGAGGTCTTGCCCAGCGAGGTTGGCCTCCTCGAGGTTGGCGCCCGACAGGTCGGCGCCGCGCAGATCCATGCCGCGGAGCACGGCCCGGCTGAGATCCCGCTGGCTGAGATCGACCACGGCTCCGGTTTCGGTCACGTTCGGGGTCGCAGGGCTCGCGATCTCCGCGCCCTCTTCCAGAGAGGCGATCGGGCCGGACCCGATTTGCTCGCCCTCCTCCACGTCGCGGTCGCTCAGCTTCGCCTGGATGAGCACACAGCCCACCAGGGCTGGTGGCAGCCGTGCCCCGCGCAGGTCGGCCTGTACGAAGATGCACGTATTTAGGGTGGCCTCTCGCATGTCGGCGCCCCTGAGGACCGCCGCGGTGAAGCCGCAATGCAGCAGCCGAGCGCCGGCCAGCTGCGGGTCCTTCAGCGAGGCTGCGTCGAAACCCACCTCGGTGAGCGCTGCCTCACGCAGATCGACCCCGTGAAGCCGGCTGCCTTCGAAGTAGCTCTTCGTCACCCGCGCTCCGCGCAGACTGAGTCCCTCCAGGCTGCAGCGAATGAAGCTGAAGCCGGTTGCCTCCGTCCCTTCGAGGTCGAGGCCTCGGACCTGGCTCTCCACGACGCGCAGCCCTTCGAGCTGGGCCGTTTTCATCTCCGGCCTCTGTAGGCTGCATACCGACAGCACGGCATCCCTCAGCGTGGCGCCGGTCAGGTCGGTCGCGTGCAGATAGCAGCGCACGAGTCGCGCTTCGCTGAGGTCGGCGCCGGCGAGCTTGGTCTCGTTGAGGATGCAACCCTGCAGGACCACGCCGGAGAGATCGAGCCCGGACAGGTCGACGTCGCTCAGGTCGAGCCCCGTCACGATCCGCTCCCGCAGGGTCTCCGCTGCGCGCACCTCTTCGAGGGTGGTGATGATGCCGGCCATCAGGCGCGCTCCAGGCTGGAGAAGGTGACGATGGCATCACGCAGGTTGGTGCCCTTGCCCTGCGCGCCGAGAAAGGAGCTGCCGTAGAGATTGGCGCCCACGAACTGGGTTTGGCTCAGCTGAGCGCGATCGAGCACGGCCTCATGAAGGTCGCTACCCGAGACGTCGGCTTCGTCGAGCACCGACTTGAGGAGCCGGGCTTTCCGTAAGACCACCGCCACCAGTTTGGCGCGGCGCGCGATGCACTTGCTCATCTCGGCCGCACTCAGATCGATCCCCGTGAGGTCGGCCTCGCTGAGATCGGCCGCGATCCATACGCTCTCGGCCGCGCTGGCGTCGGTAAAGTCAGCCTCGCGAAGGGCCGCACCATTGAATCCGGTCTGGGTGAGGGTGGCCCGGTGGAACTTCGCCTTTTCGGCGCGAGCGTCTCCGAGGAAGGCGCGCGTGAGGTCGGCCCCGCTCAGATCGGCGCCCCGCAGGTCCGCTTCGCTCAGGTCGGCCCGCTCTAACTTGACCTCTTTGAGGATGGCGTCTGCGAGCTTGCTGCGGGTGAACACCACGTAGCTTCCCGTGGCGCCGGTCAGGTTGGCTCTGCGTAGGTCGGCGTCCTCGTAGAAGCCTTCGTCGAGCGTACAACGCTTCAGACTGGCTCCTCCGAGGTCGGCGCGCGCGGCGTTGACCTTGCTCAGATCGGCCTCGTCGAGATCTGCCTCACGCAGGTCGGCCCGGTAGATGATCGCCTTGTACAGCTTGGCGCCGCGTAGCTTGGCTCCGCGGAGGTTGGTGCGCACGAGGAGCGCACCCGACAGGTCGGCGCCGCTGAGGTCACGACCGGACAGGTCCTGGTCGGTGAAGTCGCGCTCGGACAGGTCGGCGCCGGGACCGGGCACATCGTCGGAGAGCGGCTCGACGGGGGGCTCGTACTCGGGGTCGATCTCCTTCAGCCGCGGATCGTGCACCGCGGCCTCGGTCGTCTCGATGGCAGCGAGCGTCTTGTGCCGCTCCTCGTCGGGGAGGTCTTCGAGCTTGGCTAGCTCGGCCCGGGCCTCGGCTGCGCGCGACAGCACGGTGCGCATCTGGGCCCGCAGCCGCGTCTCGGGCGGGGCCCCGGGCTTGATGCGGCGCGCAGGGGGCGGGCTGTCCTCGGCCACGCGCGCGGCGCCAGCTCGAAGCTCCGACTCGAGCCGCTCGCGGTGCTCGTCGGGCGTTGCTTCGCGAGCCTGCTCGATCGCGCTCATGACCTTGGCTTGCAGGTCCGGCATCCCGTCGCCGAGCCGTGCCTTGAGCATGTCGCTCACGGGATTGCCCGTGCGCTCCTCCTCCGAAAGCTCCGCCGGCTCGAGGGCGAGGACGCCGCGGACCTCGGCCAGCGCGTCTTCGACGCCGGCAGGATCGGCCTCGTAGGCCTCGAGGATGGCCTTGACTTCGTCGTCGGTCGGGGGCTCCGCGTCGCGCGGCTGGTCCATCAGGGCCAGGGAGCGCACCACCTCAGGGTCGTCGACGGGGATCTCGGTGACGCCCCGCCATACGAGCCGGATGTGATCCTCCTCCAGTACCGCATGTACCGTGTCGAGCACGAGCTCCACCCGATGGAAACCTCCGCCGCTGTCGAAGAACGAGGCTGTGACGCGCCGCTTGGGAAGTACCACATCGATGACGGTGCGATCGGGGTGCATGTTGTCGAAGCCGAGCTTCTCGCCGCCCTGGAAATAGCCGTCGATCTGTTGGTCGGCGGGCGCGCCGCGGAAGTAGCGATGGTCGAAGTCCTCGGCGAAGTAGGGGGCACGCTGGTCGCGCCAGGACTTGTCGTAGCGGGTGCCGAGGTGCTTCTTACGCGCGTCCCAGTCGGGATGAATGGCGCCGAAGCCGCCCGGCGTTGGCTTGTCGGAGGGCGATCTCATCGATTCCCCCGGGAGCTCGATGTTGGGCAGCACGTCGCTCTCGGCGCCGCGCCCCACGGGGTTGGCGGCGATCTTCGGGCCCCCGAAGGCTCGGCTCCAGCGCAGGGGCATGTTCGTAAAGGGCTCGGGCGCCCCGGGCTTGCGGCCGAGGCCTGCCTCCCACACGCGCTCGCCGACGACCCGAAGCAGCTTCTCTTTGCCCCCGATGCGAAGCCGAACGGGGCACTCGGTCACCGCTTGGCCGCCCGGCGGGTGACAATAGGCACGCACCAGGACCTCACCATTGAGCTTGAAGTCGGCGAAGTCGGAGGCGTGAATGCACTCGAGGTCGCGATCGTTCTCGTCGAAGACGTCGCCAGAGGGCGGGGCGGCCCCGACGAAGTCATTCACGACCGCCATGCCCTCGGGGCCATCGTCGAGGCGATAGGTCCCCACCGCGATGACCGTCAGCTCGGGCTGAGGCGGCTTTCGCGAGCTCGCCTTGGTGGCGAGCGTGAAGGGGCTGAGGTTGAGGACACGCATCGGGGGACGCTCAGCCGAGCATGATGGAGGCGCCGGAGACCTTGACGCTCATGGCTTCGACCTTGAACGAGGCCGCGGTGTAGCTAACCTGCGTCGCCGTCATCTCGTATTGCATGATCTTCACCGACTCGCTGAGTTTGGTCTTCGTGTCTTTGGGAAGGGTCGTGCTCTCCTCGATACCCAAGTGAACACCCAGCTTGATGCCGGCGGAGATGCTCACGTCGAGCGCGGTGAGGTTGATGTCGACGTTGGCGCCGGCGGCGGTGATCCCCACGCCGACCCCAAAGAGCTTGATCCCTAACTCGACCCCCAGCATGTCGATGCTCGCGGCGGCGGTGGCGGTGCTGAGGGAGAAGGTGGCGCCTCCGACCACGGAGCTGCTGACGGTGCCGGCTCCGACGATCGTGTTGTCGACGGTGCCGCCCCCGATCGTGGTGTTGCTGACCGTGCCGAGGCCGATGGTTGTGTTGTCGACGGTGCCGCCGCCGATCTGCGTCGTGGAGACGGTGCCCGCGCCAATGGTGGTCTCATCGATCGTGCCCGCCCCAATGGTCGTGGTCGAGGCAGTGCCAGCGCCGATGTTGGTCACACTCGTGGTGCCTATGGCGACGTGTGTCTCGTCCTCGCTGGAGGTGATCCAGCTCTTGCTCACCATGATGGGGTTGAGCTTCTCGGGCGGCTGGAGGTCGTCGTGGGGAGGTTCCGGTGCGCCGGGACCCCAGCCGGTGGTCGATTCGATCCGGTCCGCGTAGGTGTAGGACTCTTGGCGGCCGTGGAACACGTCGAGCAGGTGCCCGTCGGCGGTATGGGTGTAAACCTGCCAGGTCCCGCCGAAGTCCATGGGGCGCCAGTGCTCACGCCAGGTGGAGCCGGGCGTACGCTGCGGCTGACGGATGATGCCACCGGACATGTCGATTCCGCAGGAGTTGCCGTAGGCATCGTCGGGGACGGCCTCTCCGTGGCGGAATTGACGGCCGAGCACGATGAGGCGGTAGTTGCCGCCGATGACCTCCACCTTGTCACCCATGGTGGTGGAGATGCGGTTGCCGTCGGTATGGTCGCGCCAGCCGACCGCCTTGTGGAGCTTGTCGGTCTCGAGCTTCCGCTCGCCCTCGGGCGAATTCGTATAGGGGAAAGGTGCAGCGTCGCGCTTGCGCTTGTGGTCGATGTCGTCGACGAAGTAGGCGTCCGACGGGAAGAGGTCGGCGAGGTTCTGGCCGGGCTCGGGGCTGTCTTCTCGCGACGCCCCGAGGCGGAGGTACGAGTCGAAGGCGGGGCCTTCTGACTTGTAGAGGTAGTTCGGGACGTGGATCCGGAGCAGCTTGCCCGAGTTGCGATGCTCCAGATGAACGAAGTCGTCTTCCGACACGGCGCCTCCCTCCCGTTGGAGGCGACCGTGCCTCATACGGGCGCCGACGATACCACCGATGGCGGTCGGCTTGTGGACCGCGCGGGGCGATTCTAGCCTCGCCTTGCCATGACCTCGTCTGAGCCCACCACGCTGTTCACTCTTGGGGGAAGGCCTGCGCCGCCCGACGCCCGTTTCGACGTGGCGGAGCTGGCGCTTCTACCTGAGAGCGCCCGCGCGGATCTCTGGCCGCTCCTCGAGCGCGCCCTCGCGGAGACGCCGGACCCCAAGCTCGACCAGCTCGTGGAGCGCTTCGCCGAGGCGCACGGCGCGCCGCCGGCGAGGGTGGCACGCGTGCTCAGGATCTGCCGTCTCCTCCTCCGCGAGGCTGCCCGCCGCAGCGTCACGGCCGACCAGTTCGGCCTCGACCTCACGTTGCTCGACGTCGAAGGGACCCGCGCGGCGCACGAGGTGCTGATACC